>Ga0181520_10001747_pt1 | contig 43047 bp, 34 predicted proteins | sample PEATcosm2014_Bin_29_FD_132451 | JGI IMG/M metagenome (GOLD analysis project Ga0181520, IMG submission 132451) | Peatland microbial communities from MTU Mesocosm Facility, Houghton, MI, USA - PEATcosm2014_Bin02_30_metaG | ecosystem: Environmental > Terrestrial > Soil > Wetlands > Peat | place... | reverse complement strand
CGCTCGAGTGCCCGCCCGCTCTCGGTAGGGACGATCTCTTCAGCGTGCGGCAAACTTCCTCCAGGCCCTGCGGTCTTCACACGCGGTTCGATAGCCTCTCAAGGATTTGTGCGTGCAAGGACGCCCGCACGACTGCCGGTCTGGAGACCGGCCCTACTGGGTCCTAGCCTTGTATGCTGCGGGCCTCATGCCAAGGATACGCGGACTTGAGTATTTTGTTGATCTCTCTGACGTTGTTGAGACCGGTGGTGTTCAACCAGGCTTCGAGCGCGGCGCCGCCGCCTTTGACGTAGACGGGAACACCGTCCTGCCATGTGGCGCGGCCGGCGAGCACACCGTGAAAATGTGCGCCGCTCTCAATCGCCAGTTCCAGCGTCTCAAGAAACACCTGGCTGCTGACCCCAGCGGAAAGAAAAATGATGGGCTTGTCGGTGAGCGCCGCTTCGGCGCGGATGAACTCCATGGCCTCTGCGCGCGTGTGGAGCTTCTGGCCCTTGAATGCCCGGGTTCCTTCCACGTGCGCCATCTGCATGGGGACTTCGATCTTGAGCACGTCTGCGCCGTAGCGATCTTTGGTGAACTCCTCCATGGACTTGAGGATGATCTCCGGCTTCCTGCGTGCGTATTCGATGCTGCCTTCGCCTTCGCCGTGCACGTCATAGGGCAGGAATTCGAGGAAAAACGGAATGTCTACCGCTTTGCACTCGGCGCCGATCCGCTCGACCCAGGCCTTCTTGCGATCGTTGACCCACTCTTTTTCAAACGGCGTGTAATACACGAGGATCTTGACTGCGTCGGCGCCAGCTTCCTTGATGCGCAGGGCCGACCAACCCTCAAACAGCGACGGTAGCCGCTCTGGCTTGTCCGGACTATATCCCGCGTGTTCGTAGGCGAGCAGCAGGCCTTTGCCATTGATGTGCTTTGTGGCCTCAAGGCCATACTCAATATCGAGCAGAATGGACGAGGCTTCTTGGGTCAGAGTCTGCGCAACCAGGGTCTTGAACTCCGACACCATCTCGGCCGGCGGCTCACCGCCTCCCAGCTCTCTGGCCAGCATGTTCCTGAGCAGCCCACGTTGATCCATAGCCAACGCGGCGATCACTCCGCGGTCATCGGAGACGGCTTTCAATCCAACAACTTTACCGGGCGTCAACTTACCGGGCGTCAATTCGATCGGCATGTATTTCTCCCAATCCGGAGATTCTTGACTCCCGTGAGGCGCCTGTCAATGGCGCAGGGGGAGAGCGTAAAGAACGCAGGTTTTGTCCAGATTCGACGAGTCGCAAGAACTATATCGGACCGAGTTTGGCGGTGTCAATCGATGATAACTGATAATCAATGATTTTAAGTCGGCATTTGTTGCTTGCAGGAATTGAAAAGGGGATTTCGGACCGCTCAATAAGAGGTCGCAGGTACTTAAAAAAGCAGAAGTTGGGCGACCCTGATGAAGTGAGCCACGCGACGGCAGCTGATCCGGTCATGAAGGGACAGGCGAGCGACGACTTGATGGAATCGGCCGTCCCGGCAACGCCCGCATCGGATGAACTCACCAGCGGACTGGGCGTGAGTAAAGGGCCCACGGATTCTTCCACAATTCGGAAGGGCAATAAGCCAATAAAGCACAACAATTCATGTACTTACAAAAAATCTATTGAAATTGATTGACAGATGTTATCGTCTCTGCCTATACTTCGGCCCGAATCAGAGACCGTAGTTTTTTTGCCCAAGATCAGACTGCAAAACTGTTCGAGTTTGCAATGGCTCGATGATCCGCCTGCTTCATGCTGGTGGTTCTCGGTACAGATTCGCAAACCCGAATTTTGCGGGGTGAGACACCATTGCTATGAAGCAATCGGAGCAGAAAAACCGGTGGCGCTTGACAGGGCTGGATGTTGGCTCTACATTAGCCATACCCGGACGGAGGCAAGATGCCTTTGCCTGCGAACGGGAAAATTTCTCAGGTTTCCAAAGCAATGATTTCCGGATTCACTCCCGCGATGTATATGTGTCGCTGCTGCAGCAGCGCCGAGCGGGCGTGTCTTCCGGGCTGACCACTGAAGCGAATTCAGGATCCCGGCAACCCACCCGCCTCGAGGCGTGGTGGGTTTTTGCATTTTGGGGAGAATCGTTGATCCCTTACAAAATTGAACAGTTTGTGATGGCGGAGTGAACGGCGAGTTGTTCGCGCGTTTCCCTTAACGAAGGAATTGGATGATGGCATTACAAAGAACGACGGAGCGGAAAACGCGCAGGGAGGTTCTTCAAGCGTTGGGAATGCTTGCTGCCAGTGGGACGATGTCTTCGTTGGGATCGGCGCGCCTGTACGGGCAAGGCGGCGGGGTTCCTGTGGGGATCCGGTTCGGAGTGCAGTTGAATGCATTTCCAATCGACCCGAAACGTTTCGAGACGTTTGAGGCCACGCTTGCGCAGGTGAAGCAGATCGGCTATCAGGGATTCGAGGCAGGCTTCCGCTTTTTGATCGAACAATTCGCCGCGCCGGAGACGGCACGACGCAGCATTGAGCAGAGCGGCCTGACATTTTTCGGCATCCACATTTTCCTGCCGTCCTTTGAGATGTACGACCCCAATACGAGAATCGCGGCGCCTTCGATCTACGAACCTGTCGCGCGCGGCGGTGCGGCGCTGGGCGCGAAACATATGATCCTGAGCGGCGCGCCGGCACAGAGCGCGGATCAACTGAAAACCAAGATCGATGGACTGAATACCGCGGGACGGTTCGCGCTGGCCTCCGGACTTACGGTTGCCTATCACAATCACTGGTGGGAGTTCGAATCGAAGATTGGCGAGATCGAAGCGCTCTACACGCAAACCGATCCGGAGCTCGTGCATTTTGTGCTCGACGCCGGGCATGCGTATCACGGCGGCGCGGATGTTCCCGCATTTATTCGCGCGCATTCTCAGCGCATCATCGGGTTCCATCTGCGCGATTTCAAGAACGACCAGTACGTCGAGCTGGGCACAGGCGATTTCCCGCTTCACCAGGTTGCTGCCACGATCGAACAACTCGGGTGGAAAGGGTGGGTGGAGAACGAAGAAGAGCGCGCCGACCATTCGCAGGGTGGCGAGAAAGTGATTGCGCCAGCTTACAAGGCCATGAGGGAGGCTTTTACATCGTGAATCGCCGCACATTTCTTTTGACTGGAACCGCAGCCGCCGCGGCAGCCGCACGCAGCATGGATGCGCGAGCCTACGCTGCCATTCCCGGCGCCAACGATCGCGTGGGCCTGGGCGTGATCGGTTTGGGCCGTCGCGGGACCATTGTTTGCGGCGGTTTTGTGCAGGATCCCAGAGTGCAGATTCGGGCGCTGGCCGACATTTACGACAAGCAGGCAGCGGATTTTCAGGCCCGGTTCAAAGAGCACGTGGCACAGGCCGAGGTTTCGGTCGAGTACCAGAAGATGCTTGAACGCAAGGACGTGGATGCGGTGCTGGTTACCACGCCAGATCACCTGCATGTCGAGATTGCCAAGGACACGCTGGGAGCGAACAAGCACACCTATCTGGAAAAACCGACAGTGCATCGCTGGAGCGAGCGCGGGACGCTGGTAAAAGCCGCAGAGGCGAGCAAAGCCATTCTGCAGTGCGGCACACAGCAACGCAGCGGCGCACACTACCAGCGCGTGAAGCAGGAGATCTTCGATACAGGCAAGCTGGGCCAAGTGATCTTTGCGCGCGCAGTGTGGAGCAATTTTCCCTGGCAGCGGCGCGTAATTCCCAATGAGCCTCAACCGGCGGGATTGCGCTGGGACTTGTTCCTTGGACCGGCGCCGAAGGTTCCGTATGAGTTTTCACGGTACAGTTCGTGGCGCTCCTATCATGACTACGGCAATGGGTTGCTCGCCGACATCCTGACTCACTGGGCGGATGTGGCGCAATGGATGCTGAGCGACGACAAGCCTGAGACTGCGGCCGCGCTGGGAGGCGACTTCCAACTCAAGGGCGACCTCACCAATCCCGACACAGTGAGCGCGGTGGTCCGTTACAAAAACTGGAACCTTAATTTTGAGTCGTCGGTTCTCTCCATCCGCAATCCGCGCCCCTCGGTTTATTTCGAGGGAACGGAAGGAACTCTCGACCTGAGCCGTGAAGGATACACGCTTACTCCCAACAACGGCGCGGCAACCCAGTTCGACGCGACGCAGGATCTGGAGCGCGCGCACACGGGAAACTTCATTGATGCCATTGTGAATGGCAGCAAGGTGAATGCGCCGCTCGCAGCCGGACTGGCAGCCAGCGTGCCCGTCATGATGGCGCTCCAGTCGTATTGGTCGCGCAAGCTTTGTACCGCAGCAGAACTTGTTTAGAGGCCCCGCTAAGCCTTTGGGCTTGCGGAAATAACAACCGCCGAAACCATTTGAGATGAGCTGTTACCGGCTCGTTTCTCATGAAAGGACAGGATGATTAACACACTACGCAAACTACTCTTCGCCAGCTTCGCAGTACTGTTCGCACTGGGCGCAGCCACACGCGCCTCTGCGCAATCCACAGGCAGCATCCGGGGCACCGTCAGTGACCCGAGCGGTGCTGCCATTGCCAAAGCCGCAGTCACGCTGACGGACACGAATACCGGCATCAACCGTGAAACCGTGACCAACGACAGCGGCATCTTTGTGTACCCGGATTTGCCGATCGGTTCGTATGCACTGAAGATCTCCGCGTCAGGATTCGAGACGATGAATCGTCCCGGCCTGACATTGCTCACCGGCCAGGTGATCGATTTGCCGATTGCGATGGCAGTAGGTTCACAAACCCAGCAGATCACCGTCAGTTCGGAAACTCAGCAGATCGAAACCAGTATTTCGACCGTGGAACAATCGGTCACTCAGCAACAGATGCGCGACTTGCCGCTGAACGGCCGCAATCCGCTGCAACTGACCACGCTGACGGCCGGAACGGTTCTGACCACAACCGGCACGGAGAGCGGCCAGGAAGACAACACCGGCCTTTCCGTGAACGGCCTGAGAGCAACGCAAAATACCTATACGCTCGACGGCACGATCTATGTCAACCGTTTCTTTGACTCCGTGCCGATGATGCCCAATCCAGATGCCCTGCAGGAATTTACGGTCCAGGCCTCGAATTACAGCGCCGATCACGAGGGCGCGGGCGCCATGGTGCAACTCTCTACACGATCTGGCACCGATCAGCTTCACGGGTCCGGATGGGAGTACTTGCGCAATACGGTGGTGAACGCCAATAATTACTTCCCGGTGAAGAACCCAGCAGGCGCGATAGTCAAGCCGCCCTTCAAGCTAAATCAATTCGGAGGAACAGTCGGCGGGCCGGTGTTCAAGAGCAAGAAGGCGTTCTTCTTCTTCTCGGCTGAAGATTTGCAACAGCGCTCGGCACCGACACCGATCACCACCGAATACCCGACCGCGGCGGAGCTCTCAGGCAACTTTTCAGCTTTCTTTGCGAAGGGTGTTGCACTCTACAACCCGGCGACAAACTGCGGCTTTGGCCAGATCTCAAGCCCCAATGGAAGCGGCGGCTTTAACTGCAGCGGTAGCATCACCGACGATGTTTCTTCCACGGGTGCCGGCGACAAGATCGCAATTTCCCCGCTCTCCAAGGCGGTGAACACTCAGTATCTGGCGAGTGAAGAAGCGTTGGGAACCCTGTCCAGTGACGGAACGTATTTGAAATACGTTTCCACCACCAACAACAATATTGACAACACACAATATCTCACCCGCCTCGACTACGCCCTCGGGGAGAAGGATCATCTCAGCGGCCGTTACTTCTACAACCAGGATAACTTCCAACGGCCGTTCACCGCGCCCCTGGGCTTTTACGCAGCCAACCTCTTCCGTAACCAGTCACTGACGCTGAGCGATGCCCACGTTTTCTCGAATACGCTTACGGGCGCCGCGTATTTTGGCTTCTACCGCGGAGCGCGCACACAGATTCCCGAGGCGCCGGGCCTGAAGACGCTGCAAGCTCTCGGGCAGAACGCTCCATTCGGCAGTCCCAACGAGAGCCTCGTGCCATTCCCGGGCGTACGCGCGCAGATCTCCGGGTACGTCGAAGCCTTCTCGGGCGGCGCACTGACGCAGGATGCAACCACGTTTGATTTTCACGCCCAGGCAGTGAAGCTTTGGCATACGCACACCCTGGCTTTCGGCTTCGATCTGGAACGGTCGCGGATCGACATGGACGATTACTCTTACACGCCCGGCGACAGCACTTCGCCTGGCTTCAATGGCAAGCGCACGCAGCCGGCCAACGGCGTTACGCCGAGCGGTTTTTCGAGTACGGGCAACGCTATCGCCGACTTGTACACCGGCTATGAGCAGACCTATTACATGGACAACGGACGCAAGGCGTATTTGCGCGAATGGCGTCCAGCCATTTATCTGCAGGACGACTGGAAGGCGACGCAAAGGCTGACCCTGAATCTTGGTTTGCGCTGGGATCCGTGGATGCCGCCCATCGACGCCAACGGAACGCTGGTGGGCTTTAATCTGGCTAATCCCAACTTCCAATCGACCATCGCTCCTGGAGCGCCGAAGGGCATGTGGTTTGTGGGCGATCCCGGGCTTTCGAACACAGTCTTCAACAACAACTTCAAGGATTTCGCACCGCGGATAGGCTTTGCCTACAACGTGTTTGGCAACAGCAAAACGGTGGTGCGCGGCGCATATGGACTGTTCTACGGGTTCCCGGAAGGCCTACTGTACCAAAGGACAGACGCTATGCAGCCCGTGGATCTCTATCTCAATATCAACAACCCACCGCAGTGGGATGCACCCTTTGCCGGCTATCCAGGCGGCGATCCCTTCCCGCGCGGCCATGTCGGCCCTTCGCAATTCAAGACCTACACATTCCTGACTCCGCTGGCCGGCGGCGTGCTCAATCCCGCTTCCAAAGTGGAGTACACGCAGGCGTACAACTTCGCCATCGAGCAGGACCTGGGCAATGGGTTCGCGATCAATCTCGGATACGTAGGCAACCGCGCCGAGCATGTAATGGCATCGCGGCAGTTCAATCCCTACGTGCTCACGACACCAACGTTCGAAACCACCCGCACCTATCCGGGCCTCGGCGCGGTGGAACTTGCTGACGCCTACGACTGGGAGAGGACAAACGCGGTAGAGTTCACCGTGACACGGCGCTCCGCACATGGCCTGACGCTGCTTTCCAACGTGGTATGGATGAAGACCATCGACGTAGGCTCATCAGGCACTGAAGGGCAGGCTGGGCCATCGAATCCCTACAACATCAATTTCTATAAAGGCGTTGCCGACTTTGACCAGGCGCTTCGCTTTACCGCGTCGGCCAACTACCCGATCCCGAAATTCCATGTGAATAATGCGATCGGCCAAGTTGCCAATGGATGGCAAGTCAACGCCATTGTCACCTCTCAGAGCGGCTTGCCCATCACAATCACAAGTGGTGTGGACAATTCGGAGTCCGGCGTAGGTAATGATCTAGGTGTTTACAACCCCGGTGTCAGCATTAAGCCGCCAGCTGGTTCAGCCAAGACTGTATGGTTCAATCCCCTGGCATTTGGGAAGAACCCCGTGCCTTCGGCTGCCAACAACTACACTCAATCGTTCGGCAACGTCCCACGCAACTCTCTGCGCGGTCCTGGCTACGAGGACACGGACATTTCGCTCTTCAAGGACATTCTGAGCGAGCATCGCATTCACGGCCAGTTCCAGGCAGAAGCCTTTAACGCCTGGAATCACACCAACTTTGCCAACCCCGCCGGTGCAGTCAGTTCCGGCACATTCGGACAAATCACCGCGACCAGCAGCAGCACGGGCACCGTGAACACACCTTCGCAGGTGGGCACGCAGCGTGTGTGGCAGTTTGTTGCGAAGATTATTTTCTAACTGAAATGCGCCGGAGCCGCCGGCTGCGGGCCCATTAGCGGATTGCGATCTCAATTGAGATCGCAATCCAAGGGTTCGCGGCCGGGCTCCGGCTATCTTTTTGTCGATTGATATTTACAGATGAATCCAGCCGCCGCGGATGAGCGACAGCGATGCCACGGCCACAATGATCCAGAGCACGACGCCTTGCAGGAGCGGCCGCACACCAACCTGGCGGAGGGTTTTCATGGAAAGCCCTGTGCCAATCAGATAGAGCGTTACGGTAAGGCCGATTACACCCAGGTGCTTGAGGATCGGGTAGGCCGGTTGAAAGGTGTGAATATAGGTATTGCCTACGGCCGCGAGGCAAAAGAAAAGAATGAACCACGGCCATTGAACTCGAGCGCTGCTCTTCCGGGCCATGGCGGTCCCCATAGAGATGGGCACAATCCAGAGTGCGCGCGCCAGTTTCACCGTAGTGCCTACAGCAAGAGCCACGGCGCCAAATTTGGCCGTTGCCCCCACCACCGAGCTTGTATCGTGTATGGCCAACGCGGACCAAAGTCCGAACTGGGTTTGCGACATGTGCAATAGAGTCCCAATGAGAGGGAAGCTCAGTAGGGCAACCGAGTTGAGGGCAAAGACCGTGCCCAACGAGATGGCAATCTCTTCCTCGCCGGCGTCGGTAATGGGCGCGATGGCGGCGATGGCGCTGCCGCCGCAGATGGCAGTGCCGGCACAGATCAGAAAAGAAGTTCCACGGCTTACCTTGAGAAACTTGCCGAGAGCCCATCCCAGTGACAAGGCAAATGCAATGCTGATTGCCGTGTAGACAAATCCGGAGCGGCCGACGCTGATCACCTCGTGGAGATCCATGCCGAAGCCAAGGCCGATGACAGAGGCCTGCAAAAGAAACTTGGAGAGCCGCTTGGCTTCTAAGTTATACGGGTGGACGAATGCAAAGCCGAAGACGAGGCCGCCAGCGAGCGCGACGGGCGGAGAAATCAGGCCTGTGGCCGCGATGATCAGACCGATAAAAAAGAGGCTGTTTGGCACACTTTCAGTGTGCGGCGGAACGAGGGCGTGCGTCCAAGCAGAACGAATGATGGGGCATTAGCCGCGCTTATCGGCTGTGCACGCATTAATCTTCAAGGTGATTTCTCAGGCCCTAGATTCGCTTCGCTCCGGCGCGCGCGGAGAGGAATCTGCGGAATTCCTGGGCCAGGCCTTGCGGTTCGGGACCCTTCGCGGCGACGAGCAGAAAATCGCGGTGGATGCGCAAGCCCTTTATTTCAACGATCTTGAAGCTGTGTCCGAGGCGCAAGTCTTTGGCAATCGCCCAGCGCGAGACGAAGCCGACGCCGAGGCCCGCCTCCACTGCCGATTTGATCGCTTCGGTAGAGTCGAGTTCCATCACAATCTGAAGCGCGCGGCGCTTGATCCCCTGTTTCTCCAGCGCCATCTCAGTGATTCTGCGTGTGCCCGATCCCCGTTCCCGCATCAGAAGAGGGGCCGCAATCAGATCGGCAGGCGCGATTGAGGCTCGTTCCGTCCACTCGTGTGCGGCGGGTGCAATGAGCAAAATCTCGTCGCGCAGAAAAGGTTCGGTGCGCACGTCTCGGGTTCGCGGCGGCCCTTCAATGAATCCGAGGGTAATTTTCTTATCCCTGATGGCGTCCACGATGTGTTCGGTGTTGCCACTCAGCAGAGTGGGATAAACGCGGGGATGGTCTGCGCAAAACTCGCCGAGCAGGCGCGGCAGAACGTACTGCGCAATGGTGGTGGAAGCGCCAAGAGTGAGGCTGCCGGCATGTTCCCCGGTGAGAGCGGCAATATCGTGCTCCGCCTGCGCCATCAGCTGATGCACGCGCCGCGTGTACTTGAGTAGCACCGTGCCCGCAGCCGTCAACCCTGCGTGCGGTCCAGCGCGATCGAAGAGCTGGACGCCAAGTTCTTCTTCAAGAGCCTTGATCTGCAGACTTACCGCGGGCTGCGTCAGGTAAAGCTCCTCGGCAGCTTTGCGAAAGCTTTGCTGTTCCGCGACCGTCCGGAACACAACCAGGCGGAAGTTTTCAAGACTTGCCATTGATCCATTAGAACATCCACGAAGCCGATTTGGCGTAGGTGCTTTCTGGATTGGTTCACGAATAAATCGGTTGCAGCACGTCGGGGGACTTCCCGTGAAGCGCGAAATCACGTGCGGCGGCGAGAATGCCCGCGGCCCATTGCGGTGTGGCCGCGGCATGCAGGTGTGTATATGCAGCGAAAACGTTCTGGGTGACGAGGCCGTCGCGGCCGGCGAAGCATCCAGTGCCGCGGAGGACCGCGCATGCAGAGGTTACAGCGCCGGAACCGTTGACGATGCGCGAATAATGGAATTCGTGCCCGCGTAAAACGACGCCGTTCGGGAAAAATGGATTCGGCGCATCGACGCGCAATTCACTGTAGCCGTGACCTTGCGGCGTGACAAAGGCTTCAACGTCGATGGGAAACATATTGGCCATGGGGTGGCGGACGCCTCGCCAGGTAAGGCTGCTCGCCAGAAGCATCAGGCCACCGCATTCGGCATAAACGGGAAGGCCGCTGGCGCATGCATGGCGAAGCGACTCCAGGAAACTGGTGTTGGCGGAGAGCGCATGCGCATGCGACTCCGGAAATCCGCCTCCGATATAGAGAGCGCGCAGGCCGGAGGGGAGAGCGGTTGCATCGAGCGCTGAGATGGGCACCAACTCGGCCCCTGCACGCTCCAGTTCCTCAAGATTCTCCGGATAGTAGAACGTGAATGCCGAATCCCGAAGATATCCAATCCTGAGACCGCGCGCATCTGGTAGAGACGTGCGTTCGTCCGCGAGGGCTGCGAGCGATGGAGCACTGCGAGCAATAGTCTGCAGCGTATCGAGGTCCACACGATTCTTCAACCATTCGACAAGATTGCGCTCAACGCTGCCCATGGTCCGGTGTTCGGCCGGAGGAACGAGACCCAAGTGCCGCTCGGGTAGGGGATTTTCCTGAAGGCGGGGTAGCGCGCCGATGACTGGGATGGAGCAGATCGATTCGATTGCTTCGCGAAGAATGTGCTCATGCCTTTGGCCGTTGACCTGATTCAGCACAATGCCTCGAATCGAGGCGCGAGGGGCGAGTTTCTGGCAGCCCAGGACCAGTGCGGCAGCCGTGCGTGTCATTTTGGTGGCATCGAGCACTAGCACGATGGGCGCGGCAAGGATCTCAGCGAGATTTACGCTAGAGTAGGTGCCTTCGGCATCAAGTCCATCAAAAAGTCCACGGTTGCCCTCGATCACATTGATGCCGTCGGGAATTCCGTTGCGGACAAAGGAGGCGCGCACGGCTTCGGCGCCCATCAGAAATGCATCGAGATTACGAGCCGGATGCGCCGAGGCCCACGCGAGCCACGCGGGATCGATATAGTCGGGTCCCTTTTTGAAGGCGCGCACGTCGAGCCCCGCACGGCGGAGCAACAGCAGAAGGCCCAGAGTGACAATGGTCTTGCCGGAGCCACCGGACAGCCCTGCGACGAGCAGACGCGGCATGGAAGAATTGGCGATCACAATCGAATGCGGCCTGCGCTGGCCTACTCCATTCCTTCCTTGGGAGGAAGCTGGATGTACGAGCCTCCGAGATAGCTGTAAATGCAGCGTCTGGAGTCAATGAGAATGCGGATCGCCTTTTTGCAGTCGTCCTTGCTGCAGGGCGCCACGCTGTGACGCGTGATCATCTCCCTGGTGAGGTCGCCCGCTTTCAGATTTTTCTTTCCGGCGCATTCGGCCACCAGCTGATACATCTCTTCCGCTAACGATTCAATAGAAACTGCGGCTATCTCTGTCATACCCCTACCTCTTTCTGCGTTGCATACAAAGCGACCAATTGTTGAAGCCGTTCGCGAAGGCGAACCACTTCGCCGACCACGAGCGTCGCAGGTGGCTCAATGTTTGCGCGCCGCACCTCTGCAGCGATGTTTTCCAGAGTGCCCGTGATAACGCGCTCGTCCTCGCAATAGGCCATCTGGATCATTGCCGCAGGCGTGGACGGTGAGCGGCCGGCGGCGATTAACCTATGCGCAATGGCCTCAATGTTGTGTACGCCCATGAGAAAGACCGACGTGCCAATTCGCGCCACGGCCTCCCAGTCTACGCGATCCTCGCGGCTGTCCGCGCTGTGCCCCGTCACAACGACGACCGAGGAGGACGACTCGCGATGGGTGACTGCGATGCCAGCGCGGAGCGGAGCTGAAAGGCAGGACGAGACGCCTGGAACGACCTCGAAGGGGATTCTGTGTTCGGCCAGATACTCCACCTCTTCTCCGCCGCGGCCAAAAAGAAACGGGTCGCCGCCCTTGAGGCGAACAACCGTCTTGCCTTGTCGCGCCTTTTCGACAAGAAGGGCGTGAATGTCATCCTGGCGCGTGTGATGGCCGGGATCTTTACCCATGTAGAGCTTTTCCGCCGAGGGTTTGGCCAGGGCGAGAACTCCATCATGGATGAGGCGGTCATAGACAAGCACATCGGCAGCGCGAATGCGCTCGACCGCGCGCAACGTGAGAAGATCTGGGTCGCCCGGACCGGCGCCGACCAGAATCACCTTTCCGGGCAGATGTTTGCACGGGTGCGCGGGAGAATATCCTGGTTTCGTTCCCGACGGTTGATCTGCGATTGCCATTCCAAGTTCTCCACTGAGCCGGAAATCTGGCTAGCTTTCTGCTTCCTCTCGCACCGAGAGTACGATTTTGTAAAACAGGGTGATGAGAAACGCACCGACCGACCAGATTCCCGCAACGATGGTCCATTCCGGCAGCGTAGGCGCATAGCGTGCGACCGAGCCCAACGGCGACGGCTCAAAGCCACCTACGATCAAGCCCAGGCCTTTCTCGAGCCAGAGCGAGACGAATACTAAAATGCACGCGATGGGCAGTTGCGTCCGGCGCAATGCGGGCGTGAACAGAATGACCAGCGCAGCAACCGCGAACATTGCTGAAATCCACATCCAGGGAGCAAGGTTGTGTCCGCCGCCGAGCTGATAAAGATATTCAAAGTGCACGATGTGTTCCGGAATCGCAGCGTAATACACCGTGAAAGCTTCAACCAGCACAAAAAAAACATTGATTGCCATCGCGTAAGTCATGATGACGGCAAGCTTGCGGAGGGCATCTTCTGCCACACGGTAGCCGGCAACTTTGCGCAGCACGAGGCAAAGCAGGATGAGCAATGCCGGACCGGAAGAGAATGCTGAGGCGAGGAAACGAGGAGCAAGAATCGCAGTGAGCCAGAAGGAACGGCCAGCGAGGCCGCTATAGAGAAACGCGGTGACGGTGTGGATGCTGATGGCCCACGGGATGGAGAGGATCGCGAGTGGCTTGATCCATCCCGGCGCCGGTGTTTCTTCGCGTTCCGCGCGCAGCGTGACGAAGGCGATGATCGCGTTCAGCAGCAGGTAGCCGCTCAGGGAAATCATGTCCCAAAACATGAGTGAGCGTGGCGAGGGGTAAAGAATGATGTTGAGCACGCGAGCGGGCTGGCCCAGATCGACAAAGATGAAAAGGATGCACATGATCACGGAGGCAATGGCGAGAAACTCGCCAAGAATCGTGATGCGCGCGAATTGCATTTCGCCGTGCAGGTAATAGGGCAACACCACCATGACGGCCGAGGCGGCGACGCCGACAAAGAACGTGAATTGCGCGATGTAAAGTCCCCAGCTTACGTCACGGCTGAGGCCGGTGATTCCGAGGCCTAGATCCAGTTGCCGCAAGTAAAAGCAGATGCCGGTGGCAATGATACACAAGAGGCAGAGCAGCCACATCCAGTAGCGGCGGCCTCCTGTGAGCGCTTTGTCGAGCATCAGCATAGCATCAGACCAGGTAAAAAACCGATGGGCCGGCTCCGAGTTCCGGTTCGCGCTGCAGCGCAAAAAGCTCGCGGAGCATTTGACGCGGCTCAGAGTTAGGGTCGGCGAGATTGCCGAAGGTGAAGACCTGCTGAGGGCAGGCATTGACGCAGGCCGGCTTGAGGCCGCGCGCCAGCCGCTCCTCGCAGAAGTTGCACTTCTCTACCACGCCTTTGGTGCGCGTGGGGAAATCGGGATTGATGCCGACAATGCTGGGCCGCGGATCTTCGAAGTTAAAACTGCGCGAGCCATAGGGGCAGGCAGCGATGCAGTAGCGGCAGCCGATGCAGCGATGCCAATCCATCATCACAATGCCGTCGTCGCGCTTCCATGTGGCCTGGGTAGGGCAAACGCGCGTGCAGGGCGGATCAGCACAGTGGTTGCACAAGAGCGGGACGGTAGTTTCCGCGTCACTCTGAGGAACGTAGCCGGTTTGCGCGGCAGGAAAAACCGTGGCGTAGGGTTCTGTCCAGAGCCATTTCACTTCGTGGGCGCGATTGGCAATCTGCGGAATGTTGTGCGCGGTGTTGCAGGCGTGGATGCAGTCGTTGCAGCCATCCTTCTCGCGGCATTTCCTGAGATCGATCACCATTCCCCAGCGCACAGGTTGCGTCGACGCCTGCGCACCAGACGCAGGCCGGGAGACGGATCGCGCGGAGTGTTTGCATCCGGCTGCAAGGAGCGAAAGGCCGGACAGGCACAGAAAATCTTTGCGCGTAATCCTCATGGCGCGTTCCTTGCAATCGATTGCGGATCGGTGTGGCAGCTCCAGCAGTATGGAGTGGAGACGCCGGAGTATGCATGGCAGCGGTCACAGAATTGTTGCTTGTTGTGGCAGCCCAGGCATGTATGCGTGAGGCTCTTCTCGTATACTTTGCCGTTGAACGCGACAAAGCGACGATCGCCGCGGCGCACCACGTCTTCGCGCCATTGGATCAGCATCTGTATGTGTGCGGCGCGCATGCTGCCTGCGGGTGCAACGCATTCTTTCTGATTTGCGGGCATTTGAAGGTTGGGAGGCTGGCTCGACGCCTTTCTGTGCACGAGCGCATACCAGGCAGGGCAGGTGAGTGTCGCGACAAAGACGGCTAAACCGACGAAGATCCATACGCGGTCACGCATGGGCGGCCTCGCTTGCCTCGGTCGCCGCATGCGGCTCGGTCGGGAGCGGCTCGCCGCGCAGATCAACAACGCGCTCTTTTTCGCCGCTCATCACCAGTGCGTTGCCCACGAGCTCGTGCACGCCGGCGACCTCAACGCCTGGCACCCAATACTCAAGCAGCGTGGGCAGCGTGGCCTTGTCGATAGCACAGATGCAGGTGAGCAGGTTGACGCCGTGTTTGTCCTTCACGTATTTCACGGCGTTGGCGCGCGGAAAGCCGCCGCGCAGGCGCATTTCCAGGTTTTCGTCGGTACCAAGACCTGCGCCACTGCCGCAGCAGAAAGTCTGCTCGCGGATCGTGTTTTCCGGCATCTCATGAAAATTGCGGCAAACGTTCCTGAGAATGGATCGTGGTTCTTCCAGCAGACCCATCGAACGCGCCGGATTGCAGGAGTCGTGATAGGTTGCGATCCAGCGATCGTTGCGCCGTGGATCGAGCTTGAGCTTGCCATGATGGATCAGGTCGGCGGTGAATTCGCAGATGTGCACCATTTTGGTAGAGCGGGCATTCGCGAAGATCGTGCCGGTGATGGGTGAGACGGGCGCTTCCAGGAAATCGGCCGGGCCATTCATCGTGTCCATATATTGATGGAGCACGCGCCACATGTGGCCGCACTCGCCGCCGAGGATCCATTTGACGCCGAGTCGTTTGGCTTCCTCGTAAATCTTGGCGTTGAGGCGCTTCATCATTTCGTGCGAGGAGAAAAGCCCGAAGTTGCCCCCTTCCGAGGCGTAAGCACTGACCGTGTAATCGAGTCCGATTTCGCGGAAGAGCATTAAGTAACCGAGCAGGGTGTAGTAGTGTGGCGTGCCAAAGTAGTCGGCCGAGGGCATGACGAACAGCACCTCGGCGCCTTTGCGGTTGATCGGGACCTCAAAGTTGAGGCCAGTGATCTCCGCAGCCTCATCGGCCGCGAAGTCGAGACTGTCTTTGAATCCGTGCGGCTGAATGCCGAGGTGATTGCCGACGCGAAAGCAGTTGGCCGCGGGCTCGAGCACCCAGTTGGTGTTGCAGCCGATGAGATTGAGTAGCTCGCGACCCATCATCGTGATTTCCGCGGTGTCGATGCCATAAGGGCAGAAGACAGAGCAGCGACGGCACTCGGTGCATTGGTAGAAGTAGTAGAACCACTCCTTGATCACCTCTTCAGTGAGCTTGCGGCCGCCGGCCAGCTTGCCAAAAATGCGTCCGGTGAGCGTGAAGTAACGGCGGTAAACGGAACGCATCAGTTCGGCGCGCGCCACGGGCATGTTCTTGGGGTCGGAGGAACCGAGGTAGAAGTGACACTTGTCGGCGCAGGCGCCGCAGCGCACGCAAATGTCCATGAAGAGGCGGAAGGAACGATATTTATCGAGGCGCTCTTTCATGCCGTCGAGGATGATGCGCTTCCAATCAGGCGGAAGCTTCCAGTCTTTATCGAGCGGCTGCCAGGCGCGGGGATTGGGAAGGCCGAGAGCCGTGAGGTTCTTAGGCGCGGCGCTGTAACAGATCGAGCCCTTGCGGAACTCGACATGCGGGTCGCGCCAGTCGCCATGCGGCCGCTTTGGCTCAATTTGTACGAGCGTTTCCGTCATCTTCGGTCCCATTCTCAATATCGAGCGGAATTCCTGCCACCTGCATCTTGTCGCGGAATTCCTCTTCCCACTCCGCATAGGTGTGCGTTTTTACTGGAGCATTCCACGGATTGATGTGCCGTCGGCTGCGACTATTATTGGCGAGATTGCGGGTCGGACTGAGAAATACGCCGCCCATGTGCATCAATTTGCTGAAAGGGAGATATGCGGCGAGTGCGCAGACCAAGAGCAGATGGCACAGAAAAAGTGTGCCAAGCGCTTGTGGAGCGTTGGGTCGAAACGCGGCTAGGCCAAGCGCAAATTGTTTCACGTTGAGGATGTCGACACCTGTGAAGTAGCGCATGAGAATGCCAGTGATCCCTATGGCCAGCAGCAGGAAGAGGGCAAAGTAGTCGGAGAATAACGAAAGATAGCGAAGGGCGGGATCGCGAAAGCGTCGGTATAACAGATAGGCCAGCGCGGCCACCAAAATCACGTCAGACAGATAGAGTGGCGGCGCGCCGATCTGGAAGTAGCCGTCGAGACGCTCGAGAGCGTTGATGAATTCGGGCACCGGCTCGAGGAACAATCGCAGATGACGAAGGAGGATCAACAGCAATGCCCAATGGAAGGCCAAAGAACAGAGCCAGAGAGCTGCGCTCTCACCAAGAATCAGGCGTCCGCCGGAAAGGCGCGCACAGTTGTTGCGAAAGAGCGAACGGAAAAGCAGAACTTCGGCGGCCATGCGGGACACGACGCCCCACCGTGTGTAGGGGTTGTCAAACTTCGCGGAACGAATCCAGGCGAGAGATTTCTGCTGGCCGCAGGTGACGGGGATGTGGAAGGGAACCGGCGCTAACGCCCAACGCACTACGCGACAGCAAAAGCCAACGAGAAGTACGGTGAAGGCTGCGTACGGAACGAAGGTGGCAAGAGCCATGCGCGCCGGTTCGCTCTGCCCGCACGCAAAGCCGGCCAACACCAGGACCAGCACTGCGAGCAGCGAATAGAGCGCATTCATGGTTGGTCCCTCATCCTGTTGCTTGCTGCATGCGGAAGCGCAACTCTTTCTTGCGCAGACCGGCGATCTGATCGCGGCAGGCCATGTACTGGTCGAAGGCCATCAGGGCTAGTTCGTCGATCCGGCATTCGAGATCCTGCGGGCCTTCGCCCGTGACTTCAGCGACCACGTCGCGAAGGTCGAAGATGAAGCGCAGCGCGTCGGAGGGACGAAAATCCTGCACGGCGCGCAGACGGACCAGTGCGTCGAGCGCGGGCCCAATCACTTTCTCATCCATCTCGCCGAGCAATTCGCGGGCAAGCGTGGTCAAGCTTTGCTTGATGGCATGGCCTGCGGGATTGCGGAAGGGATCTTGCTCGCTATTTAAAAGGGAATGCACCTCCGCGGGATAGGACGCGAGAGTCCGCTCAATCCAACGCTCCGCGACATTCTCCGCAATGGCCGCGCTCACGCTCATGGCAACCTACACGCAACCTGTGGGCTTGGGAAGTCCGGCGAGCTTGCAGGCTCCCTTGGCCGGGCCAGATGGAAAGAGTTGGTAAATCTCACCCAGCTTGTATCCCGTCTCTTTGCAAACTTTGCGGACCATGGGCGCGATGCCAAACTGAAGGTAGTAGTTGCGAATGTAGTTGATCACCTTCCAATGACCTTCAGTCAACGCATCGATCGATTCAGATTTAGCAAAGTCCGTTGCCACGTCCTCGGTCCAGAGATCGGGCTCCTGGAGGAAGCCATCTTCATCGACATCGTATTTCTTGCCTTCGACTTCAAATACCGGCACAGTTCACCTCACGATTAGTTCATTGCGATATAACCGCACGGGCAAGTTTCCGCGCATTTGCCGCAGCCGTTGCAGAGCTCGAGCTTGATTTTGTAGTGCTCGCCCTTGGGCAGCTTGACGAAGCAGTTCTTGCTGCAGTACATCCAGCAGGTTTCGCAGTCCATGCACATGCCACATGACATGCAACGCGTGGCCTCAGCAAGCGCATCGGCCTCGGTCATCGGTGCGCCTCCGTCGACGCGTTGCGCTGCTGGATACCAATCGAGTTTCAAGCTTTCAGAACGAATCACTGTCGACGTGGCAGGCTGAGTGGCGCTGCAGCCTTCAAGGCGTGCGGAAATGGCTTCGGCGACCGCACGCCCCTGAGCAATCGCGACGCTTACGGTATTCAACACACGCGGGACGGCTTCGGTAGCTTCTTCGGCCGGAATTTCCGGGGGCTCCGCAGGCAATTCGCCGATGAGTGCTGCGCCGCCATCAATACCAGCGCGCAACTCCAATTGCGCGGCTTTTTGCAGGCCTATCGCGAAGAATACGACCTGGTAGTTTTGCTGCAGTTCTTCGAGCGAAAGATCCCTGCCCACGACGCAGCCGGCGCGGAGCTCGATTCCGAGATCGAGAATGTTGGCGATTTCCGCTTCGAGGATGTCGGCGGGAATGATCGAGCGCGGGATGCGAAAGCGCATCATGCCGCCGGGACGAGGCGCCGCTTCGATGACGGTGACCGCGTATCCCTTGCGCGCAAGTTGATAAGCGGCGGAGAGTCCTGCAGGACCAGCGCCGACCACTGCGATCCGCGGAGCGGTGTCGCTGCGAAGAGAAGGCTTCTCCACGCGCAGTGCATTTGCAATGGCAAAATCGCCGACGAACTGCTCCAACTTATTTACTGCGAGCGGCGAGTCTTTCGCCTTGCGATTGCAATTCAGCTCGCACGGATGCTGGCAGACGCGGCCGCAGATGGAAGGGAAGGGATTGTGCTCCAGAATTTTGCGCCAGGCGAATTCAAAAGCTTGCGCAGGCGTTCGGCCATAGGCCTGATACTGGGCCAGCGCGACGAGCCATCCGCGCACATCGGTGCCACTGGGGCAGCTATGAATGCAGGGAGCTGTTTTTGCCACGTAGGCGGGGCGATGCGATGGGCCACCGGCGCTGTCGCCAACGTTGTGCTTGATCACCGGTTTTTTCACTTCCTTAAATAGCCCCATCAGTTGCCTCTACAAGACCTGTGCAGTGCCCCCATCAATGGCGGACATGGGCGGAGCGCGCCAATGTTAAGTTCGCATGCTTGAAATCGTCGATGTGATAGCGCGTGAACTCGAAGCCGGTAAGCTCGAAGAAACGCGGCCAGCCGATACGATCGATCCATTCGCCGACGCGCTCGTATTTACGAGCCTCACCGCGGTAGACATCGACAATTTTCACCACTGCCTCGACCACCTCAGGCCAGCGTGGCGGATTATTGGGTAGAAACGGGATGGCGAGGCGCGAGAAACGCGGGGCGCTGCGCGCATTACTCACTTTGCCGCCGACCCAGATGGAGAGCCCGTCGTTTTCCGCGTCGGCCATGCGCATGGCTGGGCAGACGCTGAAGCAGTTGCCGCAATACATGCACTGTTCCTCGAGAACTTCGACGGATTGTTTGCCTCCCACGCCGGGCACGGGACGGATGGCGCCTGTGGGACACGAAGCAACGAGCGTCGGCACCTCGCAGGCCTTCGAAAGCAGATCGCTCTGCACCTTGGGCGGACGGCGGTGTACGCCGAGGATGGCGATGTCAGAGCAATGCACTGCGCCGCACATGTTCAGGCAGCACGCCACGGCGATGCGCAGCTTGGCTGGCAGGTCCTGGTGGGTGAAGTGATCGATGAGCGCGTCCATCACGCTCTTCACCAGTCCCGAGGCATCGGTAGCTGCGGCGTGGCAATGTACCCAACCCTGCGTGTGCACAATATTGCTGATGGCATTGTTGGTGCCGCCGACGGGAATGCCCATCAAGGCGAGGTCCTGCTTCAGCGGCTCGATCAACGCAGGATCGACGAGGAGGAATTCAACATTGTTGCGGCTGGTGAAGCGCAGATAGCCGCCGCAGTATTTGTCCGCGAGGTCAGCATACTTGCGCAGGGTTTGAATGCTGAGAAGGCGAGGCGTGCCTGCACGCACGGTGTAGAGCCGGTCGCCGGATTCGGCCACATGGCACAGGACCCCGGGCGCCAGCGTCTCGTGGTATTTCCACGTGCCGTAGTTCTTGAGCACGATCGGCGGCAGGTATTTGTCGTAGCGTGGAGGGCCGATGTCGGTAAGCCTTGGCTGCACTGGTGCGGTCGTCATGCCTCGTCCTCCTGCGCGGTCTGGTAGTAGATGTAGGGGTTGTCGCGCGGAGCCGAAATCATCTCCGGCGCGGGATCGAGTCCGATGCCATCGAGGAATGCGGGAAGCCCGACGCGCTGAATAAGTTCGCCGATGCGCTCGCGGTTGGTACCGTATTCGTCCCAGAAATCCCAGATGCGCTGAATCAACTCCTTGATCGTGTCGAGCAGTTCATCTGCAGCGACAAAAGGAAACAATACCGACGAAAGCAATGCACCCTGCAGGATAGGCGCTTTGGCGCCGATCAAGATCACCGCACCTTTTTCAACGCCCGGCCGCAGCGCCTTGGGCATGGCGTTAATGCAGTGCATGCAGCGCACGCAGTCGCGGTTATTGATGCTTAGCTCTTTGCCATTCCAATCCATGCACTTGCTGGGACAGTTGCCGCAGATGTCTTTCTGGATGTCGACGCCGGCAGCCGCGTACTTCGCCACTTCCGCTTGGTCGATGCGAATGTCGTCCTTCCACGTGCCGATGATGGAAAGGTCGGCGCGGGCGATGGCCGCGACGCAGTCGTTGGGACACGCAGAGCATTTGATCTTGAATTTGTAGGGCAAGGCGGGCCGATGCAACTCGTCCTGATAGGCGATGGTGAGGTCATAGCAGAGCTTCATGGCGTCGAAGCAGGCCCACTCACAGCGGGCCATGCCAACGCAGCAGGAAGGCGTGCGCACGGCCGAGCCCGAGCCGCCGAGATCGAATCCGGCGTGGGTAAGTTCCTGGAAGGTAGGTTCCAGTTGATCTGTCGTGGTGCCGAGCAGGATGATGTCGCCGGTTGACCCGTGCATGTTGGTTAGGCCCGAGCCGTGACGCTCCCAAATGTCGCTGATGGTGCGCAGAGCCTCGCTTGTATAGAACCATGCGGCTGGCTGATTCACGCGCAGGGTATGAAAGTGCGCGACCTTAGGGAATTGCTCGCCCACATCGCTGTAACGGCCAATCACGCCGCCGCCGTAACTCAACACGCCTACGAGCCCGCCGTGTTTCCAATGGCTCACCTTGTCTTCATACGAGAGCTCGAGTTGACCGAGCAGATCGGCGGCGCTTCCGGTGGCTCCGCTGGCCGACTTGATTTCGGTGACAAAGCTGGGCCACGGGCCCTTTTCAAGTTCGTCGAGCAGCTTGGTTGCGGGCTTGCCGCTGACCGGTTTTACGCCCTCGTCTGCATCTGCCATGGCCTTGCTCCTTTCGCCACGAAGCGCCGAGTGTTTCATCCGCGCTCAACATCGAATTCGAAGAACTGCTCGATCAGCAAAGTGGGCCGGAGAGCTGCGGAATACGGCCGCTTTCGCGCCGGCCAACCTGCACAGTTCTCCTGTTCACGAAGAAAATCAATCACCATAGATTGAACGCGTTGCATGTTGGCATTCGCCGTGATGCGTGTCACAACCAGCGGCGACTGGGTGTGGGAATTTGAATCGAGCAGTCATGAATTGGTGGCGAAAGTGAGATCCACGAGCCGCAAGGACGCGTTCTTCCCAATGCTGGTGAACCTGACGGGGCGGAAGTGCGTCGTGGTGGGAGCCGGGACGGTCGCTGCCGCCAAGATTAAGGGCCTGTTGCTGTGCGACGCCGACGTTGTGGTCGTCAGCCCGCGTGCGGTACTTCCGATTCAACGCCTTGCTCGGGCCGGGAGGCTCGTCTGGCGGAGAAAAGCCTTCTCTCCAGGCGATGTACGTGGGAAGTTCCTTGCCATTGCCGCCACCAACTCTAACAAGATGAATAAGGTTGTGTTTCGCGCCTGCGCGGCGCGGGGTGTTTTGTGCAACTCGGTGGACGATCCGAAGCACTGTGACTTTATTTATCCCGCGGTGGCGCGGCGAGGGCCGTTGCAGATTGCGATTTCGACCGGCGGACGCAGTCCCGCACTTGCTGCCAGACTGCGGCGGGAGCTGGAGCGGCAGTTCGGACCGGAGTGGAGCGCGTGGGTGGAAGATCTGGGCAGACGCCGCGACGAACTGCTGCGAGGGAAGATGCCTGCAAGGAGCCGCCGGCGGCGCCTGCAACAAATGGCGACGTCGAAAGCATTTCGCGATTTTCTGCGAGGCGATGAGCTGGCGCAAACACGGGGAAAACGAGTCTAACTCTGAATTCTCCGGTCGAGCCATCATCCCGCCGGCTCTGGTCATCAGCGCGACATCCGTGCTTCCTGCTCGCGATTGCGGATGCCGATTTCTCGAGCTCTTCCTACTTCACCATCGCATTCGAAACCAAATTCACCAGCAGCTTGACTTGCATGTCGAGCTTGTAGTGGCGGATTAGATCGACAAGGGCATCCACGCAGTTATGACAGGCTGTGACTACGACCTTGGCACCGGTCGCGCGCAGTTGTTCGGCCTTAATGCTGGCGGACTTTAGCCTGCGCGGCGCGTATTCAGACATCGACATGGCTCCTCCGCCGCCCGTGCAGCAGAAGTTCTCCGCGCGGTTCGGAACCATCTCGCGAAAATCCGAGCACACCGCGCGCAGCAACTCGCGTGGTTCCTCGGTGATACCGCAGCTTCGGGCCAGGTTGCAGGGGTCGTGGTACGTCACCGGTTCGCTGTTGCGCGCGGGGTCCACCTGAATGCGCCCGTCTCGGACGTAATCCAGCATGGTGAAGATCGAGCTCTCCATCGGCACGCCAATGTCCTGCTTTGCCCAGTTCGGCCCCTCGCAGCGCGTCGACCGGAATCCATGGCCGCACTCGGAAATCACCACTTTCTTTGCGCCCAGCCTCTGCGCCGCGTCGTAAAGCCGGCCAGCGGCGACCGCGCCCAGGTCATCGTCCCCATTGAACAGGCCGAAATTCGTCATGTCCCAGCCTTCGCTCGACATGGTCCAGTTTTCACCGGCAAGATGAAAAATCGCGGCTGCTTCCGCGATGGTTCGCGGATCGTACTTCACCTCACGCGGATTGATGGCGTAGAGCACGTCCGCGCCAGCCTTGTCGACCGGGATGTGGAGGCCGGTGTATTCCTCTTCGAGCTCCTCTTCCATCCAGGAAAGCGTCTCAAGATACTCTTCCTTCAAGACGCCCATCTGATTGCCCAGCTCCCATTGATCCTTTGCCACCGCCGCGACTCCCGCCGGCATGACACCTACATGTACGAGAAGTCCGCGCGCCATGCGGTTGAACGACGCCAGATCCACGCCCATCGGACAAACCAGCGAGCATCGGCGGCAGTTGGTGCACTTTCCGAAGACCGTATCCATCAGTTCTTCGAGTTCTTTGTCGGTATAGATGCTTTTCGCGCCCACCCACCACGGCGCAATCTTCCCGGTCCAATCGATGTGCGCTTTGAACAATTTGCGAATCTGGTCGCCCTTGTACGCCGGAGAGTACGTGGGATCGTCAGGATTCGCAAGTACGTAATGGCACTGGTCCGTGCACGCGCCGCAATGGACGCATGCTTCCAGCGAGAGCATCGCCTGGCGATTTACCTTCTCATGCATCCGCTCGATCAGTTTTTCAGCCTTATGAGAACGTTCAGCGCGCATGATCCCTCACAAGCGGATAGACTCCGCGGTGCCCGAGCGTCCGGCCCAGGTACCAGCGGGCAAAAGGATAGTAGAGATAGTGAGAGATCTTGCTGAAGGGAACGTAGACCAGGAAAAACGCGGTTAGACAAAAGTAGGCCAACAGCGCCAGCTGGCCGCTTTCGGGATGGTTCGGAGCGGCGATGGCGCTTGAGACCAGCCACACGATGAGCAGACAGATGGAAAAATAGTCGTCTGGCGAGCTGATCGCCCGCATGGAACGGTCGGAGATGCGGCGAACGAGCCGGAAAAGTCCCGCGAGTGCCGCCATGCCAAATGCCACCTGGAGACCCAGCACCACCTGCGGCGCATGTATCAAGCGCGGAGCGTAAGGAATGAGAAGCGACATTACGATGGAGAGCAACACTCCGAGGTGAAAAACGACGAACTGCGCATACCGCAAGGAATGCTGACGGAAGCTGGCCAGCGTCCATGGCATCGCGATCATCAAAAGCGAGAACGCGGCGCCGCGCTTTGCGTTCGAGGCTCCCGCGGGCGTCTGGCGGTCGCGTCCCGCGGGGAAGCTGAGAATCCAGCGAATTTTCAAGACGTACACCGAAGCCATGAACACGAGGGTTGCAATCTGCAGGTTACCCTCAGCGAATTTGAGCAGCGGAGTCAGTTCGTGCATCGGATCAGATCCTTTCCGCCGAAAGGGCTTCGAGACTGGGCTGAAACGCGCTGAACTCGTGCGTATCCAGCACGCAAATGATCACTTCAGACACGCTGCTTGCCTCGGCGAGGAACCGGCTGATCTCTTCGAGCATTACTCGGGCACATAGGTCCAGCGGAATGCCGTAGAAGCCGGCGCCCATCGGAGGAAAGGCGATGCTGGTGAGACCCGCCGCAGCGGCAGCATCCAGAGCGGCCCGCATCGTCTTCCGCAGTTTGGGCTCGCGATCCGGCTCCTGAAATTTTGGCCCGCAAGTGTGGACGATGTGGCGCGCCTGCATGCCTCCGGCGGCGGTCACAACTGCCTCGCCCATTCCAATCCGGCCGATTTTGCTCAGCTGTTCCTTGATGGCTGCGCCACTGCGTGCCTGGATGGCCGTGCCGAACCCGGTTCCGAGTTCGAGATCTTCGCGCGCATAAAAGACGAGCGCGTCCATGGGCAGCGCCGTCAGGTCGCCTTTTTCGAGTCGGATGAGCTTTCCGTGCAGATTCGACACAACAGGTTCCGCGGTGAGCCCCAACGAACTCATGGCCTACCTCTCGTCTGCAACGCCACTTCCCGCACGAAGATTGGGGTGCGGGTGAGTGCATCGGCTTCAGGGATTGAGTTGGCTAGAAAGTATCACAAAATATAGCAATCGATCAAGCAGAGGGCTCCGCAAGCGGAAGACGCGAAGCCAAGTCTCACGAATTCGGGCCGTGATCAGGGAGCGGGCTTTGCGGTTGCCAGCTTGAGTTTGCAGAAGATGAATGGCGCGAAAAACATGCCCGCGAAACTGGCTGCGGCTAAGCGGAGATAGTCGAGCGCTGAGCCAATGATCGACGCGTTGCCGGCAAACGGAGCGAATGCGGCATTGAAGACAAGCACGACGGCGAGCATGATGGCGATCGACAGAATGTAGCGGAGAAGCTTAGCTGCCGGGCTTCCGCTGCGCGGGTCGAAGTTTACGACGCGCAACTCGAGCGGGCAGGCGATTACGATGCCGGTGAGCCAGCCGAAGTTGCCGGTCAATTCCCGCACCTGGTTGTCGATCTGCCAGCCGTTGAGAACGAATATAAGGAGCCAGATTGCTGCGCTGCCTGCGACGGTGATGGCGATCTGCCAGCCGTGCGGGACTTTGCTCCACAGTTGCGCGAGCGTGCCCGTGTAACGGGATGCGACGAAGCCGAAGAGAAGGCCGATTGCCCAACCCAGCAGAACATCTTCAACGTAGTGCACGCCGAGATAAGGGCGCGAAACGCCGATGAGGACGATAAGAAGCACTAGCCCCAAGCGGACGAAGCGGTTTCGGGTAAAAGCGATCAGGTAGGAATAGAAGGCGCCGGAGCCCATGGCGTGACCCGACGGCGTGGAATACTCAAGAACCAACGTTTTGGCTTCGGACGGAGAAACTGCCCACTTCTGTTTGTAGGTTCCGTCGGCAACGAAGGGCCGCGGATTCTTGATGAGGATCTTCAACAGATCGTTGAAGGCCATGGTCAGTAAAACCACCACTATAAGGCGCACGGCGAGGCGCTTATCCCACATCACATAGAGAAGAATAGTGAAAAAGAAATAGAAATTGGCCGAGCCGAAAAAGCTTGCGGCGTGAAAGAAGTGAGTGAGGTAAACGTTTCTGTGGTCGGCCAGAAACTGCACCAGGGCCAGGTGAAAGTGCAGATGGATCATGGTGCTGTCTTGATCGCCTCCGCGTGGACCGGCCGGTTGTCATTGCATTCATTCGCAACGTCCCAATTGACATAAATGGGATTGCCGATGAGCCACAGTTTCCCGTCAGGCCCTGTGACTTGCGCGCGAAACCAGTGGCGGCGTCCGTCACTCGTCCAATGCAGCGTTTGCGTGGAGTCCGCGGTGAAGGTGGCGACGCCTGGCGGGAGTGCGACGTCCTTTCCATCCTCAACCCAGTGCATTGTTCCGCCTGCGGCAGCGGTCACATGCGCGGAAAAATAAAGTTGATCGCCTGTTGCCGTGCTCAGCGTGTCTCCGGCATGGGCGATGCGAGCGTCTGCATGCACCGTCACTTCGAGAAGCCGATCGTGGGTTCCAGTTACGTCAATGAAGACGTGGCCGGCACGGATGCCGTCGAGAATCGCCGGCGTGGAGAGCTCCGCTGCATACACAACGGTGGTCGGGCTGCCGATGGAGCCGGTTTGATCGAGCGGTTGCATAGGACGGTGATTGTCGCTTCCACCGATTCCCGTGAGACGGCATCCGCGATCGAGTTCCCGGTTCCAGAAGGGAAGGTCGGAGAGACCGCTCCGTTCGCTACCTCCGTTCACCGCTTCGACGCCGGTGAGCAAATGCATGTCGACCGGCGTCGAAGGCGTCCATCCGCAACCGAGGCAGATTTCGCCGCTCGGCGCCAGCGGGTGATTGATCGAGGTGATGGCGCCTACGCGTGCGGCGCTTTGCAGCAAAGTGTTCACATCGGGAACCGTGCGGCCATCGAGACGGAAGTCGATGAAATCCGTACTGCCAAGAAAGTTGATGTGGCCTTGAAAGGTTGTAATTTCGCGGCCGGGAATCAAAAGCAGCTTGTCGAAGTAAGGCTGCAACTCCCGCATCGCATCGTATTGCGAGCTGGCATTGTGATCGGTAATGGCGATGAAGTCGAGGCCACGGCGGGCGGCGGCATCCACGGTAAAGAAGAGCGGGCAGGGAACCATTTTTCCCGTCTGACTGGGACATTGGCCGTCACTGTGCGCGGTATGCATGTGCAGGTCGCCGCGAAACCACGCGGGTCCAGCGCGTAGCGGCTCACGGAGGACCGGCGGCAGCTCTGCCACTGCGCCGCTGCGCGAGAGGTAGACATGAATGGTGTAATGCGACTCAACACCGGAGCGAATGTTGGGCACGCCGATCAGTGCATTCCAGGTACCGGATGGAATGGCGCCCGGTAAACAGGAAGGCGTGGCATCGGAGAGACCGACCGTGAGCGTGGATTTATTGCCACCGCTCCAGCAGCGCAGCCCAGCGGGATCGAGCAGTCCGAGATCGAGAGCGGTGTGCTGTTCTTTTTCAGTGTAGCCAAAGGTGATGGTCACGCGCTCCGTGCCGTCGGGCACCGCAAAAGGGACTTGCACATAACTCTGGTTCTCGGAGCCGCGCACGACGCCATGGAGGACGAAATCAGAGCCGGAAGCATCCGCGGCGGGAGGTGCTTGCTGCGCGAAAGCGGAGACGGCGGCGAGAGAGAAAACCAGAAGGACGCGAAATAGTGCTGCAAATCGAAAGAACAATCTTGCGTGTCGTGACGAGTTCTTCTGCATATAAGACATTTCCATGATTCGATAACGCGTAAGTGGGCTGGCCGGGATTGGTATCGGCTATTATAGCCAGCTTGATCCTGGGCGGCGAGGCTTCAGAAAGAAAGGCCCGCATCCGATGCGATGTTCTGCGCCGGATGCGGGATTGAGGCTAAGACACTTTTGGGAGGCCCCGTGTCTTAGAAGGAAAGTTTGAGCGCCAATTGAATGGTGCGGGCGCCATTGTTCCCGTTGCTGTTCTTCGTTGCCGAGATATTGCTGAAGCCACCGGCCTGGAAATTCAAACTTCCCGGCTGCGCGAAGGGCGGCGTGTTGGTGGTGTTGAAGAATTCCGCACGGAACTGCAGAATCGTCATTTCTGTGAAGTTGAAATTCTTCAGCATTGACGAATCCAGGTTGTTGAAGTGCGGTCCGCGTACCTGCTGGATGCCGCTGGTGCCGAGCGGCGAGTAATCGACCTGTCCAACCTGGGTAGCCGTAGGCGGCTGAGCGAACGCGCTGGGGCTGAGCCATTGCGTAAAGTTATGCGGTCCGGCATAAACACTCTGTCCGGCTACCACGTTGGCGGAGCAACCGAAGTCAGCCGTTGTGGCTGTGGGGCAAGTGACCGTGAGCGGCTGTCCGCTTTGGAAGGTATAGAAGCCGTTGATCTCCCACCCGCCCACGATGAGATCCGCAGCTTTGTCGATAGAGCCGCCGAACTGCTTGCCGCGGCCGAAGGGCAGGCTATAGGTGGCAGCGGCGTGCCACAGGTCGGTGGCGTCGGCATCGCAGAGGCCGTAGTCGCCCTGGAGGCCGAAACCAGCCAGCCATTGGGCACGATAACCTGCGTTGAACTCCGAGTTCTGCGGCGCGTGCTGGTCGCCCGTGCAGCGGGACAAGGTGTAGTTGGCCAGCACCGTTAGCCCCAAGCTCATCTGGTGCTGATAGGTGATCTGCAGGGAGTTGTAGCTGGTGTTGGCGTTCGTGGTTTCGTAGGTGCCGTTCCGCGCCATGTACGGGTACGGAATATACAACTGGGTGTTTTGGCCGGGAGGCAAGATGATCGAGTTGCTGTTCGAGGCTCCCAGAATATCCAGGTGACGGCCCTGGGTCGCAACATAGCCCGCTTGGAGCGCGTCGTGGCTCGTGAATTGATCCTCGACGGTGAAGTTCTCTGTTTGTATCATCGGGGTCTGGTAGTTGGGCTGGCGGCCGTTGAGAGTCGCGCCGAGATAGTCGCTACCGATGTATTGGCCTCCCACGCAAGTGCTGAGGGGCAGAGTGGAGCAAGAGACCGGCGTCGTTGTGTACGGAGTCGGGCTTTGCAGCGTGGTCGGACTGGCGAAGTTGTAGTTATTGAAGGTATTTTCCAGGGTCGCCGGAGCGTTCGAAGTACCGGCCAGCAGCGGATGGTTGGAGTCGGGAGAGGGGACGGTCTGCGTGTAGCCAAAGGGATAGTTCAATCCCAGCGTGCCGCCGTAACCGAGGTTGCCCAGCGCTCCATAGGCCGTGCCGAAGCCTCCCCGTACCACCAGCGTGGGCCGCAGCTTGTAGGCAAACCCCACGCGTGGCGCGAAGTTGGTCTTTTGAGCGTTGCCGAGTGCAGCGTTTCCAGAGCACACGATATTGATATTGCTGAGGGCAGCCACGGTATTGAAGACCGTGGCCCGCGGGGTTGAGCAAGTCCCGTTAGGAATGGAGAAGTTTGCGGTGAGGCCGTTGCCGCCCGCAGGAACGAAGTTGGACTGGAATCCACGGGTTTCGGTGTAGGGCGTGAACAGATCCCAGCGCACGCCAAGATTCAGCGTCAACTTTGGATCCACCTTCCAGTCGTCCTGGAAATAGGCGCCAATGTACCAGCGATGGTCGTCGGTGACAGGAAGGTTGGAGGCGGAAAATCCGTTCTGGCCGCCGACCAGGTTCACGCCGTTTCCCGCACCGTACTCGTAGTTGATGGGCGTCAGCAGCAAGTCGCTGATGCCGTTCAACCCCGAACTCTTGTTCGAGATGTCAGTGTATTGGCCGTTGAAGCTCATGTCGCCACGGCCTTGTGGCGGCTGCGAGATGTTGCCCTCCAGGTCGTCCACCTGGATACCCGTCTTGAAGGCGTGATTGCGCCAGAGCTTGGTGACTCCGTCAACGTACTCCAGGCTCCATACATATTGCAGCGTGGGTGAGTAGTTGCCGACGCCGAGTGCCCTGAGCTGTGAGCCAATGGAGATGACAGGCAAGCCCCCGTTGCCGGCCGCCTGCGGAACGCCCTGGATGCCGTACTCGAGGGGGATATTGCAGGTACCCGGCCCCGGATTCACCGTTCCCGAACAGGCTGAGCCTCCGTAGTCGTTGCCCCAGACGGACACCTGGAGCTTGTCGCTGTGGACCATGCCTACGTGAAATTGATTGGTGAGCGTGGGAGTAAGGATGCGCGTGTAGCCAACCGCCCAGGCCCAAGCCGGCAGGCTGTCGACGCGTCCGCCGCTATCGCCCGCGCCAACTCCGGGGAAATACGAGGGTACGTCGGCGGTCAGGTAGCTCCGGTCATAAACGCCGAACAGAATGTTCTTGGGGCTGATGTCGGCATTGATGCGAATGTCGTAGGTGTTGGTGTTTTTGTCCTCAATGGGAACGTAGCCCTGGAAATCATTGACGAGGCCGGAGGCTGTCGCCTTCGGATACAGGCCCAGAATCTTGACTGCGTTCGGATCCTGGCGGCTGGTCGGGATAACGTTGAGAGCGGAGAGGAGAACACCGCCGGCGTCCTGAGTGAAGTCGGTTCTGGTAACGCCCGTGAAGCTGGTGCAGCCGCCTGCCGCAGTGCAGTTATAGAACGGATCGCGCACGTAGCTATTGGGTGTGCCGGTGAGTCCGGTTACCGGGTCAACGCCGGAGCCTGGAAGCAGGCGCGTTGAAGCCGGATCCAGGATGGTGCCGTTCGAGAAGACGCGGCCCAGTGCGTCGGTGTGGCAGCCAGTGGTGACACTGGCGCTGCAGGTGCTCGAGGTGTTGTAGGTGATGTTGTCTTGCAGGTTAGTGAAATTGCTGCTCACCATGCCCGCGCTGGGCACAGTCAGATTGCCGTCCGGCTCCGGCAGGACGTAGCGACCGCCCTGGTAATCGGTGAACCAGAAGAGCCTGTTCCTGCCGTTGACAAAATGCGGGATCAGGACCGGGCCGCCGGCCGTGAAGCCGAAGAGGTTCTGGTGATAGGAAGGAATGGGATTGGCGGTACAGGTTGAGCCGCTGCAGGTGCGGTTGAAGAAATAATTCGCGTTCAGATCGTTGTTGCGGACGTATTCCCACAGATCGCCGTGCACCCCATTGGTGCCGGATTTGAGCGACGCGTTGATGACGCCGCCGGTGGAGTGGCCGAATTCGGCGTTGAAGTCGCCGCTCTGCAGCGTGAATTCCTGGATGGCATCAGGCGGCGGGACAATGGCGGCGTTGGTCCCGGTATAGTTGCCGCCGTAGAACTCGATGTTGTCGTTAATGCCGTTCAGGCGGAAGTCGTTTTGCCATTCGTCGACGCCATTCACCCTGAAATAAGCAGACGAAGAGCTGCCTGCGTCGGCGGTGCCGTTCCCGCCAGCGCCGGTTCCGGTCGCATCCGTATTGACGCCGGCGGACATTTGCGCCAACGCGCCCCAGTCACGGGTGACAAGCGGCATGTCGTTCACGGTTAGATTGCTGATGGATTGGCCCACCTGGGCGTTTTCCGCTTCCAGGAGCGGGGCTGCGGCAGTGACAGTGACACTCTGCTGCACGTTGCCGGTGGCTAAATGAATGTCGACGGTGATTACCTGCTGCACCTGCACAATCGCGCCGTGCACGACATACTTCTGGAACCCGGGGGCCTCAGCCTCAACCGTGTAGTTGCCTGGAAGCACGCCATCGAATACATAGGTACCGGTCGCTGTGGACTTGGTTGTGGTTTGTGCACCGGTGTCGTTGTTGATGAGCGCAATCGAGGCCTTTTGCACGACCGCTCCGGACGGATCTTCCACCGTTCCAGTAACCTCTCCTCGATCAAGCTGTGCTGCCAGGCGGCCCGGAAGGCACAGAGCAAGAAGCGTGACCACAAGGGTAAGCCATGGTCCGGCAATTCTGAATTGCTGTTTGATGTTCATGATGCTTTGCTACCTCCAATTTCAAGTTTTTACACGTTTGCACTCGTCCACACTTCGGCGAGCAGCGCAACGATATTGCACTTACTATGCGCGCGGGAGTGTTTACCCTAAGTGCATGCACGTGTATACACTAGTGTTCACGGCGCTTAATTATTTGATTGAAAAGGACTTGTTGACTGTTTGAATTGTTGGTAAACTGTGGAAATTGTTCGAGGGGAAGGCCCAATTCTGCGGGTTTTTTGCGGGCCGCCGATGTAGGCTATGATGCAGCAGATGAAGGAACGTGATTACGCGCATTGCAATCGCGTTACAAGCCCCATTGAGAATGTGGTCGCGACGCGTTGCGATATGGCCAGGACGTGCCCGCATGATGCGAGCGATTGACTAATTTCATCCTGGCTTGGACGGAATTGAAATTGCATTCAACTCTGCGCAATCTGCAGACGACTTTGTTGGATCACCAGAATATTGGGTCAAGCCGTGCGCCCTTGCATAACAGTTGAACCGGAGACCGCTCCCTGTCCTTGGACGAAAGCCAGGAGATAAGGCTCATGGATCACTTTGCCGCCGTCCAATCGAAGACCAGGATGACTCTTCCCGATGAGGCATGGCCGTCGAGTCTGCATGAAGATCCTTATTGGGCCCTGGCGCAGCGTGTGATCTCCGGGCCAAACTTCGCCCGGTCGCCCTTGCTTACAAAGTTTTTGTTATTTGTGGTCGCCGAGACCCTGGAAGGGCGGGGAAACGAGATCACAGAGCACCAGATCGGCGTGCAGGTCTTCGACCGGCCGGCGGATTACCGCACGCTTGAGGACAACATCGTTCGCAGCTATGCGCGCCAATTGCGCAAGCGGCTCGCAGAGCACTTTGCGGACCAGGGCAGTGCGGAACCGGTGCGCATCGACATTCCGGTGGGCGCGTATGTGCCGGTGTTTCTTCCCACTATTGAGGAGGTCACGCGGGAAGAGATGACGGGGTCTCCGGCAGCGGCTCCGGGCCAGATACAGCCTCATGCGGTGCCTGCGCGCACTGCGGAACCAGCGACAACGGTGCAATCAACGGCAGTACGCTGGACGCTGGGCGCAGTTCTGGCTGTGGCTTATAGCGCGGCGCTGATTGCCGCAACCTGGTATGCCGCCAAACGATCGCTGGCGCCGCCCGTGTCGCAAGAGCCAGCGCACGCGTTGTGGGCCGAGCTATTCAGCGGTCCCGAAAACAGCTATATCGTTCCGTCCGATGCGGGATTCAATCTTCTCGAAGACCTTTCGCGCCGGCCTGCGCCGTTGGCGGAATACATTTCAGGCAAGTATCAGGAATTGCCACTGTCCGGAGTGGATGCGCACAGCGCCTCGGATTTGCGCTCTCAGCAGTTAACGCCCTTTGTCGATCTGCAGATTGCGGCGGCTCTTGCTCACTTGACGGAGGACGATCCGCAGCGGGTTTTTATCCGCTTTCCGCGCGATCTGCGGCTGGACGACCTGAAGAACGCCAACGCCGTCATCATCGGATCGGTGGGCAGCAATCCCTGGGCCGCGATTGCCGAAAGCAACGCCAACTTCCGCATTGTCGACCGGCCCGGCATGAACGGCGCGCAGATCATCAACCTCAAGCCGCAACCGGGAGAATCCGCGACTTATTCCAGCCGCTGGAATGAACCGGCGCACGAGACCTTTGCGCTCATCGATTTCCTTCCCAATTTAAGCGGCAACGGACACCTGCTGGTTCTGGAAGGACTGGATGTGGCCGGAACCCAGGCCGCGGCCGAGATGCTGTTGTATCCATCGGCCATCGATCCGATTCTGAAACGAGCGACGCGCCCGGATGGCTCCCTGCACAATTTCGAAGTGCTGCTGCGGTCCACAAGCATCGAGTCAAACGCCACCGGGACGCAGGTGATTGCCAGCCGGATTTACTAGCAAATCGCGCCTGGCGCAATTGCCGGAGTTTCGCCTTGCGCCCACTTCACCGCAGCACGCAGGATCGCATTGCCTGCCCTATCAGCTATAGTTTCCAAGGAACATTATCGCGACGGTTGAGGCCTCTCTACTTGAACGGGCCGAAGCCGGCGAGCCGCGAGAACCGCGCAAGCCGCAAGGCAGAGGGGTAAACCGTGAAACGAGCAGTTGGAGTAGTCGCAACTTTGATAGGAATGGCAATGGCGCTTACACCCATTGCACAGGGAGAGATGAAGATGTCGATATGGGGTCATACCGCGGATGGAACCGCCGTCCCGATTTACACGTTAACTAGTGGGCAGATTGAAGTAAGAGTGACCGCGTACGGAGCGCACCTGGTGAGCGTGAGAGCCCCGGACCGCACCGGCAAAATGGCGGATGTTGCGTTGGGCTACGACACACTTGATAAGTATCTGATCAAGCCCAGTCCTTATATCGGCGCCGTGGTGGGGCGCTATGGCAATCGCATTGCGCTGGGCAAGTTCACGCTGGATGGAAAGACCTACCAGATTCCAATCAATAACGGTGCCAACGCGCTGCATGGCGGCCCCGTTGGGTTTGATCAGTATGTATGGCAGGCGAAGGAAGTGCCGGACGGCGTCGAGTTTACGCATGTGAGCCCCGATGGCGACATGGGATTTCCGGGGACAATGACTGCAACCGTTCGCTACACGCTCAGGGGAAATACGCTGCGCCTGGACTACTCGGCAAAAACGGACAAGGACACGGTGGTGAACCTGACCAACCACTCGTACTTCAACCTGCACGGCGACGACCAGGGGAACATTCTCGACCTGGAGGTTGAACTCAACGCCGACCGCTACACGCCAGTGGACGCGGGGCTGATTCCGACCGGAGAGTTGGCGCCGGTTGCCGGCACTCCGATGGATTTTCGCAAGCCGGAGGCGATTGGCGCGCGGATCGATGCCGACAACGAGCAACTGAAGCGCGCCGGCGGGTACGATTTCAACTTTGTGCTGAATGGCAAGCCGGGAACGCTGCGTTTGGCAGCCATCGTGACCGATCCCATGAGCGGACGCAAACTGACTGTCGAAACCACCGAACCGGGCGTGCAGTTCTACTCCGGTAACTTCCTGGATGGCAGCTTCACAGGCAGGCACGACGTGAAGTACACCAAGCACGCCGGATTCTGCCTGGAGACACAGCATTATCCGGATTCGCCGAACCATCCGGACTTCCCGACCACGGAGCTCAAGCCCGGCCAAACGATGCACTCGACGACGACGTTCACGTTTGGAGTTGAGAAGTAGGAACAACCCGCAATTTGTGAAAAGGGCGCCGCCACGAGGCTTTTCTTAGCTTGCGGCGGTTTGCCATTTCTTGAACCAGCCAAGACCGTCTGAAGTTCCCGCGGCGGGAATGTATTCGCAGCCGATCCAGCCTTCGTAGCCGAGCCCATCGATTACATCGAAGAGATAGCTGTAGTTGACTTCACCCGTGTCGGGCTCGTGGCGTTCGGGCACGCCCGCGATTTGAATGTGGCCCACGCGCGTCTGCTTCGGATCGGCGAGATATTTGCGGATCCTGATGGCCAGATCACCCTCTTCCACCTGGCAATGAAAAAGGTCCATGAGGATTTTGAGGTTGGCCGCGCCGATCTCCGCGACGATCGCGTGTGCCTCTTCCTGGCGATTCAGGAAGAATCCCGGAATGTTGCGCAAGGCGATGGGCTCAATGAGCAATTGGATGCCGGCTACCCGCGCCTGCTCCGCCGCCCAGGCAAGATTGGCAGTGTAGACGCCGAGCAAGTGCGCACGATCCATGCCCGGCGGAGGAATTCCGGCCATGGAATGGATGCGCGGGCATTCCATGACGAGCGCATACTCCAGCGCCTGCAGAAAGCCGTCGCGAAACTCTTTTTCACGGCCGGGCAGCGCCGTGATGCCGCGCTCGCCGGCCTTCCAGTCGCCGGGAGGCGAGTTGAAGAGAACCTGTCGTAGTCCGTGCTCTTTGAGTAGAGCGGCCAAAGTGGCTGCCGGATGCTCGTATGGAAACAGGTACTCGACCGCCGTGAAGCCATTGCGCGCAGCTGCGGCGAAGCGGTCGAGGAATTTGTGTTCCTGGTACATCATCGTCAGGTTAGCGGCGAAACGAGGCATGGCATGGACTCCGTCATCAAAGTGTGAGTTGCGTTGAGACGCCGGAATTATTTTTCATGAGCGCTGAGCTGGTCGAGCACGCGCTTCAGGTCGTCGAGCTTCTGGCCGGCTTCAGCCAGTTTACCCTCCGAAGTGAGGCGCTGATAATCTGCGAAGTCGCGACTGGCTTGGCTGATGAGCGCGTTGACACTGGCCGTAGGCTGGGGCGCGCCTGAGGGCGTAGCCGAAGGCGCAGGTTGCTGCGATTCCGTACCGGCGAGCGATGGGGTCTGCGAGCCGAAGAGTGACGCGAGCGCTGCCTCAAAGGTCGGCCCATAGGCAAGGCGATCCTGCAAAGCCAGAACCACTAGCCGCAATTCCGGCATGGGGCTCTGGTTGGCCTGCAGGTAAATCGGCTCCGCATAGAGGAGCGCCCGCCCGCAGGGAATCACCAGCAGGCTGCCGCGGATGACCTTCGAGCCATTCTGATTCCAGAGCGTGAGCTGTCCGGAGAGCTCCCCGTTCTGATCAATACGCGATTCAATTTGCTGCGGCCCGTCGACGAGGCGCGTCTTGGGGAAGTTGAACACCACGGCAGTTCCGTAATGCGCGCCATCGCTGCGAGCCGCGATCCAGCCGATCATGTTGTTACGGCTAATGGGCGTGAAGGGCAGGATCTCGACGAATTCGAGGCCGCCCGATTCTCCAGGCAGAGTCATGAGCACGAAGTTGGGTTGCATGGCCTGCGCGGCCTGGTCGCCACTCTGGCTTGAGCCATTTTCGGTAGCGACGGTCCACTGATCTCCGCGGTTGTAAAAAACCTCGGGGTTGGTCATGTGATAGAGGCCGTACACATCCGCCTGCAGACTCAGCAGCGCTTCCGGATAGCGCACGTGGGCGCGCAGCCACGCGGGCATGGCGGAGGCGTCCTTGAACAGCGCTGGGTAGATGCTGCGCCATGCGGTGACGATGGGGTCGGAAGAATCGAAGACGTAGAAGGTGACCGTGCCGTCATAGGCGTCCACCACAGCTTTCACGCTGTTGCGGGCGTAATTGACCGATTGCCCATAGAGATCGGCAGGCGCGGAGTCAGGATAGGTGGATGAGGACGTGTAGGCATCAATGATCCAGGAGAGTCGTCCATCGTCGCCCACCACAATGTAGGGATCGTGATCGAAAGTGAGGAACGGCGCCAAGGTGGTAACGCGCGCCAGCACGTTGCGCCGCATCAGCAGACGGCTGTCGGCCTTTATGTCGTCGCTGAAGGGAACCTTGCTCAGGTCGCCGCGATCGAACGCAAGCAGCACGCGGCGCATAAAGCCGCCCATCACAATGCCGCCCGTGCCTTCGTAGGTCGAATAACTGTCGTTCTGGCCCTGAGAGTAATTGAATTCCTGTTGGCCGGTTTTGACGTAGACATCGGTGTCGGTCTTTTCACCGAAGTAGATTTCGGGGCGCGTGACCTTGAGGCCGGGCACGGTGCTTTGCACGGGCATGTTTGAGAGATAAAGCGTCGGCAGACCCTCAGCTGAAAATCCGTTGACGGGATTCATAGTGATGCCGTAGCCGTGCGTGTAGATCAGCTTGTCGCTGATCCAGTTGCGGCTGGTGTCGGGCAGTTTGTCCACGTCCAGCTCGCGAACGGCAAGCATCACCTGCCGCAACGATCCGTTGATCTGGTAGCGATCGATATCGATGCCGGGGAATGCATAGTAGGTGCGAATCTCTTGCAGCTGGGTCAACGTGGACTGAAGGGCGCCCACGTCCCAGAGGCGGATGTTTTCAAGCGTCGCCTGATTGTGTTCCGGATCGGCTGCGGCAACCGTGGTCTCAGCGGGGAATTCCTGCTGGGCAAAGAGGTCGAGGCCATAGGCTTGGCGCGTGAGGGCGATGTTGTCCACGATATAAGGCCGCTCGCGGTCCAGCCGGTTGGGATTCACGATGAACGTGCTGTTGTACCATCCAGCCACAGCGACGATGACATAACAAACCACTGCGGGACCGATGGCCGCTGCCAGCCAGCGCACGCGTAACTTGAGCACGCCTCCGGCGAAAGCAATGACCGCGCCGATGGCAAGCGCCACGCTGATGAACGACATGCCAAGGATCGTGACGTGCGCGTCCGTGTAGGAGACCCCGGAAAAGATCGGGTGTTGGTCGAAAAACAGATCGAAACGGCCGACATACTCGCGAATGGCCAGCGTGAAAAGCAAAAAGCCCAGGGCGGTGGAAACGCCGCGCCACATCGAGGAATCGCCGCCGCCGAAATGCCCGTCGCGCATCCGGCTGCCGCCTGCGGCGATAAGGAAGAGTACCGCGAGAATGCAGATCATCACTGCCAGCGTGAGCAACCATCCGGCGATGAGTTCCCATGCAGGCAAGGTGAAAAGGTAAAAGCCGAGCGGGCGGCCCAGGATGGGGTCAGCGGAATTCGCGGCGGTGGCGGGCGCGTACCAATACAAGGCGAGCGTGGGCCACTGCGATTCCATCGCGAAGCCGGTGGCGATGGAGATGACCAGCGCACCGACGGCGGAAATGGAACGTAGAAACTTTGCGATCGGTAGCTCGATGGGGCGGCCGGCGAAGTAGATGGTATGCGTATCGGGCAATTCGCCGCCGTGATTGTGGCGGAAAGCAAGGAAGGCGCCGAAGAGGACCAGGAAGGTGAGCACCGCAAAGGCTGTGAAAGTCCCCCACTCGAGGCCAAAGGTCTTCCAGAAGACAGGAGCGTAGCCGAGCGAGCCGTACCAGAGGAGGTCAACCCAATAGGAAATGGCAGCACGGCCGCCAATCAGAATAAGGATCACGATCGCGATTGGAAGATAAACAGCAAGTCTCAGGCGCCGCGGCTTTTCATGCATCGGCCAATTGATGGTATCGGGCATTTCTTGCTCCACTCAGGCGATTTGTGCGCACTGAGATACGCAAGAATTGTACAGCGCATGTGCGGGGCAGTTCTGTCCAAACGAGCCCACAGTGGCCGCGTCGTTCAGAATCGGGTGGGCTCTAGATCAGCTCGGAGTGGCCGGTGACGCCCAGTTCCTTCACGATCTTGCCCACATCCTGCGAGTGGTTGCGGTGGGCGATGAGCAGCGCGTCTTCCGTGTCGACGACGACCAGGTTCTTCACGCCCACGAGAGCTACAAATTTCCTGGGGCTGAAGATGTAGTTGTCGTTGGCCTCGATGGCCATGTGACCACCCGTGTCAGCGACATTGCCTTCGGCATCGCCGCGCATGCGCGTTTCCAACTGGTACTCGTAGAGAGAGGCCCATGAGCCGAGGTCGTTCCAACTGAACTCGGCGGGAATGCAATAAAGATTCGACAGGTGCTCGCCCTTGGCTGAGCGTGGTTCGAGGACCGCGTAGTCGACGGAGATGTTTTCGCACTTGGGATACGCGCTATGGAAAACCTCGTCGAACTGAGGTGTGCCCCAGGCCGCGGCAATAGATTCAAGCAGCGGAGCGGTTTCAGGCAGGTGCTCGCGGACTGCATTGGCCAGCGTGCGGGCCGACCAAAGGAAGATGCCGGAGTTCCAGTAGTAGTTGCCGGCGGCGACAAACTCCTCGGCGCGGTTCTGATTGGGCTTTTCGATGAAACGGCGCACGTGCAGGGCGGAATCGTCCTTGGTCAGGTCGCCGGTCTCGATGTAGCCGTAACCGGTTTCCGCGCGGGAAGGCTCGATGCCCAATACGACGATGTTTTCGCCGGCCGCGGCTGCAGCAATGCCTTTTTGCAGGGCCTTAAGGAAACGCGGCTCGTCGCTGATGACATGGTCCGACGGAAAAACGCCGAGTATTGCATCTGGGTTGTCGCGCTCAATAAGGAAGGCGGCGAGGCCGCAGGCCGGCGCGGTGTTGCGGGCTACCGGCTCCTGCACGATTTGCGCGGCGGGCATCCCGGGCAACTGGTCGGCAATCTCATGGGCCAGAAACTCGTTGGTGATGATCCACGTTTTGTCGAGCGTTGTCAGTGGCTTGAGACGTTCCACAGTTTGCTGAATCATGGAGCGCTCGCCGTCAAGAGCGAGAACCTGCTTGGCGCGGGCGCGCCGGGAACGGGGCCAGAAACGGGTGCCGCTGCCACCAGCTAATATCACGGGACGGAAATCGATAGCGTTCAACATTGAAGTGCCATAGTACTCGACGAAGATAACGTTTGCACAGGGCAGGGCGAATTATTTTCGAGACGAGTAACCGTCGAGCGGCGCAGCCCGCCTGGAATGCAACTTTGACAGAGCTGCATCCGACGATTGGCTGCATTCCGCGACGGGAAAATCGAAGAAAGATTTAGCTACTTCAAACCGGTCAGGAACTCGCCCATGCGGCGCGTGCCCTCGTCGATGTTCTGCTTGGTCACCGGGTAAGAGATGCGGATGTGCTCGCCGGTCCCGAAGGCCTCGCCGGGCACGGTGACGACGTGGGCTTCGTGGAGTAGGCGCGTGGCCAACTCTGTCGCGGTTTTGATGCCGCCCTTGCCCAGGTATGCCGAGATGTTGGGGTACACGTAGAACGCACCCTCCGGCTTGGTGCAGGTGACGCCGGGAATGGCCGTGACTTTGGCCAGCATGTAGTCGCGCAAGTCGATGAACTCGGCGCGGAACTCAGCCACGCACTGCTGCGAGCCGGTCAGCGCCGCGATTGCCCCCTTCTGCACGAAGCTGGTGGCATTCGAGGTCGATTGCGACTGCAATTTGCTCAGGTTGGCGACCACGGGCTTCGAAGCCAGTGCATAGCCCGCGCGCCAGCCGGTCATCGAATAAGTTTTCGAGAGTGACCCGAGAATCACCAGGTGCTCCTTGGCCCAGGTGAACGAGCCGCCGGAGACAGGCTTGCCTGCATAGTTGAGGTAGACGTAACACTCATCCAAAAGCAAAAAAATACCGCGATCGTGGGCGAGATGGACGATGCGCTCCAGATCCTCGGCCGTGACCACCGAACCCGCGGGGTTCGACGGCGAGTTCAGGATGATGGCCTTGGTGCGAGGCGTAATAGCGCGCTCGATGGCGTCCGCAGTGATGCGGAAGCTCTCCGCCTCGCTGGTTTCGAGATACACCACCTTGCCGCCCGCATACTGGATGATGTCCTTGAAGCTGACCCAGTAGGGAACGGGCAGGATGACCTCGTCGCCATGATCGACAAGGATCTGCAGCGTGTTGAACAGAGCCAGCTTGCCGCCGGACGTGAAAATTGCCTCGTCGGTCGTGTAGTCTGAGCCGAAGTCGCAGGCATGGCGCTCGACGATGGCTTTGCGCACGTCGGGAATGCCCGGAACCACGGTGTAGCGGGTGAAATTGGCCTCGATGGCGGCAATAGCGGCGTCCTTGATGTGCCGCGGAGTGGCGAAGTGGGGCTCGCCGGCCCCGAAATCCACCAGGTTGGCGCCCTGAGCGCGCAGTTTAGCCGCCTCGGCGGCCACAGCCATGGTCGCGGATACTTCGATCCGGCCAATGCGATCGGCAAAAACTTTTGCAGGAGCTGTAACTGTCATAACCGTTCTATCTTCGCAGATTTTCGCGCCGCCGCAAAACCGCAGAATTGAGCATTAGGCCGAGGGGGTCGTGCCTTGGTTCTCTCGCGTCTGCTTTGCCGTTTCGATAAGTTTTAGCATTAATTGGGTCGCGGCGGCGAAAGTCGGTCCACCCACGGGATCCTTGCTAAGCAGTTCAGTTGGCCCTTCGCCAAAGTGAAGTCCGCTTGGGGTGAGAATATTCAGGCGCGTAATCCCCTTGCTTGGCGCCGCGCGCCGCGCTTTGTCCCAGGGTCCGATGCGTTGCACGAGAGCGGACGCCTTTTCTAGCAGAGTGTCAATGCGGGGGTCAAGCGAGGAGTTCGGGTGCTCCCAAACCACGCCGGCGTTGCTAAAGTTCCAGTATCGCGCGCTGTGATCGGAATACGCTGCCAGCAAATCCAGCCCTTTCGGCATGCCGACCTCAACAACCACACCGAGCACAATTTTTGATTGTTCCTTCGGCGGAACTACCCCAAGGTTGCGCAGTAAATGCCATGCCTGCATTCGCTGGCGAGATTCGAATTCGGGTGTTTCGGTGATTTGACGAAGAATTTGGACGGCTTCGTCGATTTTTTTCGCCTCGGCGAGATCTCTTGCCCGGAAAAATAACGGCCACGGTCCAACTTCTCGCGCCGTGGCGCCCAGGGTTTCGGGCGGCCAAGTTTCTTGGTCGCCGAAAAGAGTGTCTCTCATGGTTAAGCTGACCGGCGTTGAGGCTTTCTTGCCGAAGTTAAACATTCAAGTGCTCCGCCAGTTCACTGTCCGTTCTTGATGCGCGCGCGGAGCCGCTTGAGCACGTTGGGAGGCACCAGTCCGCTTACGTCGCCGCCGAAACTGAAGACTTCTTTCACCATCCTTGAACTGACAAAGGAGTACCGGCCTGCCGGTTGCAGAAAGACGGTTTCGACCTCCGGAGCGAGGCGGCGATTCATGAGAGCCATTTGGAACTCGTGCTCGTAGTCGGAGATGGCGCGAATACCGCGCAGCACAGCTGAAGCGCCATGCTCGCGCGCGAAGTCGACCATCATGCCGTCGAACGTGGCCACAGAAACATTACCGATGCCGGCTGTTGCTTCGATGAGCATCTCCACGCGCTCATCGACCGTGAAGAGAGGATTCTTGACCGGATTCACGAGAATGGCGACGGTCAGATGGTCGAACAGCTTGGCCCCGCGATGGACCAGGTCGACATGACCGTTCGTGGGCGGATCGAAGGTGCCGGGATAGAGGGCTCTGACGGGCATGGCGTCTCCAAAGGGATTCTACGGCATTTGCGGGTTCACCGGGGCCAGAAGGCG
>Ga0181520_10001745_pt1 | contig 43050 bp, 25 predicted proteins | sample PEATcosm2014_Bin_29_FD_132451 | JGI IMG/M metagenome (GOLD analysis project Ga0181520, IMG submission 132451) | Peatland microbial communities from MTU Mesocosm Facility, Houghton, MI, USA - PEATcosm2014_Bin02_30_metaG | ecosystem: Environmental > Terrestrial > Soil > Wetlands > Peat | place... | reverse complement strand
GGAAGGACCGCGTCATAGCCGGCGGCGCGAATAGCTTCGACCAGCGCCGTGGGCGTCGCGATTGCGGGATCGAAGACGACGCTGGCGCGATGAGCCATCAGATCGACGTGCGCGGATTGAACGCCGGAGGTTGCGCGCAAAGCCGCTTCCACATGATGCTGGCAAGAGGCGCAAGTCATGCCGAGAACAGGCAGCGTGAGCGATTCTGTGGCGGATGCGGTCATGCGCTCCTCGGCTGAGGTTAGTTTACGCGGATTGAGGCTGCTACCATGGACAACAATGACCGCCGATGAGATCAAAGACCTGCTGAAGTTGGAGCCGCACCCGGTCGAGGGAGGCTTCTTCCGGCGGACCTACACCAGCGGCGAAAGCGTAGAGCTTGAGCGCGGCGTGCGGCCCGCGGGAACGGCAATCTACTACTTGTTAGAGCAGGAAAGCTTCTCGGAGATGCATGTTCTGGCGTCGGACGAGATCTTTCACTTTTATCTGGGCGATCCGGTGGAGATGCTGCAACTTTATCCCGACGGACGCTCCGCTGTTTCTGCTTTAGGGCCGGATTTGGCGGCTGGGCAACAGGTGCAGATCGTGGTTCCGGCGGGTGTTTGGCAAGGGACGCGGCTGCTTGGCGACGGCAAGGTTGCGCTGCTGGGATGCACGGTGACGCCGGGATTTGATCTTGCAGATTATCGCGGCGGGAGTTATGCGGAGCTAGCTGCGAAGTGGCCAGCGGAAGCGGAGCGGATCAGGGCGCTGACGAGAAGCTAACCCAACGGGACTGCGGGGGGTGATGGTTTCGCCAATCCATCGTTGAGACGCTGAGCTGACAAACACTACGCCTACGGCGCGGGCGACGAGGCCTATACAGGCAAGCGGAAGCAGCCAGTGGAAGCCGGCGAATCCGAGCCCGCATGATTCTAGTAAACTGGTAGAGCGATGCTTGACTTGGGATTTGTTCGTGCCAACCTGGAAGCTGTTGAAGAGAAGCTGCGCGCCCGTGGGGCAGACCCGGCGGCGCTGCTGGGTGATTTTCGAGCTTTGGATCAGAGCCGGCGCGAGGCCATTACTGCATCCGAGCAGACCAAGGCCCGGCGCAATGAATTGAGCCAGCAGGTGGGCGCGCTGAAGAAGGCCGGGCAAGACGCGACGGCCGTGATGGACGAAACCCGCGCGCTCAAAGATCAATTGGATGCTCTGGACAAGATGGCAGCCACTCTAGACGACCAGTTGCGCATGTCCTTGGCGAGCATTCCGAACCTCACCCGCGATGAAGTGCCGACCGGCAAGTCTGAAGCCGACAATGTGGTGGTTAAGACTTGGGGCGAAAAGCCTGCCTTTGATTTTGAGGCCAAGCCGCATTGGGAGCTGGGCGAGTCGCTGGGGATTCTCGATCTGGAACGAGCGGCCAAGCTGAGCGGCGCGCGCTTTGCGGTCTACATGGGCGCGGGTGCAAGGCTGGAGCGGGCGCTGATCAACTTCATGCTCGACATGCATACGACCAAGCACGGATATACGGAAGTGCTACCGCCGTTCATGGTCAACAGCAAATCGCTCTTCGGAACCGGCCAGTTGCCCAAGTTTGCCGAGGATCTCTTTCGCTGCTCCGACGCGGACGCCCAAGCTGTTGCGCGCGGGGAGTTCAAGGACAACGACCACTGGCTGATTCCCACCGCAGAGGTTCCGGTCACGAATCTATATCGCGATGAAATTCTTGACGAGGCCCGGCTGCCGATCTGCCTGACGGCATACACGCCCTGCTTCCGCGCCGAGGCTGGAGCGGCGGGCAAGGACACGCGCGGCATCATTCGCCAGCATCAGTTCCAAAAAGTTGAGATGGTGAAGTTTACTAAGCCGGAAGACTCCGACGCCGAGCACGAGAAGCTGACCCGCAACGCAGAGGAGATTCTTGAAGCGCTGGGGCTGCCCTATCGCCGCATGTTGCTCTGCACCGGCGACACGGGCTTTTCCTCGGCCAAGACTTTTGACCTGGAGGTCTGGCTCCCCGGCCAGCAGCTATATCGGGAGATTTCCTCCTGCTCGAACTTCGAGGGCTTTCAGGCGCGGCGGGCCAATATTCGCTATCGGGCGGCGGGGGCCAAGAGCAAGCCGGAGTATGTACACACTATCAACGGCAGCGGATTGGCCGTGGGCCGTACCTGGCTGGCTATCGTTGAGAACTATCAGCAGGCCGATGGATCGGTTTTGATTCCAGAGCCGCTGCGGCCCTACATGGGCGGGCTGGAGCGGATTGCACGGTAAAGGCGCAATGAAAAAACTTTTGAAGAGCTATTTTTATTGGACGTATCCGCGCGGCTGTTTCCACTATGACGTGCTGGTGACGCTGATTCTGGCGTTTATATTCATCACGCCGCATCTGTGGAACTATGGCGACAAGCCAGGCATCGCCGCCGGTCCGCTGCATCCCTTCCAGATTGTCGGCGATGGCGGCCATGGGGTGATTGTCACGGTGCCGGCCTCGGATGTGAGCTTGGCGCTGAACACGACGGCCCCCTATCCGGTGGTGAAAAAGGCCCTGCGCAAGGCCCTGGAACCGATTGAAGGAGACGACGTCTTTGTGGAACGCTGGGAGACGGTTACAGACGCCCAGGGGAATCTGGCCTGGAAGGTTTGGGCGCACCACTAGAGGCTAGAGGCGGATGACAGGTTACAGATGACAGATTTCAGTTGACAGTTCGTATGCGAAGTAAGGAATCCTATGCGTTTTGCAGGTAGATTTGTTTTTGCCGCGACAGTTGGTATGTTACTGCTGGCTTCGCGCCCCATGGTCGCGGCTCCGGCTGGCGAGAAGGATTTGGAGCGCGTGCTGCGGCAGCTCGACGTGGCGGCCAAAAACTTCCACTCCACTTCCGCCGACTTTGAATTCGACTCCATCGAGAGCGATCCGGTTTACGACAAGGACGTGCAGAAGGGCTCGGTTTATTACGAGCGCAAAGGCGCATTTCAGATGGCCGCGCACATTGAAGAGCACAATGGCAAGCCCGCGCCCAAGATCTACACCTACTCCAATGGCGTTTTCAAGCTCTTTGAAGTCGGCATCGATCAGGTCACTACCTTCAGCAAGGCCAACAGATTTGAGAGTTACCTGATGCTCGGCTTTGGCGCCAGCGGCAAGGATCTGGCCGATAAGTGGGAGATAAAATACTTGGGCTCGGAGGTGCTGGACGGCGTGAAAACCGAAAAGCTGGAACTGGTGGCCAAGGATCCCGAGGTGCGCAAGAATATTCCCAAAGTGACCATCTGGATGGATGTGGAGCGGGGCGTGAGCCTGAAGCAACTCTTTGAAGAGGAGCCGGGACAATACCGCGTCTGCGTCTACTTCAACTTCAAAGTCAATCAGCCGCTGGCCGCCGGTGTCTTCACCTTCAAGACCGACAAGAACACCCAGGTAGTGAACCGGTAAAGCGCCACGCCGCCGAGTGCGAAAATCATCGGAAAGCACTCCAGTGTGTAACGCGCCTCGGGGGCTTCGATGGTCATCAGCAACGCGCTGCGCAGAAGCATATAAGCCAGCAGATACTGCCAGAAGCGCGGGCGCAGGCACAGCCCGGCAACCGCCAGCAGCAGATAAAAAGCGTTGAGCGCGGCGTAGGCCCAACTGAAGCGCGTCTCCACGTGATGATGCGCATAGACCCACCAATCCAGGTCGATGGGCAGATTTTCAACGCGGGGGCGGAGCCACATATCTGCCACGCGGCCCAGGGGCAGCCAGAGGTAATACCGCAGCGGGTGAGCGTGGATGCGCTGCTGTGCGAGGCGGGCAAAGCGGGCGTCGAGAGAGGGTGAGAGATCCAGACCTTGGTTGTTGTAATCGGCGGCCAGGGCGGCGGTTTCAGCGTATTGCGCCGGCGAATCGAAGGCGCGGCTGGGCAGCTTGGTCAGGTCCAGAGGGTTGCCGGGGACATTCCAGTAAATGTCATAGGTGGACACAAAATCCAGGCACCAGGTCTTTACCCAACTTTCCCATCCATTGTGGGGATTGTCGCCGGGATCGTTGGCCAACCTTGGGGCTAGCGGCTGAAAGACATGAAAGACGGTCCAATTGCGGGCAGTCCAGAGCGTAAAAGGGGTGAGGGCCAGCAGCAGACAGACCACGGCGATGCGCGCCAGCTTTTTGATGGGAATTGAACGTTTGCGCCACAAGCCAATCAGCATCGCCGGAGCCAGCGCGACGGCAGCCAGCGCGCCATCGGGCCGCAGCAGCGCCGCATAGGTGACCGCAAAGGTGAACCAGAGCGCAGCGGCCCATCCGGGGCGCTCGCGGAAGCGCGCCATCGACCAGAGCGCCAGAGCAAGCATAAAAAGTGAAGGTGCCTCAGTGAGCGGCTGGGCCGCGTAGATGGCCGTGAAGGGGCACAGGGCGGCTAACCACAGCGCGCAGTGCGCGGAGCCATTTTTTACCTTCGCCGGCGCGATGCGACTGACGAAATCGGCCAGCAGCAGGCAGCCGGCCAGCTCCAGCGCAATCTGCACATAGGCCGCCGAGGCGTAGTTTTCCATCCCGAAGAGGCGAAAGCAGAGGGCAAGAAAGAGCGGGTAGCCGGGCAAGCGGATCAACGTTGGATTCATGGCGCCGCCTGCTCCGGCAAAGGCATAGCTGCGGTGCAGCAGCAGGTTCTTGCCGAGTTCGCCGTAGACAAGCGAGTCGCCGTTGACCTCATAAAATTTCAGCATCCACAGGCGCAGGCCCAGGCCGGCCCCCAGAGCCAGCGCAACAGAGATCAAAGCAGCGCGGGCAGCGATCCAGCGCCGGGCTCTTGATTGACTCTTGTGGGTAGCTTCCATACGATTCGTAATGTATAGCGTAGACGGTTTGCCCGCTCCGCGCGAGTATGTTTTTCAACGCCGCCCTTGCAGCTTCGTTTACAAAAAAGGAAATCACAGACCGTTCATGCCGGATAAGCAGATATTTTTCGACCCGCAACGCAAGCGCTGGAAGCGGCTGCGCCGCATCTTCGATGTGACAGCCGTGATATTTACGGTGGTTCTGGCTGTCTTCATCTTCAACGTGGTGCGGTACCAGAAGTTGCCTGAACTGCTGCTGCCTTCGACCAAGCACAATTACAAGGCTCTACCGGATCGTCCGCCAATCTTGCGCGGCGGCAAAGTGCAGCGTCCGGCGCGGCGCAAAAGCAACCGCAAGCCATCCGACATTCCCTTCAACACCGGCGAAGGTTTGCGCGCGGCTTACTACGTGGCTTATGACGAGGCCAGCTACTCGTCGCTCAAGGAGCACATCCACCAGATCGATCTCCTATTTCCGGAGTGGCTGCACATCGACGCGCCGCAAGGAATTCTGCTGGGCATCAACAACGATACCCACCGCGAGTATCCCATTCTCGATGGCTCGACGGTGCATGATCCCGATGAAGCGAACAGGGTCAAGCGGGTGATTCAGGCAGCCAAGGAAGACACGGAAATCTTTCCGCACCTGAACAACTTCAACCCCGCGACGCAGAGCTGGGATCCGGCCGTCTCGGCCATCTTGGCAGACGCCGGCAAGCGCGCGGCGCTTTGTCAGCAGATCGTCCGATTCTTTGCCGCGTATCCGGTCTATCGCGGGCTTTCCTTGGATATTGAAAGCCTGCCCGACAACGCCAGTCCGGCTTACATGAGCTTTTTGCAGGAGCTTTATGGCGACCTGCACGCACGCAATTTGCGGCTTTATGTCAATGCCATGGTCGCCACTTCCGACGACGATCTGAAGCAGATTGCGGCCAACTCCGACGGCTTGGTGCTGATGAACTACGACGAGCATCAGGTGGAGAGCGAACCGGGGCCCATTGCCAGTCAGGATTGGTTTGTGGAGAATCTGCGCCGCGCAATGAAGATTGTACCCAAGGAAAAGCTGATCTGCGCCATCGGCAACTACGGCTACGACTGGACGCTCACGATTCCCGCCACGGGTAAACACGCACGAAAGACGCCCCGCAAGCCGCAAATTGTGAATACCGAGGATCTGCCCGTCTCCGAGGCCTTGCAGCGCGCCTCGGATGCAGACGCAGATCTGGACCTGGACTACGACTCGCTCAACCCGCACTTCGAGTACATCGATGAGGATGCGAATCAGCGCCATGTGGTCTGGTTTTTGGATGGCGTTACCGTGTTGAATGAATTGCGCGCCGCCCGCGAGATGGGCTTGCAGACCTTCGCGCTCTGGCGCCTGGGCGAGGAAGACAGTTCGCTGTGGAATGTCTGGGACAAGCCATCCAACCCCGATTCGCTGCAAGGCCTGGGTCTGGTCCAGCCCGGTCACGACGTGGACGACGAAGGCGACGGCGACATTATTCGCGTCACCGGCCTGCCCCAGCCCGGCAGGCGGACAGTCACGGTGGATACCGACGAACCCGACCCGCGCAAGAAGCTCATTGTCGATGAGCACATGGATGTCTATCCGCGCACTTATACCATCCAGCAGTACGGTTACAACGCCAATGAAGTCGCGCTTTCGTTCGACGACGGCCCCGACCCCAAGTGGACGCCGAAGATCCTGGACATTCTGCGCGACAAGGGCGTCAAGGGAACCTTTTTGATGATCGGCAGCGAGGCCGCCGAGTATGTAAGCGTGATGAAGCGCGTGGTGCGCGAAGGCCATGAGATCGGCAACCATACCTGGACGCATCCCGACATCAGCGAAATCTCCAATGAGCAGTTGGATCTGGAACTCAAGCTCACCGAGCGCCTATTTGCCAGCAAGCTGGGCATTCAGCCACTTTACTTCCGCCCGCCATACGACATTGACGAAGAGCCGGACACAGACGATCAGGCTGCGCCGGTCGAGCGGATTCAAAGAGCCGGATACATCATTGTCGGCAGCAAACTGGACACCAGCGATTGGAATGAGCATCCGCACAAGTCGCCAGCCGAGATGACTCAGACCATCCTCGAACAATTGCAGACGATGAAGACAAAGCCGCAATTCCGCGGCTCCATCATTCTGATGCACGACGGCGGCGGCGACCGCTCGGCGACCGTGGCCGCGCTTCCGATATTGATTGACGCGCTGCGCGCCCACGGCTACACCATTGTGCCCGTCTCCTCGCTGCTGGGCAAGACTACGGCCGAGGTGATGCCCAAGGGCACCTTCATGCAGGACGTGCGCGCGCTGCCCGATTCGATTGCATTCTCCGGCCTGGCCATCGTCGGCCAATTCATCGTGATGGTCTTCTTCGTCGGCGACGTTCTGATGAGCGCGCGCCTGCTGCTGGTGGGCGTCCTTGCCATCATTGACCGCCTGCGCCGCCCGCATCGCGCCGCTTCGCCCGGCGTCAATCCTCGCGTCGCCGTGCTGATTCCCGCCTACAACGAAGAGACGGTGATCGTGCGCACCATTCGCTCGGTGCTCAACTCCGACTACTCCAATCTCCATATCATGGTCATCGACGACGGCTCCAGGGATCGCACTGTCGAAGTGGCGCGCCAGGCCTATGCAGCTGAGATTGCCGCTGGCCGCGTTCAGATTCTTACCAAGCCGAATGGCGGCAAGGCCGCGGCGCTGAACTATGCTCTCGACCGGCTGACGGAAGAGATTTATGTCGGCATTGACGCCGACACGGTCATCGCCGCCGACGCCATTTCAAAGTTGATTCCGCACTTTGAAGATCCGCTGATCGGCGCCGTCGCAGGCAATGCCAAGGTGGGCAACCGCGTCAATCTCTGGACGCGCTGGCAGGCCCTGGAATACATCACCAGCCAGAACTTCGAGCGCCGCGCTCTGGATTTATTCAATGTCGTCACGGTCGTTCCCGGAGCCATCGGCGCGTGGCGCACCGACCCCGTCAAGGCCGCTGGCGGCTATCCCATCAACACCGTCGCCGAAGACGCCGACCTGACCATGGCGCTGCTCGAAATGGGCCTCAAGGTGGTCTATGAGGACCGGTCGCTGGCGTTTACCGAAGCGCCCATCGACGCCAAGGGACTGATGCGGCAACGCTTCCGCTGGTCTTTTGGGACTTTGCAGGCCATCTGGAAGCATCGCGCCGCATTTGTCCGCAACAAGGCGATGGGTTACTTCGCGCTGCCCAATATTCTGATCTTTCAGATGCTGCTGCCGCTGGTTTCGCCCTTTATTGACATGATGTTTCTGGCCGGCATCGTCCACTACTTCGTCGATCGCCACTTCCATCCCGAGGCGGCTTCGGCGGCCAATCTGCAAAGGCTGCTGGTCTACTTTGTCGGCTTCCTGCTCATCGATTTCGCGACTTCGTCAGTAGCTTTCTCGCTGGAGCGCCGCCATCCGGCCAACAAGGGCGACGGCTGGCTCCTCTTTCACATCTGGCTGCAGCGCTTTGCCTACCGCCAGGTCTTCTCCATCGTGCTCTTCAAGACGCTCAAGCGGGCCATCGACGGCAAGCCTTTTAATTGGGACAAACTCGAACGCACCGCGAAGATGAGCAAAGAGACCGAGGCGCTCACGGAGACGGCGTAGGGCAGGAATATGAAGTTCGCCTCACAATTTTGATTGTCAAACAGCGCGCGCCTCACTCCTTCGGCAAGAAGTAAGCCTCGACCGCCTGCATCATCGCCATCCTGTCCAGATGCGGCTTTTTGCCATCGTAGCGCGCCGCCCACAGAACCTGGTTCACAATATCCCTGGGATAGCACTGCCGCAAATCCTCATGCGCCGTGCTGCGGATAAACTCGATCAGCTCGGCGGGAACGCTGGGGTCAAACGAGACTTCATACTCGGCGGCAACGCGGCGGAAGATCTCAGTGAACTGCGCGTCCGAGGTTGTGCCCACCTTGATCTTGGTTTGAATTCTGCGCAGGAAGCAGGCGTCCACCAGCTCGGCCGGGTCCATATTCGATGCAAAGACGACCAGCATCTCGAAGGGCACTTCAAGCTTTTTACCGCCGGAAAGCGTCAGAAAATCGATGCGCCGATCCAGCGGCACCACCCAGCGATTCAGCAGCTCTTCAGGCCGCAGCCGCTGCCGGCCAAAGTCGTCGATGATCAGCACGCCGTTGTTGGCCTTCATCTGGGCTGGCGCTACATAGAATTTGGTAATGGGATTGAACTGCAGATCCAGCATCTCAGCCGTCAGTTCGCCGCCCACCAGCACCGAGGGCCGCTGACAGCGCACCCAGCGCTCATCGCGGTTGCCCGGCCCTGGGTCGGCGGAGCGCTTGTGAATCGCCGGATCGAAGACCGTAATCACCTGGCTGTCGATTTCCACGGCGTGCGGAATCCACACATCGTCGGTGGCCACAACGCGCGAGAGCGTCTCGGCAATCGTCGTCTTGCCCGTTCCCGGAGGCCCATAAAGAAAGATGGAACTGCCGGAGTTGAGCGCCGTTCCAAACTGCCTCAGCATCGACGCGTCGATCACCAGATGCGAGAAGGCGCGCTTGACGTCTTCCTTGTGCACCTCGATCTTTTTGATGCTCTGCATGCGCACTTGCTCGACATAGCTCTCCAGCGAGACCGGCGCCGGCCCCGCATAGTGGCTCTGCGAGAGCAGATCCGCGGCGCGCGTTCTGCCCTGCGAAGTGATGGCAATCTGCGGGATGTTGCCCGTCATGCCATTCACCTGGCAAAGCAGTTCGGTGCGCAGATGGAAGGAGAGTTCCTTGGCCACCTCAAAGCTCAGGCGGGTCTTCTCCGCAAGCTCAAGAATCGAGAGCGAGCCGGAGAGGTAAAGGATTTTAAGCGCGATGTCTTCAAGGACCGATTGACGAACGTCAACCTCCTCGATGGACTGGGGCCTGTAGGACGGCCCGTGGACAGGCTCGGATTTAATGAAGTCGAATTCGGGCATCGTTCTAAAAGACTACCATTCTTGTATAACAGCCCGCTCCCATTTTGGACCCGAAAATTTACTCTTTGGTTTCCCTTTAATTTCGACATTTTTATGACTTTTGTCATTTGCAGGTATATTTTTGCGGCAGTTATTGCCTGAAAGTAATAGAGCGCAAAGGTTCTTTGCGCTCTGGGAAATTAATTGCCCTCCATCGCTCCAAAAAATGTCCCGTCCCATTCTCAGCCGGTATTTCGCAGCCCCGCCGAGATGCCGCTGATGGTTGCCGCAATGGCGCGATTGACCTCCGGCGTATCTTCGCCGCTCCTCTTGCGCCGCAGCATGTCCACTTGAATCAGGTGCATGGGGTCCACATACGGGTTGCGCAGCCGGATCGACCGGCCCAGCACCGGGTTCGATTCCAGCAGTTCCTTTTGCCCGGTGATGGCCAGCACAGCCGTCACGCTGCGATGAAACTCGGCTTCAATCGTTGAATAAACGCGTTCACGCAGAGCCGCGTCCTCGACCAGAGCCGAGTAGAGCCGCGCCGTGGCCAGGTCCACCTTGGCCAGCGCCAGTTCCACATTGCGCAGCAGGTCGATGAACAACGGCAGCTCATGCGCCATGGTTTGCAACAACTCCAGAGCAGCCGGTTTTGCCAAAAACTTCTCCAGCGCAAAGCCTACGCCAAACCATGCCGGAACCAGCAGCCGGGATTGCGTCCAGCCAAAGACCCAGGGAATCGCTCTCAAGTCCGTGAGCTTGGTTGAAGCGTTGCGCCGTGACGGCCTCGATCCAATCTTCGCCTGCTCCAGCTCGCTCATCGGCGTTGACTGCTCAAAGTACGTCACCACCTCTGGGTCGTCTAGAATCCGCTGCCGATAAAAATCAAAAGCAATCGCGGAAAGCTCGTCGAGCGCCGTCTCCCACTCCGGCTTCAGCACACCGGTAAAGTGGCCCTCGGGGTCGCGCGCATTGGGCCGCGCCAAGGCATCCAGAGAGGCCGCAATCATCAGCTCGAGGTTGCGCTCGGCCAGCACCTCGTCGGAGTATTTGAAGTTCAGCACCTCGCCCTGTTCGGTGATGCGCAACTGGCCGTCGAAGGAGTCCATAGGCTGCGCAAAGATGGCGCGATGCGTCGGACCGCCGCCGCGTCCTACCGTGCCGCCGCGCCCGTGAAAGAGCCGCAGCTTCACGCCGCATTCGCGCGCCACTACATGCAGGTCGCGATGCGCGCGGAAGATCTCCCAGGTCGAGGTCAACATGCCGCCGTCTTTGTTGGAATCGGAGTAGCCCAGCATCACCTCTTGCCAGTTCCCCCACGAGGCCAATAGACGGCGATAATCCGGCCGGCTCCATAGCTCGCGGCAAACCTCCGGCGCGCGCCGCAGATCTTCGATCGACTCGAAGAGCGGCACCGGCATCAACCCCGGATCGCGTCCCGCGCCTTCAACGCGCACGCCAGCCAGCCTCGCCAGCCGCACCACGGCCAGCACGTCTTCCACCGTCGAGGCCCCGCTGATCACGTACTGGCGAATCGCCTCTGGCGAGCAGCCGTTCTTGATCTCCGCCACCACGCGCAGCGTCTCCAGCACGCTCGCGCTCTGCTCTGAAAGCGCGTCAGCAAGCGACGGCGCAACCGTGTCGGCGATCATCTCCTTGAGCGCCTCGGCATGTACGCGCGCATGTTGTCGAATATCCAGCGTGTGCAGATGCAGCCCAAAGGTGCGCGCCTGCAAGATCAGCGGGTCAACCAGGGTACGCGCAATCCGCAGCCCGCGATTGGCTTCGAGCGACGCCCGCAGCGTCTCCAAGTCGTCGATGAAATCCAGTACCGAGCAGTAAGCCGGCAGCGCATTCGCTAGCTTGCCCAAACCGTCGTCGACACGCGCCAGCGTATAGGGCATCACGGGCAGCGCCGCGGCCGGCGTGCCCGCTTGCTCCGTCGCCTTATCCAGCGTGCGCCGCAGACGCGCCTTGAGGCAGATCGCAAATCGCCGATAATACTCAAACTGATACTGAGCCTCAAAGGCCTGCGCCTCGGGCGTATGCACCAACGCGACATACGCCTCAAGCCGCTGCAGCAGCGCCTCGCTCACGCCAACCTGCTGCGCACTGGTCGTCAGCAGATCGATAATCTCATCCAGTTGCCGCTGGTAATAAAGCAGCAGATGGCCGCGCGCCAGCCGGATCGCATCGCGCGTCACCTCCGGCGTCACAAAAGGATTGCCATCGCGATCGCCGCCAATCCACGAGCCGAAGACAAGCACCTGCGGCAGCGCGTGCGCCTCAATCTCCAGGCCGTACGCCGCCCGCAGCGCCTCGGCAATCTCGCGATAGAGGCTCGGCAGCGTCGAAAAAATCGAAACGTCGTAGTAGTCGAGACCCATCTTGATCTCGTCGTAAACCGTGGGCCTGCGCGAGCGCACCTCGTCGGTCTGCCACAAGCTGGTAATCTCCGCGCGGATCGCTTCTTCCAGGCGCGCCATCTCTTCCTCAGGCACGGGAATTCGATCCAGAGACGCCAGAAACTCGCCAATGCGCCGCCGCTTGAACATCACCGAACGCCGCGCTACTTCAGTGGGGTGCGCCGTAAACACCGGCACAATCAGCACCCGCTTCAGCCAATCCAGCGCCTCGCTGGCATCAATGCCCACGCGCCGCATCGCGCAGAGCGTCCCGGTCAGCGACCCGCGCTGACGGCCCGCCTGCCCGCTCATGTGCAAGGCCGTGCGCCGCCGCTTGCGGTGGTTGGTCTCAGCCAGATTGATCAGCTCAAAGTAGAAGGCAAAGGCCCGCGTCAGCAGCACCGCCCGCTCCACCGGCAGCGAGTGAACCAGTTCCAGCGCCGTCGCCGCATGACGCGCCGCCTCTTCATGCCGCCCGCGCGCCTCTTCATCGCGCCGCCGGATCGTCCCCTGCCGCAGCGCCTCCACATAGGCAAACAGGTCCGTGCCCGCCTGCTCGCGCAGCACCTCGCCCAGCAGCGTGCCCAGCGACCGCACATCCCGCCGCAGCGGCGCTTCCTTCAGCTCGCCCGCCTGCGCCTCAAGCTCGGCCAGCCGCGACGACCAACTCTCCGGATTCCACAAAAGACTCATCGTGTCTAAATTATGCACGATGGACTATAAGGAGGGTCTTAGGAGATTCCGGTCCAACTGCCAAAATTTCATGGCAACTGACAGGCAATGCACGTCGAAGACGGACGGTTGCCTCATGTACGGCAGAGCCAGGCGCGGCGGGTGGACGGACACGAGACTGGGCTAGCGCGGGTCGGGCTGAGGCGGAAAGCAGAGGATTTCTGGGTGAAAGCGAATATATGGCGAACGGTAAATGAACGAAGAGGCTTTCAAGTTTCTCCCAGTTCTCTCCGATAAGGAGATTACCATGAACGTCTCACTGAAACAGAAGTTATTGGCCGGATTTGCCGTGAATTGCATGCTGACGGTGGCCTCCTCTGTGTGCATTATGGTTCAAGTGCAGCACATGCGCACGGTAGAAGCACAGATCAATACCGTTCGCATACCATCCACGCTGGCCGCGTTGCGGCTCACCCGGTACATCTCCGACGCCTCTTTTGCCTTCCGCAATTACCTTCTTTATCACGGCGATCCCGCGCTGGCCGCGAAATACGAGGGAGCGCGCCAGGCCGGGTGGAAGAATCTCTTTGCGCAATACGATATTTTGGAGCAGTTGGCGCCGGTCGAGGATCAGGAGTTGCTGGCCAAACTGGACAGCGATATCCGGAATGGGTCGCTCAAAATCCAGACCGATGCGCTGGCCGATATGGCCGACGGCAGCAGCGAGGGCATGACCAAGGCATTGGAGCGGATGAAAGGCGGCAGCGCGCTGGCGGGAAAGGTGCAGGCGGATGCGGTTGAAGTGACGCGGCGCGTGGAGCAGCGTCTGGCCAGCGACAATGCCCTTCTGGCCGCATCGCAAACCAACACATGGATGATGGCGCTGATTGCCGGATTGCTCACCGCGGTCTCCGGAATTTTTATTGGCGTCTTCCTGAGCCGGCAGATTCTCAACGGCATACAGAAGATATCGGACCGGATCGGCGAGGTGGCTAAAGGCGACCTGAGCGGCAAAGCGCTTGAGCATAGTACCCACGACGAGATCGGCGCTGCGGCGGAGAATATCAACCAGATGCAGGCCAGCCTGCGGCGGATGATCCAGTCGGTACACGCCAATTGCGAACAGGTGGCCAGCGCCGCCGTGGAACTGTCGGCTTCATCCGAAGAACTGATGCAGAACGCCAACCAGCAGAAGGGACAGAGCCATCAGATCGTCTCCGCCATGCATCAAATGGGAGCTGCGATTGGAGAGGTCAGCGCGAACGCCGCGCGGGCGGCACAGAGCGCCGTGGAGGCCCGGCAGGAGGCGCATCAGGGCGGCCTGGTGGTTTCACAAACCGTCACCGCGATGCAGAACCTTACCAGCACTAGCCGCGCCACCAGCGGACAAATCGAGGGACTGGCGCGCAGTTCCGAAGAGATCGGCAAAGTAATCTCAGTGATCGGCGAGATTGCCGGGCAAACCAATTTGCTGGCGCTGAACGCGGCCATCGAAGCGGCGCGTGCCGGAGAACAGGGCCGCGGCTTTGCCGTGGTGGCCGGCGAGGTGCGCCGTTTGGCCGAACGGACCGCGCAGGCTACAGGCGAGATCGGCGGCATGATCACCAATATCCAAGGCGAGGCGAGGAAGGCGGTGGACTCGATCAAGGCCGAGATTGTTCACGTGAATGAGAGCGCGGAGAGCGCTGGCCGCGCCGGGGCTTCAATCAATGGCATCATCAAGGCCTCCGACAATGTAAACGATATGATCGGCCAGATCGCCTCAGCCTCTCATCAGCAATCGGCGGCAACCGATGAGGTGAACAAAACGATGAACGAGATCGCGCACATCATCGATCTTTCCACCTCCGGTACACAGGACTCGGCAAACGCCTGCGCCGCGCTCTCTCGTCTGGCCTCGGAGATGTTGCATTCCGTCTCTCAGTTCCGGCTGGAATGAGTCAACGGGAATGAGTCAACCGGAGTGAGCAGACTGGAGTGAGCAGACTGGAGTGAGCCTTCAGCGCTGGATAACACTATTGGCCTCGCGAACCGGATCGCTGGACCAGTACTGAATCGTCTGGCACCTCGCCATTCAGGAAGGCCTGGCGGTGATCGGGGTCGCCAAGGTCCATCTTGAAATGATGCCACGCGCCTTCCTGCAGAACGCCCATATTCCATGGTCCTGAGACGGAGTCGGAAAACTGCCAGACAATGTGGAAGCCCTCCTCGTTGGTAAAGCCCTCATTGTCGGCTTGCAGAATCGCGTCTCCGCGCTCCCAGAGGGCTGAGCGCAGGGCATGGAGGGCGTTGCCGCCTTCTTCGGTATCGGCTCCTTGCAGGTGCAGGAAGGCATAGACCGTCTTGACCTCCTCAAGGTACTCGGCAAGCCATTGAACGCCGGTTTCCGGCCGGCAATCCTGCGTGTCCTCGATAAAATCCGCGATTTCATCCTGGCCTATGGAGCCGTCGCTGACGGGATTGCGCTCGAGGACCGCAACCTCGACTTCGTCCGCACCCGAGAGCAGAAGCGACTCCCACTCCTCCTCGCTGCCCTCTTCGACCGTGAGCTTGAAATCGGGATGCTCGGCCTGAAGCAACTGCGAAAGCTCCTCGAAGGGCGGAACCTCTTCATCTTTGGACAGAACACGCGTATAGTAGCCCATTTGCCTCCTTCGGCGGTTTTCGTTTGGGTCTTCCGGTATTTGAGTTTAGGGCATTTCCCGATTCGTTGTATCGTGAGTGAGCGCGCCCGGCACTCTGTTCCCTATTCCCTATTTTTGCCAGTCTCCGCCCATGCAATGCACCCCACCGTCGCCAGACCTAGCAGAAGAATGGCTCCTTCAACGTCCACGCTCCAGCGGTGCAACTTCTCGAAGTGGATGCGGCTGGGATTGGCGCCGTCAACGGCATCGATTGTTCCACCGGCTGCGATCCGGTCCCGCTCCATGGCGGGAATGAGGCCGAACTGCGAGTAGCCCGAGAGTCCGATCATCAGCACTATCAGGATCATTGGCACCCGAACTGCCGAGTGCCTGTAGATTTTCAAAAGCGACGCCAATGCAAGGAGAATCAAGGCGGCCATGCCCGCGACCAGTCCCATGCCGTGCAGAATCCGCAGCAGTTCGCCGACGATGCGGCCGGCCGTGTGCGTGTCAGGCCGAAGGGTCTGAAAGGTAACGGCGGCGGCAATCGGGAAAAATGTCTCCGCGCCCAGCCAGACGATGAGAGCGAGAGAAAGCAATGAGCGGAGAAGAGTCTTCATGGGAATCAGGGGTTAGGGATTAGGGGTTAGGGGTTAAAAAACACTCGATTCCCTTACTCTCTGCCTTTTTTGCGGATCTCGATGCTGAGGCGCTTGATCTTCTGGTTGAGGGTGGAGAGAGGAATGTGGAACTGCTCGGCGGCATCGGTCTGGTTGCCGTTGCAGCGCTCCAGTTTTTCAACGATGATGCGGCGCTCGATGTCTTCCAGAATGTCAAAGAGCGAGGCGTTGGGGTTGTGGGCAAGCAAAGCGTCCTGGAAGCTGCGGCCGGAGATGTGTCCCGGGAGCAGGTCGGAGCCGATGACGGGACCGCTGGAAAGCACGACGCCGCGTTCGATGGCGTTTTCCAACTCGCGGACATTGCCGGGCCACTCGTAATCGACCATGGCGCGCATGGCGTCGGAGGAGAGCTTGCGCGGGGCGAGGCCATTCTCGTTGGCGTAAAACTCCAGAAAGTGCTGCGCCAGAAGCGGAATGTCTTCGCGGCGCGCGCGCAAGGGCGGCAAATCCACGCAGATCACGTTGAGGCGATAGAAGAGGTCTTCGCGGAATTGGCCGTCGCGCACGGCCTGGCGGAGGTCGATGTTGGTGGCGGCGATGATGCGCACGTCGACCTGAATTTCCTGAATTCCGCCCAGATGCATGAAGCGGCGGTCTTGCAGCACGCGCAGAATCTTGGCCTGGGTGTCCATGCCCATGGTGGCGATCTCATCCAGGAAGAGCGTTCCGCCGTTGGCGACCTCGAAGAGGCCTTTTTTGGAGGCGATGGCCGAGGTGAATGCGCCTTTGACGTGGCCGAAGAGGGTGGACTCCAGCAGTTCGCTAGGCATTGCGCCGGTGTTGATGGGAACAAAAGGCTTGTCTTTACGCGGCGAGTTGGCGTGGATGGCCTTGGCGATGAGTTCCTTCCCTGTCCCGCTTTCGCCTTGAATTAAAACAGTAGACCGGCTGGGAGCAACCTGAGCGACCAGGTCGAAGACCTTCAGCATGATCTCGCTCTTGCCGACGATGTTCGAGAAGTTGTAGCGCTGCTTGAGGGTGCGCTTCAGTTGCAGGTTCTCTTCTTCAGCGCGATGGCGGGCGACGGCCGAACGGATGTCGGCCAGCAGCTTTTCGTTGTCCCATGGCTTCTGAACGAAGTTCTCCGCGCCGGCGCGGATGGCGTCTACGACGTTGTCCACGGTGCCGTAGGCGGTGATCATGATGACCGGCATTTCCGGCTGGCGCTCCTTGATCTGCGGCAGCAGTTCCAGGCCGCTCTGGCCGGGAAGATTCAGGTCCAGCAGCAGCAGGTCAAAGCCCTCCGAATCCAGAATGCGCAAACCCTCGACGCCATCGACGGCCATGGTGACCGTGTAGCCTTCGAGGGTGAGCAGCACTTCCAGCGACTCGCGGATGGAGGCCTCGTCGTCAATGACCAGAATGCTGGCCCCGCCGGCGTCGGCCGAGGTTGCGGTTGCGGAGAAATTCAAGGGCAGTTCGACCTCAGGCATGGACAGAATTCCTTAATAGGGGAAACTCGAGATGAAAGGTTGTGCCGGCGCCGATCGCGCTCTCGACATGAATCTTGCCCGCGTGCTCTTGAATGATGCCGTAAGAGACGGAGAGGCCCAGGCCGGTGCCGCGGCGGTCGCCCGGCTTGGGCATGGTCTTGGTGGTAAAGAACGGGTCGTAGATGCGCTTCAGGTGCTCGGGCGCAATGCCGGCGCCGGAGTCGGAGACCTGCGCGGCGACGTGGGTCAATTGTTCGTCCGTGAGAGTGGCCACGCGCAGGCGGCCGCCGGCGGGCATGGCTTCCTTGGCGTTGAGCAGCAGATTCAGAAAAACCTGCTGCAGCTTGCCGGGATTGCCTTGAATCGAAGGCAGTTCCTCGGCCAATTCCAGATCGACAGTGATATTGGCGGTTTTAAACTGGTGTTCGAGCAGCGAAAGGGTATCGCGGATGATCTGGTTGAGGCTGGTCTCGCGAAATTCCGTGGTCGAGGTGCGCGAGAAATTCAGCAGACCGTTGGCAATCTCAGCGGCGCGGAAGCTTTGCTGCGTGATCTTCTCGAGAACCGGGCCCAGACGGGCGTCGCCCTTGAGCTGCTTTGAGAGCATCTGCGCGTAAGAAGAGATGACGGCCAGCGGGGTGTTGATCTCATGGGCAACGCCGGCGGCCAGCAGACCAATGGAACTGAGTTTATCGGCCTGCGCAAGCTGCGCCTCCAGAGAGACGCGCTCGGTGATGTCATCGACCAGAATGATGCGGCCGACCGAAACAAAATCCCGTGAGAGCAGCGGAGCAATGGCGATGTTCGCGGTGCGCTGCTCGCCGGCCCTCGTGGTCAGGCGGAATTTGTAAAGGTGATGCACGCCCGGCTCGTTGCGGAAGCCTTCCAGCGCATTGATAAACTCGGACGGAAAGACGGAACGCAGCTCCTGGCCAAGCGCCTCGGCGCGGCTCAGCGCGTACATGGCCTCCATCTGCGCATTCCAGCTTTCGATGCGGTCGTCCAGATCGAGGGCCAGAATGCCGACATTGATCGACTCGACGATGTTTTCGTTGAACTCCTTGAGGCGTTCGAATTCGCCGATCTTCTCTTCCAGTCGCGCATAAAGGCTGGCGTTCTGCAGGGCGATGCCGATGTAAGACGCCAGGGATTCAAGTAGTTCAACGTCTTCGCTGGAAAGGAAGTCGCCGCCGATGGTGCGCCCCAGGCCGATGACGGCAATGGTGCGCTGCGAGTCGCCATCCTGCACGCGGCAGGGCAGATAGTAGTTCAGGTCCAGCAAGGCCGCGGTGCGCTGCTGGTCAGCGGGAAGATGCATGGCCTGCTGGGCGTTTTCCAGAAAAATATGGGTATGGTCCTGGCTGTGATCGAAGTCCAGAAAGCCCAGAGCCATGCGCTTCTGCGCGGCCAGCGCCTCGGCGGCCAGGCCGTGCGAGGCGGCCAGGCGCAGGCGGCTTGAATCCTCCCGGCTCTCCGCCATAAAAAGTGCAACGCGCGCAACAAGAAGAGCGCTGGGCAGCCGGTCGACGATCGAATCCAGCAGGGCGGCCAGATCGGTCTCCGAACTGAGGCCGCGGCCAAACTCGATCAGCGCCTTGCGGTAGTCGTAGCGCTGGCGGTCGAAGACTTTGTCAACCCAACTCTGAATGCGGCGCTTGAGAGGATCGAAGACAGCGGCCACAACCAGGATGGAGAGCACCAGGCCCCACTCGCGCACATTGTCCGGCAGGCGGGTGTGGACGAAAACGGTAGCCAGCGCAATGATGCCGAAGTAGCCGCCCAGAATCAGGCTGGTGGCCAACGTGTAGGCCACGCCGCGCTTGAAGATCAGGTCCGTGTCCATCAGCCGGTAGCGGATGATGGCCCAACTGAAAGTCAGCGGCAGAATGACAATCGAGAGCCCCGCCAGATTGGTATAAAGGCTGGGAACCGGAAAGTCGGCGAGATAAGGAATGGCGTAAAAAAGCGTGAACGGAACCACCGCCAGTAGCGCTCCGCGATAGAGCCACTTCAACTGCTGACGCAGCAGCGGAGTATTGGCGCGGCTATAACTGAGCACGAAGAGGCCGGCGGCAAAAAGATAGAAGATTGCATCGTAGGCGGTGCTTATCTGATCCAGATGGTGCTTGAGCAGAGCCGTGGGCTGCAAATATTTGATGGCATAGAACCACACGCCCAGCAGCAGAGTGCCGGGCAGATACACCAGCGGCAGAAGCCAGAGACGCCCCAGTCTTTTGAATCGCTCCTCGGGGAAGCTGAGGGCAAAGTGCAAAAAGAGCGCCGGCTGCAACGATTCAGCCAGCACGTTGAACCAGAAGACAAACTGATCCAGCTTGTCCCAGTGAAGTGATTCGTCCCCCGCGCCGGTGTATTTAAGCGCGTAAAGCGCAAACGAAACCAGGCAGAATAAATAAAAATGCGTGGCGCGCGGAGCCGTCCAGCGGCGAAAGAGAACATAGATGCCGATGGCCAGATAGATCAACCCAATCAGCCGCTGCCCTAGCGCCAGGCTGCGGTCCAGCGGCTCGGGAATCACTTCGACCGGACTGCTGAGCAGATTGCCGTCGCGCCAGATGCGGTAATTGATCTGGAAGTAGCTTCCGGTGCGATAGAGAGCGCGCACCAAGTCCGCCGAGCGCACCACCCGGGTGTAGACAGGGGTGTATTTGGCCTCGCTGGGCAAGGTGCCGGGCTCGGTTCCAGAACTGGAGTTAGCGTTGGGGCTGGAATCGGCCGGAATCGGCTTGACGGCCCCCAGCAGATCTTGCTGCGGAATGCCTGCACGAATGCCCGAGCCGACCGGCCCGACCGGAACAACGCTGACGCCGGTCAGCAGGTCGCGTTCGCGAATACCGGCGCGCGCTCCGGGTGAGTTGGGCAGCACCTTGTCGGCCACCAGCCCGCTGCCGTCGGCGGCCTCGCGCCACCAGACGCCGTCGTCGGGAGGCTGCTCGGTGCGGCGTTCCTGAAGAAAGTTCAAAGCCGCAAGCAACACCAGACCCAGCGTGGCCGTGGCCAGCAGCGTCGCCTGCAAGCGATTGATGAGACCTTTTTCCATGGGGGAACGCCTTACATCCATCTGTTTTATAGCACGTTGGTTGCCATGTGGAAATCCGTTCCTAAAGCGCGCCTATACTGGGCAACCAATTGAGGGTACGCAGGATAAGGACGTTTTGTTCCCAAGTAGGTCAACCGGATTTTGGTGTGACAATGAAAATAAGTATGAGAAATGGCAGGCAGCCTACAAGAAAAGGGATCGTACTATTGAAATTGGTAGGAGTAAAAGGAATGGCTTGCGCCCAGTTTTCTGCCTGAAAAATGACGTTCATGAGGAATGCTGGCAGGCGTAGACTCGAATTGCTGCTCTCCCCCGGGCCTCTTCAACCGTGCTTCACCGAGCGAGGTTTCGTATGATGCCGTCCGATCGCTTCCCTTTCCGCAATCTCTACTGCCTGGAATTGCGTTCTTTCCTGCTGCCGGTTCTTATGGCCGGAATTCTGATGCCTGCCTCGGCGCAAGCGCAAGTTAGCTTTACGGCCACTCCGCCGAGCGTGAACTTCGGCTCGCAGGCCATCGGGTCAGCCAGTTCGGCGCAGACGCTGACTTTCTCCATCGCCACCGGGACGACGGTGGGCAGCATTGGCGTACTGACTCTGGGCGCAGCGAATCTGGACTTTGCCAATGCGGCGGGGAGTACCTGCACGGCGACAACCTATGCCTCGACTGGCAACTGCACGGTCAACGTGATCTTTAAGCCCACGGCGGCGGGGCTGCGGATGGGCGCGGTGGTCTTCTTTTCTGGGGTTAACAACATCGGGACGGTGCTGGCCAATGTGCCAATCTACGGAATTGGAAGCGGGCCGCAGATCGCGTACAACTCCGGCACAGTGACTATCATCGATCCTACTGTGAATGGCGAAGGGTTGTCTTATCCCGAGGGCGTGGCTGTTGACGGTTTAGGCGATCTGTTCATTGCTGATTCATACCAAAACCGCATAGTGGAGGTTCCGGCGAGCGGCGGCTCATCAATTGCCGTCGATCCGTCAGTGAATGGCGAAGAATTGAATAGTCCCATTGGCGTGGCGGTGGATGGCGCGGGCGATCTGTTCATTGTGGATGCGGGCCACAGCCGCGTTGTGGAAATGCCGGCTGGTGGCGGAACGGCGGTTGCCATCGACCCAACGGGGTTGTCCAACCCCAACAGCATTGCCGTGGACGGCGCGGGCGATCTGTTTATCGTGGATCAGAGCCTAGACCGCGCAGTGGAGGTTCCGGCCGGCGGCGGCGCGGCCACCGCCCTTGACATACCGGTGGGTGGGTCGGGTTTGTGGTATCCCGAGGGCATTGCTGTGGACGGCGCGGGCGATCTGTTCATCGCAGACTTCGGCAACGGCAATGTGCTGGAATTTACTGCTGGAGGCGGCGCGTTGGTCGGCATCGACCCTGTCGTGGGTGTTCTGGACGGCTATAACAGAGGGCTGTTTGGTCCTGCCGCCGTGGCAGTGGATAGCTCAGGCGATCTGTTCATAGCGGATGCTGTCAGTCACTTCATCGTGGAGATCCAGCGCTCGCAGCCTCCTGCAGTAATCTTCCCAACACCAACTGCCGTAGGCATGTCCGACACCACCGACGGCGCGCAGGCTGTCGAGGTTCAGAATATCGGCAGCCAGGATCTGGTTTTTGCCGGCGTCAATTATCCTGTCAACTTTCCTGCGGCGGGAGGCTCGCAAACGAGCGGCTGCTTCCTGAACACCAGCCTGAGCGCCGGGCAGTCCTGCAATGTGGAGATCGCCTTCGAGCCGCTGGATGCCGGCACGCTAAGCGAGTGGGTCACGCTCACCGACAACGCGCTTAACAGGACGGCAGCGAGGCAGTTGATTCCAGTCAGCGGCACGACTCCGGGTACTGGACCGGCTGCTATGACCTCTCCGACGCCGAGCAGCGTACTCTCTGGCTCCAGTGTCGTGTTTACCTGGTCGGCCGGAGAGAATGCCACGGCCTATCAGCTATGGGTGAGCGCCAGTTGGATTGGCGGGCACGATCTGTATAACTCCGGGGTGACGACGGCGACGACCGAAACAGTGACGCTGCCCAACAATGGCGTGACGATTTATGTGCGGCTTGTGCAGAAAATCAATGGAAGTTGGCAATCCGCCGATTACACCTATACCGAGGCCGGTACGCCGACTCAGGCGGCGATTCTCTCTTCAACGCCGGGCAGCGTTCTGAGCGGAGAGACGCCCTTCGCCTGGTCGGCGGGCAATGGCCCAACGGCCTACCAACTCTTCCTGGGCACGACCGGGGTCGGCTCGAACGACATCTATAACTCGGGTTTGACGACGGCATTCACCAAGACAGTGAATAGTTTTCCCGCCAATGGAGTGACGATCTACGCGCGGCTGTGGTCCTTTATCAATCGCAAGTGGCAGGCGACCGACTACACCTACGTTGAAGCGGGAACGCCTGTGCAGGCGACAATGATTTCGCCCACGCCGGGCAGCGTTTTGACCGGGACGAGCGTTCCCTTCTCCTGGACAACGGGAGGCGGGCCAACGGCTTATCAACTGCTGATAAGCGCCACATGGATTGGCGGGTACGACCTGTACAACTCGGGATGGACGACGGCGACCAACGCTACGGTGACTCTGCCGGCCAATGGCGTGACGGTCTTTGTGAGGCTCTCGCAGCGGATCAATGGAAGCTGGCAAGCCATCGATTACACCTACACCGAGGCTGGAACATCGTCACAGGCCGTGCTTACCTTGCCCGCGCCCGGCAGTGTGCTGACTGGCGCAAGCGTGCCCTTCACCTGGACGGCGGGAAGCGGCCCAACGGCTTATATACTCTGGCTGGGCAGTACCGGAGTGGCCTCCCGCGACCTGTACAACTCGGGAGTGACGGCGGCATTGACCAAGACCGCAAGCAATCTGCCTACCAACGGAGCTACAGTCTACGCGCGGCTCTGGTCGTTCATCGACCGCAAGTGGCAGAGCACCGACTACACGTACACCGCACAGTAGCGGATTTGGGGTGCGAAGGCTCGCGCGATTTTCCCGATATTCCATGGCCGCTGTAAACTTGCAGCCGGTGCGGGCGTCTACCTGAGTGATGGCAGCCGGCACAGCATTGGAAGCGATGAACATGTCTACGGCAAGTAAGATTGCCGCCGAGGAATTCTCGGCTGTCGTCACCAAGCACCGTCCGCAGATTTTCCGGTTTCTGCTCTCGTCGACGCGCGACGTGGACCTGGCCGAGACGCTGACGCAGGAGTGTTTTCTGAAGGCGCATCGGAACTGGGCGAGCTTTCGCGGCGAGTCGAGCGCGATGACATGGCTGATGCGGATTGCCATCAACCTGCAAAAAGACCACTGGCGCAACCGGCGGATGCAGTTCTGGCGGCAGACGCAGAGCCATGCCGTGGATCTGTCCGAGGCCAGCGATTGGCTGCCGAGCGGGGAGCGTTCCGCCGAGCAGAAGCTGCTGGCACGGGAGCGGGTGGGACAGGTGGCAAAGGCTGTCGAGGGATTGAGTGAGCGGCAGCGAACGGTCTTTCTTCTGCGCTACGTGGAAGAGATGGAGTTGAGCGAGATTGCGCGAACCGCGGGGCTGAATGAGGGCACGGTGAAGGCGCACCTTTCGCGGGCGCTGGCAAGAGTGCGCGCGGAACTGGGGGGAAAGCGATGAGCTTTGAGGATAAGGTGAACGGGGTTGGACAGGAATCGGACGAAATGGATGAGGCGCTGCGAGATTTTCGCTTGAGCGTTCATGGCTGGAGCGAAGCGGTTTACAGCCAGCCTCGCACCGTGGCCGTGCCGGCGCGACGCCGCGGTTGGCGGCTGGCGGCCGGGTGGGCGCTGGGCTGCGTGCTGGTTGCCGGCAGCCTCTCAGGGGGTGGTTTGTACAAGCATCGCCAGAAGCAGATGCGGATCGCCGCCGAACATATGGCGGAGCAGCAGCGGCTGGCAATCCAGTTACAGACCCAGGAGAAAGCCCGGCAGGAGGAAGAAGATCTGCTGGCCAAAGTGGATAGCGATGTATCGCGGCAGGTTCCAAGCGCCATGGAGCCGCTGGCTCAATTGATGACCGGGGATGTGAGCCAATAAGCCGGGAATGGGGCGTCAATCACAGGTATTTTGCAAGTCAAAACAGAGGAGAAAACGATGAGGGGATTCATTGCAGTGCGGATGGGCTTGGCGGTTGCCGGAGTTTTGCTGGCGGGAACATTGCTGGCCCAGGGACCGGGCGGCGGACGAGGGCCGGGACCGGGATTCGGGGAGCATCGGCCTCCGATGGAGCGTGCCTTTGGCATGCAGGATGAACATGGCCGCTGGTGGAACAATCCGAAGGCGATTGAGCGTCTGAAGCTGACCGACGAGCAGCGCAAGACATTCGACGGAATCTTTCTGGAGCACCGGGAGAAGCTGATCGACCTGCGGGCCACTGAAGAGAAGGCGGAACTGGAGCTGGAGCCGCTGATCGGCGCAGACCAGCCCAATGAAGCCAAGATTCTACAGCAGATCGACAAAGTGGCGCAGGCACGGGCCGAACTGGAGAAGGCCAATGCCCGCTTTCTGTTGGCGATTCGCGGCAAGCTGACGCCGGAACAATGGAAGCAGATTCAGGCCTTCCGCTCTGAACATGGGCCGGAGCACGAGGGATGGAAGCGGGACGGCGAAGGACCGAGCGGACACGAACAAGGCGGGCCTGGGCGGGATGGACATGGACGGGATGGGCATGGACCCGACGGGCAGTTCCATCATCATGCGCCCGCGCCACCGCCAGACGGCTCCGCGCCTCCAGCGCCTCCGGCAGGCGCTTCCGCGCCGGATGCGGCTCCGGCCACACCTTCCGGCTCGGGAGACGAACAGTAGAAAAGGCCTTGCGGATCACAATTCGAGCAGTGCGCAAAATTCGGTTGCAGTCAGAACCGGTGGCGGCAGGAAGCAATTCTCCTGCCGCCGTTTTTTTGCGCTGGAAAGCGGTTGAAAAACCACTTTCAGCGCCCCGAAAAGTGCCTGCAAGGGCCATTGAACTGGGCATTTGGCCGCTCCTCGCTGTAGCGAAGCGATACAAAACGGTGAAGCGGAACAGTACAGTGTTTGCATCGCTTCAGGACAGTGAGTGAACCAAAGCTGGACAATATGAATCAGGATGCGACAGGGTGACTCAGAACGATTCTTAATTTTGTGACTAAAGTTATTTTCGGTTAGACCGATGAAGGGGGTGGATGCAGAAAAGCCCATCCAAAGGATTCACAAGGCCCGGGCGAAGCAAAGCTTCAAGCACCGGGCGGGCTGATTCGAAGCATCAAAAAGGAGCACCCCATGGCCCTCGGCGTATTGAATAACCTTTCAGCGATCTATGCAGAGAACAACCTGAACAACACCAGCAACAGCTTGCAGACGGTGCTGCAGCAGTTGTCGTCCGGTTCCAGGATCAACTCCGGCGCCGACGACGCCGCGGGTCTCTCGCTGGTCAATGGACTTGAGGCCAACCAGACTGCTCTGACCCAGTCCAAGACCAACGCCACGGAAGGCGTGGGCCTGTTGCAGGTAGCCGACGGCGCACTTTCCCAAGTGACGAGCCTGCTGAACCGCGCCGTGACGCTGGCCACGGAGGCCTCTAACGGCACGCTCAACAGCACCCAGGAGTCGGCGGCCAACCAGGAGTACTCGTCAATTCTGGCCGAGGTCAACAACATTGGCTCGACAACGACCTACAACCAGGAGCAGGTCTTCAATGGCAAGAATGTCGCCATCTATACGGGCGATTCTTCCCTGGCTGGCTCCTCGATCGACAATCTGAACATTCGTTCTCTCTCCGAGGCCAGCGTGGGCGATACCGGCGGCGCAATGGCTTATAGCAGCGGCGCCAACAATGTCTTCCTCAATCTGTCGACCAGCACCGCGAACGCCTCGGCCAGCGACACGCTGAGCGGCGGTCTGAGCGGCAGCACGACAGTCAACGTCAGCTATCTGGTAAAGGGCTCCAACGGCGAGCAGAGCACGGCCACCACCTCCATCTCGGTGGGCGGCTCCAGCAACTACTCCAACACCGTTACCGGGTTGATCGACGCGATCAACAATGCCGGACTTGGCCTGACTGCCAGCTTCAGCACACAATCGCAGGCCGGCGTCACCGGCGGCGGAACGGAAACAGGCATTCAGATCTCCGGCGGATTGCTGGCGGCTGGCGTTGACCCAAGCACGGCGAGCACCAGCGGAATTCTGAATCCAAGTGGAATCACCGCCGGCGAACTGCTCACCAAAGGGCAGATCGTCACCGTCAAAGTCGGGACGCAGATCGCGGCTTCAGTCACCATCAACTCCAGCATCAACACGCTTCAGGAGCTGGCCGGCCAGATCACCGCTCACCTGGGCGGCACCGCCGGCCTGGCCACGGCCAGCGTCATAACCAATGGCGATGGGACGCAGAGCCTTTCACTGCAAGACACGGCAGGCGGCGGCGCTTTGACGGTAACCACTACGGTAGGCGCTGGGGCTACGGCTCCGGTCTTTACCGCTGCCACAAACGCGACGAATGCTCCGATATTTGCAGTTCTGGCCGGCACCTCGGTCACTGGAAATCTACTGACTCCGCCCACGCAGGGCTCAGTCACCTTCGGCGCGGCAGGGGTAAACAGCGCAAGCGATGCGCTGTCTGTGGGTGGCAGCATCACGCTGACTAATACCAACCCGGCGCTTGGAGCACCGGCACTGACTTTCATCGTAGGCACCGGGACCAATACAGCCACTACGTTCTACACCAACGGCAACGGCAACACGCTCAATGGCCTGATCCAGACCATCAATGCGCAAACCCCCACTCTGGGAGCTACCGCGGGCCTGGCGGCCGGCAATGCGGGCATCACCGTCACAGCGGCCACCGCGCTCACGGGCGAAAACATCACTGCCAGCGGAATTTCTCTGACCAACGCGAATGCGGTTATCGGCCTCTACCTCCCGACCGACGGCGGAGCCGCCAGCGTAGGCACGCCTCAAGTTACAGCCATCGATGCCGGCGCTGGTTCTCTGCAAGACGATGTGCTTACCACTGGCGGCTCCATCACCCTCACCAGCGCCTCGGGCGGAAGCATGACCTTCACCGCGACCCCCGCACAGAACTATGCCGATCTGGCACTGGCCATCGACGCCAGCAACCTGGGCGTCACCGCCGCTTGGAGCGGTCCCAACCATGCTTTGGTGCTGACTTCAACAACAAACGGACCGAATGCGATTTCAGTGACAGCAGGCAACACATTGACGGACGCGCACACCGCCGCACTGGTGGCTGTTGACGCCGGAGATGCCGCGGCACATACTGGGACGGCCGGAGCACCCGCCACCTATTCGACCGCTGTCCTGCAACTCACCGGCTCTGGGGTTATCACCGATTCCGGCGTGGGCGCTTCCAACCTTACCGGCCAAATCCAGATCGAGAACGGCGGGGGCGCGACACAGACCTTTATCATGGGCGTCAACACTGGCGGCGCGCCTCCGGCCGGCACCTATTACACAGGCGCAAATACCGTCGCCAGCCTGGTAAATGCCATTACCAACGATGCCGTGCTGGGAGTAACGGCATCAGCGCCGGGCGGCGGCACGGGCGGCATCTACTTGCAGGCCAATACTCCCGGCGCGGGCCACGTCATCAGCACGCCAGGCGTAACCACATTGGCCAGCGCCACCAATATCACCGCGGCAGCTCCAATAGCTGGTGTAACAACCGTGCCCGGCGTCGATTCTACAGTGCAGGTTGGCGTCGCGGCAGGCGGCCTCAACACCAGCGACCAACTGGCTACAGGCGGAAGCATTCAACTCACCAACGGCACTGCCACGGAGACCTTTACCATTGGCACGGCTCCGGCAACGCCACCCGCCAATACGACTTATCTAGCCGCTGGCACAACGCTCTCTCAACTGGCAACCGCGATCTCGGTATCCACACTCGGCGTCAACGCCGTAGCAAACACCAACGGCTTGGTATTGACTTCGGCCGCCTTCGATGGCAACCCCATCGTCGTGAACTCCAGCTCCATTGCCGACGCTACGCAAGGGGGAGCATCCACGGATTCTCTGGGAGGCTTTGCCAGCGAAAACGATACCGTTTCCGGTTTCATGGCTTTCTCTGTCAACGGCACCTCGCATACCGTGACGGCCACCGCGGGCGAGACGGTTACCGGGCTCATTGCACAAATCACGCAGAACACCTCCACCCTTGGAGTCACCGCGCAGTGGGTAGCCGGCGCCAACGGTTATGGCAGCATTGAACTGACGTCGAATGCCATCGGTTCGGCCGGACAAATCAGCGCCGCCACTTCCACCATTGCAGATACCACCACCACGGCGAATTTGAGCTACACCGCAAGCAGTCCCTACGATCTGGGCCTCTCTGGCAGCGTCGGCGACTCGGTGACCAACCAGAGCACGGCCGCCTTTGCCTCCGACACCCGAGCCAGTAGCGGCACGGCGACGATCAGCTACTCGGACGGCGCCGGCGTGGCGCTCAGCGGGACCGATCTGCTCAGTCAGGCCGATGCGCAAGCCGCTCTAACGGATCTCAACGTGGCCATTACCGATGTGGCGGCGCAGGACGGTTACATCGGCGCGCAGATCAACACCTTGAATTCGATCAGCCAGGTGATGAGCACGCAGCAGGAAAATGTGGTCTCAGCGCAGAACGCCATTCAGGCAACCGATTATGCTTCGGCGACATCGAATATGTCGAAGTATGAGATTCTCAGCCAGACCGGCATTGCCGCATTAGCGCAAGCTAATACAGTTCAGCAAGAAGTGACCAAGCTCTTGCAATAAGGTTTTCGCAACATTGATTCAACTTCAAGACAACCCAGGGACGGGCGGCGGCAAGGGCAACCTTGCCGCCCATTTTTTTAGCCATCCGCTCGATATTGTGCTGCTTTCTTTCATTATTTCTCGTCCAGCGTAAACTTGACTCCATAATCCGTTCGTCAATCAATCGCTGACAGTAATACCTACCGCCGCACGCGAAAGAAAATGCGCAGAAGCTCCGCGGACTCTTCGGCAAGGAGGCCTTGGTCTACTTGCATCTGGTGGTTGAGTTGCGGGTGATTCACCACGGAGAGGACGGAGCCGGCTGCGCCTGCTTTGGGGTCGGCGGCGGCAAAGACGAGGCGTTCGAGGCGGGCATGAATCATCGCACCGGCGCACATGGCGCATGGCTCCAGCGTGGCGTAGAGAGTGCAGCCGAGAAGGCGATAGTTGCCAATGATTGCGGCTGCCGCGCGCAGGGCTACGATCTCTGCGTGAGCGGTGGGGTCAAGGTCGCGTAGAACGCGATTCTGGCCGCGCGCAACAATCGCTCCCTCATGAACCACGACTGCGCCGATGGGTACCTCGCCGGCCTCGGCGGCTTGGCGGGCTTCATTGAGGGCGGCTTGCATGGCTTCTAAGTCGTCGATCATGACTTCAATTCTCCTGCTATCCCACCCTATCCGCAAAAACAGGAACGCGGCGAGGATGGGGCACCCATCACTTTATAAGCTCAAATCTTAAGCGCAACTGGCTGCTGCCGGGTCATGCAGTGCAGCGCCAAACGGCATACTTCTCGTCAATTGCTCTCTTCTGCATCTCAGATCATTTAGCCAATCGCATTCCAGGATACACATCTACTCAGATTTAGAATGCCCGGATTAGCCAATACCCAGGGCAATCGCATTTGAAAATCGGCTCGTCGATTCTCTTTCAAAATCGCCCCATTCTTGTGCAGCTCTTTTGCGGAGAATTGATTCCCCTGCGCGCACAATAAAAGCAGCGGTACCCCGAGGCCCAAATGATCGTCGTCCAATCTCCAGCCCGCGCACTCCGTCTCTCTTCGCCGCACCCTGTTTCCTGTTCCTTGTTTCGTCTATTCTTCGCCAAAAATCCCTGCGTACCCCACCCCCCCCTACCCCTTTTCGCCTCCTCGAATTTTTGTAACTATCACTATTTGAATAGGTTACATCAGCAAACTAGTTACCAATCAGTAACATTTGATTGCCTTTTTTGGCCGTTCTTGGCAAAATATGACCCTCTTTTTGCCAAAAACGCCCCTTTTTTCGCCGATTTCCGCCACTGCTCTCCGCCGGTCTTTTTCAAACTCAGGCCTCATTCCAGAGCCTCCAAAACAACCGTCTTTCAGCTTTCGCCCAAACTTCAAATGCAATTGCCCTGAGCCAATACCAATCGTCGAGCTTACCTTGCCCGCGGATGCGTCCGGTCGTAGACGACGGTCAACTGCGCGGTAGTGAGCTGCGTATAGCGCTGGGTGGTGGAGAGGCGTTCGTGGCCCAATAATTCTTGAATGGCGCGCAGATCGGCGCCTTCTTCCAATAAATGCGTTCCGAAGGCGTGGCGCAGCGTATGCGGATGCACGTCGGCTGAGAGCCCGCGCAAAACGGCAATGCGCTTTACAATACGCCCAACACTGCGCGTAGTCAGCCGCGCCTCGCCGGCAAACGGCCCACCAAACTCGTCCAGTTTGCTCAATTTGTTCAATTTGTCCAGCCCGCGCAGTTGCAGATTCAGAAACAGCGCCGGCGTCGAGGCTCCCTTGCCGCCGCCAGCCGCCGCCAGCCGCGCCGCCCGCTCAGCCAGATAAGCTCTGAGAGCCTGAGCCGCCGCGTCGCCCAGCGGAACGTAACGCTCCTTCTGTCCCTTGCCGCGAATCAAAATCGCTTCGTTGGCCCAATGAATGTCTTCCAGATTCAAGCCGGTCAGTTCGGCGTTGCGGATGCCGCAGCCATACAGCAGTTCAAGAATCGCCGTGTCGCGCGCGGGCCAGCTTGCCGCATCCTCGCCAACGGAATCGACCACGCGGTTCATCTGCTCGATCGAAGGAACGCGCGGCAGATGCTTGGGCAGCTTGGGCGTAGCCACCAGCGAGGCCGCATTCTGCTCCAGCCTGCCCGTGCGCGCCAGCCACTTGAACCAGCCGCGAATTGCCGCCAGCGCCCGCGCGGTCGAGGCCTTCGAGAGCCCGCGATCATAGAGCGTGGCCAGGTAAGCGCGGATGTGCGTGTGCTCGATAGCCTGCACGCTTTGATCTTTTCCGTAGCGGCTGGCAATCCAGGCGGCAAATCCGTGCAGCTCGCGATCATAAGCGCGCAGTGTATGCGTGGAAGCCCCGCGCTCATTGGCCAGCACGCGCAGATATTCGCCGGCGAGCGAGTCCAGGGATGCGGTGGGATTCAAAACGGCGGTGGCGCTCATGCCGTCTCCTTCCCAACCAGATGCAAACCCTTGCGCGCGGAATAATTCGTAGTCTGAGGCGACCCAACCTCGGCTGGCATTCGCGTGGCCCGCGGATGATGCTGGCGATGCACGGCCTTCAGCCTTCCCAACGCCAGATGCGTATAAACCTGCGTCGTGGAAATGTCCGCATGGCCCAGCAGCAACTGCACGCTGCGCAGGTCCGCGCCGTGCTCCACCATGTGCGTGGCGCAACTGTGCCGCAGCCGGTGCGGACTGGCGGAGCTGTTGGCCGTCTTCACAATATGCCACACCCATTGCCGGGTCAGAGGCATTCCGCGCAGAGAAAGAAAGAGGCACGTAGCATTCGCGGACTTGCGCGCAGCCAGACCTGAAGCCGTCCGGCCAGAGCCGATGCGAGCCAGATGCGGCCTGCCTTGCAGCAGATACTCTTCCAGGGCAGCCAGCGCAGCCCGCCCCAGCGGCACAATGCGCTCCTTGTCGCCCTTGCCGCGCACCTGCACACGGCCCAGATCAAGCGCCAGATCGCCGGTCGAGAGCGCCGTAACCTCGGAGACGCGCAGCCCGCCGGCATAAAGCAACTCCAGAATTGCCCGGTCGCGCAGCGCCGTCGCCAGAGCCTGCGGGTGCTCGGCATTCAGGCCCGCCCGCTCCAGCATCTCGGCCACCTCTGGCTCGGCCAGCGATTTGGGCAGCACCTTCCACGCCTTGGGCGACTCGATATTGACCGTCGGATCGTGATGGATGCGCCGGTCCAGCAGCAGCCATTTATAAAAGCCGCGCAGACAGCTCAGCTTGCGCGCCGCCGAGCGCTGATCGATGTCGTGATCCCGCAGATGCTCCAGAAAATCCGCAACATCCTCCTGAATCGCCGTCAACAGCACGCCGTGGCGCTCCTCGATGAACTCGGCAAAGGTCTTCAGATCGCCGTCGTAGGCCTCGCAAGTCAGCGGGCGGAGGCCTTTTTCCACGGCGAGATAGGCTTGATACTCTTGCAAAAGCGTCGAATTGCGCGCGGTTTCCACACTTCCAATTATCCGCGCCTTCGGCTGGCTCTGCCGTTCCGGCACACCGCGCCGAACCTCCTTCATTACGGACTCAAAGTCGGCAATAGATTCTTGTGCCCTGAGTGAATTGGTGCGCCGCTGGCCCAAGGGAGTATAAAGCTCAAATGGAGGCATTGGCGTCAGTCGAGATCGACGGATGGCTGCGCGAGGGCGGCTTGTTGGTCACGGCCAGCGATCGCGCCGCCCGCGCCATCGCCTTGGCCTTCCATCGCAGACGTCAGGCTAATGGCCTCAAAGCATGGCCCGCGCCCCATATTTTCGACTGGAAGAGCTTCGCCCGCAATGCCTGGGAGAAGCGAAGCAACGACGCCCGCCTGCTGCTCAATGCCGCGCAGGAGCAGGCTCTCTGGGCTGAGATTGCCTCTGCCGAAAGCCCCCTGGCCACGCTGCTTGCCGCCCCGCGCCACCGTCTGGCGGCGCTGGCCCTGGAAGCTCACGAACTGCTCTGCTCCTGGACGCCACGCCACCTTCACACCGCCGCGCGCGCCGGCTGGCAACAGGATGCGGCGGCCTTTAGCGATTGGCTCACGGCCTTTGACCAGGCCTGCCGCTCGGGCAATTTGCTCAGCCCTAGCCGTCTGCCGCTGGAACTGATTCCGCTACTCACCGAGGACTCGGCCCAGCGCCCGCCGCTGCTTCTTGCCGGTTTTGACCGCATTCTGCCCCTCCAACGCAGCCTATTCGATGCCTGGGGCGATTGGAACGAGACCGCCCAAAGCGAACCAAGTAAAGAAATCCAATTTCATGCCGCCGCCAACACACAAGCCGAACTCGCCGCTTGCGCCATCTGGTGCCGCCGCCAGCTTGCCGCCAACCCCAATGCCCGTCTGCTGGTCGTAGCCCAAGCCGCCAACACGCGCCGAGGTGAGATTGAGCGCGCCTTTCTTCGCCACGCCGGAGCGGCCTTCGAATTTTCTCTCGGAGTGCCGCTCAGCCAGATTGCAATTGCCCGCGCTGCCCAGCTTTTGTTGCGCTTTCTGGACGGCTCGCTCCAGGAGCAGGAGCTAGACTGGCTGCTTTCCACCGGCTACATCGCAGCCACATCCGAGGAATCAGCTGCGCTCGTTTCCACCATGCGCGCCCTGCGCCGCTTCAGCCTGGAACGAACCGAATGGACGCTGGCCGCCTTTCTCGGCGAGCGCTGCGCCTCGACGCTGCTTCCCGCTTCATGGGTCCAGCGCATCGCCGCTGTCCAGCGCCGGCTTGTAGCCACGGCGCGTCGTCCGCTAAGCACTCTGGATTGGGCCGAGTTGATTCCTCGACTGCTGGACGATCTCGCCTTCGCCGCCGCACGCCCGCTCACCAGCCCCGAGTTTCAGGCACAGCGCCGCTTGCAACTAGCAATCGAGGGCTGCGGCTCCCTCGGCTTCAATGGCCGCCGCATGAACTGGCGCGAGTTCCTCGCCGAACTCGATCGCGCGCTCGATGTGACGCTTTTCGCTCCCGAATCCCACGACGCGCCCATTCAGATCGCCGGTCCCGCCGAATCCGCCGGACTCAGCGCCGACGCCGTCTGGTTTCTGGGCACCGATGAAGATAACTGGCCCGCCGCAGGCGCCACGCATCCTCTGCTCCCCGTCGAAATTCAGCGCCAAAGCGCGATGCCGCACGCCACTCCGCAGCTCGATTGGGAGCTGTCAGCGGCAATTACCCGCCGTCTGCTCGTCTCCGCGCAAGAGGTCCACTTCAGCTACGCCCAGCAAGACGAAGCCGCCGAGGCCCGCCCCTCGCGGCTGATTGCGCAGTTAGCCGGTCCGCCGCAACCGCTGCCTTCAGAGTTGATAGCGCCCGCCGCCGAGCCGCCGCTAACCGTCTCCTTTGAGGACTTAAGCCGAATTCCCTTCCCTCCCGGCAAGGTTCACGGCGGTGCCGCCGTTCTCACAGCGCAGTCGCAGTGCCCCTTCAAGGCCTTCGCCACCTCGCGCCTCGCAGCCCAATCTTGGCAACCGGCCCAGGCTGGTCTGACCGCCTCGCAGCGCGGCAGCCTGCTCCACGCCGTTCTTCACTCCATCTGGGCGGGGCCACCTGATGGAATCCGCACTCACTCCGAGCTACTTAGCCTGACCGACCGCCAAGCCTTCGTCGCCGCCCACGTCCAGCGCGCACTCGCGAATGAACTACCCTCCCACCTTTGCCAATCTCTGCCCCGCCGCTACCTCGAACTCGAAGAACTTCGCCTCGCCCGCCTCGTCTCCGAATGGTTGGACTACGAAGCCGCCCGCGTTGCCTTCGAAGTAGCAGAAACCGAGGCCAAACGCACGGTTTCCGTCGCCGGACTCACCTTCGACCTGCGCCTGGACCGCATCGACCGGCTCATCGACGATTCCCAACTCGTCATCGATTACAAAACCGGCAACGTCTCGCCCAGCGCCTGGGACCTGCCCCGCCCCGACGATGTGCAACTGCCGCTTTATGCCGGATTCGCCCTGGACGAAGACGAACTCCTCGGCGGCCTGGTCTTTGCCAAGGTGCGCGCCGGCCAGATGACCTTTGCCGGTCGTGTGGGTGATGCCGCGGGAACGCTCTTCAGCGGCCTCAAGGGAACCAATCCGCTGGTGAACAACCCCTTTACAGCCGAGCAACTGTTAGACTGGCGCGATTGCATCGAGCAGCTCGCTCGAGATTTCCTGGCCGGGCGAGCCGTAGTTGACCCGCGCGAAAATCCCAAAACCTGCCAGCGCTGCGGGCTGCAAACCATCTGCCGCATCCAGGAGCAAGATTCTCCATTCGTCGAAAATCTCTCTGAAGGCCAGGGGGACGGCGATGAATAATCAACTTCGTCCAAACCCTCCCGACCAGTTTGCCCGTCAGCGCGCCCTTGATCCCAGCGCGTCCATTCTCGTCCAAGCCCCGGCCGGCTCCGGCAAGACCGACCTGCTCACGCGCCGTTTTCTGCGCCTGCTCGCCGAGGTCGAAGCGCCCGGCCAAATCGTCGCCATCACGTTCACCAAGGCCGCCGCGGCCGAGATGCGGCATCGCATTCTTGGCGAGTTGGAAAAAGCCGCGGACTCAGCCCCGGATGCGGATGAGTTCTCCATGGCGTCGCTTGCCAATCGCGCACTCCATCGCTCCAATCAACTCGGCTGGCGACTCCTCGAGCTGCCCGCCCAGCTTCGCATCTCCACCATTGACTCCTTCTGCCGCGATCTGGCCTTGCAGCAGCCCCTGCTCTCGGGCTTCAGCGGCAGTCTGGAGATCGCCGCTCAACCCGACGATCTCTACCGCCGCTCGGCCCGCGAAACCCTTCGCAAAATCGACCAGACCGGTACCCCGCTCAGTGCGGCCGTCGAAGATCTGCTCCTCTGGCGCGACAACGGCTGGCAGGAGATGGAAGATCTGCTGATCGAAATGCTCCAGAGCCGCGACCGCTGGATGCACGGCTTTCTGCTGGAGCGCGAGCCGGATTGGCTGGCCCTGCGCGAGCGGCTGGAGCGGCCCTTCGCTCATGCCGTGCGCGCCTCGCTGATTCAGTTGAGCAGGCTTCTCGACCAGGTTCCCAATGCGCGTGAAGAAGCGCTGGAGTTGGCGCGCTTTGCTTGTACGCAGAGCGGCAGCCAGTTTCACCGCGAACTCGCCGAGTTGGCCGAATTCCCTGCCGCGCCTTTTACCGGCAGCGCCGCCGCCGAAGAAGCACGTCAGGCCTACATCAATCTTGCCGCGCTGCTGCTCACTGGAGATGGAGCATTCCGCAGGCAGGTAGACAAGCGCCTCGGCTTTCCCGCCGACATGAAGCGGGAAAAAGCCCGCATCCTCGATCTGATTGCACGGCTCACCGCTGTTCCCAACCTTGAAGCCGCCCTAGCCGGCGTCCGCGCCTTGCCTCCTGCCGGCTACACCGAGGACGACTGGAAGATCGTGCGCGCCTGCTTCACCCTGCTGCGCCACGCGGCGGGCGAACTGCAAATCGTCTTCGCTGAGGCCGGCGCACTGGATTTTATCGAAGTCGCGCAGATCGCCCAGCGAGTTCTCCGCGGCCAAGACGGCCTGCCCACCGACGCCGCTCTGGCCGTTTCAGACGGCATTCGTCATCTGCTCGTCGATGAGTTCCAGGACACCAGCCGCCGCCAGCATCAACTGCTCGCAAGCCTCATCGCCGCATGGCCAGAACGTGATGGGCGCACCTGTTTCTGCGTCGGCGACCCGATGCAGTCCATCTATTTTTTTCGTGACGCTGACGCCGAGCTTTTTCCTCGCGTCAAAGCCCTTGGTCTGGAAATCCCCCACGAAGAGGCGCTGCTCTTCGACTTTGTTTCCCTCACAGCCAACTTCCGCACAACGCCCCAGTTAGTTGAACGGCAAAACGAGATTTTAGGTGAGGTTTTCGCCGCAAACGATGGCAGCGGCGTTACTTTTTCTCCGGCACAACCGGCGCGAGAAGAAAAGATCAGTGCGGGTCCACCCTTCGCGCTACACTTGGACTTTGTTCCTCAGCTCAGCTACGGAAACCCCGCCAGCGCGGCCGAGGAGAAGGAAGCCGCCCATCAGGCGCAGATCGAAGAGATCGTCGCTCTGATTCGCGGCCATCTTACCCGGATGGAAGAAGCCAGGGCCAAAGGAGAGAAATACCGCATCGCGGTCCTAGGCCGCGCTAAGAGTCATCTTACGCCCATCGCCCACGCCCTGCGTCTGGCCCGAATTCCCTTCCGCGCCATCGAATTGGAAGAGCTGGCAACGCGCCCCGAGGTGCGCGACGCACTGGCACTGGCCCGCGCGCTACTCAACCCTCTGGACCGCGTCGCCTGGCCCGGAGTGCTGCGTGCGCCCTGGTGCGGCCTCTCTCTCCATGACTTGCATACTCTTGCCGGCAACGACGATCCCGCGTCGGCATCCCGGCCTCTGCCGGAACTGCTGGCCAAGCGGCTTCCGCTCCTCAGTGAAGCCGCCCGACCCGCCGCCGCCCGCGTTCTTCAAGCTTTGGAAGCCGCATCTTCTCTTCGCGCCAGTCAGCCCACGGCCTCGCTGGGAAGCTGGCTAGAAGAGATTTGGTTGCTTCTGGGCGGCGCGGCCTGCGTCGACACAACGGAACGAGCCAACCTCAATCGCCTCTGGAGCTGCCTGGATCAACTGCCGCGCGGCTCTCAAGACCTGCTTGGCCCCGGCCTTGACTCTGCGCTGGCCAAGTTGACCGCGCTGCCCGACCCCGATGCCAGCAGCGATTGCGGTGTGCAGTTGATGACGATTCACAAGTCCAAGGGTCTGGAGTTCGAGGTCGTCCTCGTTCCTGAACTTCAAGCTGCAACCGGGCGCGCCAGCCGTAAAATGCTCGCCTGGCTGGAGCGCGGCCTGGCTCAGCCCGACGACTCCGGCGAAGTCACCGAGTTCCTCATTGCGCCCTTCCAGCAAAAAGGCGCCGACCGAGGAAGAGCCAAGGCCTGGGTTGATCGCGTTTACCGCGAGCGTGAATCGCAGGAGACGCGGCGGATTCTCTACGTCGCCGCTACCCGTGCCCGTGAGGAACTGCACCTCTTCGCCCGTCCCGTTTACAAAGAAGACCTCACATTGTTCGAACCTCTGGACAGCCTACTCGCGACTGCCTGGCCCGCTCTGGAACAAGAGGTCCGCGTGCGCTTTGAAGAGTGGAAGGCTGCCAAATCGATTTTAGAGCCCGCCGTCGAGCAGGAGATCGAGTCCCTCGCCGCCTCCGGCGAGAGCAATCTTCTCGTCATGCCTTCCCCCGCCAAGCCCACCGTGCTGCGCCGTTTGCCGCTGGATTATTGGCCCGTGAAGACTCCGCAGTTGGATGCACCAGCACTCGATTTTGTGCCCGGGGAGAGAAGCCTCTACTCCCGGCACGAGGGCGGCCTGCTCTCACGCGAACTCGGTACAGCGGTTCATAAGCTGCTGGAGGATCTGGCCGAACTGCGCGCCAAACTTGATTGGGAACCCGCTCGCTCGTCCTTGCGGCAACTTGAGCCGCGCATCGCCGCCCTGGTGCGCGCCGTCGGCGTGGACCCGCAATTGGCCAATCGAATCGCGACGCAAGCAATCGAGATCGCACTCGACGCCTCGCGGGATTCGGTTGGCTCATGGCTTCTCTCTCCGCACCTCAGCGCGGCCAGCGAAGCCGGCTGGGCTGGAGTCGTCGCCGGCACTTTGCGCGCAGTTCGCGTAGACCGAGTCTTCAGAGCCGGTCCCGCGCCGCGCGCCGAAGGAGATGACTGCTTGTGGATTATCGACTACAAAACCGCGCACAGCGACAACCTCGATCCCGCCACGGCACTGCCTGAGTTTCGAGCCATCTTTGCGCCTCAGATTGAAGCCTACGCCGAGCTTCTCCGCAACCTCGAGGGCAGCGAAACACCCATCTTCGGCGGCCTCTACTATCCCCGCATGGCTTTGCTTGACTGGTGGGAGATATAGAACATCTTTACTTGCAGCGCAATGTGAGCCGCACTCAACCCTTTGGCTCTTCCTGCGGGCGCACAGGTGGCGGCGTAGCAACGGGCAGAATTTGAATCAGCGAAGGAGCAGCGGGCGCAGCCGGAGCCATGGCTGCCTCATGCTGGCGTTTCGCCGCCGCATCCAAGTCCACTGGAATGCCGCCCGGCACAATAAGCGGCGCGTTGTATTGGTAATCCAGTTCGCGAGTCAGGCGGTAGACCACGGGCAGCGTCACCAGCAGCAGAAAGAAGGCCGTCCAGCTACCGTCCAGGCCAAAGCCGCCGCCAGTCAGCCAAAAAGGCCCCATCGGATTGCCCTGCACCACAGGCGAGTGGCTGTTGACGCCGCTGATCGTCAGCCCAAAGACCAGCGCCCGGCTCGCCTTCCAACCAAAGTTGATCCCCCAACTCACCCACAGCGCGCGAGTGCGCAAATACGCGGTGGAAAGCATCAGGCTCAGAAGCACGGAAACTGCCACGCTCAAGCGGTTCGATCCGGGGATAAGCGCTTGCATGATGGCATAAAAAGCGGCAAAGCCCAGCGCCGCTCCCAGCCCGCCAACGGCGCGCTCGAAGTGCTGAAATCCGTAGCCGCGAAAGGCAATCTCTTCAGCCAGCGCCACTACCGCGAAGAACGCGGCCTCAACCACAAGCCACATCCAGGCCGAGGGCTGAAGAACCAGCACAATGGCGACGCCGCCGCCCACAACCATGGGAATTACGCAAGCCACGGCCAGCGCCCAGCCAACTGCCAGGCCCAACCCAGCCTCAGCTTGCCAGCCTGCCCGGCGCGGCAGTCCTTGATCACTGAGCGGATTCTGTTGGTGATCCAGCACAAAGCCCATCGCCGCGCAGCCAGCCAGCAGCAGAAAAGCAAAGATCGCCTGTTCCACCAAGGGCCGCCACTGCTCATTCAGCAGCCCGGCCGCCTCCTGCCGGGCCACGGATCGCGTTAAAAAAAACCAGAGCACGGCGGCGATGAATCGCAAGTAGGCGGGCAACCGGCCTGTGCCTGACTGGGGTGTGCTCATGGGCCTTAACCTTCCGTGTAAAACTTTGTCTTCGAATGGGTCATTTCAAATCAATTAGATACAAGCACTAATCCACTACTGTATCCGTCCGTATGGGCTAATCCAAAACTGCGCACCAGCCTGCACCAGGAAAGATGAAGCGCCAGGCCCACGTCCAATCCACGCCACGCCTGTCCTTGCAGGTGAAACCAGTTTATACCCGCAACCCTCAATCCGTTCCACCCGATCTATCAAGTCCGGCTGAACTAAGACAAAGGTTCTATCTAATAACTTTATAGAAGCTTCTTTGCAGCGGTTTGCTACGAAAAGGGCCGCGGCCTCAAGCATTTACTTCGCTCCAAAAGACGAAGGAATGCCTAAAACCACGGCTCTTTTCCACTACAGCCGCCAGTCCGCAAGCTAACTCTCATTAGTAGTGCGGACCAACGGGTTAGTCATCGTTCCCTTTAGTTGTTCGGGAACAAAAGTGCATACACCGCATAGGCCGTGGCAACATCTGTCTGAGCCCAGAAGCGGTGGTAGTTGAAGGTGGGAACCGGTGCTGTCGAGGGGCTGGCAGCATAGGCCGCAACCATGGCATAGTTCGGATCCGTCTCATACTGAGTACGGATGCTGAGGAACGTCGAGCTGGAGTTGATCGGATCGCCGTTGGGCATGGTTCCCGTCCAACCCGAAGGAACGTAAATGGGGATGGTGAACTGACTGTAGTCGGTGCGTGTTTCCGCTACCGATACGCCAATGCTGTCGCGGTGCAACGACCACATGGTTTGCAGGAGCTGCTTGGCCAGATTAAACGACGTCGTGTCCTGCGTTCCGTACTTCGCGGTGCCGGCGCTGTAGTACAGCAGAGCCTTGCAGAGTGAGCCGGTCACACCCACATCCTGACCACTGGCCGTAATGGTTACAGTCAGCCCGGAGTTGTAAGATACACCGAGGTCGCCAACCGTCCAATCCTGGGTGGTTGCATTCCAATTGGTAGATGGCTGTCCACTCCAGCTGAGGCTCGATGGGATTGAGTAGCTAGTTGCGGTCGCCGTGGAATTGGCTTCAACCCACTTCATCCAGGGATCCAGAATAATCTTGGCATCCGCATTGCCGGTTACGTAGTAGTACTCGGCCAAGCGCTCCATCGACCATGCCTGCATACCAAACCACTGGTTGCTGGGCGGATTGCCGTAGGACGGTGCGAAGATGTACGACATACCGTAGAAGGTGGGAGTTCCGGAAGGAGGAACCGCATACTGGCCGCCCCAAGCGGTGGGAGGATTAGCCGTGTTGCTGCCGCCGCCCCAACTGTTGGTTGCGCCGCCTGCAATGGCGCCATTTGACGACTGCAGCCAGCGGTAGAATTCGAGAGTGCGTTCGAGAGCTGTGGTCCAATCCGCCTTTGCGGTGGGCGACTTGGGCGTGAGTGAAGCGTCAGACGACAGAGCATATGCGACCAACGGGTTCTGGTAGCCGAAGTGGACGTCGCTCGAGCCAATGCGCCAAGCCCAGCTTCCATCAGCCGGCACCGCACCGCCCCATGCATAGTACCAGGACAGCAGGTAAGCCGACGAGTTCTTGGTGCCGTTTTCCACAGGGCAGCTGGTGCTCTGGCAGCCTTGTTCCTTGAAATACTTGTCAAAGAACGAGTAGCGCAAATAGTCGCCAAGTTCGGCGCCCAACGGGAGCAAGGAAGCGACCGTCGAATTGCCAGCTCCGTACTGCTGCGCCCAGTAAAGGGCCTGAATGGCGCGCGCGTCGGCGTCGGGAGCATCAGTATACTTCCACTGTTGCGTATACGTACCTCCAGTGAAGAGGCTCAGATAGCCGCCGTCGCTGGTATTGCCGTACTTGAAGTTGTCCCAACTGGGTTGCGGAATCGTAAGCCACACCGACTCCTGCGGTCCGCGCTGATACGAGTTGTAGAAGGAGGGAGCGCCAGCCGTGCCTGGTCCGCTCTCATCGATGCCATAGCCGTACCAATTGGTCGTGTCGAGAATCCAATGGGCGCCGTATATGTTCCAGTTGCCGTAGGTGGTTTCCAGTTCTTGCGCAATCGGATCCTCGCCAACCGTAGCGGTAGTGAATTGGCAGGGATAGCTGCTGGGGCTATCGTACGTCGGGCAATAGGTAGCAGGAGCGCTTGGAGTGTAGCCGGCGTTGGTCGGTTGCTGGGCCGCGCTTGGAATCATGTACGTCTGATAGCTATCCCATGCGGTCTGCAAAGGTGTCCAGGTGCCGGTGACCGCGCCATACAGCGATTCCAGCCACAGGTAGTAACTGTAAGTCTCAGATACCGTCTCGTGGCCGTAGTCAGGAGCTTCCACAATCAGTGTTTCCACTGAGTGATAAGGAATGCCCAGCGGGCTGAAGTAGCCGTTTGCCGCTGTCATGTCGCCGTACATGGCAAGGAAGTTCGCCTTGGCGGTTGCCGCGTAGCCAGTGCTGGTACCAACGGTAATGCTAACCGCGGTCGAAGTGCTGGTGGCGTAGGTCGTCGATCCAGCGTAGACAGCGGTCAACGAGTAGGTTCCCGCCGTCGCAAATGAGGTTGCAAGCGTGGCCACGCCCGAGGCCAACGTTCCGGTTCCGAGCGAGGTTGTGCCCGAGTAGAAGGTGACTGTGCCGGTGGCGGCCGTAGGCGCAACCGTGGCAGTCAGCGTAACGCTGGCGCCAACCGCGGGCGTCGTGGTGGATGCGGCCAGCGCGGTGGTAGTGGCTGTCTTAACTGTGCCAACGGTAATGCTTACCGCAGTCGAAGTGCTGGTGGCATAGGTCGTCGATCCAGCG
>Ga0181520_10001744_pt1 | contig 43077 bp, 29 predicted proteins | sample PEATcosm2014_Bin_29_FD_132451 | JGI IMG/M metagenome (GOLD analysis project Ga0181520, IMG submission 132451) | Peatland microbial communities from MTU Mesocosm Facility, Houghton, MI, USA - PEATcosm2014_Bin02_30_metaG | ecosystem: Environmental > Terrestrial > Soil > Wetlands > Peat | place... | reverse complement strand
TCTCGTCCATCACACTGCTCGTTTTCCAAGGCATGAGAATCTTCTACGTCCTCACCCCTTCGCTTGCAGTGTCGGAGATGCGCCCGGTCTAAAACGTACGATATCCCCCCGGTCTGTACCTGACCGGTACCCACCCCCCTCCCACACTTAAGGCCCTGTTTTGAGGGGCCAGGAGTTCCGCAACTAGTTGATAATAAACACAGTATTACCATGTATATATTATCGATTCAGTAAACACAAGGCCCTCAAAATCGCGGATTTTGGGCTACTTTTGGCAAAAAAATAGCCAATTTAAGCCTCCTCATGAAGCGCATCAGTCCGCGCGGCCTCAGGTCAGGATTCAGAAAGGCGCGGGGCCTGAGTGGACACGGCCGGAAGGAGCAGGGGCCGTCTGCGCTTCATGGTGATGGTGGAACATCTTGCCAATGCCCCGACCTGTGCCTTTGGCGCATCCAGGTGATCACGCAGGAAGAGGAGAGAGAATACTTCAAGAGAGCCGCCCGAAATCGGAATCTGTATGACCTCACATTGATCATCCGAAACCAGGGGATGAGGCCAGAGGAAGTCTTCTCGCTTCGGAAGGAAGATATCGATCTAGAGAGGAGGCAGGTTCACGTACGCTGGGGCAAAACCAGCTCCGCTCGGCGGACTCTCGACCTCACCAATGAGAGCAGAAGTGTCTTAGCCGCGCGATGCCAAAGCGCATCCGTCTGGGTCTTTCCATCCGACCGCAAGAGCGGTGCCCACTTAACTAAACTGAACAACGCCCACGACGCTGCGTGTGCAGATGCGAAGAAAAGAACCGCGCTCAATTTCGTCCTATACGACTTCCGCCACACATTCGCAACCAGAATGGCTCAGGCTGGAAGCGTGCCTTCCGAAGGCTCCTCTCCATCACATGGGTCCTTGCCCGCATGTCCTGTATCGAATTAGGGGCCACTTACCGATATCTAAAAGGCGCGAGCGATTCAAATCGAGGCCGATTTCTAGCGTTAGTCCAGCCGCCTGACCATCAAACAATCCGCCAAGCCATCTAGTTCCCGTCTGAGTTGATCCGGTATAGGTATTCCTAGTCGCAGTCGGGCTTCTTCAATCGCCCACTCGCGATCTCCTGGCGCCATCACACCGATGGCGGATTTGCTTTCCTGGTTTCTCAAGTCGTGGAGGTATGCTCTCATGCCGGACCGATACACCTCGGCGGACACGAAACGATTTGGGTCAATCACGACAAACAAATGTCCCATTCTGCGATGACTTGAGAGGTCTGGTCCCGGCATCCCTGGAATCTGGCTACAGTGAGGAGACCCCGTCATTACAGCGCTCAACACCTCAATCATGCTGGCCAGAGCTGCGCCCTTAAACCCGAATTGCATTCCTCCCAGCGGAAGCAAAGCCGCCGAAAGCGTCGGATCGGTAGTTTGCTCTCCTAACTTATCGACTGAAACATCTTCCGGCAGGGGCAAACCGCGTGCGATCAGATCCTGAACCTTGTTCCATGTCACGGCGCTTGTTGCCATATCCACGAGGTACGGTTTGCCCTCATAGTTCGGAGCTGCAAAGGCCAATGGGTTCGTTCCGTGAAACGGATACACGCTGCCGTGTGCCAAGACGAAAGAATCAGAATTGCTCACACCTAGAGCCGCATATCCCTCATTGGCTGCGTGAAGCACGTAGGCGCCGGCAGCTCCAAAATGGGAAGAGTTGATGACAGAAACTGCCGAAATTCCGGACTGTTTGGCGAGCTCGATACCCCGCTCAATTGCAAAGAAACTCGCAAAGTGGCCGAAGCCATTGTCGGCGTCGGCGATCCCGGTGCTTGGGCCGGTCCGCTGGAAGGAAAGTTTTGGACTGGGATTAATACGACCAGAGCGCACCACCTTTGCGTAATGCAGCAGCAGTCGGAGACCATGGCTGTCGATACCACGCAGTGACGCTCCGGTGATCGCTGCGGCGACCGATTGTGCTGGAGCTGGATCCGTTCCGGCCGCAACCAGGATTTCTACTACAAACTCCTGAATCCGCGTTGATGGGGCACATTGAACTGCTAATCTCGCAGGCACTTCCGATCGCACATCCCTTTCGCCCATCGTCATCCTCTCTATCGTCCCATTCTCTATCATCGTGTTTGTCCATATCGGTCCGCCAATTCGCGCCCTGATGAATTAACCGCTCTGACAAGTCCACACACTCGCCTGGCATTAAGGTTGCAAGGGTTGCCGGTATGGAGCTTAGCTGGCGGGTCGATATTTTTAGTGAAAAGGTATGCGGCATCCGTTTCGCGACCGCGCAGTTGGTCTATTCCTTTGCGGGTTAAGCGTAAACGCAAACGCTCTTTCAGAAGCTGAGTTTTGTGTGAGTTCAGGATCGGTGCTGTATTTCGAGGAAAGCCTGGCATCTCAAGTCAAGCCTTTGAATGAAGAAGTATTCTCCTTCAAAGCCATAGATCTCTCTATCGAAAGGATAATGAAAGCGATTCAGCCTCTTTGGATGTCAACCGGATCGACACGTGAAACCAGACAATCTTTCCTCCTCGTAGTTGCATAATCAGTCGCTATTACCCTCAATCTGCTCAACCTTGATGCGATCCGCACTCGACTCGTTACGATGGCTGACCAAGGGGCGAAGCGGCTTGTCGCATGGAGTCAGCGGCAGCGTCTCTTTGTGAAGGAAACCGATACAATCAATCTAAGCTCTTAGGGTTTTCAAACTTACATTCAACTCAGTTCCGACGCGTGGTGAATGCCTTATGCTGAAGTCGATTTATCCTCCACTTGCAGGCCAAAGACCGGCACGCTGGCAAGTGGAGAGGTGCTTCCAGGGGATCAGTCGAGACTAAATTCCCGTCGGGTGATTAAGTAGGCGGTGAGGCTGCAGCCCGTGCAATCAAACCGGTAGAACTGATGCCTGTTCCCGAGATCTCAGCATTTCAACTTTTGAACAGGCCCACATAAAGTTCTGCACGATGGCGAATGCAGAAGACTGGATATCTTTTGAAACTGATGAATACGACTATGACATCGCGTGATGTTGTCGAGGGTTACGACCAGAGATATTGGCGCTTTCTGATCGACGAACAGCGTGCATCCGGTACAGAGTTTGTGATGGGCAAGAGAGAGGGCTCATACTTTTGGAATTTGGAGGGCGATCGACGCGTACTGGATTGCGGCAATTCCGGGGGCGTCCATTCCCTGGGGCATCGCAATCCCGAAATTATCCAAGCCTTGCTGGATGCTCTTGGCTATCTGGACGCAGGGCTTTGGATTATGCCGACAGCAGAGCATCTGGAGTTGCGGGATGCTCTTGCAGCGTGCGCGCCTACCCGATCGATTTGCCGCAGTGTGGCAACGCTCAGTTCGACTAACTCCATCGATTTGGCATTGATGTTTGCTTTCCGCATGACGGGCCGTCAAAAGGCTCTGGCCTATCGTCATGGTTATCACGGACATGGCGGTTTCGCCGCTCTGGTGACGGGTTCGGCGATCGAGGGCATCTTCGGTCACTATCCAGTTCCCAAAGAGCACAGCGCATTTTTTGAAGAGTATGGCTCTTTGGATTCGATTGCGAGTTTGATCGACGAAGGTTGCGCCGCAGTGATCCTGGAACCCATGAACTACGAAACCTTTTGCCCAGCGCCACCCAACTTCTTGTCCGACGTGGCGGACTTATGCCGCAAACGCGGTGTTCTCCTCATCATCGACGAGACACGAACTGGGCTTAGCCGTTCAGGACGAATGTGGATGTCGTCGCACTACGATTTTGAGCCGGATATGTTGATCCTGGGAAAAGGGCTGGGCGGTGGTATCTATCCTGCGAGCGCGGTCTTGACAACCCAGGTAATCTTCGACAACTGCATGAACTCCAAGAAGTGGGGATACATGAGTAGTATGGCGATCAGCCCTATAGGCGCTAAGGTCGCTTGCAAGGTTCTCGAAATTGCGCAGCGAAGCCACATACTCAAGAATGTTGCGCAACTGGAATGCAGTCTTCGGGATTGCTTCGCCGATCTCTGCGCCACTTATCCCGATGTCTATTTCCCCGCAACCGTTTTAGGCGGGATCGCAACCCTCGGCCTCAAGCAGCCAGGGAGTGCCTCCATAATCAAACGTGAGCTTTTCGCGCGGAATGTGCTCTGTCACAGCGCATCCGCAATCCCGCCATACGTTGTGAAGTTCTACCCTTGCCTGACAGCGGATACAGCTATTGTTGGCGAAATTGCCGATGCTCTTCGCGATTTTGCTTTGAGTCAGAGACGTGGACTGTCACGCTCTGATTGATAGGCAGGGATTTGCGATTGCGCTGCTCGGATCATTATCGGGGTTGTAGCAAGGGACGTTGAACAAGTAATGCGTAACTAGTCACGCTCGGCGGGTATGGGGTGGTCCGTTTTCAGCTCTTCTTGACCACGGCCGTGCCGTCGATCTCCAGGCGCGCGTTCACTAGGAGCCCGGCGACGATAACTGTGGCGCTGGCTGGCAGAGCACCGGCTAACAAACGATCACGAACCTTGGTATACGTCGGGTAGTCGTCCACACTGGTCAGAAAGCAATTGATCTTCACCAGGTCTTTCAATGTCCCATTGACATCGGCGAGAGCAATTGCGATATTTTCAAAGCAAAGCCTTACCTCTTCTTCAAAGTTCTCGGCAACTACGCGCGGAGGTCCTTCCGGCGGCATGCCGACGTGCCCCGCGACGAAGACCAGCAAGCTTGTTCCAAGATCCACAGTGGTGATACGGCTGAAACTCGATGATAATTTGTCTGGAAATCTCTGAATCACTAGGCGCCTCTCCGGGTGCTACCGTCTGCAGAAATGATGCGAAGGTCAATCACGATTCAGAATAAGCCCGGTTATCTCATGATCAACTGAGTTATCTATGAGTTCGGTTTTGAAATGATATGCATGCGCCGAAGGCGTGGCGCACCATAGTTAGAAGCACAAACCACAAAGCCTATCGAGTAGAGGAAATGGATGCTCCGCGGGCTAATGGCAAAACAAATGGAGCATCTCGTTCAAGGAATATTCAATATGTTCGCTTAACAGGGAACTGGCGCGCTCGCCGTCGCGTGCGCTGATTGCTTCCAGAATCTCAGAATGGCTCACTTTATCGACCACGAAGACGATCGAGTCCATGCGGCGTAGATAGGCCATCACCAGTCGCATCTGCCCGATGATTCGTTCATTTTCGGTGCGTTCGGCAATCGCCAGGTGGAATTGCTCATTCAGGGCGGCCAATTCGGTCATCGACGCATTTGGGCGTTGCTCCAAATCGACAATACGCCTCAAGGCCGAGATATGAGCGACAGTGGCGTTGGCCGCCGCACGTTCCCCTGCGTAACGTTCAAACAGTCGCCGATAGGTGTAGAGTTCGTTGATGTCTCTAAGGGTAATCGGCTGAACCTGAAAGCCTTTCCTGTGAATGCTGTTGACCCAGCCATCCTGGGACAGACGGTTGAGGGCGCCCCGGACCGGAGTTCGGCTTGTGCCGCAGCGCTCTGCCATATCCATTTCGGAGAGAAAGGAGCCAGGGGCCAGTTCTGCGGTGATTATCCACTCGCGCAGCATTCGATAGACACGTTCCACCTCGCCCCGTGCCTCGATGGGGGCCGTAATCACGGTCAAGTCGCAGGGCGTCGTGGTCATATCCTCGTCTATCCTAACCCGGAATACCGGACAACATGAAAGAGAATGGCGGCTTCTAAACGACTTTTAAGAGCCCCCGCGAATGGAGATTGAATATTGTTGCCATCTGGTACATTGCCAGTATACTGTCAGTATACTGATAGGGCAAGCTGATCGTGCGAGGCGCGTATGGATCATCCTTTTGGTGGCAGTCTGCTCTTTGACGGCTTTGACTTGGACCTGAGAACCTCAGAGCTTCGCTGCGGGGGCAAGCCCGTTCCGATCCAACTCCAGCCCTTGAAGGTGTTGAGCTTCCTCGCTTCACGCCCGGGCGAAATTGTATCCCGCGCAAGTCTGCGTCAGCATCTTTGGCAACAGGAGACCTTCGTCGACTTTGAGGCGGGCCTGAATTTCTGCATCCGGCAGATTCGGCGAACATTGGGTGACGACGCTCGCCGGCCCCACTTGATAGAAACACTCCGCCGTCGCGGGTACAGGTTCATGGGTGCCGTAGTTCATCGCGATTCCGGCGAACCTCGAACAGATCGAAGTGAGCGGAGGATTACGGTCACGCTCTCTCCTTCCAGCAACGATCGAGACGATCACTCGGTGGCGCAAATTACAGAAAAGATTGCCCAACTATTGGTCTTGTCTTATGGCAACGGGTACGATCCTGCGCCAGTAGCACAAACTTTTACCGAGGACGGGAGTATGTGGGGTGGGGCAGCGGACCTTGTCGGGAAGGTCAGGAATCACGGGATGACAGAAATGCGCTCTCTTCACACCCAGATTCGTATCATCCGCGGACCGTTAAACGGACCGTTCTTGGCTATGCTCCGGGTGGAGTAAGCCCCGATTGCTTGGGCAAAGCCACTTGCCTGCGGCGCCAATAGAGATAAAGTGGGATCCCTGGCAAGGCCAGGCCCAGGCCGGCCAGAGATTCTATGGGGCGCGCCAATAGCGTCGACACCACAAAAGCAGACGCCACCACAAGATAGGCTAGCGGTAACCACGGGTACCCGGCACACAGGTACGGGCGAGGGCGATCCGGCCGGGTGCGGCGCAGTATGAAAACAGCGCCAACGGTGAGTAGATATGAGAGCGTCATCATGAATATGAAGCAAGTGTAGAGCTGCTCGTAGCGACCGCTCACAATGAGCACGATCACCCATGCACATTGTGCCAACAGGCTTGTTGTGGGCGTTCTCCAGCGCGGATGTACATGTCTCATTGTCTGGAAGAACGCGCCGTCGCGCGCCATTGAATAGTAGATACGCGCCCCGCCAAGTACCGCGACAGAGCCGGCCCCGAAACAGATCAATGCGACAAAAAGTGACACCAGTCGGCTCACACTCTGCGAGAACAGGGCGCTCATTGCAGCACTGGCAAGGGTTGTTTCCTGGGCTAACTGTCCCGGAGCCAGAGCATATAGAAACAATGCATTCGCCAGCAAGTACGCAGTAATGATGAGCCCGATCCCGAACATAAGCGCGAGCGGCAGGTTGCGGTCCGGGTCCTTGATTTCCCCGGCTGCCCAGGAAACGAACTCCCAACCGTCAAAACACCAAAACAAGGCGATCATGGCTACCCCAACACCTTGCAATGAGATTCCCGCGAATCCATTTCCCGATGCAGGAACAAAGTGAGACCAGGAGCCACGCCCACACAGGAAACCAGCTGCGGAGATGCCGATCACGACGCTGAGGAATGCCACCGCGACAAGGTTCTGCAGCCGCGCTGCCAGCCGGACACTGCGGATGTTTACGGCGGTGAGCACGATGACAGCTGTAATCGCTGTCAGAGAGCCTTGGGTCAATTGCCAATGGATGCTAAGGGTTGTGTGCGCAAAAAGTAGGTGATCCGCAGTCAATGGCGGAATTGCGCGGCCCAGGAACAGCGCAAAACTGACTGCCATGGCAGCCAGTCCGCCGCTGTTTCCGGCGGTAAAGAGCATCCACCCGTAAAGGAAAGCGGCGAAGGGGCCATAAGCTTCGCGAATGAAAACATACTGGCCACCCGCTTCAGGGAACATTCCGCCCAGTTCCGCGCAAGCCAACCCGGCCATCAGCGTAACGCCACCGGCAACAACCCACAGAGACAACGCGAACAGTGGGTTGGGCACGGCCTGCAACACATTAGCCGGAACGATGAAAATCGAAGCGCCAATGGTGCCACCTACTACCAGCATTACCGCGTCGAAGAGGGTAAGCTGGCGGATCAATCTCACGGTCTTATTCTGTTCCGGCTGCTCAATTCTCATCGCGGCTGACTGCCTCTGAGGCGTTGCGTATGAAGTTCGATTTTCAGGCACGATCACCGGAAGCTCGATTAATGAAGAGAAATCTGTGGCTGGGTTGCAACTCTGCGGACAAAAAGATAGAAGAACTCGAGGCCTTCATAGAAGGCGGACTGGCGGATACGCTCGTCGTTTCCATGCGCCCGCACGTCATCTTCGTCGATGCCTACGGCGGCGATGCCATAGGTGGGTAGACCTTGGGCTACCGTGTAGATCGAATCAGATGCACCAGTCTCCATTTCGCCTACGATGGGAATTCCCGGCCAAAGCTGGGAGGAGATCTCTTTCAGCGCGGTAATCACAGATGGAAGCGGGGCTGGGGGCAGCGGGGCGGGGCGGTCGGGAGCTGCCCCGCACTTGCCTTGAAACGAACAGTACGTGACCTGAATCTGACTGTCATTCAAAGTTTGGACTATATGCTTTTCAATCTCATCAGGGGAGTGGCCAGGCAGGATGCGACAGTTCACATTGGCCGTGGCCTTCGCCGGAAGAGCATTATTCGCGTGGCCTGCATCAAATCGTGTGGGTACACAGGTAGTTCGCAGCAAAGCGTTGAAGTAGCTGGAACGTGCGGCCAGCACAGCTAAGGCCTGCTGATCCTGCGGCCGCGTTGTCACCGCCTCGATCATCTTTGCCGTGGGTGCATCGTAGGTCGCGCCAACGTTTTGAAAGTAATCCAGCGTTATGGCGTTCAACTCGAGCGGAAAGGGATCTTCTTTGACCCGCACCAAGCCATCGGCGATGCGCTGAAGAGGATTGCCGGCATGGGGGAGCGAACTGTGGCCGCCGGAATCCGTCGAGGTAAATTGGAAGTCTGCATAAGCTTTCTCCGCAACCTCATAGCCCATGCTACGAGTCCGTCCATTTTCCAAATTCAGGTCGCCAGCGTCCAGATTCACGGCAAACAGAACGCTTTGAAACAGCCCGGGCCGGTGCTTCAGCAGCCATTCCATGCCGTCTTCCGGGCCCACTTCTTCATCCGCGGTCAGCAGTAGTAACAAATCGCCCGATGGCTTGAATCCTTCCCTCTTCAGGCGAATGAAGGTCTCCACAGCAATGGCGCCACTTTCCTTGATATCCTGCGTGCCTCGGCCATAGAAGTAGCCATCTTTCTCGGTTAACTTGAATGGATCTTGGGTCCAATCGGAGCGATTGGCCTCGACGACATCAAGGTGAGCAAAGATGACAATTACACCCAGCTTTCCATCTCCGCGAAAGCGCGCAATCAGTCCTTGCTTGCGCGGCGATGGGCCGTCAAGAGTCACATCTTCTTGGGGAAAACCTGCATCCAGCAACTGCATGCGCATTGCACCGGCAGCTTCTGTGACGGAACCGCTTGAATGAGTGGTATTAATTTCGATCAGTTGCTTGAAAATGCTGTGCGCAAGTTGACGATCCTCTGAGGGAGCGGAGAGCGCCTGCGTCTGGCCGGCTGAGGAGGTTGAGCCAGCGAGAAGTACGATCGCGCACACAACGGCAGCTGGCAGTATGAAGGTCGAAGTGCAACCAGGGCACAGAGTGTTTCGCAAAGGTCGCTCCCTTCCGGAAATGGCTGGAACGTGCTCCCATAGAGAGATTTATCACGCGACGCAAGCCTATTCCAGTGCCCAAGGAACGCAACTCAGAGATAACTCACTTTGTGGAGCGAAGAACTCGGCTATGCTCCGGAAGTAAAAGGTCCGAACGGCTCGCCAGCCCCCCAATGCACCCCGTCGAGTTGTTCGCCATTCCGGGATAATCCCCCCGCTTGAGCGTTTGGCTCGCATTCAGCAGTTTATCTTTCGTCTGCAGAGTGACAACGTTTGGTGATGTTTCTCAAATCCAATCATCGCGAATTGGAAAGGAGATCCTGATATGTTCTAGCAACGCCGCGAAATCATCGGAGGCGGTGGACAAGCTCACCCGATGCTCAACTCAGATAGAACTCACGACCCCCACGTGATTTTGAGTGTAGATTGAGTCCCAACAGAGACCTCGGAAAGGGGAAACCGAATGCCCTCCATTATCAAGAAAGTCTTCTGGGATCTATGCGTAAGTCTGCTCGCCATTTGCTTGGCGATGGCATCCTCCGCCCAGACCTTTCGCGGTGGCATCAACGGCACAGTGACTGACCGAAGCGGCGCGGTAATGCCGAACATACCCGTGGTCGCCACTGCCCAGGCAACAGGCGTCGATTATCGAACCCTGACCTCCGCAGCGGGAGAGTTCCAGTTTCAAGACCTACCTCTCGGACAATATTCGGTAACTGTCAGCGCGAGCGGATTTCAGAGTGTCAAGGTGGAGAGTATTCCTGTGACAGCGGGCATCATGTATACGCTGCCGGTTACTGTTTCCCCAGCTCAGACCACGACAACTGTTGAAGTTACGGCGGACCAATTGACCTTGGATTCAACATCGGCAACCTTAGGTGTCGTAATTCCCACTGAAGCAATCCAGGACCTTCCACAAAATGGGCGGGACTATACGCAATTGGTGGCTCAATCGCCCGGGTATGCGGGGTACAACAGTCTGGGCGGCGGAGGCTATGCTTCGGTAAATGGGACGCGGGTCAATTCGATTAATTGGCAGCTCGAGGGAACAGACAATAACGATATTTGGTGGGATCTATCCGCGATCAACATCAGCGGTGCATCCGGCATAGCCGGTTCACTTATTCCGGTAGATGCAATCGATGAATTCTCATTTGTTACCAGCGGCGCTGCGGAAATCGGCCGCAACCCCGGCGGTACCGCAAACGTATCGATCAAGTCAGGGACCAATCAATTCCACGGCTCGCTTTACTACTACAACCGGAACGAGTTCTTCGCAGCGAATAGTCCCTTCGCGCCGGCCGGAAGTTCAAAAGACTTCTTGCGCAACCAGAATGACGGCGGTTCACTGGGTGGCCCTATCCTGAAGGACAAGACATTCTTCTTCACGACCTTTGAGTACCAGGGCTTTGGGCTTGGCAATGTAATAAGCGCTACAGAACCCTCCACCGCCTATCAGAGCGAAGCGCTGAGCCTGATGTCTTATTACGGGGTTCCGGCCAACCCGGTCTCGACGGCCTTGTTAGGCAATTTGTGGCCTGCGTACGCGCTCACTGGCCCAGCACAGCCTGGAAATTATTTCGACAACGCAATCGCGCGCGGAGTCAGTTACAATTTCATCCTCAAGTTGGATCACCATTTCAATGAAAAAAATGCCTTATCCCTGAAGGGGTATCTGGGTCAAGGGATGGAGGAATCTCCCCTTCCTTCAACGCTGGAGCCTTACTGGTCAAACGGCCCAAACCGTAACCAGAATTTCTCCGCCATTTACAACACAACTCTCTCCCCGCACTTCACAAACCAAGTGGCTTTGGGAATGAATATTGTCTACGTCTTGTTCAAGGACAAAGATACCAACTTCGATCCAGTAGCATTGGGCCTGAACACTGGCGTCACCGATCCCAACCTCTCCGGTGCCCCCAATATCACCATTACAAACTTCGACCCCATCGGCCCATATTCAGGGTACGGGCGTAGCGATTTTCTGGGGCAGTTCAATGATGCTGCTTCGTATATAAAGGGCGCGCATCAAATGCGTTTTGGCGGGGAATTCCGTCGTGGCTGGTTGCGCGATCTTATCAAGAATAATGCGCGGGGAGCCTTCAGCTTCGACGGCTCACAGGGTCCTTGGTCGCCCCCTACGACCGGGTCGGCGACTCCTTGCGACGCATTGGCCACCCAGAACGTCGGCACGTACGCGCCTGGATATTCGCCTTCGGACAACTTTGACCCCAATGTCTTGAATTTGGCGGATTTCATGGCTGGGTGCGTGGTCAATTCCGGACTCACGGAAGGGAATCAGGTGCGCGAGTACTACGTGAATTCCTTCAATTTCTTTGCCCAAGACGCCTGGCAGGCATCGAAGGAGTTGAATCTGAACCTCGGTCTTCGCTACGACTATACCGGGCCTCCGCACAATCCGGACAAGAACATCGCCGTATTCGATCCGAATGCTCCGGGCGGACTGGCGGTCGTGGGCTCAACAGTTGACAATCTATATCAGCAATATTGGAAGGCCCTTAGTCCTCGTCTGGGGTTTTCCTATCAGCCAAGCAAAGCTAAGGGCCTGGTGATTCGGGGTGGAATCGGCTACTACTTTGACACACCCTTCTTGCTCCCGTTTGGAAATATCAAGGACAATCCTGCGGGTTCGGAGCCAGTCGCTTCAGCTTCAGTGAATAGTTACGTGATTGTGAAAGACCAGCCTATCTTCCCTTCACTCAGCCAGGCGATTACAGGGCAAGGAGTCATTAATATAAACAGCGCCAATCAAAAGTACCGTCAGTCTGCAACGACTACGTACAACCTCAACATCCAAAAGAGTCTGGGGCAGGCCGTGATTGCCCAGGTGGGATATGTGGGTTCGCAAGCCCGCCGCCTCACCAACGTGTTGGACATCAATCAGGCGGCACAGGGAAGCGGCTTTGAGACACCCGACAACACTGCGCTCTGCCAGGAATATGCCTCTGCGGCGGCGGGCAACGAACAGTGTTCGCGGCCCTATTTTGCTCAATTTCCCACCTTCGGTGAAATCTTGGAGGTCCAGAGCAACTATACTTCCAACTACAACTCGCTGCAGGCACTGCTTCGGACGGCGGCCTGGCATGGTTTTACATCGCAGTTCAGTTATACGTGGTCCCACGCCTTGGACGAGGAGACAGGTTTCGGTCCCTATCCGCCGCAAAACAGTCTTAACCCGCGCGCCGACTACGGAAACAGTGATTTCGATACCCGCAACACCTTCATAGCCTTTCTTGTGTACAACCTTCCGGGCTCCGCTCATGGGCCGAAGTGGCTGTCTCAAGGTTGGCAAGTGAATAGCGGTATCAATTTACACGGAGGACAGCCTTTTTCAGTAATGGCTAGTACCAACAGCAGCGGTAACGGAGAATTCAATGACCGGGCGGATGCCGTTCCCGGTGTAAGTCCGTTCGCGGGAGTCTCGCACAAGATCGTCGACGGAGTGGCGCAGTGGTTCAATCCAAATGCCTTTGTTGATCCGCCGCAAGGCGAATACGGCACCACGCGCAGAAACGCCTACTTCAACCCTGGATTTTCTCAAGTAGACCTCTCAGTCTTCAAGAACACGAAGTTTGAGAAATTCACATTGCAGGTGCGTGTGGAAATGTTCAACCTCTTCAACCGCATTGACCTCGCACCAGTTGGATTCCCGAAAGCTGTGGATACCGGCGGCGCTATCTACTCGACTATAGGCGCATCTTTCGCTGAGCAAGGGCTTGGACCGGGTGAACCATTCAACACCCAGTTGGCAGCTAAGATTATCTTTTGATGCGAATACGGAGCCGGGATTTCATGCAAGTGTCGAAAGAGGCGAGGCGCCATAGAAGGAAACTTGTGCGACGGCCTTTCCTGGCCGGTATCCTCCTGTGGAGCACACCTTGTCTTCCGTCGTTCGCCATGGCCGGGAACGGAGTGGAATTTGTAGGCAGATGGGCACCACTCTCAAATGCTCACACAGCCACTTGGGCGGGCTCCGGTGTTCTCTTGCGCTTCAGAAATTCTTCCTCCGTGGCCGCCGACCTGACCGTGGCCCGCACCGTATCTTCAGAACCAGGCGCGAAGCTTTATATTTCAGTATCCATCGATGACGGAAATCGTCAACGGATCGGCTTGACCTATGGCTCGCATCCACGGTTTGTGCTTGCATCCGGACTTTCCCGTGGCACCCATACGGTTGCGCTCCGTGACGAAAACGAACCGTATTTTGGTTCACTCCAATTCGCCAACCCCATCCTGGACGCTGGTGGATCGTGGCGCGCGATCCCAAACCACAGACCTATTATTGAGATCGTTGGGGATAGCGACGCCACGGGAATCTGCGCTCTTGGTCCGTTAAGTCCCGCTGTGCCCGCCCATCTCTTTACGTCGGCATGGGCATCACAATCCGATTCATGGCCGGGGCTTCTTGAGACAAAATTGGCTGCACTAGGTCATCCAGTCGAGGTCGTCGACCTTGCCATTTCCGGTTCGACCACTGGAAGCGAGGCCGCGGCCTACGACCTTGCAGCCCCTCAATCTGGCAATAGCAAATTCGATGCATACTCGGGACTGCGGCCGGTCTCGTTCGCGCTTCTTTGGGGTGGAGTCAATGACCACAATCACGGCGGCGATTTGGCCGCAGGAACTCCGGTCACCGTTGGCAATTTAAGCCCATTCCAGCGGGGAGTCTACGACCAGATCACCAAGATTTTCGCGCGCAGTCCTCATGCCAAAATCGGCCTGCTCGATTACATTGATCCGATTGCGGAAGTTCCAGACTGGAAGCCGGCTTACATGCAGGTACTGAGCCTGTTCACCAAGAGGCAACAGGAGCAGATATTCTTCCTTGCGGTTAACGATCCTCCCGGGACATCGAATGCATGCGATGTCGATCCCAAAGGTCATCCAAGCCAGGCCATGCATGAGTCATGGGCCGCTCAAATCGTTGCTTGGATAGTCTCGCAGAATCTGATTCCGTAAGACGAAACGAAGAGTGCAGGGAAGTTGTTTTCAAACGCAAAAGATGAACTGTAGATAGCGGCCCGTGGCTGCGAATCATGTTCGTGGGGCCACTTCAGTTCTCATCTCTCACGCATCGAAATCCGACAGCTCCGGATCGGTCCTTGCTCGGAGCCATCAGCAAAAGCTTGCCATGCTGATCGTTTCGGTAGGCTTGCGGGAAGTACCATTTCGAACCTTGTGGTCGGTAGTAACTTCCTCCACGCAAAATTCCTCCACGTGTATGGTCATCAACGTACTCGTCCGTCCACTGCCAAATGTTTCCCACCATGTCCATCACTCCGAACGGGCTTGTCCCGCCAGGATGCGCATCTACATCGTCTGGCCCGCGCATCGTACGCCCCATATCGGTAGCCGGAACTGAGCCAGGATCCCATACGCTTCCCCAGGGATACAGGCGGCCGTCGCCTCCCTGCGCTGCATATTGCCACTCCCATTCATGAGGCAGGCGCTTGCCGGCCCATTCGGCATACGCGCGCGCATCCTGCAGCGAAACCCAAGTCACCGGCTTATTTGCCCATCCCTCCGGATACATCCCATCTTTCCAATCTCGCAGGAAATTCAGACTGTCTATGGGGTCGTAGTGAGTCGCTTCGAGAAACCTCTTGAAGTCACGATTGGTCACCGGGTAACGGTCCATGAGGAAGGACTTGATTGCCATCCGTTGTTCGTGGAAGCGCCTGGGCATATCTTCCCATGGGTATTGAACGTCCACACCAATGTCGTTATAACCTTCAATCTCAATGCCCTCAACTTTGAACGTGAACTCTCCACCTCGCACTTCGACCATGCCCTCCGGAGATACACTTGCGGGCTTGGTGGGAGCAATCGGTACGAGTTGCTGTGGCAATGCCTTCCACTCTCTTGAGAAGTCGGCCAGCGGTCTTGAGGTCATCGCTCTCATTTTCGCAATGAATTGCTCGGTCGAAGCATCGGCATGACCACGAAGGGCAATAACTGCTCCGTAACCATGACCTTCGATTGGAAACGACAGCACTGCCTTGTCGCCTTGCCGCTCCGGTGTGAGTTCCTGACCGTGATAAAGGTCGAAGAAATGAACCTCCACATCGAAGGGCACAGACATCTGCTGTCCACTCACGTTGTATTCATTTCGATTCACGATGGTCCATACCGTCTTCTCTCCCAAAGGCCATCGGCTCGCAAAAACTCCATAGTGAATCATGGGATAGAGTGGCTCCCATGCCGAGCTCACGAGGAAAGGCGCGATCATCCGTTCCATAGTGCCGACCCGGCGCGTTGCTTCCCCATCGCGCTCGGTGAGCCCGTTCCAGATTCCCCAGATATTCTCCCAACTGTTCCAACCCACGCCGTTGAAGAATGCATATTGAAGATCGTCCGTCCTGTCGCGATTGTAGCGGTCTGAGATATTGACCATGTGGCGTGGCTCAAGCCACTTGTAGCGATCGACAGAAGGCACAAAATGAAATTGATACTCCCCCCAGGTAAGCACATTCCAGGCTACTTGCTCATCGTGGGGCTCAGACTCAGGCTCAAATGCTAGTGGGTGGCCGGCACGATCTGCTGCCTGAGAAAACGCAAGAGGAACTCCATCCTGGGTGTCGCCGTTGACTCCATCGGCTTCGATTTCCGACATTACCTCCGCGATCGCCTGAGGCCAGGGCTTGCTGGGGTCTCGAGTTCCCTGGTCCCACATCATCATCGGAAACAGAACGCGCACTCCGCGACGATGGAAATCTGCAACCATCTGCCGCACCCCCGCCACTCCTCCCGGCATGGCAGCGATCATGTCTAGCTGATTGCGATCATCGATGCCCATATTCGGGTATGTGGACCAGATCAGAACCGAATCGATTCCGCCGTACCTCTTCTCAAGGTCATCTAGATATCGATCCACCGTGTACTCGTGGGCGGCCGGGTCGTAAAAGTAACGGTCCTCGACCATCATTTGCGGCTGCATGAAGCTAGACTGCGCCCATTGCAATTCAGGCATCCGGTAGCGGGAGTCATCATAGCCAATGCGTATTCTTCTCTCCTCTCGCCAACGCGTGATATCCCTCAGCCAAAGGTCATGAATGTCGGGTGGACAGTCCGCTGAGGCTGCTTCGAACTCATCCTTCAAAGGAAAGCTGAGGCAGGAAGGCGGCGCAATCATCGACTCGTAATAGGATGAAGCGCGAGCAACATACTCAGTGTCTTGAGCCCAGGCGTTTATTGTGGTAATCGCGACCGTCAAAAGTGCCAGTTGCATTAGCTGATGCATTCGATTTGGGCACAATGCCGATCGATTGAAAAGTAAAGACTGGCCCATCCGAATGGGAAAGTAGAAAACGCTTCGACACATTTCATTTCCTTTGCGACAGGGCATCTCACAATGCACAAGGTGAGCCTAGCAGAAGGAAAATGCCCTCCCAGGTTCCCTAAGTGCAAATTAATAAATAACTCAGTTCCAGAAAGCAGAGCGCTGTGAAGAGGCGCGACGAACAAATACCGGCTGAATAAAGGCACGTCCAGGATTGGCTGATCTGCCGTACTTCCATTGCGAATCTGTCATTGCGTAGCCCAAATAGTGGAAAGCCCGGCGCCTTATGTGCAAATTTATGCGAGAGAAACTGATATGACTACTCGCCCAAGAGCAGCTCACTTCCAGGCGGGCCGGTACCCCCGCCGGCCTATTCGGTCACCGGTCCGGCGCATTCGCCGACCGGTGTTTCGGTTAAGCCGGGGCCCGAGAAGCAGCGGCAGAGTAGAGAGAGAACCCTTTCTTCCGACCCCCCAAACCCGGGGATCCATACCACAGGTCATTAGAACAGCCAAAGCCCGAAGCCGGTACAGTGCTGATCCTGACCGTGAGCAGATCCAGCCTGAAAGAAGCTCATCTTGGCCATAGAGACATATGTAAGGACAGAGTGCCGGAGCTGGCATGCGGTCCTGCCGGAGACTGGCATACTGGACCGCGCTGTCTGGGGAACCCTGGCCAGAGGGGCGGGGCTTCGGCCCCTCCCCCCCGCGCGCGAAAAATATATACGCAGCGCCGGGAAGGGACCTAGTCTGTTGAGCATGTCTGCCAGCGTGTCCAGGTCCCTGCGGTGCTGCACCTCCCGGGGGATGACGTCCTCACCGGTCACATGGGCAATGGCGCCAAGATTCTCTCTAATGCCGCTAACCGTCTCTGGGGCGGGATCATTCACCCGGGTCGAACCCGGCGATTTGAAGAACTGACTGAGGCGTTGAGGACAGCGAACAGCCCATTTTGGCCATTTCTTGCCGACCGAAGACGAAAGGCGAAGATCGCGATAAATATTAAGAAATGAGGGAAATACAAGGAAAGTTTGGAGGCGCGGGCCGGGATCGAACCGGCGCATAAAGGTTTTGCAGACCTCTCCCTTACCACTTGGGTACCGCGCCTTGGCAGGGCTGCCTCTATTTGAGTCTAATTCGCTCCAGACCGCCGTAGCCAACCCGGCTGGCGCCGGAGGGCGGATTGGAGCGGGAGACGGGATTTGAACCCGCGACCCTTGCCTTGGCAAGGCAATGCTCTACCACTGAGCTACTCCCGCTTACTGCAAACCTGAGTATACCGGGAGGCCGAAATCCGGTCAAACCGCAGCCGGTGTTCCGCTCTCCTGGGTCCGGGGCGCACCCGGTGCAGGGTTAGACATGGATCTGTCTTCAACCCGCACAATCTCCCCGTCGCGCATGTACAAAATGCGGCTGGCAATGGCTGCCGCATCGGGATTGTGGGTAATCATCAGCGTGGTCTGGCCAAGCTCGCGATTCGACCGCAGCAGCATCTGCAGCACTGCGTCGGAGTTCTTGGTATCCAGGTTGCCGGTGGGCTCGTCTGCCAGCACGATCGCCGGCCGCGTGATCAGTGCACGCGCTATTGCCACCCGCTGCTGTTCGCCGCCGCTCAACTCAGAGGGCCGGTGCATCAATCGCCCCTGGATCGACAACATGTCGCTCAAGTGGTCAAGATACGCGCGGTCCAGCGGCTCCTTGCGTCCGCTCACGTCGTACGCGATTTCGATATTCCCCATGGCCGAGAGCGTAGGTAGCAGGTTGAACTTTTGGAAAACGAAACCGATACGGTGCTTGCGTAACCGAGTGCGCTCGCCGTCCGTGAGGCTGGCAAAATCAATTCCATCAATTACCACCCGCCCTTCGGTGGCTCTGGTGAGCCCGCCCAGCAGGTAGAATAGGGTTGATTTGCCCGACCCCGAAGGGCCCACGATGGCTACAAATTCGCCCGCATTCACTGCGAACGAAACACCACGCACCGCGGAGACCTGGATGCGCCCTGCAGCATAAACTTTGCTCAGGTTTTCAGCGAGAATGATAGGCTTTAACGGTTCAGGCGGCACATTGCCTATTGTAAACGCGGTACCCGCCCGCTCCTTCCATTAGAATAAAGAGTGCAACAAACCTAATCTAGGATTCCCCACTCATGACTGCTGAACTGAAATCACCTCTCGTCGCTTCCGTTCAAGCGGCAGCCGCGCCGGCCGGTCTTATTCTGCTCTCCACCACTGCGGGCATCGACTACCACGGTCGGCCCACGGCAGTCTTCCAACTCGGCCTTCCGGGCGATGTCAGCAGTTCGCTGCGACTGGAATTGAGCGAGACATTCGAATTCGACAAGGCGCACCTGTTGTCGGAGATGGCGGCTCACCTTGCCGCTGAAGCCAGGCGGCTGCGCAATCCTCGTCCTGAGTGCTACGTCACCCTAGGCGGTCTGCCCATTGCCTTTGGCAAGTTCCAATGGCCGTTTCATCTCTCAACTTCCGGGGCGGATACCTATATCGTCCATGGCGAGATTAACCTGGCTGATGGCGGCACACTCAACCTACACGCCAAGGTGGCCGCATCCGTCACCGTCACCTTTGCTCAGATTGTGCCGGCCATGGAGCAGCCTTATGCTGAGACGTTCGTCTACAACGCCATCCGCAAGACTGTCGACTTAGGCCAGTTGGAATTCCTCAAATCTGGCAATCGCCAGCCGGTCCCGGTAACTACCCGCTACTACAGCCGCTGGCAAAAGAAGTTTCTCTTTACCGAGACCAATGATAAGGAACGGCTGGAATACCTCTTGCGTAAGGTCTACTGGCTTTCCGGAGTGCTGGGCCAGAGCCGGCCTGTCTGGATCGCTGACCCGCGCGATGCGCAGTACCTGAACACCACCGAAGCGGACCTGCTGCGGATGGCCGGCAACGAGGCCGGAGATAAATTGATGGTTCTGGATGGGGAATTTGCCTCGGCAACTCCGCTCCTGCTGGAGCGCGCGCCCGAGTTCCGCGCTGCCCTCGAAGCCGCGTTGAACTTCACCAAGCCACAATTCAACGAGTCCATGCGTTCTGGCCAGGCAAATATGTAGCCGGGCGCGAATCGCTCAGAGCACCGCCCCGCAGGCTGAGCAGAAACGCGCCCCAGGCGGATTGGTCTGCTGGCAGCGAGGGCACGCAGTCAATGTCCCAGGCTGCGCCCCGGGCGGCGCGTTCACAATCACGTTGACTGGCCATCCCCACGCCGGAGGAACGCTCATCCCCAGTGCCGCGGCGATCCCCGCAGCTTGGATGGCATTGAATTCCCGCACCCGTCCGGGCATGAAGAAACACTCGACAATCCCCAGGAACGTAGTGATGCCGGTCCAGAAGAAACACAGATAGAGGATTCCCAGGCCAGTCCGCCGCAGATAAAAGTGATGAATGCCGAAGGTGCCCAGAAACAGCGCCAACAGGATACCCACCACCTCGTCGCGGCGCACAGCCTCGTATTGCTGATAGAAAACCGCTTGTACATTGGGATACGGGACGCTGCTCATTCGGCCTCTCCTCACGGATTATGCATTCTGTTGCGCATTTCAAGATACGTTAGTGGCCCGCACCCGGTTCCCCGTCGCGGCAGACCACCGCTGTGCATCATCTTTGGGGCGTTCTTCTGTTGCCTAGAGGTGGAACCGCGGATCTCAATCCGCCACTGGAATGCCTTAGCATTAGAGATATTATGACCACTCCATCCGCTTCCTCCAGCGGCACCTTCCTTATCGGCGGCGATTTGCCTGTGAACCGCCTCGGCCTTGGCACCATGCGCCTGGTGGGTGAAGGCGCCTGGGGCGAACCCAGCGACCCCATCGAAGCCTGTCTTGTCCTGCGCCGCGCCGTCGATATGGGTGTAACCCTCATTGATACTGCCGATGCGTACGGTCCCCAGATCGCCGAATTGCTCATTGCCGCAGCTCTCTACCCCTATCCCCCGGGTCTCGTCATCACCACCAAGGGCGGTGTCACCCGACAAGGCCCGACCCGGACCGAATACGTGGGCCGCGCCGGCTACATCATTCAGTGTGTGGAAATGAGTCTGCGCCGCCTACGCCTAGAGCGCATCGACCTCTACCAGCTGCACCGCTTCGATCCTCGCACCCCGGTAGAAGAGACTATGGGCGCCCTCAAGCAGATGCAGGACGAAGGCAAGATCCTGCACATCGGCCTGAGTGAAGTTACCCTGGCTCAGATCGAAGAGGCCAGGAAGATCGCTCCTATCGTCACGGTCCAGAATCGATACAGTTTGGCCGACCGCCGCCACGAAAAGGTCCTCGCAGGTTGCCAGCGACAAAACATTGGCTTCATCCCTTGGTATCCGCTCGCCGCCGGAAAACTTCTCAACCCCCACAACCCTCTAGCCAAAAAGCTCACTGAGATCGCCGCCCGCTACTCGGCCACTCCAGCCCAACTCTCGCTGGCCTGGCTGCTCCACCGCTCCCCGGTAATGCTTCCCATTCCCGGTACCTCGCGAGCGGCACATCTCGAAGAGAACATTGCCGCGGCCGAGTTGCACTTAAGCATGGACGAATGGGCGGAAATTGACGCTGTTGCAGAGGCTTGAGCTTGCATGACTCGCCAATCTCCATCACTCTGCACCGACGCCGGCACTTAGCCTTCTTTTCGTGCTCTGCTCAACACGCATCAGTGCGCTATATCAGTCGATTTGCAAGTAGGGCGCATTGGCCGATTGCCGTCCGGTCGTGTTTGATGACCGCTGAGAATAGTTGGGAAGACTCGATTTGTACAATGGGTGCAACAGGCTCACATCGACAGTCTCTAGGTTAATCAATGATCAAGCTCGTGCCATCGGCCCAATCCTGGGCTCAAGTAATGACTAAACCGGGCTTCCACCTGCAAATGGCGTATGCGGGCATTGCGGGTATCGTCGCTTGTTTCGTAGGCTTCAGATTCACTTCAGTTCACGTCCCAAATGTTGGCGAATTATGGCTTGGTCTTGGTTTTACCCTCTTGGTCTTACTGCCATTAGTGCTTTATCTGCGGGAAAAGGGATTATCCTACCTGGCTGACTCGATCCTGACGATATTCTGGGCCCTCTTCTATTACATCGTGCTCTTCTTTTTAGCATCCCTCGCCGGAAGACTGGGGATGGGCATTAGCCTGCAGGATGAACGATTTGTGCAATTGGATAAATTGCTGAGAGTCGATGTACCAGGCATCATTACCTGGTCCTCGCACCATTGGTTCGGACAAATGGCAAATGAGAGCTACCCTCTGCTTTTCCCTATGATGTGGGTTGCCGTTCTGCTCCCCATTTTGGTCGGCAAAGTGAGACATACACAACAGTTTCTGACCGCCAATCTTGTCGCGTTTGCCTTGAGTCTTCCCTTATTCGGATTGCTTCCTGCCATCGGGCCCTGGTACGGCTATCACCTCGTAATTCGACCTGACGAGGCACAAGCTCAGATCAACCTACTTCTTCTGCGGACCCCTGGCGCGTACGTGTATCATCCACTCTCGGGAATTATCTGCTTCCCTTCCTTTCATGTCATCTGGGCAGTCCTTTGCGTGCACGCTCTATGGGGAATCCGGCCCCTTCGAATCCCGGCTTCGATCTTCGGCGGGATCATCATCTTTTCCACTGTGAGCACCGGCGTGCATTACATATGCGACTTCTTGGGTGGCATCACTGTGGCAGCTGTCGCCATTGCCCTATCGAAAAAATGGCTTTGTCCTGATTTCTCCAGCGCCGCTACTCTACCGCATTTGCCGCAATCACGTCGCGATACCACTCTGCGCTGAGCTTGGGCGTGCGCTTCTGGGTTTTGAAGTCTACAAAGTGAATCCCAAATCGCTTGCTGTAACCATCGGCCCACTCGAAATTGTCCAGCAGGCTCCAAAGGAAGTAGCCCTTGATCGGATAGCCCTCCACCGCCGCTCTGTGCAGCTGCGTGAGGTGGTTGCGCAGATACATCACGCGATCAGTGTCTTCCACCCGGCCCCCGGCGGTCAGCACATCATCTGACGAGCAGCCATTCTCAGTGATGTAAAGCCCCTTGGGCTTCCACAGATCCGTCACATTGCGCACTCCCCAGTAGATGCACTCCGGCCCGATGGTGAGCCACGGCGAAGCCATGTGTGGGTACGAAGTCGGATTCTGCTCCAGCGCCCAACCCTTGGCGGACCCATCTGCGCGCACATACTGCGGCGTGTAGATGTTCAGGCCCACAAAGTCCAGCGCACTGCCGATGACCTTCATGTCGCCCGGCTCTACCTTGGGCGCGTTCGAGCCCTCCTGTTCCAGATAGTTGTCGATGTATTTGCCTTCCATCAGCGCAGTCAGGAAAGGCGCATTACCTTCGCGCGTGGCCCGGCGCGCAGCCTCAATATGCTCCGGGTTTTCGATTACCGGCACATAGACGTTGGCATTCTCTGCCAGTCCCACCTCGGTCCCGCTGGAAGTGTTGGCGCGGATCGCTCCCACCGCCAGGCCATGCGCCAGAATTCCGTGGTGGCGCACCTGGTTGGCCTCCTTATCGGGCAACTTCATGCCCGGCGCAAACTGGCCTACGCGATACCCCAGGTCGGTAAAGCATGCGAACTCGTTCGTGGTCATGAAGTGATGCACACGGTCGCCCAGCCGCCGGGTCGCATACGCGGCGTAGTCCGCAAATGCCTTTGCCGTGTCGCGCGATTGCCAGCCTCCGGGCAAAGCCTCAGGCAGGTCCCAGTGGAAGAGCGTTATGTACGGCGTGATGTTGTTGGCCAGCAACTCATCCACCACGCGCTGGTAATAATCCATGCCCTTCGCATTGGGCTGCCCCGTACCGTTGGGAAAGATGCGCGACCACGAAAGGGACATGCGGTAGGTGGTCACACCCAGGCTGTGCAGCAGCTTCACGTCCTCTTTGTAGAGGTGATAGGAGTCGTCAGCGACGTCGCCCGTGTCTCCGTGGTAGGTCTTGCCCGGCGTGTGCGCGAAGACATCCCAATTCGACGCGCCCCGTCCGTCGTCCCGTGCCCCGCCTTCAATCTGGTAAGCAGCTGTCGCGCAGCCCCACTTGAAGCCCTTTGGATAGTGCAGCATGGTCGGCTCGGGATCGCCAAAGGCGAACCTGGGCAAAGCGGCGCCGGCATAGACCGCCGCGGCTGTCGCGGCAACGGTCTTGCCGAATTGGCGACGAGTAATGTGCTTCATGGGCAAATCTACCTTTCTCTTGAACAGAGCGAAACGCTGCGCAAACGTGGAATGCGCGGACTTCTTCCTCTGCCGAATCAACCGGCGATTATAGCTGACTTCCATAATGCGGCGTCGCGCTGAAACCCACCTCTGCGTAGGTGTTCATGCATCCCACTTTGCGCGTTGCCCTCATCGCCCACGCACCCGTCCTGTGCAGCCTATAATTCTTGCGCTGGGAGAGTGATGGATGACCAGAACCTGTATGATGGCGCTTCTGATAACAGCGGTAGTGTGTTCTGCGCAGCAGCCTGTGAGTTGGAAACATCTCTCTTCGGCCACCGGCGATCTCCCCGTTCCCAGTAAGGGAACCGAGCAAACGTCCCTGACAGTAGGCGATTTTGGTCACGACGGCCATCCTGGCTTCATCGTCACCGAACGCACCGCCCCGGACTCGGTAGTCCTCTACCGCCATATCGGCAACATCTGGACCCGCTCCGTGATCGAACCCGAACCGCTGCACATCGAGGCGGGCGGTGTGGCCATGGACGTGGATGGCGACGGCAACCTCGACTACATAGCCGCGGGCGATTTCAAGAGCAACGAAATCTGGTGGTGGCGCAATCCCTATCCCCACATGGATCAGCCGTGGCAGCGCCACACCATCAAGCACTCCGGAGCCGCCAAGCACCACGACCAGGTGGCCGCCGATCTTGATCAGTGCGGCAAACCTGAAGTCGTCTTCTGGAATCAGGACGCACACAGCCTTTTCATTGCCAAGATGCCGCCTGACCCGCTCCACGCCGATGCATGGCCCCTCACCGAGGTCTATCGCTACAGCACCGACAGCCAGCCCGAGCAACTGGGCAAATCGCCCGACTGGAAGGGCATCAACGAGCACGAGGGGCTCGCCATCATCGACGTGGACGGCGACGGCAAGCTCGATATTGTTGCCGGTGGACGCTGGTTTCGCAACCTGGGCGGGCTGAAGTTCGAAGAGAATCTCATCGATCCGCGCTATTCCTTCTCCCGCGCGGCGGCCGGCAAACTCATCCAAGACAGCGCTCGCCCCCAGGTGGTCTTCGTCGTTGGCGACGGAGAAGGACCGCTCAACATGTATGAGTGGGTGAAGGGCACATGGATTGCGCACAAGATCGCCGACATCCACTTTGGCCATAACTTGCAAATCGCCGACTTCGACGGCGACGGCAATCTCGACATCTTCTGCGCCGAGCAGCGGCTCGATGGCGCCAATCCACAATCGAAGGCTTACATCTTCTATGGAGACGGCAAGGGGAACTTCACTCCGTCTGTGATCGCCGAAGGGCTCGACTTCCACGAAGCCAAGGTCGTCGACCTCAACGGCGATGGGCGGCCCGACATTGTCTCTAAACCCTATAACTACGGATCGCCACGAGTCGATATCTTCATCAACCAGGGTTCGAAGGGAACGGCCCAGTGATGAACGGCGCCGCCATCACGCGTAGAGAATTTGTGGCGGCATTCGCCGCCGCGGGCACAATGCCGCTGTCGTCCCTAGCTTCAGAGCCTGCAATCGACGTGGGCCTTGAACTCTACAGCCTTCGCGCCGACATGAAGACCGATGTTCCCGGCACACTCTCACGTGTCAGGCAAATGGGATTTCGCCAGGTTGAAGTTCCAGCCTTTTATGGGCTCAGCGCCGCTCAATTCCGTCGCGCCCTTGACGCCGCAGGATTGAAAGCAACCGCGCTTGTGGCGCCCTACGACGATCTGCAAAAGGACATTGAAAAAGTTCGCCACGACTTGGCCACCCTGGGCGCGCGCTGGGCCATTCTGCCCTGGATTCCGCATGGTGACCGTTTCGAACGCGCCGACGTGGAGCGCTCGTCGAAGGACATGAACGCCTGGGCAGCGGCGCTTTCAGCAAGCGGGTTTCGCTTCGCCTATCATGCCCATGGCTATGAGTTCTATCCAGCGCCGGAGGGCACTCTCTTCGACTTGCTCGCCGCATCCACTGACTCCGACACGGTGAAGTTTCAACTCGACACTTTCTGGATCGTCTGGCCGGGGCAGGATTGCGTGAAGCTGATGCGGCGCTACCCCAGTCGCTTCCGCTTGCTCCATCTGAAAGACCTGCGTAAAGGCGTCCCGACCGGCGATTTACACGGAACAGCACCAGAAGCCGACAGTGTCGTCCTTGGGCAAGGTATTGTGCCTTTTAGAGAAGTTCTCACCCTGGCAAAGCAGCAGGGATGCGAGGGGTACTACATTGAGGATGAAAGTCCGGATGCAGCCGCCCAGATTCCGCGCAGCCTGAGATTTCTTGCAGCCTTGCACAAATAGCGAAAGCGGGATCCGGCTCGTTGTGTCCAAGCCTGCGATCCCGCTTCCAGTCCGAATTACATCTCTTTCACGCCTTCGACAAACGCCTTCAGCTTGCGGCTGCGCGAGGGATGCCGCAACTTGCGCAAAGCCTTCGCTTCAATCTGGCGAATGCGCTCGCGCGTTACCTGGAAGCTCTGCCCTACCTCTTCCAGCGTGTGCTCGGAGCCATCTTCAAGACCGAACCTCATCTTGATGACGCGCTCCTCGCGCGGCGTGAGCGTGCGCAACACCTGCGAAGTGTACTCCTTCAGATTCACGCTGATCACCGCCTCGGAGGGCGAAACCGCCTGCCGATCCTCAATGAAGTCGCCCAAGTGGGAATCCTCTTCCTCACCGATCGGCGTCTCCAGGGAGATGGGTTCCTGCGCGATCTTCAGCACCTTGCGCACCTTGGCCACGGGAATATCCATGCGCCGCGCAATCTCCTCGCTGGAGGGTTCCCGTCCCAGTTCCTGCACCAACTGCCGACTGGTGCGGATCAGCTTGTTGATGGTTTCGATCATGTGCACAGGAATGCGGATGGTGCGTGCCTGGTCCGCAATGGCGCGCGTAATCGCCTGCCGAATCCACCAAGTGGCGTACGTTGAGAACTTGTAGCCGCGCCGGTATTCGAACTTGTCCACCGCCTTCATCAGGCCGATGTTGCCTTCCTGAATCAGGTCCAGAAACTGCAGCCCGCGGTTGGTGTACTTCTTGGCGATCGACACCACCAGGCGAAGGTTAGCTTCAATCAGCTCTCGCTTGGCCTGCTCGGCATCCATGTCGCCCTGGATCATCTCGCGCTGCGTGCGCTTCAGTTCCGCGATCAGCACTCCCGCGTCGCCCTCGATCTTTTCCAGGTCGGCCCGGCAATTCTTCTGCTGCCGACGGTACTCCTTCTTCAGTTCCTCGCTCTTGCTGGCTTCGAACTTCTGGTCCAGCGAGCGAATCTGCCGCTCCAGCGTGCGCATGGTGTCGACGGTCTTGTTGACCTTGTCCAGCAGGCGCTTGCGCTCCATGCCCGTGTAGCGCAGTTCGCGCACAATGCGCGAGACGTAGACCTTCTCACGAGCGATCAGCCAGCGCGAACGGCGCGCTTCGCGAGCGCTGATCTTGCCCGTAGCCTGCTTTTCTTCAAGCTGCGCAATCCGCTTCTGATGCTTCACCAGCGCGTCGATGCGGGCCACGGTCGCGCGCACGCGCACCTGCACCACTTCTTCGGTCAGCTCTTCTTCGTCGAAGACCACTACCTCTTTGACGTTGCGCACACCGCGCTTCAGGTCCTCGCCCAAGGCCACAATCTCGCGGATTACGATGGGCGAGCGCGAAATCGCTTTCAGCACCCGCATCTGTCCGCGCTCAATGCGCTTGGCGATTTCCACTTCGCCCTCGCGCGTCAGCAGCGGCACCGTGCCCATCTCCCGCAGATACATGCGCACCGGGTCGTTGGTCTTTTCCAGCGTGCCGGGCGTCAGGTCGAGTTCAACGTCCTCGCCTTCTTCCGCTTCGAATTCCTTGTCGGCGCCAAACTTGGGGCCGTCCAGCAGATCGATTCCCTGGGTGCCGATGGTGGTGATCAGATCGTCCAGATCGTCGGCCGAACTTATCTCTTCCGGCAGCATGTCATTCACGTCGCCGTAGGTCAGATAGCCCTTCTCCTTGCCGACTTCAATCAGGCCATCAATCTCGTGTTCGAACTTTTCTTCAATCGCCAATATGCTCCTGCTCTCTTCGGCATGACCAGCCATGCTGCGTCTTGCCCGATCTAATATTCGGTCGCCGCTCCCGCATGGTCACGCCGACTTGAATGCCGTGCCCTCGGAATGTGTTCCCCTCGGGTCATCCGGCCGCGCGAATGAATTTATGCACCGTTCGCGCACCGGTGCGGGGCCCGATCACGGCGCGCCAAAAAAAGATTTCACTCTGGAAATCTTTCCGCGCGCAGGCACGGACCTGCGGTCTCCCGCAAAAAGAAGCGGTCTCAGGGTGTTGCTCGGAGCAGGATGACAGCGCTTCAGGTTTTCGCCTGGATCGCCCGCGAGCCGCAGCTCATGGATGGGGCAGAGGGGCGCGCATCCTCACAGAGATCAATAGATTACCACAGGTAACGCGGCTTTTACCAACGCAAAATAGACGCCTTGTTGAAAGGCGCTGGGGTCGTTTTGCCGGCTGGCCGGTACCGGGCCGGGCAGATTCCGCTCCTCTACCCGCTCTGTTCCTCAATTAGTTAGACGCCGATGGGTCAAATTCGACGCAGGGAATCAGAGGCTTGGAGCGTGTGAGTGCGTCCACCCACTGTTGTGGCCAAGTCAATGCCTGCTCCAGGGCCTCCTTTCGCTCTGATTTGATCAGAGAAGGCTCAATTCGGGCCAAAAAGCGGCGATTTTCGGGGGCCTCTGTTTACCACTAAGATAACATGGCTCCCTTTGATACGATCTTGCATATACATGATTCCAGACGCATTATCTACATAAATGGGCGGATTACATTGCCCCCTGCGGGCGTTTTCGGAGGGGGAGGGGGTACCCCCTTGTAGGTGGTAGAGACCGGTCACATGCCTGAGCACTCGTTCCCTCATTTCGATTGTGCGGCCTAGGCGGGTTATTTTCTGCAAAAGCGGGTTGTGGCGACCGGTAACGGTGGGTCTACGCCGCCCCGGCATCGTTGCGATGCAGCTGCCGCAGCGCCCTGTCCAACTCCAGCTTGCGTTGCGTCAGCAGGGCCAGCTCGGCAAAGTCGCCTCGGCGCTCGGCCTCCGCAATCTGGGCCCGCAGGTCGCGCAGGCTGCTCTCAATCTGCCGTTGCTGCACGCTGACAATGGCGCCCCGCACAGCCCCCGCGGAGGGCGGCTCAGTCTCCGCCAGCAGGGCCTCGGCCAGCAGCGCCCGCTGTGCCGCGTCCTCCACCACATCCATGGGGTCTCGGCTCCCTCGTGTGGTCAGCGCCAGCAAGGCTTGAAACGAGCCAAGCGACTCAAACCACTCAGATTGACGGGTGATGGCTTCAGCCGCCAAGCGCCGTGCCTCTTCATCTGCCGGGTCGTTGATGGCCAGCGCCCGAAGCAGCACCCGCTCCACCTCTGTCAGCGTCGCGGCCCGCACTTCGATATGGTCGCGCCGGCGCAGAGCAGCCTGGCGCAGTTGCTCGCGCAGCACCGACGAGTCAATGCCCAGCTTTTGCGCCGCATCCCCGGCAAACTGGTCGCGCACCAGCTTCTCTGGGATGCGCCGGATGTGCGGCAAAAGGTAGTTCATGGCCTTTACCTTTTGTTCCGCGCTGGCGCCGGGGAAAAGCTGACGGGCGCGCTCGATCAGGTAGTCCGACTGTCGCCGCGCCCCCCGCAACGCCGCCGTGTACGCTTCCACGCCCCGCTCGCGGATAAACCGGTCGGGGTCCAGCCCGCCATCCAGCGTAACCAGCTTGAGGTTAAAGCCCTCTTCGGTCAGCAAGGCAATCGACTTCTCTGCCGCATTGGCTCCGGCGGCATCGGGGTCGAAGTTGACCACCACATTCGACGTGTGCCGTTTCAGAATCGCCACCTGCTGCTCAGTAAAGGCCGTCCCGCTGGTGGCGATGACGTTCTGTATCCCGCGCAAGAACACGCTGATACAGTCCATCTGCCCTTCTACCAGCAGAGCAAATTCCGCCTGGCGGATGGCGGTCTTTGCCTTGTCGAGGTTAAAGAGTACCTGGCCCTTCTGGTAGAGCGGTGTCTCCGGCGAATTGATGTACTTGGGCCCGGCCTTGTCTCCACTGTCGAGGGCCCGCGCCGTAAAAGCAATCACCCGCCCGCTCTCATTGGCGATGGGAAACGTCACCCGCTTGCGGAACCGGTCGTAAATCGGCCCCAGGCCTCCATCCCCCTGCTCCTTTGAGCTGAATAATCCGCTGGCCCGCAGCGTTTCCTCGTCGGCCATCCCGCTCAGTCGTTCGCGCAGCGCATTAAAGCTGTCCGGCGCGTAGCCGATGTGAAATGCCTTGATTCCCTCCGGCGTCAGTCCGCGCCCGGCCAGATACTCGCGCGCCACCGCGCCCTCCGGCCCGCGCAACTGCGCCTCAAACCAGGCTGTCGCGGTCTCATGCAGTTCGAGAAGCCTCGCCCGCATCCGCGCTCCGGCAGCCTCCTCGGGCGACGAGAACTCCCGTTTGGGCAGCGGAATCCCGACTTTCACGGCCACAATCCGCACTGCCTCGGGAAAACCTACATTCTCAATCTTGCCCACAAAGCTGAAGACATCTCCCGACACGCCGCAACCAAAGCAGTGATAGAACTGCCGCACCGCGTGCACGTTGAAGGACGGCGACTTTTCCTTGTGGAACGGGCACAGCCCCGAGTAGTTTTGCGCGCCCGCCTTGCGCAGCCGGATGTATCCCTCGATCACCTTGACGATGTCGGCCTGCTGCTTCACGGTTTGGGAGAAGTCGGACATGGGAGGAACTGTATTGAGAATAAGGCCGGCGGGACGCAGCCGATGTGGAAGCGGTGGAAAGCGGGAAGGCTTTCGCGCCTGTTCAGCCGAAGTCTGCCGCTGCGGGCGGAGGGTTTGCGGTGCAGCAGCGGTTCAAACGGAGGGGGCGGAGATCATGAATCAACCCCATGATCTCCGCCCCCCACGAATCTCAGTGCGGGAACCGGCCTTTTGTGTCGGCCGGTCCACGCGTTGCTTATTGTGCGCTCACCGAATAGAGGCGCACCGGCCCCAGCAGCCCTGACGGCAGCAGCGGCGAGGTTGCCTTGAACGGCTTCTCATCGGCGAAGGTGTACTTGGTTGCTCCGGGTTGCTCATCGCCGATCAGGCGGTTGGTCCAAGCATTGGTTACCGTGATCGACACCTGGTTGGCACCCGGCTTCAATGCTCCGGTCACATCGACGCGGAATGGCGCATGCCAAACGATGCCCAGCGGCTTGCCATTCACCTTCACTTCCGCCAGGTTCTTTACATCGCCAAGGTCGAGCCACACGTGCGTGCCCTTGTGCAGCCACTCCGCCTTGGCGTCGATCGTCTTGGTGTATTCGCCGTGTCCGGAGAAGTACTTCACCCCCGCGTCGGAGTTGTCACTCCAGGACGAAAGCGAATCCAGTGTCGCCGTTGCGGGCGCTCCGCGGCCGGGCTGGAAGCTGACCTTCCAGGAACCGTCTACCGTCGCCAACTCCTTCTCAGTCAGCTTCGGCAAGGTGCGCTCAGTTTCCTTGGTCGCCTTCTGGAACACTACGAACACCGTGCCCCAGGGTTCAAGATGCATCGGTACCGTCGTGCGTCCATCAGCAATCTTGAACGACGCGGGCTCCGACTTGCCAGTTTCGGGGTGCCACAGTTCCGCGGCCTTGCCAGCGACACGGAATGTCGCATCTACGTTTACTTCGCTCGCACCGCGATTGTTCACAAAGTAGAGGTCTGCATCGGCCAGCTTGCGATGTACAAAGAGCAGGCGGTTGTCAGTCTCCGGCTTTGCATAGTCGAAGTCGGGCTTCAGATCGAGCGCGGCGAAGACGTCCTTCAGGTCCTGTCCCGCATACACTGTGCCTTGGCCGACCTTGTGTACTCCTGTCCCATCGCCGAACAACTCATCGTTCAGCTTGCTGAACTCCGCCTGGTCATCGGCCAGGCTTGGATCGTCGAAGGGCTTGGGGCCAGCAAGCGTCGCGCCCTCCGATACCAGCTTGTGAATTGCGCGCAGCACCGGCAGTGACATGTGCCGGCTATACGGATCGAGACCAAGGAGGCGATAACTCATGCCCCCGGGTGTCTCGATGTTGCCCGCTTTGACGCTCAGCACGTGAATCAGGCCATCGGCGTTGATGTAGTCGAAGCCGTAACCCGCGGGGATGTCCGGTGACTTCTCGCCAAAGATCGCGGTCAGGTTTGAATCTTCGCCGTAGAAGTAGACCAGGTCCGCGCCGAAGTGTCCTTGCTGCAACATGTAGCTGCTGCGCGAAATGTAGTCCACCCACGGAATGGCCTGCTCAGCCCAGGTCTCGTTGCGGTTGAACCACTGGCCGCAGGGTCCCAGTGTCATTCCCGGAGCCTTATCCACCAGCGGCTGGTGGGCCGACTCGTGAATGACGAAGCGGTTGATGCCGTTCAGCAACTCCTGATCGGCAGTCGGCTTGAGCGTTTGCGGTGACCACGCCCAGGCATACGTTGAGTCGCAGGTGGTCAGTGACTCAGCCGCGGCCAGGTTCTGCCCGTAGATATGGGCCACCGATGCGGATTCACGATCGTCTGCGTTGTAGCCGAACGTTTCCTTGTCCTTAGTCGGGTCCAGGGTCTGCGTCCAGATCGCGCTCATGGGAATCTCGTTGAACTTCTTCACTTCCATCCCATCGGCAATCAGGGCGCGGCCCCCTTCGTGGGATTCGCCATAATGGCCCATGCCGCGCTCGTGAATTGTTGCTTCCAGCTGACCGTAGTGCTCGTCGGCCACCAAGTCGGCAATGGTTTTGCGGAAGTCCCACAGGAACCGGTCGCTGGCTTCGGCGCTCTCTACTACGCGGCCGGCAAGAACCGGCATCCAGGGCAGTGGATCATACCCACGCAGCCGCTTGAACTGGTCGATCATGTGATCGGTCCAGTTTTGTGTCCCGGCTTCCCAGCTATCGTTGATGATGTAGCGGAGTCCCCGCTTGCCCATCATTTCGGGGCCCACCGTGTTCTTGTAGCTGTCCAGGAAGGTATCCATGTATTTCTTCACGAAAGCTCTATCCAACTTGTCGACTTCGAGGCCCGTAGCTTCGGCAGTCGCCGGATGATTCGTGATTCCCAGCAGGGAGTAGCCGAAACGAAGCACGACCCAGTCGCCGGCCGGAGGCGTCCAGTCCAGGGTTCCATCCGGATGCATCTTCGCCGTCAGGTCGATCACATCGGCTTTTGCTACGGCATCCGTCGCGGCTATTGTGGGCGTCGCCAGCGGATAGTTGTTCTGTTCCGTGGTAAACGCGGCCTTGTCCTCAAACCGGTTCACGCGCGCGCCGGAGTGAAGTTCCAGCTCGGAAATCAGATAGTCGGTCGGCGGGCCTTTCTTCATATCAGGCGAGTTGGGATCAACGTCCTTGGCCCAGTCCGGCAACGGAGGCGGTGGATTGCGCTTGAACACCACGCGGAAATACCGGGCAGTAACGGCGGGGAACGAGATTGTGTCCTGCGGCGCGCCTTCGCCTTTCAGGAAGGTCACCAGGTGGAAGTTTTGCCCATCTTCGCTGGCTTCCAGAGTTTTCTGTGGAGCGATGATGCCCGCCAATAGCGCGGCAGGCCCATCGGGATCCTGCGAGGAAATGGTTATTGAGCGGATTGTTTGCGCCACCGGAAACTCGTACTGAATCCAGACGCTTGCGCCCTCGGCCGGAATGGGCAGCTTGGTCGTCTTCTCCAAATCACCGTCCGTCAGCAATGCAAAGTCCGGCGAACCCGCACTGGCCGTGATCTTCGCCTGCAGCGATGTGAAGGGCACATCGCCCGCCGGTCTGCGATAGGCCACCACCACAGAATCGGCGTAGAACGAGGGAATCGCCGCCGAACCCGCGGGCGCTGCGATTACATCGTGGATGTTCATGCTCTGGAACTCCCCGGTATTCGACGGGGGATGTGCCAGCGTTCCGGTGAACGGCTTGCCGCCTTCCACCAGGGTCTCGCTCCACACATACTTCTTCATTCCCTCGGCTGCCGGCACCCACGGGCCGCCCGACTCGCTCCAGCCCGGAGAGCCAGCGATGGCCTCTTCCAGGCCTAGCTGATCAGCCAGTGTGGTCGCGTACTTGAACGCGTCCTTCCACTCCGGCGTCATATACACCAGGCGCTTGGGCACCACCTGAGGTGTTTCCAAAGCCGCATCGAAGTTCTGAAATCCGGCCACGCCCACCCGGTGCATCCACTCCTCGTCCAGCTTGATGCCTTCCTTAGTGATGTTGCCGTTCATCCAGTGCCACCAAACCCGCGGATGCGCGCTCGATGGCGGATTCTCAAATCCGCTCTTGAGCGGATCGGATTTGCTCTGCGCACCGGCCACGCCCGCGCTCAGCAATATCGCCAGCCCCAACCAGATCAGTCTCTTCGATCCCATTTCCATGTATGTCTCCCTTTGAAATTCGCGCGCCGGCTTATCTCGCTCCTCCGTTTCGGAGACGATCATCCCCTCCCTCATTCAGAAGGCGAAAAGATGTACTTTGCGCGACGCAGGGACGATAACACATTGGAACGCCCGCCGTCGCGGGCGCAAACCACAGTGGCGCCGCCGAATAATCCCGTCCGGATGCCCTTATGGCATTGCCGGAATGGGCGCCAGTGAGCCATGTTCCTATCTGTTGCGGAGACAGGACGCTAGCGGCGAAACCACGACACAAGGTAAAGAAGTGCGGACAGCAGGATGCTGATCAGGAGGCAAGTGCCAAGAGGTATGAAGACCGACGCATGCCTGCCTCTATACGCAATATCGCCGGGCAATCGTCCCAGAGGGATGCCGATTCGTCCCGCCAGCATTAACACTGCTCCGATCAGGACCAGTAGCAGCCCTATGCCGAGAAGCGCTTTGCCAAGTTCGCTCATAACGGGCTTGTAAATGCTTGTTCCACTCCCGGTTTCTTCATCCGCAACGACATGAACTTGCCTGCGCGCAGATGGTTTTCTATGTCTTCCAGACTATGCCCGGTGGTCTCAGGGACAAAGCGCCAGACGAAGAGGAAGCCGAGGAGGTTCAGCCCCGCATAGACCCACATGGCGCCCCCGGTTCCCAGCAGGCTGACCATGCTGAGGGCTGTGGAGGTAATGATCAGGTTTGAGCCCCACAGCGTAGCCGCGTGAATGCTGCTGGCCTTGCCGCGAATCGCCAGCGGGAACATCTCAGAACCCATCAGCCAACCGATCACCTGGACGCCCCCAGCGTTGAACACCATGTAAACGAGCAGGCAGGCAACCAGCAGCCACGATCCCGATTGCGTCCTGGCCATGCCCATCCGGAACATGCTTCCCAGCACCATCAGGCTGATCACGGTGCCCGGCACCATCACCAGCGTCAGCCTTCTGCGCCCCACACGGTCCACGATGTGGCGTCCAATGGCCGTCATGGTTACAAACACAATGGATACGCTCAGGCTGGCCAGCAGTGCCGCCGACTTGCCGAATCCCGCCCCCGATAACACCGTCGGAGTGTAGTAGATCATGGTTTCCAGTCCGCTGAGTTGCGTGAAAGCTGCCACGCCGAAGGCGGCCACAGCGGCGGGGCGAAGCCATGGCTCCAACAGCATGCTCCAGCTTGCCTTTTTCCCGCTGCCACCCTCCGCGACTACCTGCCGGATCTCATCCAATTCAAAATTCACATCCGATTCGTTGTCGCGAACTTGCTCGAGCACCGAGCGCGCCTTTTCGATCGACACGTTCTCTGCCAGCCAGCGCGGACTCTCGGGCAGACGCAGCATGCAGAGCAGAAGGACAATCGCGGGCAGAACGGCAGCCACGATCATCCCGCGCCAGCTCCACACATCCTGCAGCGTGAAGCCCACAATGTTGGCCACCAGAATGCCGATGCCGATCGATAGATTGAACGAGATGACCAGCTGCCCACGCCGGCTCGGTGGGGCCAGTTCCGCGATGTACATCGGTGTCACCTGCGATGATCCGCCCACGGCAAAGCCCAGCAGAATGCGCGCCAGCGCCAGCAGCAGAGGGCTGGGCGCGAGGCTCGAAGCCAGCGACCCGGCGCAGAACACGCAGGCCACCGTCATGATGGTTCGCTTTCGGCCGATGCGCTCTGAAATCGTCCCGCAGCTCAGGGCGCCGATGACCGCGCCCACCAGGATCGAGGAGGCCACAATCTCCTGCATCTGGTGTCCCAGGTGAAACTCGCTCGAAATGGGCAACAGCGCGCCCGAGATGATTCCTGTGTCGTAGCCGTAGAGGAAACCGGCAATGGCTGTGACCCCGGTTATTACGTATAAAAATGACGATATCCTTGTTGCCGGACAATCTATGGTTGCAGCCATCCTGCGTTCCTCAATTTGAATTCTGAGCTCGCTTTCCTTGCAGCCAGGTTTGCGATCCAGCTTGCGCGCGTCTCGAACAGCGCCTGGTCCGGTGGCTCATCTGCTTGCCATCCACAGATGAGCTGCGAACCCCAGGAGCCAGTAGCCTTCTTCAACCTCATCGAATACTGGTCCGAATCATATCAATCCGGCGCGAGGTAACGTGCTCACTTGCTGACGCAGTCTTGCTGCGCCGTTGACGTGCTCTGCTGCAGATGTTCTTCTTGACGTTGCATGAGTATGCAAGTGTCTACCTCTCAATTCACCCTCGACAACTACGAAACAGACTTTGCGGATCGTCATTTTTTGCATCACGTGGTGACCAAGTGGGCCAAGGAAAAGCCCAACTCTCTCGCGCTTCTCAGTGCAGATGGCAGCCGTACTGTCACATGGAGCGAGTTCGACCGATTCACGACGGCATTGGCCATAGAGCTGATGCACCTTGGCTTCACCAGAGGCGACTACCTGGTCACCTTGTTGCCCATGTCCGTGGATCACGTCTTGCTGGAATATGCTTGTTTCAAAATCGGAGTAATTGTCGCTCCGATTGACCTGCGCCTGTCTTCCGCCGAGGTGATTCGAGCCCTGGAAATACTGCGTCCGCGCGGATTTGTCTGCCTGGGCCTGAATCCACCTTTCGACCTCCGCGAAATGTGGCGCGCGGTGCAGACGCAGTGCCCGTGGATCGAGCATTCCATTGCGGTCGACTCGGCTGAGGCGATCCCAGGCACACGCTCTTATGCTTCCCTTGCCGAGCCGGCGTTTCGCGCTCTGGCTGATGCAGCTCTCCCCACCGATGCTGACTCTGCGGCCCTGGCCCAGGTTGCCTCTACCCTCACTGAGGAGGACGGCGCGCTGGTTATCTTTACCACCGGTTCTACGGGCTCTCCCAAGCCGGCGTTGCTTTCGCACCGCAACATCACGGTGCAGAACATGTGTCTGAGCGGTGGACTTCTGGGTGGAGACCTCGGCTTGCGCATCCTGGTCCATCTGCCTCCATCGCACGTCGCCAGCCAGAGCGAGATGACAATGAGCATGCTGTTCGGAGGTGGCTCGGTTGTTCTCCTTGAGGTCTTCGACGCCACCCGCACGTTGCGTGCAATTGCCCAGCATCAGGTAGAGATCCTGGCACAGATTCCGGCCATGTTCAACCTTGAGTGGATGCTGAAAGACTATGACCGCTACGACCTCTCGAGCCTCAAGTTTGTCGCTTATGGAGGCAATGCCGTTTCGAAGTCCTTTGTGGATCGAGTCGCCTCCATGGCTCCCTTGATCGGCACTGGGCTGGGGCTCACGGAGGCTTCCGGTTTCTGCACTTATATACGGACAGATGCGGACGGCCGGGAAACACTTCTCGCCGGACTTGGCGAGGACATGCCCATCTACCCGTGCTCCATTCGCCAACCCATGCGCGAGGATGGCAAGGCCGGCGATGAACTGCCCTCCGGCGCGATTGGCCATGTGTGCTTTCGCGGGCCGCAGACTTTTCTGGGCTATGTCAACGATCCCGCCGCCACCGCTAAAACAGTTTCGCGCGACGGCTTCCTATACACCGGAGATCTGGGATACAAGGATGCCGCAGGTTTGCATCTGAGCGGCCGCGAGAAATGGGTGATCAAGTCGCTTGGCTACCAGATCTTTCCCGGCGACGTGGAGAACCACATCTGCGCCCTTTCTGAGAAGGTGGCCAACTGCGTGGTTGTCGGCGTGGCACATGAGGTGGTTGCGGAAGCGGTAGTGGCCTTGGTAGAGAGGAGACCCGACGCCGAATTGAGCCCCAGGGAACTCGATCGCCACGCGCGCCTGCTGCCCTCTTATATGCGGCCCCGCCATTGGATCATTCTCGAACCCGGCAAGATGCCGTTGAATCGCGTGGTGAAGCCGGACTACCTGCGCGCCCAGGAGATGGCCCGCAATGAGATCGCCCAGTTGCGTGCACGCGGCGAGTGGGACAGCGGCTACGTCAAGGGCCAGTGATGCGAAGCGAATACGCCCGACGATCTGCATTCTTCGCCACGGACGCCGGATGCAATAGGTGCTAGAACAGCACAACTGTCCGTTTGCGTACACCAGTTTTCGGAATTGGACACCGCGCAGGTTCGCGATGCGGCGCCTCGGTAGTCCTATAGCGATGATTCATTGAGGTTTCCGAATCCCTGACTTTGGCAGTTGGAATGCCAATGAATCAGGTTCAGGAATCACCTTTCTGGAGTTCCACTCGGTTCGCGCTTAGCCGTGAGACATTCTGCAATCGTCTGAGCAGCACACAGATCACGGGCGCGGACCTTGCACTTGAAAGGATGCTGTCCAGTGGGAATATTCACGCAGAATCTCAGATTTTCGGTGCGGCAGTTGCGCCGTAATCCCGGTTTCACCGCGACGGTGGTCTTTACACTGGCGCTCGCCATCGGCGCGAACACTGCGATCTTCTCCATCGTGAACGCGCTGATGCTGAAGAACCTGCCCTACGCGCACCCGGAACGCATGGGGGCCATCTTCCAGCGAATTCAGGGCGCGGGGTCCTCGACCGGGCGCCGTGACATTGATGGAGAGCAATGGGAACTGCTGCGCGACAACGTTCCTTCGTTGCTTTCGGCCGTCTCCAGTAGCAGCACGAATGGGGTCAATCTGCAGGCGGGCCAGAGTGTGGAATACGTACACGCGGCGCGTATCTCCGCGCACTACTTCGACGTGTTGGCGATTCGACCCACCCTTGGGCGCAACCTTTCGGAGACCGAGGACAAACCGAACGGACCAAAAGTCGCTATGCTCAGCTACGGGCTGTGGCACACCACCTTCGGAGGCAACCCAACCCTGATCGGCCAGACGATTCGGCTCAAGGGTGAACCCTATACCGTAATCGGCGTGCTGCCAGAAGGAGCTACCACCCCACTGAACGCCGACCTTTACACAGCTCTCAAGCCAAGCCGCGAGGGCGAGGGAGGCGGGACCAACTTTGCAGTCATCACCCGGCTGCGCGACGGCGCCACGTGGCAACAGGCAGACGCGGAGATCAACCGCGCCTGGGCAGCCCGAGCCGCCCGTTCATCGGCCAGCCACCCCGGCAGGCGCGTGGCCTATTATTCTGCGCCACTGCAAAAAGGCGAGACCGCCGAGCTGCGCCCAAAGGCATTGACGCTGATGCTGGCGGCCGGTTTCATCCTGCTGATCGCCTGCGCCAACCTGTCCGGGCTGACGCTGGTGCGCATGACGCGCCGGGTGCCGGAGGTCGCTACGCGGCTAGCCCTGGGAGCTTCGCGCTGGCAGATTCAAAAGCAGTTCTGGGTGGAGAACCTGTTGCTGGCCGCTGTAGGCGGCGCGGCCGGAGTGGGAGTGGGGTTTCTTGCTCTTCGTGGCTTGTTGTCGCTGCTGCCTGAAGATTATCTCCCGGTGGCCGGCGTGCCGCTCGACGGCCGCGTGCTAGCCTTCACATCGGTTGTCTCAGTGTTCACAAGTGTATTGTTCGGCATGTTGCCCGCGCTCGCCGTCCGGAAGGTCAATCTGCGCTCGTCGATGGCCAGCCGGACCGTGGCCAGCGGAGAACGGCTGCGCCTGCGGCAGATGCTGATTGCCGGCGAAGTGGCATTGACCGTGGTTCTGTTGGCCGGCAGCGGCTTACTCATTCGGACTCTGATCCATCTGCAAACCTTACCGCCGGGATTCAATCCCTCTGGAGTGATGACGGCCAAGGCTTCATTGGATGATGCGCGTTATCACGATCCGGCAGCTTTCAGTAAGTTGCTCGATGACAGTATCGCCGCCATGCAGCGCATTCCCGGCGTCGAGAACGCAGCGGTCGGCTTGTCACTGCCCTATGAGCGCGCCCTGAACAATGGGGTCACGATTCAGAGCGGCCCGGAAGCCGGACGGCAGGTAGGAACCGACGAGGTTTACGTCACACCCGGCTACTTCGCCACTTTGCAAATTCCGCTGCTGGCGGGTCGTGCCTTCACTAATGCGGACGGTCCGGATAAGCAGCAGGTGGCAATCGTCAACCGGACATTTGCGCGGAAGTTCTTTCCCGGAGCCAATCCCGTCGGCAGCAGTCTCAATAAAGGAGTAGTGATTGTGGGCGTTGTGTCCGACGTACAGCTTTCGTCGGGGCTCAATCCAACCGCCCCGCTCATGAGCGAAGAAACCATGTACATTCCGGCAGCGCAAATGACCCAGCCGGAAGACCTCGCACTTATACATACATGGTTCCAGCCCAGCTGGATCGTGCGTACAGCCGGGCCGGTGGAGGGGTTGACGGCACAGATGCAGCGAGCGCTGGCGAGCGCCGATCCCGGTCTGCCGTTCTCAGGCTTTTACGGAATGAGCGACCTGATGGCCCAGACGCTCTCGACGCAGCGCATTGAGGTGGCCCTGCTCAGCGCCATGGCCGGCCTGGCCCTGCTGCTGAGCGCAGTGGGAATCTTTGCGCTGGTGTCCGGCATGGTGGCGCAACGAACGCGCGAAATCGGCATCCGCATTGCCCTGGGTTCCAGTGTCCGCCAAGCCATGGTCCAGGTTGCAGGCTCGGGGATTCGCGCATCAGCATACGGACTCCTCCTCGGCCTGATCCTGTGCACGGCGGTGCTGCGCGTAATGCATAGCGTGCTCTACGGGATAAAGGTCTACGATGCACCGACGATTGTGTCAGTAGTGCTGACGCTGGCCTCGGTTACGTTGCTGGCTTCGTCAATTCCGGTGTTGAGAATTGCGCGCATTGACCCGGCGCGCACGCTAAGGGACGAATAGAACAATCTCTCCCTATAAGAGATCATCGGGCTACACACGAGGCAGTTCTGACAAGTATAGAGCCCCTCTGATCTCCGGCTCTTGCCCCCGACCTCGACCTTGCAAAATAGTTGTTGCAACGAATAACGATCCGCCGCATCCAAACAGGTGAAAGGAGCAACACAAGATGTCTACTGCCACCATTACACCTGCCGCCCTGACCACGTGGAAGATCGATCCGGCCCACTCAGCCGCCGAGTTCAAGGTGAAGCACATGATGATCTCCAACGTGAGAGGCAAGTTCAGCGGCCTCAGCGGATTACTGAGCCTCAACGAAGCTGACCTCACCGCCTCCAGTGTCGAGGCTTCGATCGACGTAGCTACCATCAGCACGGGCGACCCGCAGCGCGACGGACACCTGAAGAGCGCCGACTTCTTCGACACCGAAAAGTTCCCCACCTTCACCTTCAAATCCGTTGCCGTGCATCAGGATGCACCCGGCGAAGTGGCCGTGACCGGCGAACTGACCATGCACGGCGTCACCCGCACCGCGACCTTTGCCGTGGAAGGACCAAGTGCACCCGCCAAGGATCCCTGGGGCAACATCCGTGTTGGATTGTCGGCGACTGCCAAGATCAATCGAAAGGACTTCGGCCTTACATGGAACTCCGCGTTGGAGACCGGCGGCGTCCTCGTAGGCGAGGAAGTCACCATCACTTTGGATGTGCAGTTCATCAAGGCTTGAGCCCGCAGCGGACTGATTACCTGTTACAACAAATATCATGCTCGCGCATCCAATAGTGGTACGTGAGGAGGTCAACCATGTCGCTTCGTCCCGTGAAGCAGATACTCGAAACCAAGCCCACCATCGAAGGCGCAGGCGTGAAGTTGCAGCGTGCCTTCGGGTTCGGCACGACAAAGGAGTTCGATCCCTTTCTCCTGCTGGATGACTTTCGCAACGAGAACCCCGCCGACTACCTGGCCGGGTTCCCCTGGCACCCCCATCGGGGAATTGAAACCATCACCTATGTGCTGGCGGGCGAGGTGGCTCACGGCGACAGCCTGGGCAACAAAGGCCGTATGACCGCGGGGGATGTCCAGTGGATGACAGCGGGCAGCGGCATTCTTCACCAGGAGATGCCGAAGGGCGATGCGAATGGCCGCATGCACGGCTTCCAGTTGTGGGCGAACCTGCCCGCTTCGTTAAAGATGACCGACCCGCGCTACCAGGACATTCCGTCCAGCGCCATCCCCGAAGTAACCGAAGACGACGGCACCCGGGCGCGCATTATCTGCGGGGAGTTCTGGGGCAAGCGAGGACCGGTGGAGGGTGTGGCCGCCGATCCCAGCTACTTGGATATCTCGGTGCCGCCCAACCAGCGCCGCCGCATCCAGGTGGAGACGACGCGCAACGCGTTCGCTTACGTTTTTGCCGGTACGGGGAGATTCCGCGACGCCTCGGAGCCTCAAGCCGTTCTGACCGAGTCGGCCGTGGACCCCAATGCAACGCCAGCGTACAACGCGAAAAACCATTCGCTTGTTCTGTTTGATCGGGGGGATGAGATCGTGGTCCAGGCCGGCCCCGAGGGCATCCGCTTTCTGCTGGTATCGGGCAAGCCGCTCGAAGAGCCGGTGGCTTGGTACGGGCCCATCGTGATGAACACCCAGGCCGAACTGCACCAAGCCATGAGCGAATTGCAGGATGGAACATTCATCCGGCACAAGTGACGCGAGACAGTGGCTCCCACGGACGGATGCCAGTTCGTGGGAGCCGCAGAATCCCGCTGCAGCGGGCGAAAATCACTCGATTAGGGTCAAAAAATGGCGATTTTCAGGAACTTCTGTTTACCACTAAGACAACGTGGTGGTTGGCAGGCTGATTCGTCATCTCGTTGATTAAAAGTAGCTTATCTCTTCTACCGAGCCGAAAGCACCCCCCGGAAATCACCCATTTCAGGGGGGAGGGGGGTGGGTACCCTTCAGGTACAGACCGGGGGGATATCGTACGTTTTAGACCGGGCGCATCTCCGACACTGCAAGCGAAGGGGTGAGGACGTAGAAGATTCTCATGCCTTGGAAAACGAGCAGTGTGATGGACGAGA
>Ga0181520_10001740_pt1 | contig 43133 bp, 25 predicted proteins | sample PEATcosm2014_Bin_29_FD_132451 | JGI IMG/M metagenome (GOLD analysis project Ga0181520, IMG submission 132451) | Peatland microbial communities from MTU Mesocosm Facility, Houghton, MI, USA - PEATcosm2014_Bin02_30_metaG | ecosystem: Environmental > Terrestrial > Soil > Wetlands > Peat | place... | reverse complement strand
CCGAGCTCTTGTGACCGCATGATTTTCACCCGCCGGCGCCGCTCACCCGGCAGCCCGTCCCAGCCCTGCGCAGAGCTGTCCGGTATGGCTCCTAATTGACCAGTCTCAGCCTTGTTTCCACCCCGGCCGCCCTCTCCGGCGCCGTCGTTGCGGACGATGTTTTTCCAGGCTCCTGGCCGCCGTTCTCCTGCAGCGTCACCGCCAGCTGCTGCCGTCCTAGCTCGATGATGGCCTCGAGGATGCCATCGCGGAAGATCTCCCCGTTCCATCCCGCCCGGCGTCGATTCGGGCTCGTACCAGCGTTATGGAAGCCGATCTCAAAGAGGTCCTGGAACTGGGCATGGCAGGGAGGAGTTCCGTTCTGGAACTCCTTCAGGGTGATGTCGGAGACGAGCAGACGGGAGTGAGCATCGCCTTTATCGTAACCTTCATAATCCTCGTGGAACGATCGCGCCTGCCTGGCGCTCGCAGCGAAGATGAACCAATCTTGGTCATGGTCGTCCGTTGTACACCAGTACAGCTTGATCGTCTGCTTGCTTGCCATATACCCACCGTTCTCCCCCGCCGCCGGATCGAAACCCGACGCGGAGGGAGAATAGTATAGCATGTATCTCAGATAGTACGTAGATGCTGACAGGCAATTCCCTGACATCGATTCCCCAGGCCCCCAGCTACTTTCCCCCCTCGGCTGGACAGGCACACCCCGAAATCCACTCCGTCCACCGTTCGCCCCGCTTCTACCTGCTTCAGCGCAGCAATGATCTGCGTCTCGCTGCTCTTGCTCATGCCGATCCTCCCCAAGTCCGAAATCATACTTGCGTATGTGCGGATCTAGGGAGGCCGGTCAGGAATATCGCCCCATCGAGTGGAGAAATTCTGTCGGGTTGGTGAAGATCAAGGGCGTTACCAAAAGAACCAAGGAGCCGGTCGTCGAGCAGTTTTTCGCGCGGTCGTTCCGAAGTTGCCTACGCACGTGAACTTGATGGCCGTTGTATCAGGCTGTTTCTGCGAGAGCCAGTGCAGAAGTGGGGAACGTCGTCAGACTCGACACAATTCTCTTTTTGAGAACGAAAGCAGCGCAAATCTGTTTCCAATCCAGCAGAAATCTGTGTATATTAGCTCCCACAAGGATCCCGCGAACCGACCTCCGGATCGCCCCACCCTGGCGAGTTTTTTCCCCAACAATATATGTAGTTGAAGGGCTGACCCCGAAGCACGTAGTTGTAGCGCGTACGCCGAACCGCAGTCCTGTACGTCCACCGCCACATCGGAGAATGCCATGCGATCGATCAGCAACCGCCTTCGCCTCACCCTCGCCATCTCGTTCATCTTTGCCACCACGGCAACACACGCCCCTGCACAGTTGGAAGCCGAGAGCGGGGCGCAACTGCTAAGCCTGGTCAATCAAAGCGGCCAGCCAGAAAAGGTCGACGAACCCTCCTCAAGCCAACTAAAAGCGATGCAGGAGAGCAAGGATGCCATGAAGGACCAGGTGCCAACCTGCAATGGTCAGCGCAACGATCTCAGCGGGTCGGACCTGGCCGACGCAGCCACCACCGTATGTACGAGAGTCGCCAGTGAATACGCGCAGGCCAACGCCGAAGAAGAGGTCATGAAGGCCCTTATCCTGGGCTGCTGGTGGGACAGCCAGGCATCCACCCATAGTCGAAACTGTCAGGGTCTGGCCAGCGAGTTGTTCAGCCATGGAAACACCGAGGCCGCAAGCGTAATCCTCAGCCAGGCCAGCGGTTGCGATACCAGAACCCACGGCGATCCGGTGAACCAGTGCTTTGGATTTGTAGAAGGCAATCCGCAGATGCTCCAGCTATTCACCAGCGATCAGCTGATGAGCATGGCCCAGAATGCCTACAGCCGCGAGCAGGACCTCTCTGCGGCACAATATCTGCAATCGGTTGGAGTAGCCGCGAACGTGGCCGCCGCGCAACAGAATAACCTGCAAACCTATAGCGACAGCGCCGCCGCTCAGCAGCAGGTGGCAGCGCAGGTTGCCGCCGCGGGAGCCGCGGCCCAGGCCAGGATGAACACCCCGAGCGCCCTGGTTACCGCCCTCCAAAGCCTGCCCGGCGCCGGCCCCGACTCCATCCAGCAAACTGTGGACCAGCAGCAGGCCGCGATCCTCGCCGCCGGAAACGCCAACGCCGCCGCGGCCCAGGCGCAACAGCAGGCCAACGCACTCGCCGCGCAACAGGCCGCGCAGCAGGCCGCAATCCAGGCCCTGCAGAACGCCAATCAACCCGCGCCCTACTCCCCGCCCACCAACTCTGCGGCCAATTCCACCGGAGCCGCCACCCCCACCGTTCCCCCCATCACCCAGGCCTGCATCAGCGAGTTCTGGGACCCGAACTCCTACAACTGGCTCTCCTTCCAGAACAACTGCGGCCAGCCCATCAACCTCACCTGGATCGCCAAGAACCCCGCCGACCCCATCGGCGCCTCCAGCGCGGACATTGCCGCCGGACAAGCGAAGAACACCGGCTGGTCGCAGGCCGAGGTCTCGCAGAAGCAGGACTTCGCCTTATTCATCTGCCCGGCCGGCTCCTACGCCGCCGACTTCACCACCCGCCTGGCCATCCGCAGCCCAACCGCATCCTATGTCTGCCTGAAGCGATAAAAGAGATGTTCGGATAAGTCACGGTCAATGCTGACTACGTAGCTTCGATGTTGAGGAAGCCGATCACCGAATCGCGCTATTTCGCTGGTTGAAGGTCCCCGTATTGGCAGAGCCATTTCGCAGCATCGCTGAAGTATATTGTTAAGCGATGTACTTCGAAAACCCGCCGAGAACAGAGAACAGCGTAACACTTATCTCAGATATGTATATTACCTTGAACCACCCTGGATTCAGCTTCTTTGGGAGCGCACTCACCCTCCGATAAGTGGCTGCGGGAAGCGTAGGCCCGCTGGGTGGAATTCGCGCACGATTACAGTTATTGATTCGGCCTGGCGGTGCAACTCTTGATGGCCTGAGTGAAAATGCCGGCAGCCTTATCGGCGGAACTGGAATCCTGGAATGTAATGGCTACTGCGCTTTCCGTGTCGGTGCTGCTCTTCGGTGCACCCGTGCCCCAAGTCATGAGCGTGCTGACGTTCACAACGTTGTTATCGTTTCCGAGATTGACATCGTTGCGAGAGCTGTTGACGCTGGGGTTTTTCATGGCTCCCAAATTGACGATGCTGGTGTCGCGGTCGTCCGACCAGCCGACAATCCAGCGGCCGGTGGGGTCGGTCTCGCGGGTTTCCGAGACATATTTGAGGGTGCAGGGGCCGACGATTTGAAGGCTGGTGGTTTTGTGGAAGTTGTGTCCGTTGCTGGTGTCGGACTGGGACTGACCGGCAGCGACGAGCCACTGTTGGGTGCCGGGGTCGGCCAATGGACTAGCCACAGGCGGCACATAGGCGGCGGCGACGGCCTGCGGAGGGACCGTCCCATTGGCTTGCTGCTGCGCCTGCACAGCCCGCTGTTGGGCCAGCATCTGCGCTTGTTGCTGCTGCTGTGCGGCGGCTTGTTTTTGGGCTGCGGCCTGTTGCGCTTGCATCTGGGCTTGCTGTCGCTGAATGGCCAGTAGCTCTGACATCGGCATTGGATCCCCCGGCTGCCGTGCCTGCATTACGCGGTCTCGCTGCACTGCGGCTAGGACCTGGGCTTGCTGGGCCGGGGTAAGTTGCTGGGCTGCGGTCTGGGGCTGGCCCAAGATCTGTGCTTGTGCTTGCTGCTGTTTCGCCGTGGCCTGTTGCGCCTGTAACGCGTTAGCTTCTTGTTCGAGGCTGGCCACGGCCTCTTTCGCGTTTGCGATGGGAACGATGTTTGCCTGCCGCGGCTGCGCGGGTGGTTTCGCTACTGCAGGTGCAACTGCAACGGTTGGAGCGGTTGCATTCATTTGGGCGAGGGCGGATTGCGCGCCGGTTTCGCCTTGCGCGGCCGCTAACTGGTACCACATACGCGCTTGCGCGAGATCGATGGGTACGCCCAGTCCGTGCTGGTACATAAAGCCCAAATCGGTTTGAGCGTCTGCGTTCTTCTGCGCGGCTGACTTGCGGAACCAGAGCATCGCCTGCGCATAGTCCTGAGGCATGCCGAGGCCTCTCATGTAGAGATAGCCGATGTCATTCTGGGCACTTGTTTCTCCGTGCGCCGCTGCTTTCTGGAACCAGGCCATCGCCTGCGCGTAGTCCCGGGGCACGCCCTGGCCCATCATGTACATCAAGCCAATATCGCTTTGGGCACTGGCATCTCCCTGCGCCGCTGCTTTCTGATACCACGCCATGGCCTGCGCATAATCCTGAGGAACGCCGAGGCCGCCCTGATAAAAGAATCCGACAAAACGCTGGCCTATGGGGCTCCCGAGTTGTGCGGAGGTCTGGTACAGCTTGAGCGCTTCTGCGTACTGTTTTTGGAGGACCAGCTGGTGGGCCTTAGCTTCGAGCGCAGCGGTTGTCTGCTTGACGGCTGCGGGGGTAGGCGCGGCGGCAACCGCAGCGGTGCGTGCAACGGTGGGTGCAGCGGTGGGTGCGGCTGCGGCGGCAGCGCTGGGTGCTGCGGTGGGTGCCGCGGCGGGCGCAGCGGTAGGCACAGCGGCGCTGGCCGCGGCCTGGGCAGGGGCGTGGGTCGCCACTGCCGCGAAGAGGAACGAGATTGCGAGAGTGAGGCGAAGGCTCTTCCGGGTCAATCGCATGGCATTCTCCGCTTCATCGCCTTAGGTTATGCAGGCCCTGGGGTTCGCACTACCACGCAGTTTCCGAGGGAGGAGACGGGCCGGGGTCCTCTGCGTCAGGCGACATCTGCCGCCGCCGGATCTGCGACTCGTTCCTCAGGCGGGAGGGGGCGCACCCATTTGGGCAATCATCTGCTGAATTTGGGGTTTCGTTTCAGCTGGAGCCAGCTGTTCCGCTTTCAGGAAAAAGCCCTTTGCTTGAGCCTGCTGGTTCGCGGCATTCAATGCTCTTCCGGCCAGAGCGTATGCCTCCCAGCGTTTCTTGTCCATCTGGATCAGAGCGGCGCAAGTCCTCATGGCACCAGCCATGTCGTTGCTCGAAAACTGTTGCAGGGCCTGTTGCAATTGGTTGTCGTAGGCCTCGGACTGAGCATCGGTTTGCGCGTCGGCCTGCGGGTCGGAAGCGGAAGCTGATTGCGGGGAACTCCCACCTGAAAGGGCAAGCTGCGAGAATTGCTTTCGATTCTCTTCCTGGGCCGCTTTGAGCTGCGCCTCCAACTGCGCGATTTGGGTTTGGGTCTGCGCCTCCAGGACGGGCTCCGACTTGGTCTGCTGGTCCATCTTCTGCAGAAGGATTTGCTGCTCCATCGCCCGCATCTTGCTCTCTTGAGAAGTCCGTTGAAGGTACACGTACAATCCCACTCCAACGCAGACCACGGCAACAATCCCGGCAACTCCAATCCAAAGCGCTTTATTGGATTCAAGCTTGACCTTGCGGAAGCTTTCCCCCAGCATGCGCTCGACGGTAAGCCGTCCCACGGGGCGCACCGCGGCAGCAGGCGGGGGAGGAGCTGCGGCGGCCGACGGAATCGCGGCTTCGCGTGTCATTCGCGCAGCGGAGAGTTCGCTGGGAACAGCGAGGCGAGTAGGGCGCGAGGCTGCTGCCGGCGGTGGATCGTACTCTACGCGAAACTCGGGGCCGCCCGCGCCCAACTGGACCACGTCCAGGTGCTGCAGGCAGGTCGGTGTCGAGATGCGCTGCTTGTTTACGAACGTGCCGTTGCGACTCTGCAAGTCGACGATATTGAACCCTGACGGGCAGGCGGCGTTAGCCACGATCTTCACGTGGCGGCGGCTGACCAGGTCGTCGCGGTCCGCGTCGTATTTGATCGCGCAACCTTCTTCACGACCGGCGATAATCTCCTGTGCGGGATCAAACGTGTCAGTTCGTCCAGTCATGCTTCCCAGATACTTAATGACTATCTTCATGGTTTCTTCCTCGGCTTCGTACTGCCCCAGTATCCTCGATGAATTGCCACTGACCGAATCTTATGATCTTCTCGCTCAGGGGATCGTGCTGCCTCCAGCCTGGTTTCCGTAGAGTTGAAAAAAGTATTGCTGCAACTGCTGAACCTGTTGAGGACTCCAAAGAGCTTGGTGTCCTTGGTATTCACGAAGCAGATAGCCAAAGGCCTGTTGTTTTTGGCCTAGGGTAAACTGACTGGAGTTCATGAAGTTGCTGGTCTGCTGCATCACAAAAGATTGCGCACTTGCAGTGATGACTTGATTGTCGTTAGCCGCCTGCGTCTGATCGAATTGCACGCTGTAAAGCCAGTGCAGCGCGCTCGCCTGCTCTTGAAAACTTGCACTCGGATTGCCTATAACATCCTGCGGCTCGGTAGCGGTTGCGGTCGAATCGAACAACGGAAGAACGATTCCGGCGGGACCTTCCAGAACTGTCCCTTCCAGAAAGTTTCCGATTGCCGTCTGGACCGCGTCACCGGTAACCGTTACAAACGCGTCGCCGCCGTCTTTTCCGGATGCGATATCGTTCACCATATTCGCAGTATCGAGGCCATATTTTAGATTGGTGAACAAGCTTTTTAAGCCCTTGCCCTCTTCTACTGCATCCTCAAGGTTCTGCTTCAAGGCCGCATTCTCCGGGGTGTCGGGCAAGTCATCCATGGCCTCCAAGGCGGATTGGTTCAGGCTCACCGATTGGTCGACCGCTTTCTCATCGACAGTTTGCACTGCTTCCAATTTTTCGCTCTTCTCCTTTGTCAGGAGCGGCTCGCTCTCGCCAAAGTTGTCCCCGCTCCCAGGTGCCTCGGCGAGGGAATCGGCACCGGGCAGACTGCCGGCAGCAGTCGGGTCCGCGGCTGCTGCGTTTGTCGTCCCGCCATTCGAGGCTTGGGTGGTCTGCGGCCCTTGGTCTGCCGCCTGCATAAGCTCAGCGCTATAAACGCTGCTTTGCGCTCCGTCAGACGATGGAGCCGGGGGAGTGAAATCAATCACGGAGACGCCCGGCGAATCTTTCGGTAAGCTATTTGGATCGTTGAAGTCGAGAACTGTAACTCCAGGCGAAGCGTTCGACAAGCCATTTGGATCGTTGAAGTCGAGAACCGTGACTCCAGGCGAACCGTTCGGTATAGAATCTGGGTGGCTAAAATCCAGAACTGTGACTCCTTCACTTTGCCCATTTGGAATCGAAGAATCAGCCGCGACCACGTCATTTGGGGCTGACACAGATTCAGGGGAGTCACCTTCTCCTGGCTGGCTGGAATCGCTGCCTGACATCCCAGCTCCTGTGAAGCTTGCGCCGGGCGACCCTTGCGGTGAAATGCTGTTCGGGGCGGCGTTCTGGGGCGTGGCGGCGCTTAGTTCCTGGCTAATGCGCGTTTGCAACTGCTGGACCACGGTTACCCGCGCCTGTGCTGCGTCCTGCGACGACTTCAGCATGGCGGCGATCTGTTGCTTCAGCGAAGTCAGTTCTATCGTTCGCTGTTGCTGCGCTGCTTGTTCCGCGGCTTGTTGCTGCTGCTCAGCGGCCTGCTGCGCCTGAAGGTGGGCCTGATATTGTGCGACCGAAGCGTTGCAGGCAGCCATCTGCTGTTGTTCCCTCGGCGCCATCGTTGTATACAACGCATCGTGCAGCGATTGGCAACTGGATCGGCTGCACAAACTGCCTGGAGTTGCTCCCGAGTTGGGAACATTGGGCTGGTTCTGATTCGCGTCAAGGCAATTCTGGTGCTGTGTCTGGATCTGCTGGTTGATCGTATCCCACTGTTGCTGCAGACAACTGCACTGGTTTGCATTTGTAGCCGAATTGGTGCCGCCCGGCATGTAATATTCGCCATTGGACTGGTTATAAGTGAAGGCGCTGGTATCGCATTGCTGCCCGATGCATGTAACGGGCAACAGCACAGCAGCACACACAGCTAAACGCAGCGAAGCTAATTCCATCTTCCCCTCCCCGCTGATTCCGGCTGAAGCTTGGCCCTTAAGGCTTGCAGTAGTGAACGGTCAGATGTTGGGTTCGATTTCCGTAACTGACTGGATCAACGACAGTAACCAGTGCACTCTGGCCTGGGGCGAGTTGCCGATCTGCACTATTTCCCAATCCGAAATAGAATGGCGTCTTTGCGTCCGCACGATACTGGAGCTTCAGAAACTGACCCGAGAAGCTGGGTGCTCCATTGGCATCGACAATGCCGCTCACGACATCCGCGTTCACGAAGAGCGAATCCTCACCCAAAGCAGATACCGTCACGGAATCGTCCGCCCAATTTGAGCAACCTGTCTGCTTTGCCGCCGCAGCTTTGGCGGCGTCCGGATCTGCCGGAATACCCTGTCCCGGCGGGGCCATCATCGCCCGCACTCCCCACTGGGAGTTGGCGGCCACCTGCGCATTCGGCGCAACACCCAACACTGCGGCTGCGCTTACCCGGCTTTGCTGCGGCACCACAACTACAGTGGGAGCTGCCGTCGTAACCACGCCAGGAGCAGGCCTACCAAGCACTGCCGCTGCGGAGGGAGCAGATGGCCTTGCAACAGGAGAAGTTGTTGGGGGTAGGACAGACGGCGTCGGAGAACCCGGCTGGGGCGGTTCCACCGGATGAACAGTGAGCACGGGCAGTACCTGCCGGGGTGGCTCGACCGGGTGCCCAGTTAGCACGGGAAGTCCCTGCCGTGGCGGCACAACCGGATGGTCTGTTAGGACGGGAGAACCTTGCCGAGGCGGCTCACCCGGGTGTGTGGTGAGGACCGGAAGTCCCTGCCGCGGTGGCTCAACCGGATGGTTGCTTAGGACAGGAGAACCATTCGCCGGCTGCCCGTTTGCCGGGTTGTTGCGTACCACGGGTGGAGGCGCGTTACGTACGGGGTAAGGCGCGGCACCTGAGGGGCGCTGTGGCTGTGGCTGCTGCTGGCGCTCCTGCTGCTGTTGTTGCTGTTGCTGTTGTTGCTGCTGCTGGCGCTCCTGCTGCTGTTGTTGCTGTTGCTGTTGTTGCTGCCGCTGGCGTTCCTGTTGCTGTTGCTGTTGTTGCTGTTGCTGCTGCTGGCGCTGTCGTTCCTGCTCTTGTTCCTGCTGCTGCTGTTGTTGCTGTTGTTGCTGCTGCTGGCGCTGTCGTTCCTGCTCTTGTTCCTGCTGCTGTTGTTGCTGCTGGCGCTGTCGTTCCTGCTCTTGTTCCTGTTCCTGTTGCTGACGCTGGCGCTCCTGTTCTTGTTCCTGCTGCTGGCGCTCGCGTTCTTGCTCCTGCTGCTGGCGCTCGCGTTCTTGTTCCTGCTGCTGGCGCTCGCGTTCTTGCTCCTGCTGCTGCGCTGTTGTCTGACCGAGGAGGGTCCGCGTCCCAGCCGGGACGATCAGCATCAAGACCAACACGACAGCCGTGACGCGCCGTCGCTTACCAGAAGAGATGATTTGGCCCCAAACGCGATAAAGTGAACACACAATAGCACCTCGGGCAGTCTGGGAAGGAAAAACACCGTCTTTCGTGGAGTATGCCTCAGGATTCAGTTTTTTGGCAATAGGAAACGGCCCGTTTCTATAACTTTCTAGTGGGGTGCCAGTTCAAGGCACCCGTCTACCTTATCCCAAAGACCAGTCGACACATAGAAGTCATCCCCAATCTGGTAGCCCAGATAATAGAAGAGCGTAGACCCGTCCCACAGGACACCACCATTCTCAGCAAACGACAGGGATTGTTTGGAAGCTGGCGCGATAGCCCATCTCGCATTTGAGTGGTCAGAGCTGTCGAACTCTTGGAGAGAATCCCCTTTTCTATAAATCGCAGCTGCCTCCGTTATTTGCAGCGGTATGGAGGAAGAATTGCAGACATTAAGGATACCGTTCCCCAGTGGCGCGGATGCCGCAGCATCAGGATCAGCCTCGGACTGGAGTTGGTACGTTTCAGACTGCACTTGTCTGGAGAGGCTGGCACTCCAGGCCCCTAAGCCGACCGATGCGATTGCCAGGATGCCCGCGGCGGCCCAAATGAGGACATTGCCTCTCTTGTCTATGGTCGGCTCTTCCTGGTCAGAAGCAAATGCGCCTTCACCACTCGACTCGGCGGCAGTGCTCGACAAAAAGGCGGCCCGAAGTGCATCCACAAACGAGAGGCAAGAGGGAAAGCGCCACTCCGGCTGAAGAGAAAACACGCGGTCCCAGACATCGCAAACTCCAATGTCAGGTTCCATCGGAGGATTCTCCGCCCACATGCCACAGCCGATGCGGAGGAGTTGTTCTACCCGTGTAGCCGCTTGAAAAGGAAACACCCCATAAAGGAGCCGGTAAGCGATGCAGGCCAGCAAGAACTGGTCTGCCGCCGGGGTAAGCTCCTCCTGGCGAAGAAACTCCGGCGTTATCTGGGGAAGCTGCGCTGCTAACTGGTCGAGTTGCGCGGAGTCCCATCGCAGGAACCAATCTGGAACAAACACACGCCCTTTTTCATCCACCAGCAGTGTCTCGATCCGTAGAAAACCATGCACTATGTCACGGCTGTGCAGGAGGTCTAAACCTTCGCCAAGTTGCTGCAGAATATCGAGAGCGGCATCTCGTGATATTGTGGCCTCTTTGAGTAAGGGCCGAATCTTCCCCTTCGAGGCCCCACAGCCGATCTCGAATTCCCCACTGTACGAAGCGATAGAGAAGGAAGGGAAAATACCTGAGTTGTCCAGGCCGGCGGATTGGGCTCTCGGGTCGGCATGGATATGCGCACCCACTCGCATCCGAATCGGTTGAGTAGCGTCTCGAGAGCCGTTCCACTCAAGCTCAATTGAGGGCAGTGCCAGAATTGCACCAGTCATGGAGGAAATTCCGCCTATTACTTCAATCGAATGCAGCTTTCGTCTTCTGTTTCCGAGGTGCCTGTGTATAACCGGGCTCCGCCGTTTTGGGAGAGGTCAATCGCGTAGAGGGCATAGGTTCCCGGCCACTCAGCGAGTTGAACTTGCTTCACCTCACCACGGCGCAGTAGATAGGGGCTCCAGCCGTGATTGAACGCGTTCAATACCTGCAGGCGTCCTGCGCTATCCCAATAGGCGACTGAGAAGTTGCGGATTTCCACATCGATATTGCCTCGATTGCAGACCACGAAGGCTTTGTTCTGTGGCAGAGAGATATTCTCTAGCTCCTGGCTGGCGGATGCGATGTTTTCCGACTGCAACAACTTCCGCGTCGAAGACAGTTCAGACCGTAATGACCATACCCGCAGCCCCAATGCGACAGGAGCACAGACGCAAACGCATAATACAATGATTGCAATTCGACGCTCGGAAAAGGACTCATTTGGCATGAAGTCTGTCCTCAGGAATCAACACAATGTGAAAGCAACTAAAACTCAGGAGACATTGCCTGGTGCGACCGCCATCTGAAGCAGTACCGATGTTGGAAACTGTCCTTGCGCGTGGCGCAGAATCTTCTGCGCTCCTTCAGCGTCATCATTCCGTTCGCAGATGAGGGCATGAAACAATCCGCACCTGACTTGCTGCAGGTTTGCGCGATCCGGAACTGATGGGCCGTTCGACAGAACCAGGGAAGCGGCAAATCTCGCATCCACAGCAAGACTCTCAGAGCCCGGATAGCGCTCTGCCTGCTGGCGAAGCAGTCGCTCGGCAGAAGCAAAATCGCCCGCATCCAACAAGGAGAGAACATTCCGATAGATAGCCTGCAAATCCGCGGCGCTACCTTCGCCGCCTCGATTCCGTGCTGCGGTGACTAGCTGCTGCAAACTGGCTGAAGCGCCGGCGCTATCCGGCACGAAGCACGCTAAGTCTAATGCCATGGCCTCGCAGGAGGAGTAACGTGCCAGCGGATCCTTCTCCATGGCTCGAGCGATAATCAGGTCAAGCTCAGGTGGAACATCGACATAATCCCTGAGGGGCGGGGGACTATTCTCGATCTGCCAGTTAAGCAGCTCATACTCGACGATCGAATCCATCGGCAGTCTTCCGGAAAGCATCTCAAAAAGCAGTATTCCGAGAGAGTAGATATCGCTTCGGTTGGTTACTTCCCGCCCAAGAATGCGTTCCGGCGCCATGTACTCGATGGTGCCCACCATGCTCTTCTCGCGGGTCATGCGTTCAGAGCCGATGGCGTGCGCAATGCCAAAATCCATCACCTTCACGCACCCGGTCCGGTCAATTATTATGTTTTCCGGTTTTATATCTCGATGTAGTACGCCGAGACGATGCGCATAATCCAGCGCATTAAGCACCTGAATCATAACGAAAGCAGCTATATCCGTCGGGAGTGGCAAAAGATCCTTGAGTCGCGCCCCGTCCACGAACTCCATCACGATGCAGGTCGCACCGTCACCCTGGAATAAGGAATATAGCTGGGCAATTCCGGGGTGATTCAGCCGCCCCTGCAACTTGGCTTCGTTGCGAAACCGATTCATCACTGCCGGGGACGCAGCAAACTCCGACCGCAGGCGCTTTAGGGCGACTTCACGGAGGATTTGAGTGTCCAGAGCCCGGTATACGATACCCATGCCGCCCGTACCGAGCTCGGAGACGATTTTGTATGGACCAATCTGAAGACTCATGTCCGGTGTAGCTCCCGTGTCTCTCGCGGATTTGCTGGTTCGAGTGGCACCGCGTGCCTTTCCGCAGCCTCGACGATAATTACCGAGATATTATCTAACCCGCCCCGGTCATTGGCCAGAGCGACCAACGATTGAGCGGCGCGCTTCCCGTCGAGGGGCTGAGACGTGCGCAGCAAATCCTCATCCGGCACGAGGTCATGCAAGCCATCCGAACATAGAAGGAAGCGGTCACCTGGGCGGACCTCCAAAGATTGGGTACTGCTGGATATCTCAACCGTTTGGTGGGTCCCCAGTGCGCGCGAAAGGACGTTGCGGTCCGGATGCGACGCTGCCTCTGAGGAATCGAGCAGGCCATCTTTAACCAACTGGTTAATGATCGTATGATCCTCGGAAAGTCTGTAAATGGACCCGTTTCTGATGAGGTAGAGCCTGCTGTCACCCACCCAAGCATAATGAGCACTCGCACCCACGATTACCAGTGCGACACAGGTAGTCCCCATTCCGCGCTGCACAGCGTTTTTCTGGGCTGCTTGAAAAATGACCCCGTTAGCGTCTTCGATTGCGCTGCGCAACCCGTCTTCAATACAACCGCGGCCTGCGTAATACCGTGTGCGAATAGTGGAACAGGCTAGCTGACTTGCGATCTCTCCCGCCGCGTGACCGCCCATGCCGTCGGCCAAAATCGCAATCGCCCCTCTTCGCGTCAATACTCGCGGAGAAGCTGGAATTTCGAAGAGAACAGCATCCTCGTTGTGATCTCGCGCCTTGCCAATATCGGTTTGCGACGCGAATCGCAAGTCGAACTCCGGCGCAGTCGAAGGATTGAAGAGTCTCTTGCCGAAGAATTTCCATTCAATGGATCGAAAATTGATCACGCTTTGCCCGTAACCTGAGTTCGGCCTTGGATACTTCCAATTGAGGCTGCTCAAATGTCAGCGAATAGCACCAAAACGTACGCGGCTTGTGGGTTCAGAGGAAGAGGTGAGATTTCTCTTGCAAATTCCATTCAGTTTTAGCACAATTGCGACGTATCTGCTCTCATTTCATTTAATTGTGGGTTCAATTTAGTCGTCCAGTCGATGGGGAAGGTTCGCCAGGGCCATTTTGGCGGAGAGCGAAGCTATGTCGACAGCTAAACAGCGACTACCAGAAAAGAAGACCGGTTCTCGATGGATATCACTGCAGACCATCCTGATGGGATCTGCGGTGCTTTTGTTGTTGCTGGTCGGCCTGCTGTGGAGTGGCATTTTCAAGTCGCAGAACTCGCCCGTTAACCAGCAGCATCCCAATTCGACAACCGGCCACTCTGATTCTAGTTCCACTGCGTTGATTGGGAAGGCCCCTACACCAGCGGCACCAGGAGAGTCGCCCTCTCCGTCGGTACCTCCGGCTTCCGCAGCCAACAAAACGCCGCCACCAGCAGTGCAGGCCAGCCAAGCCGACCAATTGCTTCAACAACAGCAGGCGCAGGAACTAGCGAAGAAGCAGGCGGAACTAGATGCTATGGCCGCGCAACAGCAGAAGTTGGCCGCCGAGCAGGCGGCAAAGCAACAGGAACTCGCACAGGCGCAGCAGCAGCTCCAAATCCAGAAGAAACAGGAGGAGGCTCAACAGGCAGCAGCGCTTCGTAAGGAACAGGAGACGGTCCCAGCTAAGCCAGCATATGTCGGACCTACATCGGGGGACATCGTCTGGCAAGGTTCCGTCACGGGGAATGCGCTCGTCACCATCACTGGTAACACCTGTGACACCGGTACTCTGATCTCCGGCGGCCTCCCCGGTGTTCCGGTCATCGTTCAGCCGACGGACACAAAGCATATCCGGTTGGCGGCAACACCGGCCCCCAGTAATTCCTACCAGCGCCTTGTCTTTGGCGTTTCCGGTAAGGGTACCGTACAAGTCGTGCTTCATTGGTCCAGATCCTAGTCGACGTCAAAATCCTAAAGGATAGAGGTTCTCATCATGAAAGCCGCTAACATTGTTTTCCACGTTTCGCTTCTCGCCTTGCTTGCCCTAGCCCCCTCCACCGCTCGCGCTGGTGGCAAACCCTTCAAGAACGGACCAATCACCGTCATCCTCGACTCACCCATTAGCACCAGCCTCAACAAAGCCGGCGACTCGTTTGTTGCTCGCGTAACGCAGCCTGCTGAGATCGAAGGTGCCATTGTGGAAGGGCACATCACTAAGTTGGAGCCCGCGAAGGATGCTAATGCCCCGAAGTCTCACATCATTTTTGGCTTCGAGACATTAACCGTTGGGGATACAACTTACAAGATTCAGGCCACCCTTAAGGAGATTACGAATGCTAAAGGAGTGCAAAAGGTCGACGAAGAAGGAGATGTTCTTGGGCAGGGCAACGGATTGAAAAGAGCCATGTTCGCTGGCGGCGGCGCTGGAATGGGTGCCTTAGCGGGTGGGATGCTTGGTGGGGGGCTCGGTTCGCTCGCCGGGGGAATGGCTGGCGGCGCTCTTGGATACGTCGTCTCACTCGACTTCACGACGAGCGGAAAGAATATCGACTTCTTTCCAGGGTCGACCTTTGTCTTAGATGTGACAGATAAGGGTACTAACAAGGATGTGAACGCGGCAGATGTCCGAACCTTGGACGCGAACGCGCTCGCCGCTCAGCAAAAGCCTTCTGCTGCCCCTAGTCCATCTTCTGCTCCCCCTAGTCCAGTAGCAGAGACAAGTACGGCCGGGGACGCACCGAAGGCCACTACGAGCAGCGTAGTGCCAACGGATCCACCTGCACCACTCCCGCCGCAGAACTGAAGGAGCTTCCCCCGAATCGCGCTATCGCAATCGGCACAAGTAACCCGCCGATTGCGATAACGCCCTTGATGAGCATCCCGTCTGTTTTCGATGTAGCGCTACGATTGACAATAAATCGCCGAAGTCACTCATTCAGAACTGATGAGCGAAAGCGATCGTAGGATGACACAACAGGTCGGGGATCCTGCAGGTTGTGGTCACGCCATATTTCACCGCATCTCCCATTTGGCAGGATTGCAAATGCACTAGACGACTGGTATAAAGTATCAGGTTTCCTCTGAATCATCGCTTTGCAGGCGCTCTCAAACGAGTTGGTTCAGGTCCCTCCCCCCACATTAACCTGAATTGGTTTGAGCAGTTCCGATGTATTGGGACGCGTACAGATGTTGCTGTGGGCCCCGTCTCTTGTACCGACTCACCGAAATTCCAGATGTAAGCTGCAAAACCGGCTCCATGTGATGGTGCGCCAGGGCTGACGACTTCCCTGTGCATTTCGCGTGGTGGGAGGGTCCCCATTCCGGTTGTGCAGAGCCTTGAGATTTCCGGGGATGAAGCACTGGAGATGAGGTTATGCTGCGCTTGCCCATTCGCAATCTGGCGAATATTTCTGCCTTGCTTGCAATCCTCGCATTGGTACGAGCCACCCTTCAGCCAATTGGCGCCATCGCGCCCTTCGCCGCCTTCCGCCACACCGCCCGGCGGTTGCGAGGACTTCCGCGTGCGACGCGCCCTCTGGCCAGGAGACCAGTTTTCGTCAGCGGCTTGGCGACTTCTGGGATACTGTTCCATCTCCCGTTGCTCGCCTGCCTATTGATGGGCGCAAATGGGGTCTCGAACGCGCAGGCCGTTTTTTTTGGCGGATCATTCGGTAGCGGCTTGAGCAATCCGCAAGGGCTTGGAATAGATTCCGCCGGAAATGTCTACGTCGCCGACGCCGGAAATAACCGCATCGTGAAGATAACTCCCGCAGGAGTGCTATCGGTTGTAGCATCCGGTACGTTTGCAGTCAACGCCGGTATGAACTCCTATATTGTGCAGGAAACGCCGTATTTGGCAGTTGACGGGGCTGGCGATCTTTTTCTAGATGATGCCGGCTATCCTGCTGTGGAGTTTCCGCTGGGTGTAAATCCGGTTTATCTGCTAGCTTCCTATACCAACAACATATCGAATTGTCCGCTCTACACGAGCGAGGGTATGGGGGCAATGGCAACCGACTCCTCCTCCAACCTGTATATCGCAAGCTCTGAGCTTGACGATGCCTACATCCTTGAAATCCCAGCCGGCAGCCGAACTTGCACGACGGCGTCCAACTTTCCGACCGTGTCCGTAAATGGGATGGAGTTGGCAGTGTCGGTTACGGTGGACTCAAATGGAAACAAATACGTTCTAGGGGAATCAAATGCCGATACCCCGATGGTGGTGAAGATTACCCCTGGGGGATCGCAGACCATAATCCCGACGACCGGACTCAACATAAGCACCAGCAGCACTGCCGGAATCCCGCCTAGCCAATATCTTTTTGGCGCACCTCTTGGTCCCTCACAGATGGTGACCGATCCCGCTGGAGATCTATACATAGCCGACACGAACAACAGTCGCGTGGTTGAGATAACGCCCGCAGGCGTTCAGACCACGGTTCCAACGCTTTCGACTCTTTCTGCGCCAACGGGCCTGGCGATGGATAGCTCCGGTAACCTATACATCGCCGACTCAGGCCACAACGAGATCATTGTGGTAAAGCCTGGGGCGGCTGTGGGCGCGCTAAACTTCGGCAGCGTTAATGTCGGTAGCACTAGCGCCTCGCAAACGATTACCGCGTTTTTCCCAAATCCTGCCTTGGTTCTTGGATCTTCGTCTATTCGGGTGCTGACGAGCGGTGTGCAGAATCTAGATTTCAAGAGCACCGGTGGAACCTGCCCTACGACTTCTCCAGCCACAACCGGAGTGACATGCACGATTTCAATCAGCTTTTCGCCAACAGCCCCCGGCCTACGCGAAGGCTCGGTGGCGATCTACGACGCAAGCGGGAACTACCTTGGAAGTGCATACTTTTACGGCACAGGTGTTGCGCCCGAGATTGCCTTTGATGGCCCCTTAACGGCCGCCTCGGGAATCCCGGTGGGCGGAGGCTTACTGACCTCTCCGGTGTCGGTTGCGGTGGACGGTACTGGGAACGTTTTCATCGCGAATAACGGTCAGGACTCGGTGTTGCGTGTAGCCGCCAATGACCTGGGCTGCGCATCCGCTTCAGACTGCACAATCACCAGTTTCCCGGCTGCACTTGAGGGCCCATATGGGATGGCGCTCGATGGCGCTGGAAACTTCTACACCACTGTAAGCGATAACGAAGTGGTTCAAGTCTCTCCCTCTGGGACAGAGTCCTATATTGAAGGGGAATCCAACCAGGTGTTCGCTGCCCCTACGGGTTTAGTGGTGGATGGCGCCGGAGATTTGTTTGTCTGCAACCTCACTTCGAGTTCGAATGGCATCGGCACCTATGAAATTCTCGAGATTACCTCTGGCGGAGTGCTCACCACGCTTGCCAGCAACCTGACACAGGCCCAATTCCTGGCCGTGGATGCGGCTGGAAATGTGTATACCACCCAGAGGCCCCTCGGCCTGGTGACCAAAATCGCGCCCTCCGGCGCACAGTCGCCCATTGCCACTGGACTTTCGTCACCCTCGGGCCTCGCAATCGATGCCTCCGGAAACTTTTATGTCGCGGAGTTCGGGACCGACGAAGTCGTTAAGATCACTCCCGCCGGTGTTGTGACGCCCATCGTGACCGGGCTGAACAACCCTCAGGGAATTGCCCTGGACGGCCAGGGCAACCTCTATGTCGCGGAGCCTACCGCGAATCTGGTTCTCAAATTCAATCGTGCCGTGCCTCCCACCCTGGGTTTTGCCTCGACCGCCGTCGGCTCGACCAGCAGTGACAGCCCGCAGACGGTCACGGTCGAGAATATCGGGAATGCTCCCTTAACCTTTCCGATTCCGAACATCGGGAAGAATCCCGCCATCGCTGCAAACTTCACTCTCAACAGCACCGGGGGATTAGCCTGTCCACTTCTTACCACCAGTTCGTCCAGCGCAGGAACGCTTGGAGCCGGTGCGGATTGCCTGCTGCCCATCAGTTTTTCACCTACAACGGCAGGAATCATCACCGGCTCGCTGATCCTGACGGACAACAATCTGAATGCCCTTGCGACTGATTACGCGACCCAGACCATCAATCTGCGAGGGACGACCGGCGCCGCGGTCACTCCGACGGTCACCGTGACTCCATCCCCTTCCAGCGTCACGACCGCGCAGGCCCTTATGGTGACCGTTGCGGTCAGCGATGGTAATGGCAACCCGACGGCAACGGGCTCGATCACGCTCAGCAGTGGCAGCTACACCTCTGTCTCCACTCCACTCTCCGGCGGAACCGCAGCCATCTCAGTTCTGGCCGGGTCGTTGGCAACCGGTTCGGACACCCTTAGGGCGACTTACACTCCCGATTCCGCAAGCTCATCCCTCTACAACAGCTCCACCGGAACAGCTCCAGTCACCGTCACCGCCGCGCCGGTAACCACGACCTTGGCGCTGGCCGCGAATCCGACTAGCAGCACGTATGCACAACAGGTGGTTCTCAGCGCCACGCTTAGCCCATATTCAACGGCTAGCGGCAATACCAATGGCGAGACGGTTACGTTCTACAACGGGACCGCAAGCCTGGGAACAGGTACCCTCAGTAGCGGTGTAGCCACGCTGAACGTCACCGCACTGCCAGTGGGTACGGATAGCCTGAAGGCCACCTATCCCGGTGACACCGTCTTCGTCACAAGCACCTCGAACACGCTTGGCTATGTCGTGTCACCCGCAGCACCCACGATAACCTTCGCCGTGGCGAACCAGACCTTCGGAGCGACGCCGTTCGCGGTGGCCGCCACGTCCAACTCATCCGGCGCCTTCACCTATTCCGTCGTCAGTGGACCGGCAACGATCTCCGGCTCCACGGTCACACTGACCAGCGCGGGTACGGTGGTGTTGCAGGCGAGCCAGGTTGCCGCCGGCAACTATGCCGCTGGAACACAGAATGCCACGTTCACGGTAGCAGGAGCTGCGCCAACCATTACCTTCGCCGTTGCGAACCACACCTATGGCAATCCGCCGTTCACGGTAGCTGCTACCTCAAACTCCTCCGGCGCGATTACGTACTCGGTTGTCAGTGGCCCTGCCACAATCTCCGGCTCCACGGTCACCCTCACCGGCGCGGGTACGGTCGTGCTTCAGGCGAGTCAGGTCGCAGCCGGCAATTATGCAGCCGGTACCCAGAACGCGACGTTCACAGTAGCAGGAGTTGCTCCGACGATCACTTTCACCGTGGCGAACCAGACCTTCGGAGTGGCAGCCTTCGCTGTCGCCGCAACTTCGAACTCCACTGGCGCCTTTACCTACTCCGTGGTCAGCGGACCGGCAACCGTCTCCGGTGCGCTGGTTACGCTGACCGGCATAGGTCCTGTGGTGTTGCAGGCGAGTGAGGCCGCGGCAGGCAATTATTCGGCCGGAACCCAGAACGCGACGTTTACCGTAGCCGCGGCAGCACCGACGATCACCTTCACCGTGGCGAACCAGACCTTCGGAGTGGCAGCCTTCGCTGTCGCCGCAACTTCGAACTCCACTGGCGCCTTCACCTACTCTGTCGTCAGCGGCCCGGCAACCATCTCCGGATCGACCGTGACCTTGACCGGAATAGGTGCGGTAGTGCTGCAGGCAAGTGAAGTCGCAGCAGGAAACTATCTTGCCGGGACCCAGAACGCGACCTTCACCGTAGCTGCGGCAACTCCCACCATCACCTTCACCGTGGCGAACCAGACCTACGGCAACGCGCCATTTGCGGTGTCGGCTACCTCGAACTCCCCCGGCGTCATTGCCTACTCCGTGGTCAGCGGTCCTGCAACCATCTCCGGCTCCACGGTTACGCTCACCGGTGCGGGTACGGTGGTGTTGCAGGCGAGTCAGGTGGCGGCGGGCAACTATGCCGCTGGAACGCAGAATGCCACGTTCACCGTAGCTGCGGCAACTCCCACCATCACCTTCACCGTGGCGAACCATACCTATGGCAACGCGCCATTCGCAGTGTCGGCTACATCGAACTCCTCCGGCGCCATCACCTACTCCGTCGTCAGCGGGCCGGCAACCATCTCCGGGTCCACCGTGACCCTGACGGGCGCCGGGACGGTGGTTCTGCAAGCGAGCCAGGCTGCGGCGGGCAACTATGCCGCGGCAACTCAGAACGCTACCTTCACCGTGGCGGCAGTAGCTCCAACCATCACCTTCGCCGTGGCGAACCAGACCTTCGGGGCGACACCATTCACGGTGGCCGCAACGTCCAACTCATCCGGTTCCTTCACGTACTCGGTGGTGAGCGGACCGGCAACTGTGTCCGGATCGACGGTGACCTTGACCGGAATAGGTACGGTGGTACTGCAGGCAAGTGAGGTCGCGGCAGGAAATTACCTGTCCGGGACCCAGAACGCGACCTTCACTGTAGCAGCAGGCGCTCCCACCATCACCTTCACCGTGGCGAATCAGACCTACGGAGCGGCGCCGTTCACGGTAGCTGCTACCTCCAACTCCACCGGAGCCATCACCTACTCCGTTGTCAGCGGGCCGGCAACCATCTCCGGCTCCACAGTTACGCTGACCGCCGCGGGTTCGGTCGTTTTGCAGGCTAGCCAGGCCGCAGCAGGCAACTTCCTGGCCGGGACCCAGAATGCTTCCTTTACTGTGGCGGAGGAATCCCAGACCATCACGTTCGCCGCGCCGGCATCGCCCGTCAACTACGGGGTTGCGCCGATATCCCTCTCGGCCAGCGCCAGTTCCGGTCTCGCGGTCGTGTTCAGCGTCCTTTCAGGACCGGCGTCAGTTAGCGGCAGCACCCTCACCATCACCGGCGCAGGGACGGTTGTGGTTGCGGCCGATCAGTCCGGCAATACGACGACCTACGCCGCTGCCGCCGAGGTGACCCACTCCATCACGGTCAACAAGATTTCGCCCACAGCGGGGTTGACCGCATCGCCGAACCCCAGCCTGGTGCAGGGTACGGTCACCCTTACCGCGACGGTCGCCTCTTCAGTCGGCACGCCGACTGGTTCCGTGGTCTTCTCCGACAGCGGAACGACGCTCGGAACAGCGAACCTGACCGGCGGCATCGCGACCCTGACAACCTCGACACTGGCGGCGGGATCGCACTCCATCACCGCGGCGTATAGCGGCGACAGTAATTTCAATTCTGTCTCCAGCACCGCTGTCAGCCAGACGGTTGAGGACTTCACCCTGACGATAGGAGCGAGCGGCTCATCGCAGTCGGTCCAGCCGGGCGGAACGGCGACCTACACTCTACCCATGACTCCATCGGGAGGAACCACATTTCCTGCGGCGGTCAGTTTTTCAGCCTCCGGCGTACCGACAGGATTCACGGCAACATTTAGCCCATCCTCGCTTACTGCAGGTAGCGCTGCTACCAACGTCGCGCTGATGATTCAGGTTCCGACGACTGCGATGCTCGACAACAGCAGCCGCCCCGACCGGGGTCTGCCACTGATTGCGCTCAGTCTGTTGATCCTGCCCTTCCTGGGCAGAATCAGACGGTCGAGACCATGGTTGAGCCTGCTTGCCCTCCTCGTAATGGTGATGGCAGGCGCTGGCGGCCTGGCTACTCTCACGGGCTGTGGCGGAGGCGGAAGCGGAAGCAGCGGAGAAAGCAGCAACCAGCCGCAAACCTACAACATCATTGTGACGGCAACCTCCGGCACATTGTCACATTCAACGACGGTCACCCTGGTTGTTGAGTAAAACTGAGAGCCGAAGGCAGGCATATTGGCGGCACTGGCCGGGATCCTGCAGCTTGCGAACCACACCATTTTCACACCATTGAGAGAATTCCATCTAGGGTTTTACAGTACTTTAGATGGCGGTATAGTTCTGCTAAGTTATTGAAAGTAAAGGGGTAATCAGAACTGCAAAACCAGTATTCACCTACTTCAGATAAGGTGCCAGCCCGCTCGGGCTTGGTTAGGTTCGAGACTGCCGCCGCTTCTCCCTAATCGAGGGGACAATAAGGATTCGGAACATCGAGTGGAAGATAAGATCTTCCTGAGCGTCACAAGGAGATAACCCGCGACCAAGCGGCTAATCGATAGCGATATCAACAGTAAGATGGCCCATAGTCTTCGGAGTTTGGAGAGACAAGCGTGCGCTCCCGCTAAGCGACACGAACCGCTGGGCCAGCTCGTTCCTGTGTGAATCAACCTAATTCAACCGGTTGGGGACTTCTCATTTTGCAGAAGATTTGCAGAACCGAATCGCGATTTCAGCGGAATCCGTCCCGCTGATATCGCTGGTGTCGCAGCTAAACCATTTGTTATCTGTAAGTGCTTGATTCCGCCTGATTCCACAATTCTGCAAATTGATTCAATCGATTCTATCAGCATCGGCGGGTTGCGCCCTAACGGCGTTGTAAGCCGGGAACAGGTCACCCTAAAAGTAAATGACCGGGCCTGAAGTGATTGACCGAACGCAAATAGACCCGGCACGCGGCCGGGTCTGTCTTGCTGCTACAGATGAGGTTACTTCCTGTGGCCGTGGTGGTGCCCTCTGTGGTGACGGCCAGCGGCGTTCGCAGGAGTAACCGAGCCGGCCACAACGGTAAATGCAATAAGCGCAAGCAGTAGATTGCGGAACAACTTCATGGCAAGAAACCTCTTATTCGGTCCAGTCACCCAGTCGTCCGGGCGATCCGGGAGTTTACACGACTTATCTATCTTGACGCAGTTTGCCTGAATAAGTTGCAGTTGCGCAAGAAATCGATCCCCCGCGGATACTTCCCCCTGTCCGGCGGCACCAAGCTTTCGAGGCGGCCGAGTCTACGACTCAGCCACCAGCGGATTGCGCAACTCGCCGATGTGCTCGATCTGGATGACCATCTCCTCGCCGGGCTTGAGCCAACGCTGCGGATTGCGGCCCATGCCCACGCCCGCGGGAGTTCCCGTGCTGATGACATCGCCGACCTGCAGCGGCACGGTTCCGGAGATGTACTCGATGAGTGCGGGAATCTTGAAGATCATCAGGCCGGTGCTAGAGTCCTGCAGCTTTTCGCCTCCGATGGTAAGGCTGATGGCGAGGGCATGCGGGTCGGGAATCTCGTCCTTGCTGACGGCCCACGGTCCCATCGGAGCGAACGTCGGAAAGCTCTTGCCCAGGGACCACTGCGTAGTGGCCCGCTGGACGTCGCGGGCGCTGACGTCGTTCATGATGGTGTAGCCGAAGACGTGGTCCATCGCGTAGCTGGCAGGAACCTGGTACCCCGGCTTGCCGATGACTACGGCGAGTTCGGCCTCGTAGTCCACCTTCGAGCTTGCCTTCGGCAGGATCACGTTGGCGCCTGGGCCGACGACCGCCGACGACAGGACGATGAAGACGGTGGGGACGCTCTGCGGCTCCGTCTGAGACTCTTTCGCGTGCTCGGCATAGTTGACGCCGATGCCGAAGATGCGCGGCGGAGCAGGAACCGGCGCCATCAGCTTCAGGTTGTCCATAGCAACGGTGGGCCTGGAGCCGGCCACATCGGCTTGCACGCCGGGGGCCGCGGCCATGAATGCGATGGAATCGCGGAAGCCCTCCCTGCTGAGGTCGACGATACCGCCACCAACTAAAAGGCCGGGGCGAGGGCCCCAGTCGCGCTCTACAAACGTCACCAGCTTCATGCGAGCTCCTTCCATGCCGCGCCGCCGTCGAAGTTGTATGCGGCCAGCGATTCCGGGTTCATTTCGATGCTATAACCCGGGCGGAGGGGGAGCTGATAGTGCCCGCGCACCATCCGGACGGGATCGAGAAAGTGTTCGTGCAGATGATCGACGAATTCGATCACCCGATCTTCCATGCTGCACGAGACACGTAAATAATCAAAGAACGAGAGGTGCTGGACATACTCGCAGAGGCCGACCCCACCGGCGTGCGGGCAGACCGGAACGCCGAACTTCGCCGCCATGAGCAGTACCGCGAGGTTCTCGTTGACGCCGGCGACGCGGGCGGCGTCGATCTGGCAGACGTCGATGGCCTGCGCCTGAAAGAGCTGCTTGAACATCACGCGATTGTGGCAGTGCTCACCGGTGGCGATGCGGATGGGTTTCACCTCGCGGCGGATGCGCGCGTGTCCGAGAATGTCGTCGGGATTGGTGGGCTCTTCCATCCAGTAGGGGTTGGCCGGGGCGAGCATGCGAGTGCAGGCGATGGCCTGGTCGACACCCCACTTCTGGTTGGCGTCGACCATGAGCTTGTTCTGCCAGCCGATCTCTTCCCGCATTAGCAACGCGCGACGCAGATCGTCCGCGGGCTCGCCGCCAACCTTGAGCTTGAAGTGCGTCCAACCCTCGGCCATGGCTTCGCGACAGAGCTGACGCACCTGCTGATCGTTGAAGCCGAACCAGCCGGCGGAGGTGGTGTAGGCGGGATAGCCTTCGGCTTCAAGGCGCTGCAGGCGCTCCGGCATGCCGGCCTGGCTGCGGGTGAGAATATCGAGGGCTTGCTCGCGAGTGAGCGCGTCGTCGATGTAGCGGAAGTCGATGGCGGAGACGATCTGCTCGGGCGGCATCTCCGCCAGCAGGCGCCAGAGGGGCTTGCGCTCGGCCTTGGCGTAGAGGTCCCACACGGCGTTGATGAGGCCGCCGGCAGCCATGTGGATGACGCCTTTTTCCGGGCCGAGCCAGCGGAACTGGCTGTCGTCCGTGAGCAGGCGCGAGAAGGCGCAGAGGTCACCGGTGATTGAGGAGAGCGTTCGGCCTACGGCTTGCTGGGCAAGATAGCGGAGTGCGGCTACGCAGAGCTCGTTGCCGCGACCGAGCGTGAAGGTGAGCCCATGGCCTTCGACGCCTGCATCCGTTTCCAGGATGCAGTAGGCGGCTGAGTAGTCGGGGTCTTTGTTTACCGCGTCGGAGCCGATGCGCGCGCGCGACGTCGGGAAGCGCACGTCGAGCACGCGTGCGCGCACAATTCGAATCACATCAGTATTAGGCACCCAATCATCGTATCGCGAGCGGGGCTTACTGGCCCTTGCCGAGGCGGCGATAGTACTCGGCTACCGCGTCCTCGTATCCGGGCGGAACTGCGGGCGGTGCCGCGGTGTGAGCCTGGCCTGCCTGCGGCGCATTCGGATCGCGGCGGAGTTGTAACTCCAACTTGTCGACGTCGTTCAGTACCTTGGCATGCAGCTCCTCTACCATCGCCGGGTTGCCCGGGAAGCGCGACGGATCAAGGTTCTGCATCTCCTTCTCGAGGTCGTTGATCTCCTTCTGCGCGGCGGCGTCGCCCTTGGCGTCCTGACGAAGCTGGCTCAACTCATTCATGCCCTGCTGAATGAAGCGCTGCGTATCCGCGGGATTGGGTCCGGTCTGCGGCGCGTTTGGGTTCCGCGACGAACTGTACCGCTGGCCGCCCGTGTCGACGTTGAGATTAGCGTCGGTGCTGCCGCCGCCGCCACGCAACGATCCGTTGACGTACTCGCCGCCCATGGGCGCGTTTTGCTGTCCGCCGCGCTGGCCAATCTGTCCACCCTGCCGACCACCGCCCTGGGCCATTTGATTTCCCTGCCCCGGCTGCCCGCCCTGGCCATTCTGGCCGCCCTGCTGGCCCTGACCGCGTTGGCCTTGCCCTTGTTGGCCCTGGCCCTGCTGGCCGGCCTGTCCGCGCTGGCCCGGCTGGCCCTGACCTTGTTGCCCAGCGCGCGCCTGCTGTCCGTTCTGACCTTGCTGTCCGTTCTGACCGGGCTGGCCAGCTTGTCCGGGACGCTGGCCGCTTCTTCCGCCGGAGAGGCTTTCGATCTGACTTCGCAGGCGATCTACCGCACCCAGAGCTGCAGTCTGGGTTCCGTTGTCCTGATTGCGCGCGTTCTGGCCCGAGCCGGCGGCCTGCGCCGCCTTGTGCACCTGGTCGTCGAGCTTCTTCAGCCCGCTGGCGATCTCCGTCTCCGTCCCGTTGGAATTCGGATTGATGCCATCGCGCAGCCAGTCCGCGGTGCGCTGCACCAGGTTAGTCAGGTCGGTCTGATCCATCCCGCTCAACGCATCGCGCAGGCTGGACGCTGCACCCGGCTGGGTCGGAGCCAACTCGCGCGCCGTGTCCCGCATGTTTCGCTGCAGCTTCTCGAGATCGCTGGACATCTGCTGGCGATCGTTGGCGAGGCTCTCCCGCTCCTTCTCCGCGGCAGCAACGTCCGCCGCGCTGGGCGAGTTGCCCGCTGCACTCTTGGCCTGCATTGCTTCGCCCTCGGCGGCCAGCTTGCGCACGCGGTCTGCCTGCGCGGCCTCCTCCTTCGAGAGCCGGTCCGTATCGCGCCCGAGTTGGTCGAGCTTGCTGGATGCCTGCTGCTTCTGCGCACCACCCAGCAAATCCGTAGCTTCGCGCAGGCGGTCGGCGGCCTGCTTGGTCTCCGCGGCACTCTGCTGGGCTCCCTGCTGCCCGCCGGCGCGGCCCATCGCGTCATTTGCGGCTCGCAGCCGCTCCAGCGCCTGGCTCAAGCGAGGATCGGTGTTGCCGTCCTGCGTGCCATTTCGAGCCGATTGCGACCCGGATGCCTGCCCGGATCTCGACTGCCCGCTCTGCTGACCTGACTGTCCCGACTGACCGGACTGTCCCGACTGCCCTTGCTGCCCCTGCTGGCCGTTCGCGCTCTGTTGACCCTGCTGACCTTGCTGGCCCTGCATCTGCTCCATATCGCGCTGCAGTTGTTCCGCCTCGCGACGGAGCATCTCCTGCTGCCAGCGTTCCTGGAAGTTCTGCGCCTGGTTGCCCTGCTTCTGCGCGAGTTCCTCCTGCCGCTTGGCGAGCGCATCCAGCTTCGCCAGCGCGTCGTCCACCTTCTTCTGCTGCTGCTCCGCGGGAGAAGCCGTCTGTGCGGTCTCGTACTGATTCTTCTCCGTGTCCATCTCGAGATCGAAGAGGCTCGCCAGATCGCGGCCTGCGCTGCCACCGCCTCCACCACCACCGCCGCCGCCGCGCTGCCCGAATGCCACCTGGATCTGACGGAAGGTCGCCTCAGCGCGCAGCAGCGCCTGCAGCACTTTCTGCTCGATGGGCATAGCCTCCTGCCACTGCATCGCCTTCAGCTTGTCGGCTGCGGGCTGCATGCCGGCAGCGGCTTGCTCCATGTCCTTATCGAAGCTGTTGAACTCCTCGTTCGCCTGAGAGAGATCGCGCGACTGCATGCGCGCGCTGAGCGCCAGCGCCTGCTGCTTCAGCGTGGCCTGCGCTTCGGAGAGCGTCTTGCCCATGGCCGATGCCTGCTCCGGAGTGGTCCCCTTGGCGTTGACCTGCTTCCACGTGGCCGCGATCAGCTCCTTCTCGCGCCGCGCAATGTCGGTCTGGCTGTTCTGCTGGCCGCCACCACCGCCGCCGCCGCCTCCGCCGCCTCCGCTCTGCTGCGACTGCGAGAACTCGCGCTCAAACGGGTCGACCTGGATGAAGCTGATGTCCGTCTTCGACTCGGCGTGATTGTCCTTCGCGGTCGCGTAAAGACTGACGACGTCGCCCGGCTGCAGCTTGAAGTCCTCGAGGCTCAGGGTCGCGGTCCCGCTGGTGTCCTTCGCGCCCGGCTGCTTCAGGATGTTCACGGTCTGGTCCGCGCCGCCGTTGACCGAGTAGTGAAGGCTGACGTGGGTCAGGCCGAAATCCGCTCCAGCCTTGACGCCGACGGTAACTTCCTCGATCGGGCTCGCGCGATAATCTCCCGCGGGCCGATTGATTGCAATCTCCGGCGGGTTCGCCTTGCTGGTGGAGATGAAGTAATCCTCCGAGAGGCGCACCTGCTGCCCTTCGTCGGTTGCAGCGACGTGATAGGCACCATCCTTCTCCATGTGGATGGTGCCGTGGTAGACATTGCCGCCGCCGCCCGTAAGATGCACGACCTGCCCGTCATCGAGTGCGAACAGCCCGTCTTTCAGCGGGGCGGTCATGGTCACGGTAAGCGCCGCGTCGGTTCCCTCCAGCGCGCGCAGATCACCGGCCTGCTCTTCGGAGACGGTCTGCAGGCCGGTCCACTTGGGATAGTGATAGGTCACCTGCATGGACTTGACGGACGGTAGATCGACCACGCGGAATTTGAAGTGCTTCGAAGTGGCTGCGCCGGCCTGCACGTAGTACTCGACGTTTTCTGGCAGGCCGGCGAACAAGAATTGGAAGCCCGAGCCGTCCATCTGCGGCTGCATTGCGACGGACTCCCACTTCGACGCGCCGGCGTAGCGGGCAAACAAATTGACCTTGCTGGTCGAGAGTCCGATGACCTGCGCAGTCACCATCTCGTCGCTGTTGCGGCGCACGGCGGCATCTCCCGGCGTGACCACAATTTGATAGATGGGCGGCACATCCTTGTGCGGGCCGGTCCACAACAGCGAAGCTCCATACCCCATGAAGCCCGGGCGCGCGGCGATCATCCACACCAGCACGCCGGCGCAGACGACGCCTGTGCTGAGCAGCCACATCAGCCGCTTCCGCGGCACCAAGCCCTCCGGACGCGCGGCGTCGGAATCGGCGACCTTGAGCGTGTCGGCGGCGAGGAGTTCGAGGAAAAGCTCGCTCTGCGGTGCGGGCACATTTTCGTTTTCCTTCTCAAAGAACGTAACCAGTCGCTGCTGGAACTCAGGAAACGCAGTCTCCGCGCGGCCCACCGAACGCCGCACATTGAGCCGCCACAGCGGGACAGCGAACCCGAAGCACACCGCACCCACCACGACGGCAAGCAGCACCAATCGCGCGGGCGCGAGGCCGCCAGCCGGGAAGGCGTACGCATTCAGGATAAGGGTGAGAATTACGGTCGCGGCAAGCGCGGCAACTGCGATCACCGCTGCCCCCCGCAGGCCGGCGTCCAGCCGCAGCCTTTGCTGCACCTGCTGGATGTAGAGGTTGAGCTGCTGCCGCTTGCTCATAGTTCCTCCCGCTGCGTACCCAGGTAACGGCTGGCAAGCCCCGATTCCGCCAGCGCAACCCCCAATAATAGAAGCATAACCCACCACCACAGGTTCGACACGTTGTTTTCCCCCTGCGCCGCGGATTCTGTTGCCGTCTCTGCCGATCCGGTCTCCGTGGCGCCGGTCCAGAGCTTCAGAACATCGTCCGGAATGGTCGCCAGATCCGACTCGCGCGGGTCTGGATTAACCGCAATTAGGGCATCGCGGCCATTGGCAAACTGAATCTGGTAGAAACCTGCGCGCGCCAACTGGAACGACTCCGCCACGGCTGCCTCCTTCAGCGTCAGGGGCCGCTTTCCATCGGGGCCGACAATGTCGACCGTGGCTTTGCTGGCCACGGCACCCGACTCTCGATTCACCGGGTTCCGCAACTGCACAAACGAGTCCACTACGCGAGCGCCGCTCGCGCGCTCTTGGCCAGACAGGTACTTTGCGGTCTGGTCCACAAACGCCACGAACGCCGGATTTACCGGGAGATCATTGGTGAGGTTGTCGAAACCCGAGGCGAACAGCAGCACATGGCCCTCGCCGAGTTGCTTGTCCACCAGCAGCGGAGTTCCGTCCGCCAACCGCGCCACAACGCGCGCGTTGCCGGGGTCGACCGCGGCCGCGTAGAAGAACTTGATACCTTCCCAACTGTTCGCGTCCCTCATCGAAGGATGCGCGGCGTCCGCCTCACCTACCGTCGTGAAGCCTGCATCCTCCGCCGACCCACGCGCATAGAAGTGGCCGTCCGCCACATTGCCGCCGTACACCGCAATGTGCTCGCGATGCGAATCCGCCATGCCTGTGGCAACCAACACGCTGCCACCATCCTGCACATTGCGGATGAGCGTGTTCTCCAGGATCGATGGAACCGAGGACACATCCGAGAGCACAACGAATGCATACTTGGTGGGATCGATGTCCGAAGTCTGCTCCGGCGTGATGGGCTGGAGCACAAATGAGGCCTGTGCAGCGGCTGCCAGCGCCGCACCGAAGTAGAGCGGCGAGCGCGTGTCCGACGCCTGATGCACAAACAGAACACGCTCGGGGTCGGCGCGCTTCACTGCGAAGTTGCTGGCGTCGTCATTGGGAAAACCATCGGCCGCGTCGATGCGCACCGCGCACCGGCTTTCGCCGTAGGGCACGTCGAGGCCCTCGAACGCGACCGTCGCCCGGCCATTCGCGGGAATGTCAACTTTCTTTGTCGCAATGGTGTTGCCGTTGACCACGAGCGAGGCCGTGCGAGTGGCTGCAGGCGTCTCGTGCCCAGCGATAACGGCCAGAACGCGCACCTTCTTGGTGTCGACCAATTGCCCGGGCGCCTCCACGCTTTCGACTGTCCAGTTGGGAGTCGCGGCCGATGCACCAACGCGATGCAGCAGCAGGGTTACGTTTCCGGGCATTACCATGTCCGCGAAGTTGCCGGGCATGTTCGACTCCTGCATATCGCTGAAGAGATCAAGCTCCATCGGCGTGTGCACGGTCTCCGCCATCGCACGCATGCCGCGCCCCAGTTCGCCGAAGTTGTCGTGGCCGTCGCCGGGGCCGATAGCTTGCACGGCCGCGCGCAGTTGCGACGAATCCTCCGTTGGCTGGGTGAGCAAGCGCATCTGACCGCCGAGCGCAATGACCTGCGCCTTCTGTCCGGGCGCTTTGGCGGAGAGGGCCGAGAGCGCGCCTCGCTTCGCCTCATCGAGCTTAGTACCCGCAGCGCCGCCTCCGGCTGCAGCGTTCATGCTGAACGAATCATCGACGGCGACCAGCAGCAGCTTATCGCTCGCCAACACGGACTTATGGCGGAAGAACGGCCGCGCAAACGCCAACGCGAGCAGCAGTACCAGAGCTGCCCGCAGTGCGAACAGTAGTAGATAGCGCAGCCTGCGGTGGCGCACCGAGCTTTGCGTTCCCTGCTCAAAGAACATCAGCGAGCTTACCAGGCGCGGCACCGTGGTTTGCTTGCGCAGAAGATGCACATACACGGGCAATCCCACCGCCAGCAGCCCAGCCAAAAACCACGGTGCCAGGAACCCCATCACGCGCCTCCCAGTCCCGAGGTGCGGCCGGAGCGCCGCAGCGTTAGGTATTCCGTCAGCGTGCGGTCCAGAGGCTTGTCGGTGGTAAGCAGGTGATAGCCCATTCCCGCCGCCTGGGTGCGGTCGCGCATCTGCTCCAGGTGGTTGTCCATCTTGGCGCGATACTCCGTCTTCACATAATCGGGAATTACCTCCAGCTTGCGGTCGGTCTCGAGGTCGACGAGAATTGCAGGCCCCTTCATCTCCGGATAGATTTCCTTGGGATCGAGCACGTGGAAGAGCACGACTTCGCTGCCGTGGAAGCGCAGCGGCTCGATCGCCTTTACGATGGTCTCCGGCTGCTCGTAGAAATCCGAGATGACAATCACGATCCCGCGGCGATTCAAGAACTGCTGGAAGTGTTGCATGGGCTTGCCGAAGTCGGTGCGCGCCGCAGGCTCTGCCTGCTCAAGCCCCGCGAGCAGCCGGTATAACTGGCCCTGTCGTGTGGACGGACGGATGTAGTTGCGGACCTCATCGTCAAACACGATCAAGCCGGCCGGGTCGTGCTGATTGTGGAGCGCGAGATAACACAGCGATGCCGCCATGTAGCGCGCGTAGTCCATCTTGTTGACCGCGTGCGACGTGAACTTCATCGAGTTACTCGCGTCCAGTAGAAGCGTGAGTTGGGTATTGGTCTCGCCGCGGTAGCGTTTGAGATAACAGCGCTCCGTACGTGCGAACAGGTTCCAGTCGACATGGCGCAGGTCGTCGCCCGGGGCATAGGCACGATATTCCGCGAACTCCAGGCTGAAGCCGAAGTCCGGCGAGCGGTGAAGGCCTGCGACGAAGCCGTCCACCACCGTCTTCGCGACTAGGTCCAGGCTCGATATGCCGTGGAGCACTGCGGGATCGAGAAACCGCTGCAGCATTACGCCTCCGCTGACCTACCTACTGACAACGCAATCAATTCTCTTTTGGCGGCGGCAGATGCGCGATCAGCCGCGTCAAAATCTCATCCTGATCGATCCGCTCCGATTCAGCGTGGAAGTTCAGCAAGATGCGGTGGCGCAGTACGGGGATAGCCAGCGCCGTGACGTCTTCGTAGGTCACGTGGTAGCGGCGGCGGCTGAGCGCCCGGGCCTTTGCGGCGAGCACAATAAACTGCGCTGCGCGGATGCTGCCGCCGTAGTTCACATATTTCTTTACAAAGTCGGGTGCGTTCTCGCTCTTGTGCCGAGTTGCCCGCACCAGATTCACGACATACTTTGCGATCGATTCGCCAATGGGCACCATGCGCACCAGTTGCTGGAACTCCAGTAACTCCTCGGCGTTGGTCACTGCAGTGATCCGGGGGTCCTTGGTCGCGGTGGTCAGGTCGACTACCTTCAACTCTTCGCCGGCGCTGAGATAATCCAACACCGCGTTGAACAGAAAGCGGTCCAATTGCGCCTCCGGTAATGGATACGTGCCCTCCAACTCTATCGGGTTCTGCGTTGCCAGCACGAAGAACGGCGCCGGTAGCCTGTAGTTGTGTCCACGCACGGTGCAGGAGCGCTCCTGCATCGCCTCCAGCATCGCGGCCTGGGTCTTGGGCGGAGTGCGATTGATCTCGTCGGCGAGCACGACGTTGCCGAAGAGCGGGCCCTCGACGAACGTCCACTTGCGATGGCCGGTGGTGATGTCCTCTTCGATGATGTCCGTGCCGGTGATGTCGGACGGCATCAGGTCCGGCGTGAACTGGATGCGCTTGAAGCTCAGCCCCAGCGTCTGCGCGATGGTCCGCACCATCAGCGTCTTCGCAGTGCCCGGCATGCCGGTGATGAGGCAGTGGCCGCCGACAAATAGCGCAATCAAAATTTGATCGAGCACATCGTCCTGCCCGACAATGACCTGCCGCACCTGCCCCAGGATGCCGTCGCGCACCGCCTGGAAGCGCTCAATGCGCTGCTGCAACTGCGCCGCGTCCCGATTCAATCCAGCAATTGCGCCCATGCTCGCTTCCTCTCTCGTTCACTTCGGTTGATTTGTAACCCCATTTGAATCTTGTCTGCTCTTCCCTGCCTCTATCTCCAACAATAATCTCTGCGCGTCCTTGAACCCCGGTGCCGCCTCCAACGAGGCCAGCACGCTGTCCTCCGCTTTCGCTTTGTCGCCCGCGGCATAATACGCCTTCGCCAGATCGAACTCCGCTGACGCCATATCCAGCGGCTTCATGGCGAGCACAGCCTGATACTCCCTTACCGCACCTGCATAGTTGCCCTGCGCCAGCCACAGCCCACCTAGCTTGCGATGCAGGTCTTCATCCTCGGGATAGATGAAGTTGAGCTGATCAAGCGTAGCGGCTGCAGCCTCTGGATGCCCCAAATCGACCTCGAGCGACGCCAGTTTTTCCAGCGTCTTCGGGCTCTCGCCGCCGAGAAGCTCATACAACCTGAGCGCATCTGCCGCTAGCTGCTTGTTTCCTTTGATCAATTGCGCGTTGGCCACAATTTCGTACGCGTTCGCATCCTCTACATATTCCGGATAAAGTTTGATAACCGCCGCCGCAGCCGCGATTACACCATCATCGTCGTTCTTCTCCGACATCCCCACCAGCGCCTTCAGTTGCGCGCGCCACGCATCAAAGTTCGCGACCGTCGAGCCGATGTGCTTGTCCAGCCAAGCCGCATAGTCTTTGTCGAACTGCTCCGGTGACTCATGCAGGTTATCCCGGATCGCCTCCGGCGTCGTCTTCAGTGCGGCAAAGGAATGCACCATTCCCATCAGCGCGTCATTGCCCCACCGCTCGCTGATGTAGTCGCAGATTGTTCCTGCCTGCCAGTAACTCACCAGCACCTGCTCCGGATATTCCGGAAAGATGAAGCCCTGGTCCATCTGGGTTACGGATAGCAGCTTCTTGGCTTTAATCGCGGCTACTACATCCGGCGTCAACCGGTTCGCCCACTTAGGATCGGCCTGGCCTTCTTCGTGGACCGCAAGGCCCTCGGTAAACCAGCGAGGGACACGATAGTTTGTGGCCGAGAGAATGAAGACGTGGTTCATCTCGTGCCACAAGGTCGCACCCCAGTTGAACTCCCCTGGGACCCGCCCCGATGGCGAATCCATGGCGACTACATTGCCGAAGGTGACGCCGAGCGCGCCCAAACCCGGCATCCCCATGGTACGCACGGCAAAGTCCTCGTGGTTGGGATATACCTCCAACTGCATAGGCCCGCTTAGCTTCATCTTGTACTTCGCCGAGTAGGTCGCAATCGCTTTATGTAGCTGCTCCTCGAAATAAGGACGCAATAAATCCGCTTCTTTCTTATCTAGCCGGAGAATTGTAGAGTCGTCCTTAGTCGTGACAAAGTTTTTGTAACTGTCGAGTAGCTTCAGGCTGTTACTTGTGGCTGCATCGGTTTGCCCGTTGTTGTAGGCAAGCTCTAACTCCTGCCGCGGTTCATCTTCCTCACCGAGCCGCATCAGGTTGATCCCCAGTTCCGAGTGCGCGACCCATAGTGTCGGATCCGCTTCGATTGCCTTGCGATAATACGCAACTCCTTCCGGATAGCGCCGATTTAGTACCAGGTGGCGAGCTACACTCACGTAGCCCATGCCATATCCCAGATTCACCATCTTGATCTTGGCCATCCATGCTTCCGCATCGGCGTTCTTGTCCACCAGCAGGTCGGCCGCCGCCAGGGTCGCCATCGCATCCAGCGCGTCAGATCCTCCCTGATAAGGCGATAGCGCAATCGCCGCGTTCGCCTCCTTTACCGCCTCCTCCGGCTTTGCGTCCTCCAGCAACAGGTTGGCGGCAAGCTCGTGTGCCTCCACCAGCTTGGGGTCCAAAGCAACCGCCTTGGCAACGTATTCCTCAGCCTTCTCGTCGAACCCATCCGCACTGAGCGTCGCAAGGCCGAGATATGCCTGTGCGTTCGATGGGTCCTGGGCCAGCGCTTCGTTGAACAGATTTGCAGCCTCCGGGTTATTGAACCGCTCATGAAACAACATGCCGTAGCGCGCTTTCCAGAGCGCCGGGGCCTTTGGCTGCGCAATCGCAACCTCAAACTCCTTCTTCGCGTTTTCGTAATTTTGCAGCCCCCAGTAGCCTTCCGCCATCTGGTAGGCGTCGCCGCTGCGCGCCAATGTCTCAAAGCATTCCGTTGCCTCGGCCTTCTTCCCGTGCAAGCGCAGGGTGCGGCAGCCGTCGGGCGTTGCGGTCGCGGCTATGCACACGCCGGCCATATCAAGCATCCCCAGCAACAACGCGCCTTTGAGCCAGACCTTCACTTATCGAGCGCCTCCTGCACCTTTGCCAGTTCCAACAACGCCGCCGTTAGCTCTTTCTTGTATTCCCCCGGCTCCATCGCTGCTTTTTCGTACTTCAACTCATCGACCTTTTGTTCCAACTCTTCCTTCTTCGCCATCAGGTCGCGCTTTGCCGGATCGTTCATGGACGCCTGCGCCGCACCGATCCGCACCACGGTGAAAGTCGACATCAGCGCGCCCTCGCGTCCCGTGGCTGCCGCCAGCGAGCGCACGGCGTCGCCCTTGCCGGTGTCCTCGAACTCCGGGTGCTCCGTCGCCAGGCGTTTCTGCGACGTATAAAACTCCGCGGTCTTGCGGTCCGCGTATGCGAAGGCTTCCATGGCAGAGATCGAGTCGCTCTTGTCCGTGTCCGCCAGCGGGTCCTGCAGCGCCTCCACCCAGTAGCGGGCAAACACGGTAGCGTTTTTCTCTGTGCCCGATTTGGTCGCCACGATTACCGCGCGGCCCGGCCGCTCCAGTACTGGAACCGCGCCGCCGCTCGCGCTGGTCGTATCCACAATGAGTTGGCGTTTGGCCGAAACCTTGTCGCACAGCGCGGCCAGTTCCGCGGCGGAGACGTCCGGTCCCACGAGGTTGAACTTGTACTCGACGCCGTCGAAAGTTCCGTGGCCGATGAGCGTGAGGACGAAGTCGTCTTCGGGCTTGGCGTCGCGAGCCACTTCCGCCATCACCTCAGTGAGCTTTGCCTTGGTCGACTGCTTGCCGGTGAGGGTGTAAACGTGGGCGCCGGTTGCGGTCTTGAATATCTTGTCCAGGTCGGTTGCGTTGGCGGTGAAGCGCTGCTCGTAGTCCGGCTCGCCACCAAGTCCGGCCACCGTCACATAGAACGTCGCGGCGCGCGCTGAGACGCAGACAAGCCCGCAGGCCGCGGCCAGCAACGAACAACGGAGGACGAACCGCGAGCAACGCGCCCTCATACGACACCCCACTTCCGCCGCAGCAGCCAGTCGGCCGACATCAGCCCCAGCAGCGCCAGGAACACCGCGGGCATGTCCCAGAGCTCTTTGGTGTCGCGCACGGAAATCCCCGCCTCAGAATACGAAATCTCCTTCGGCAGCCGGTCCAACTGGCTTTGCTCCCAGTAGCGACCGCCGGTCTCGTCGGAGAGCTTCTCCAGTAGTTCCCGATTCTGTTCCGTGTGGAAGTTCTCCGCAACTCCATCCTCTCGCCGGAAGGAGACCACGTCTTTGCCAAGCTCGTCGTTGCCACGGCTCGCCGTCACCTCCGCCACATAGCTTCCCGGCTTTTCCGCGGTCCAGTCCATGGCGTAGGTTCCCGGAGTGTTCGGCACGGGTGTCAGGTCCACCATTGCGGACAAGTCGTCTGGTCCGATCACGTGCGCCGATATATGCGCATCTGCGGCCGGAGTGAACTCCTTGTCGCGCGCCACAACGGTCATCTGCACATGGCCTTCATCCATAAGCGTTTGCTGCGGCATGGTCGCAGTTACCTGCCCGGGCGAGTCCTTCGCCAGCCAGCGCAGGAGTTGCTGCCAAAAGAGATCGTGTGAAGGGTCATTCAACTGCGAGCTCATCTGCCAACGCCAGGTGCCCGAGGTCGCCAGCAGGGCGGTCTTTCCGCGGCCATAGCTCTGCGTAACGAGCAGGGGCATGGTGTGTCCGGCCATCATCTGCGCCAGCACCGTCGCTCCCGGCTTGGGCGCGCCCGGGTCCTGGTAGTCGTTGAGGTAGGGCAGCTTGCGCCAGCGATCGATATTTGCCGCGCGATCGTCCAGCAGCCGCGTGATGGGACTCTCGGCGCCTGCGGCCGTCAACTGCACGGTCGCCGACTCGCGGTGGAACGTGCCCTTCTGGTTGGGCAGGAATGTCGGGAACAGGTCGGCGAGGCTGGACGAGGCCCAGCCTCCGTCTCCCAGGGCGAAGCGGCCGCCGAGGAACAGCAGCCCGCCGCCGCGCTTGTCCACGAACTCGCGCAACAGTTCCTGCTGCACCGGCGTAAAGTAGTCAGCCTCCACGCTGCCGAGAATGATGGCCTGATACTTGAAGAGGTCCTCCGCCTTCGCGGGAAATCCTTCGGCCAATTCACTGGGATCGGCGATTCCCTGCCGATAGATCTTGTTCTCGGTGGTGCGCAGCATGGAGACGATCTGCACACCTTTGTCTTCCTCCTCCGCGCGCCGGATGAACTTGAACTCCCAGCGCGGCTCGCCCTCAACGTAGAGAATCCGCCGCGGCTCCGCGCTCACATCCACCAGCCTGGTCACCGCGTTGTTGGCCGTATTCTCTTCTCCCGGCAGCGGCTCCAGCACGAAGGCGACGCTCTTGACGCCGGCGTCACCTGCGTTGAAGAACACGGTTTCGCTCTGGTCCACGCCATCCCGATCCAGAGCCACTTCCCTGGTTGCAAGCAGCTTGTCGCCATCCTTCACATCGAGCGCCGCCTTCTGCCCGGCATAGCCATGCTGATGAAAGCTGACGGTCGCGCTCATGCGCGAGTCGGCCATTGCCTTGGCGGCGACCACTGCATCGTCGATCTCCAGATCGTGGGCGGCCTTCTCCTTGCCAAACCCGATGGTGTGCACCGGCAGCCTGCGATTGTGCAGCGCGTTGATTGTCTCCAGATCGATGCCGCCGGAGTTTTCGGCGCCATCGGTGAGCAGCACCACCGCGCCTACCGGGAGATCGCTGGTCTCTGCGACCAGTTGCCGCAAGCCCGCGTTGATGTGGGTTGCCGCCGCGTCGGCGTGCCACTGGTCCGGCTTCTCCAACCGCGTCAGGGTGCTGTCCAGGCGATAGGTGCGGGTCTGGAACTTCTTATCGAGTCCCGGAAGCACCTTACCCAGCGCCTGCACTGCGGCCGTCTCCCGCGCCGTGGCTCCGTCCGCGCCCGCGTCCGCGATGCTCATGCTGCGCGAGTCGTCCACCAGCACTGCGATGATGTTCTGCTGTGACTTCAACTCCGCCACCGTGATCGCCGGCTCCCACAACAAGAGCAGCAGCAGCGCAATCATCGCCGCTTCCAGTCCCCCAATGAGCCAGGCCCTCCAGTTCCGCAGCCGCGGCGCCGCCTGCGGGAGCTGCCGCCAGATGAGCCACGCCAACCCGGCCGCCGACAGGACCGCGAGCAGCACCAGCAGCCAACCGGGCCACGCGCCCAGCAGGATGAATTTGCCCTTGGTGAAGACCGGAATCGGATACTTGAAAAAGAATTCAAACATGCGAAGGAGGTTCGAGGTACTAGGTTCGAGGTTCGAGGTGGGTATCAGGTCCTGGGTTCAAGGTAAGAGTGTCATCCGCAAAATGTCTGTCACACTGAGCGCAGCGAAGAATCCCCGCATTGGCCTTTGCTTTTGCCCTCGCCCTCCCGCCTTGGATCGGTTCAATCGGTGCCGATCGGTGTTAAGCTTCGTCGCTTTTTCCCTCGAACCTCGAACCCAGTACCTCAAGCCTTGGTTAATGCGTCATGCTGTACATCACGTAATTCAGCCCCACGCGAAACGCCATCGATGCGAACTGCTCCGGGTAATCCGGATCGTCGGCCCACTCCCACGCATCGCCGAGGTGCATATTGTGGCAGATCGCGACCACCAGCCGCCCATGTTCGTCGCGGATGCCACGCCACTTGGCCACGTATCCATCCTTCTCATAGGTCCGCCCTGAGCGAATGTACTGCTCGCCCGGGACCTGAAAACGGTCGTCCATGTCGTACAGGACGTGGAATATCTCGTCCTTGTCGGTGAGGTCTTCGACTGGGTACTTGTTTGCGTCGGGAAAGATCTGGCGCATCCCGCGCATAAAATCCTCCCAGTCTTGGGTGCCGTGAAAGTCGTCAACCATAAGGAAGCCGCCCTTCAGCAGATACTCCCGCATGCGCTTGGCCTCGTCGTCGTTGAACGACCAGGTGTGCACCATGACCGCGTAAACGAAGGGATAGTTGAAGATGTCGTCGGTATCCGGGCTGACTACCTGCTCGGTGTTGCGCCCCTGGATGCGGGTGAGCCGGTTGAGCGCCATCAGGAACTGCCGGTCGGCCTTGGGATAATCACGCGACCAGGAGGCCCCCCAGCCGCGTCCATAACCGCCGCCGAAGCCTCCGTAGCCGCCATACCCGCCCGCGCCCATCGCGGTGGTATAGCTCAGGCGCGACCAGGAAAACTCCGCCTTCTGGTTGCCCTGACCGTTGATCTCGCCCCAATCGGCGATCCGTTGCGCGTACAGACCCAACGCAACCGCCAGCACCAGTATCGTCACCATTGCGGACTGCAGCAGGAGCTTCATCCAGCGGACCCTCCCTATTGCCGGAGGATGGGACCCGCGCCCCGCCTCCACCGCCCGGCCATGCCCGATCTCGTGCCTGTGTTCCGTACCTTATCAGGTTTTACTTGTTCCTATAGACGAACTCGGCCCCCAGTAGTTGCATTCTGCCCGCCAGATCCAGAGCCCTCCCAGTAAAAAACCCTTCATCCCAACCCTGGCCCTTCCAATCTCTTACGACCATTCGCGAAAACGTAGTAGGCCAACTTGGACCGAACGACTGAACCCACCGAAAACGCGACTTCACAGGCAGTTCGATTGCAAGCAGCGGAGCTTTGGAGAAACCACCGCGCGTGCAGGCCACATCAACCCCTTCTCTTGACCGGTGAACCCATCGGCCTATTATTGTGGCCATGTCAATCCGGGCCCTGTCTCTCGTTCTCCTTTTCGCCGCTTCCACCCTCTTCGTCCAGCAGCCTTCTGTGCTTAGCGGGGCGAAGAATACCGATACAGGCCACCCTGCGCAGTCGGTTCTAGCGACTTCGCCAGCGTGCCCGGCGATGAGCGCAGATGCTGCGAACCGCCAGTGGAAGATCGAGCCGATCGCTGTTACCTACAACAGCAAGAAGGGCGTGTTGAGTACGGCGAAGTCAGTAACGCTGCACGCAGCGGCCGTGCGAATGAATGGGATCGGAACGGTTCAGGACTTTCCCATGGCGCGGCAAGCGGATGGCACTTGGCTGGCCACGGTGACGTTGGTGGGAAAGGAGCTGGGTGAGGGCTATGTGATGTTCGATGTGGAGGACGAGAGCCACCACGTCGACCGCAACAGCGGCGCGTATTGGGATACGGAGCTATGCATGACCAATCGCAACATGCCGAACAGTCGTTTGCGCATGGGGACGAGCTTCAGTGCGAAGCTGAAGAGCTACGAGGGGCGTGTGGTGGCGCCCGGGTTTCAGCGGCCTCCGGATACGGCGAAGGCGCTTGCGATCGCGCGGGAGGACTTGGCGAAGTATCCGCAGGATTTCAGCGACCTATTCTGGATATGGACGTACGAGACCAAGGGTGGGATTGGCCGCGGCAGCGATGCCGATTGGGCACAGGTAAGTCACGAACTGGACGATGAAATTAGCAAGTACAGGACGACCAACGATTTCTTTCTTTCGATCATGGGGTTCGTTGGGCCAGCTCAGGCGCGGATCGATCCCGCGGTGATTGCGCGGTTGCGAGCGGCCATTGAAGCTATGCCCGAGACTATACAGCCTGCGTACTACCAACCGGACGGGACGTTGCGCCCGGTACAACGGACCAAGCAGTGGGACGATGGCATGAAAAGCGAGGTTATGTCGCTGCTGGCGGAGCTCGATCTGCCGGCGGCGGAGGGAGTGAAAGACCCTGAGGCACGCGGCACCGCGCTGGAGGCATTCACGAAGCAGTATGGGGATTGCGGGGTGAATTGCAGGGGGCTTGCAGAGGCATTCGGATTCGGTGTGCAGGCATACGGCAATGCGGGCGATCTGGACGGCGCGAAGCGGCTGGCTGAGGCGTGGATGGCGTGGGACCCGAAGAATCCCGATCCGCCGGCGGTCCTGGCAGAGACGTATCTAGCGGCGAGCAAGCGGCTTCCGGAAGCGCTGAAGCAGACGGACCGGTCAGCTGAACTGCTCGCTCCCATTCTGAATCAAGCGACACGAGATGCGGCCTTCGCCGCGATCCGCTCCCAGGCGTATTTTTCGGTCGAACCGTACCCACAGTACGCAGGCAGGCTCAACCTGCTGCGCGGGAAGATCGAGGCGGCGTTGGGAGACTGGGCAGCAGCGACGAAGGACCTGCAGGTGGCCTGGGATGGGCTGGCGAAGAACCCGAACAGGGTGATGCAAGTGATCGAGGCAGCGACCGCCCTAGGTGACGCCGACGAACATACGGGCGACCGGGAGGCGGCGCTGAAGGCGTATCTGAGCGCAGCCAGCGAGCCGTACCAGAAGGACGCGGAGGCGCACGACGCGTACGTGCGCCTTTTCTTGGCGGAAGGCAAAGGCACGCAACATCAGGCGGAGGATTCGGTGCTGGCCGCCGTGGAAAAGTCCCGCGCGAAAGAGGTGGGGAACTACGTCCCGGTGGAATTGCATCAGCCGATTCCGAAGCTGCAGCTGACACGCCTGGATGGAAAGGCGCTCAGCCTGGAGAATCGCCGGCGGCCGGTGGTGGTGGATGTGTGGGCCACCTGGTGCGGCGCGTGCGCGGTGGAACTGCCATCGCTGCTGGTGTTTCAGAAGGCGCATCCGGAGGTGGATGTGCTGGCCGTGAATGTGGCCGATAAGCCGGAAGCAGTGCGGCAGTTTCTGGCGAGCAAGCAGCTTACAGGGCTGCACGTTGCCTTGACCAAGGCGTTCCCAGAGGGCATGGCGCAGAACTATCCGACTACGTTTGTGATTAGCTCAAAGCACGAGATCGCTTTCCTGCACGCGAGCATGCCCAAGGATATTGGGGCGGAACTCGCGGCAGATCTGGCGGCTTTGAATCCTCAGTAGGCCGCGGCTCTACTTCCAGATCAAGTTGAAGCTGGGTGCATGGTTGAGGGGTTTGCGTTACTCTGACTTGCTCGAAAAACGGGGTGCATTCGATAGGTCGACGCAACACCATCTAGTAGAACCTTTCTATTGAAGGATGGTGTTTATGAACGAAGGGAAGCAGTCGAGACTATCTGCTGCGCAGAGAGCTGATGTCTGGAGGCGATGGAAGGCGGGGGAGTCGTTGCATGAGATTGGGCGCGCCTGTGGCAAGCCCCATGACTGCATTCGCTGTGTGTTGTTGCCTCGCGGAGGGATCGCTCCGGCAGCTCGCCGGCGCTCCGGCCTGGCGCTCAGCTTGGCCGAGAGAGAGGACATTTCGCGAGGAATTGCTTCCGGCTCCTCGATCCGTGCGATAGCCACCGGCCTCGGCCGGGCGGCGTCCACGGTGAGCCGGGAGGTCGCGCGCCACGGTGGCCGTTCGGCCTATCGCGCCCTCGATGCGGACAAGCAGGCCTGGAAATCCGGGTTGCGGGCGAAGCGGTGTCTTCTAGCCGGGAACCGCAAGTTGCGGGAGCTGGTTGCGGGTAAGCTGGTGTTGGACTGGTCGCCGGAGCAGATTTCCGGATGGCTGAAGACACAGTATCCCGACGACAAGAGCATGCGCGTGTCCCACGAGACCATTTACCGAAGCCTGTTCATCCAGGCGCGGGGAGTGCTGAAACAAGAGCTGATGGAGCACCTGCGGAGCAAGCGGCGCATGCGCCGCTCGCTCCATGCAAAGGTCAGCGGACAGTCCCGCGGCCAGATCGTCGACGCCGTCT
>Ga0181520_10001739_pt1 | contig 43143 bp, 31 predicted proteins | sample PEATcosm2014_Bin_29_FD_132451 | JGI IMG/M metagenome (GOLD analysis project Ga0181520, IMG submission 132451) | Peatland microbial communities from MTU Mesocosm Facility, Houghton, MI, USA - PEATcosm2014_Bin02_30_metaG | ecosystem: Environmental > Terrestrial > Soil > Wetlands > Peat | place... | reverse complement strand
CGTTTTGCGGTTCAGGGCAAGCTTGCCCTGAACCGCAAAGCAAAAACAAAAACCTTCCTGAGAAGGAAAAAGTGTCGGAGATGTGCCCGGTCTAAAATGTCGGTTAACTGCCCGGCCGTTCATGGGACGGGCCGGAGACATGCCTGCGAGATTGAAACGGATCGATAATGTGGAGGTTCGCCATACCTAGATTGTGCGCCTGCGAGGCTTAATTCTCGGCAAAAGCTCGGCGAGCTGAAGGGGATTCGTGGCTCGGCCTGAGCGCGATGGCAGCTCGGCCGAAAAGCCCGTGGAGCAGGAGGTTCGTGGTCTCCCACCCTTGAATCAAAAGACGATTCAAGGATGGGGCACCCGATTTCATGCTGAGTTGAGAGAGGGTGGTTGAGGGTTGTGGTTTCCCATGTCTCAAACGCGAGACATGGGGCACCCATTCTTGAATCTGTGGATTGAATTCCAACAACAAAGAGAGTTAGCCGCGGAGGAAGTCTTTGACTTTCTGGACGGTGACGTCGCGGGCAATGTCGGAGATGGCGTTGGTGAGGGGAATCTGTTTGGGGCAGGCCTCGACGCAGTTCTGCGCAAAACCGCACTCCTGAACACCGCCGTCGCCAGCCAGAGCCCGCAGGCGGTCTTCCTTGAAGACGTTGCCGGTGGGATGGTTGTTGAAGAGCTTGACCTGGGCAATGGTGGCGGCGCCGACGAAGTTGGTGTCCTCGTTGAACTGGGGGCAGACTTCCATGCAGCAGGTGCAGGAGATGCAGTTGGAGAGCGGGTAGTTCGCCTCCTGCTGCTGGGGGTAGACACGGGGGCCGGAGCCGAGATCATACGTGCCGTCGACCGGGACCCAGGCCTTGACGCGCATCAGGTTCTCAAAGAGGACGGAGCGGTCGACCTGGAGGTCGCGGACGAGGGGGAACTTGGAGAGCGGCTCGACGCGAATGGGCTGCTCGAGATTGTCGACGAGCGCGGAGCATGCCATCTTGGCCTTGCCGTTGATGCGCATGGCGCAGGAGCCGCAGATTTCCTCAAGGCAGTTGGAGTCGTAGGTGATGGGAGTGGTGGGGCGGCCGTCGGCGGTGACGGGGTTGGCCGCGATCTCCATCATGGCGGAGACGACATTCATGCCGGGACGCCACTCGAGCTCAAAGTTCTCCCAATAGGCGGGAGCATCGGGGCTGGCCTGGCGCTTGATTTCAAATCGAACGGTCTTGTTTGCCATGATTCCTTTCGTCGGGAAGCTCGGCGCGTCTTAACTGCTTCCCCCAGGGGCTAAAGCCCCAAGTCCTTAGCGTTCGGAATTCAGGGGCCTGAAGGCCCCTGCTCCCTCCGGTTCAAAAAACTCTCTAGAATTCAGGAGCCTGAAGCCCCTGGCCTCCGGTTCAAAAACTCTCTGGCACAGCGCTCACTTTGTTGCGTCGTAGCGGCGCGGACGCGGCTTGATGAATTGCGTGTCGACTTCCTCGAACTCGAAATGCGGACCGGCGATGTTTCCGGTGAAGCTGGCCTTGGTGGTCTTGAGAAACTTTTCGTCGTTGCGGTCGGGGAAGTCGGGCTTGTAGTGCGCGCCGCGGGACTCGTCGCGCAGCAGCGCTCCCTGGACCACGGTGCGAGAGAGTTCCAGCATGTTTTTCAACTGGCGGGCAAAGGCAAAGCTGGTGTTCGCCCACTGGCTCTTGTCGCTGAGGTTCACATTCTTGTAGCGGTCGAGGAGTTCGACGATCTTTTCGTCGGCCTGCTTGAGGCCCTTGTTGTAGCGGATGACGGTGGCGTGCTTGGTCATGGATTCGCCCAGTTCGCGCCACAGCTTGAAGGGGTTTTCTGTCCCGCTGGAAGAGAGCAGTTGCTGATTGAGTTCCGCCTGGCGGGCTAATTCAGCAGCGCGGCCGCCGTCGCCTTCAGGAACAGGCAGGTTCCTGGCATACTGCAGCGCGTTGGGACCGGAGCGGAAGCCGCCGAAGATGCAACTGACGAGGGAATTCGCACCGAGGCGATTGGCGCCGTGGTACTGGTACTCGCATTCACCGGCGGCAAAGATGCCGGGAATGTTGGTCATCTGGTCGAAGTCGACCCACAGGCCGCCCATGGTGTAGTGCATGCCGGGAAAAATCTTCATGGGTACGTCGCGGGGATCGTCGCCGACGAACTTCTCGTAGATTTCGAGGATGCCTTCGAGCTTGCGGTTGAGGGTGGCGCGATCGATGTGGGTGAGATCGAGGTAGACCATGGGCTGACCGTCGATGCCCAGACCTTCTTCGTAAACGACCTTGTGGATGGCGCGGGTGGCCACGTCGCGAGGGACGAGGTTGCCGTACTTGGGATACCACTCCTCAAGGAAGTAGAAGCGCTCGGACTCGGGAATCTGCTTGATGGGGCGCGGATCGCCGGGCTTGCGGGGCACCCAGACACGACCGCCCTCGCCGCGTGCAGACTCGGACATGAGGCGCAACTTGTCTTCACCGGGAATGGCGGTGGGATGAACCTGGACGAACTCGCCGTTGGCGTAGTAGGCGCCCTGCTGGAAGATGGCCGACTGCGCGGAGCCGGTGCAGACGACGGAGTTGGTGCTCTTGCCGAAGATGGCACCGATGCCGCCGGTGGCCAGGATGATGGCGTCGGCTAGGAAGGCGCGCAGCTCCATGGTGCGCAGGTTGAGGGCGGTAATGCCGCGGGAAATGCCCTTGGAGTCGAGGATGGCGGAGAGGAACTCCCAGCCCTCGTACTTCGTGACTTTGCCGTCGGCCTCGTAGCGGCGGACTTGCTCGTCGAGAGCGTAGAGCAACTGCTGGCCTGTGGTGGCCCCGGCAAAGGCGGTGCGGTTGTAAAGCGTGCCGCCGAAGCGGCGGAAGTCGAGCAGACCCTCGGGAGTGCGGTTGAAGGGCACGCCCATGCGGTCGAGCAGGTCGATGATGGCGGGCGCGGCTTCGCACATGGCCTTGACGGGGGTTTGATTGGCCAGGAAATCGCCGCCATAGATAGTGTCGTCGAAGTGCTTGTCGGTGGTGTCGCCCTCGCCTTTGAGGTTCTTGGCAGCGTTGATGCCGCCCTGCGCGCAGACGGAATGAGAGCGCTTGACGGGGACGATGGAGAAGAGGTCGACCGTGCCGCCCGCCTCAGCGATTTTGATGACTGCCGCGAGCCCGGCGAGTCCTCCGCCAACCACGATGATTCTGGGTGCTGCCATGGCCTTCCTTTGCAGTGAACAGTGGACAGTGAACAGTGAACAGTGAACAGTGGACAGTGAACAGTGAACAGCTAACAGTGAACAGTGGACAGTGAACAGTGAACAGCTAACAGTGAACGGCTAACAGTGAACAGTGAACGGCTATCGGCTTCCAGCCTTTCGCCGAGGCTAGGGGCGGCGATTTCTGTGACGGCCATGGAAGTTTCTGTCTGCCTTGGGGAATCTCTGAACAAGCTATCTGCCTTCCCTCAGGGGCTAAAGCCCGCCTTCATTTTGCTGCATTTGCGGCACGACTAAGGTCGTGCCCTTTCAAAACGTTGACTTATCCCAAGGCACCCTTGAGGAACACGTACTGCGGCGGTATGGATTCCGGGTGCAACTGCGTTGAGGTGAGGGGCACGATGTCGGGCGTGTTTTTGAAGTTGGGGCCGACGAAGGCCCAGATGCTGGCCAGGCCCATGACGGCGATCACGATGCCGAAGGCGACGCACGCGTAGCCGAAACGCTTGCGTGCGGTTTCGCCGGGAGTGATGCCCCACTTGGCGGCGAAGAGCCAGATGCCGTAAGAGAAATGCCAGCAGATGGCGATCATGGCGATGATGTAGACGGCGAGCATCCAGGGGTTCGCAAGCTCATGCTGTACCTTGGCGAAGGCGGCGCCGGGATTCTCAGGCAGGCTGATGCCCATGAAACGCTGGCGAAGAACATGCTGGCCGATGTAGAGGATGGCGATGAGGCCGGTGTAGCGCTGGGCTGTGTACATCCAATTGCCAGACCAGGGGTAGTACACAATGTTGGACTTGCCGCGCAGCCAGATATAGACGCCATAGAGGCCGTGATAGAGGATGGGCAGGAAGATGAAGGTCCACTCAAGGACGCGCACGAGGGGCAGGCTGTTGAGGAATTTAACCTGGGCACCGTAGGCGGCTGGGCCTTTGAGCGCCTCGAAGTTGGACAGCAAGTGCTCTAAAAGAAACGCGCCGATGGGGACGATGCCCAGCAGCGAGTGCAGCTTGCGCAGGAGGAAAGTGTATCCCTGGCCAGCGCGCAGCGGCTGCACGCCCGGGCGCAGCGTGGGCGCGGAAGGATGTTGAGCAGTTGCCATGCGGTCTTGGCTCCCTAAAAAGCTGTGGATCGAGGCGTTTCTCGTGGGGCGGAGAGAAAATTGCGTCGGGTTCCAACTGCATTATTCGATTCCGCAATGAGGACCGTCAAGGGCGCAGGGGCAGATTTGCGACGGGGTCAATATCCGTTGAACCATCAGGGTTTTAGCATCTGCAGAAGGGCCGCAAAGGCGCGGCCACGATGGCTGAGCGAGTGTTTAGTTTCAAGATCGAGCTCGGCCATAGTGCGGTCGAGTTCGGGCAGGAAGAAGAGAGGATCGTAACCGAAGCCTCCGGTGCCGCGAGGGCCCTCGAGGATGAGGCCTTCGACCGCGCCTTCGGCGGTGTCGACAGGCTGACCATCGCGTGCGGTTACCAGCACGCAGCGGTAGCGGGCGGTGCGCCGGGCTGCGGGCACAGCGGCCAGCCGCTGCAGCAGGACCATATTGTTCCAGACATCGGTGTTGTCGTTGGCGTCGGGGGAGTCGACCAGTCCGGCGTCGGCCGCAAAGCGGGCAGAGCGTACACCGGGGGCGCCGGAGAGAGCGTCGACCTCGAGGCCGGAGTCGTCGGCCAGAACCAGCTCGCCGGGTGCGAAGCGGGAATAATAGACGGCCTTGAGAGCGGCATTGGCGGCGAAGGTGGCGCCGTTTTCGTCGGGGGCGGGAATCTGCTTGAGTTTTGGCAGTGGCTCGATGGTTAGTGAGGATGCAGCCGCGGCGGTGCGGAAGTCACGCAGCTTGCCTTGACTGGTGGTGGCAATAAAGAGGCGGAAGGCCATGGGGAGAGTTTAACGGCTGGAGACCGAATCGGCCTGCGGGGCGGGTACGACGCGCGGTTGTGGACTTTGACAAGGGTATGGGTAGATGCTTAAGGTTCTTCCGTCTAGAAATTATTTCATTTGGGGAAATCCAAGGGAATTTCACGGCTTTTTTCAGGGTTGGTGGAGGGCTGCGATGAGGACCGAAAGCGCGATTCGTGACGGGATTCTGGGGATGCTTTTAGTAGCAGGAATTCCGATGATGCTGGCGGGGCAGGCGACGGCGGCGGCGAACGGGAAAGAAGTGGCAAAGACGACGGTGCAGGCGACTTCGACGGCCGGTGGGGCGGCAGCGGCGAACAGCCTGGAGCAGGCCTTCAAGCAGCCACCCGACAGCGCCAAGCCCCGCGTGTGGTGGCACTGGATGAGCGGCAACGTGACCGAGCCGGGCATCACGGCGGATCTGGAATGGATGCACCGGGTGGGCATTGCCGGGATGCAGATGTTCGACGGGGATATGGGAGCGCCGCTGTTTGTGGATAAGCCGGTGATATGGATGTCGCCGGAGTGGAAGTCGGCCTGGCGGCATGCGGCGGCCGAGGCCGATCGGCTGCATATGGAGATGGCGATGGCCGCGTCGGGCGGATGGAGCGAGACCGCCGGTCCCTGGGTGAAGCCGGAACAGGGGATGAAGAAGTATGTGTGGAGCGAGACAACGGTGCAAGGGCCGGGACACTTTAACGGGACATTGAACAAGCCTCCGGCCACAGTGGGGAAGTTTCAGGACCTGGCACCAGCGCCCGCGCGGGAGCAGCACCCGGATTTGACACTGCCGGGGGCGAAGCCGCAGCCTCCTATCGCCAAACAGCCGCTGACGCCGGAGATTTATGAGGATGCGGCCGTGGTGGCGTTCCCGGCTCCGGAAGAAGAAGCGGTGAGCAGCGCGCAGAAGCCGGAGATCACTTGCAGCTGCGGCGAGATCGATGGAGCGGTGTTGCAGGATGGATCGTTTGCCAAGGCAGTGGCGATTCCTTACTCAAAGGACGACCGGACGGCGTGGGTGCAGTTTGCGTATGGGCAGCCGCAGCCGGTGCAGGCAATCGTATTTGGAGGAGCGGCGGGAGTGCAGTTTGGCGGGCCGCCGGTTCCGACGGGCAGGATTGAGGCCAGCGATGATGGCGAGCAATGGCGGACCCTGGTGGAGATGCCCGGTGTACGTGGACCAGGTTCAGTGAATTTTGCGGTGCGGACTTATTCCATAGCGCCGGTGAAGGCGCGCTATTATCGGGTGTTTTTCAAAGCGCCGGCCCCAATTCCGGGCATGCCGGCGCCGGCGGGAGCGAACGCGAATCCGATGGTGCGGCTGACAGAGGTTGAGTTCCTGGCCAGCCCACGGGTGCACCGCTGGGAAGATAAGGCGAGCTTCGGCATTTACACGCCGAACAGCGATCCGGTGGGAGCCGAAGTACAGCCGGAAGAAGCCATCGATCCGGCGAAGGTGATTGACCTGACAGGGAAGATGCGGCCGGATGGCACTCTGGACTGGGATGCTCCGGCCGGCAAATGGATCGTGATGCGGCTGGGATACGGGTTGACGGGCGAGGTCAATCACCCGGCTACGCCCGCTGCCACGGGCCTGGAAGTGGACAAACTGAGCAAGAAGGACGTGCAGGCGTACGTGGAGGAGTATGTGAAGATGATCTCCGAAACCGCCGGGCCGTACTTTGGCAAGAGCTTCAGGTATTTCCTGATGGATAGCTGGGAGGCAGGGCAGGAGAACTGGACCGAAGAGATGATGCAGGAGTTTCAGCATCGTCGAGGCTACGCCATGACCAAGTATCTGCCGGTGCTGACGGGAAGGATTGTGGGCAGCCGGGCGGAGTCAGAGGCGTTTTTGTGGGATATTCGCCGCACCCAGGCCGACATGCTGGCGGAAAACCACTACGGCGTGGCGACGAAGTACTTCTCCAAATTTGGAGTGGGCTTGTATGCGGAAGCCATGGGAATCGGAATGCCGACGACGGGCGACGGACTGCTGAACAAGGCCAATGTCACCGTTCCGATGGGTGAGTTCTGGCCGCCACTGCCGGGGCAGAAGGGAATGCCGGCCTACGAGGCCGATACACGCGAGGCATCTTCGGCCGCGCACATTTATGGCAAGCCGATCGCGGCCACGGAGTCCTTTACCACGCGGCCAAACCTGGTGGCGTGGGGGCAAACGCCGTTCTATTTGAAGTCGCTGGCCGACCAGACCTTTGCGCGGGGCATCAACCGCATCATTTTTCACACCAGCGACCAGCAGCCGTTTGTTGACAACGCGCATAAGCCGGGCATGACGCTGGGCTATTTTGGCCAGCACTACAGCCGCAACATTACGTGGGCAGAGCAGGCAATTGCGTGGAACACGTACCTGGCGCGCTGCTCCTACCTGCTGCAGCAGGGAAAGCCGGTGAGCGACGTGGCGTATTTCTACGGAGAAGACGCGCCGTCCACGGTTCCATTCTGGAAGAAGATCGATCCGGCCCAGCCGGTACACCACGACTTCGACTGGGTGAACGCGGATGTGCTGCTGCATGGCGCAACCGCTACGCCGGGCCATTTGAGCCTGGCCAGCGGCATCAGTTATCGCCTGCTGGTTCTGCCCAACGACGAGAAACTGATTTCCGTGCCGCTGCTACGCCGCATTCATGCGCTGGTGCAACAGGGCGCGGTGTTGCTGGGACCGAAGCCTGAGGGTTCGCCCAGCCTCGGCGACGGCAAAAACGGCCAAGCGGAAGTGAGCAAGCTGGCTGACGATCTATGGGGCCAAGGAGACGCTGCCGCGAGCGGACACGCTTTTGGCAAGGGCAAGGTCTACGCAGGAAAGACGATTGAAGAAGTGCTGGCTGCCGAGGGCACGTTACCGGACTTTACATGGAGCGATCCGGAGAATGTGGGACCGGACACTACTTATCCGTTGCCCGTAGGTGACTCTGACGAGGATTTGCTCTTTATTCACCGTCACGATGCGGAACGGGAGATTTATTTTGCCGCCACCACGAAGCATCACAGCTTCGACGTGAAAGCAAGCTTCAGGGTGACGGGAAAGACGCCGAAGTTGTGGCATCCGGAGAGCGGGACAACCGAGCCGGTAAGCTACACCACAGAACATGGGCAAACCGTGGTGCCGCTGCACTTCGATGCGCAGGGCTCGGTGTTTGTTGTGTTCGAAGGGGCCGGGGCAGGATCAAAGACGGTTCCGGCAAGGGCGAAGACAGAGTTGGCGAGCGTGGACGGGGCGTGGAAGGTGACATTCCCAGCCGATCTGGGCGCGCCGGCTGAAGCAGAGTTCCCGACACTGGCTTCGTGGACTGAAAACAGCGACACGGGCGTGAAGTACTTCTCGGGGACGGCGACCTATCACAAGCAGGTCAACGCAGAGAAAGAGTGGTTCAAGCCCGGCGCACGCATGATACTGGACCTGGGCACGGTAGAGGAGATCGCCGAGGTTGAAGTGAACGGCAAACCGGTGGGCGGAATCCAGTGGAAGCCCCCATTTGTTGTGGATGTGACAGGAGCGCTGAAACCGGGTGCGAACGAGATCAGCGTGAAGGTCACCAACCTGTGGCCGAATCGGATGATTGGGGATTTGCAACCGGGAGTGACAAAGACGTATACGTGGACTGACTTCAAGCCGTTCAAGGCGGATTCGCCGCTGATTGAGTCGGGATTGTTGGGGCCGGTGACGGTCTGGCGGAGTGAGGCTGGTTCACAAAGTAAGTGACGTTGGTGTCTGCAAGATATTTGCAGACTTATTTGCAGCGTGCGGGGTGGCGTTTGCCGAGGCGAACGCTACCCTGCCGCGTTGGTTAAGGGATGTGCCGATCACGAAATTTCAGGGGATCGGAGTATGGGCCAAGTTTGATTCAAGATGCAGTGAAGGAGAACGGAAAGTATGCGCTGGATCGCGTGTGGACTGTTGTTGGGGGCGGCGGTACTGCCGTTGATGGCGGCGCCTGCCGGGTTGGCTGTGGGGCCAACGGAATTGCGCGTGGACAATTTGAAGACCCCGCTGGGTATTGACGACCAGGCGCCTCTGTTCTCATGGCAGTTGCAGGACGCGGCACGCGGGGCGCGACAGACGGCCTACCAGGTGCAGGTGGCCTCGAGTGCGGAGTTGTTGCGGCAAGGCAAGGCTGACGTGTGGGACAGCGGACGGGTAGAGGGCGGACAGTCAGTCAACGTGCGGTACGCGGGGCCTGCGGCTGTGGCGAGTACACGCTACTTCTGGCGGGTGAAGGTGTGGGGTGCGACGGGCAAGGCGTATGCCGACAGCGAGACGAGCTGGTGGGAGACTGGCCTGCTGGCGCAGGATGGGTGGCGCGCGCAATGGATCGGCTACGAGACGCCCGAAGAGGCCGCGGTACGGAAGGCAGGGGCAATCTGGATAGCGAACCCGGACGCAAAAGCTCTGGACGCAGAGAAGAAGGATGAGCAGCACTATGCCTACCGCGCGACGGTGACGCTGGAGAAGCCGGTGCGCAGTGCGACGCTGTATGCGGCTGGGGATGACACGGTTTCGGCATGGGTCAACGGGAATCAAGTGCTGAAGGCCGACCCGCTGCCGGCGTGGAAACAGATGCCCTGGAAGAAGTATGTAAAGGCGGACGTGACGGGCAATCTGACTGAGGGCGATAACCTGATCGCCATTGAAGATGTGCACTACCTGGTGAATCCCAACGGAATGGCCATGCGCGACGCTCCGCCGCTGAGCGCGACCTTGTATGTGGAGTACAAGGACGGAACCACGGCAACTTTTGCCAGCGGAACGGACTGGCTTACGGCGATTCATCCGGCGAATGGCTGGATCGACAAGGGCTTCAACGACATGGATTTCAAGACGGCGGTGGCCTGGGTGCAGGCGGCGGACTCGGAGGACGATCCGCTGGGACGCCCGTGGATTCCCGACTCGGTGAAGTCGTTGCGGCGCACGTTTGACGTGAGCGCGCCGGTGAAGTCGGCACGGCTTTATGCGACGGCGTTGGGTGCGTACGAGATATTCCTGAACGGCAAGCGCGTAGGCGACGACGTAATGGCGCCGGGGTGGACGGACTATCGCGAACGGTTGAAATACCAGGTCTACGACGTGACGACGCAGTTGACGCAGGGAGCGAATGCGCTTGCAGCGCTGTTGGCTCCGGGGTGGTACTCGACTCCGTTGGAGTGGTTCCAGCAACCCAATAATTATGGAGAGGCACCACCGGCGCTGCGGGCCCAGTTGCGCATTGAGCACGCGGACGGCAGCGTGGAGTGGGTGACGACGGACGCGAAATGGAAGGCGGACACGGCCTACATTCTGCACGCGGAAATCTATGACGGCGAGAGCCAGGACGCGCGGCGCAAACAACCGGGCTGGGACACGGTAGGCTTTGCCGCGGACGGCTGGAAGAATGTGACGACGCTGGAGCCCAAGCCGATCAAGATCGACGCGCAGGACTATGCCTCGATTCGCGTGGAGCGGACAGTTGCGGCGGTGTCAGTGAGCGAGCCGAAGCCGGGCGTCTACGTGTATGACTTTGGGCAGAACCTCGCAGGCGTGGAGAGGCTGCGCGTGCAGGGGCCGGCGGGTACGGATGTACGGCTGCGGTTTGCGGAGATCCTGAACGATGACGGCACGCTCTACACCGACAACCTGCGCACTGCCAAGGCGACGGATCACTTCATCCTCGACGGCAAGGGCGTGGAGGAGTTCACGCCGCAATTCACCTTCCATGGCTTCAGGTATGCAGAGGTGACCGGACTGCCGAGCGCGCCGGGCAAGGAGGCTTTGACCGCGCTGGTGATCCATACCGATGCGCCGTTTGCCGCGCAACTGAAGACCGGCAGCACGATGATTAACAAGCTGTGGAGCAATATCGTATGGGGCCAACGTTCGAATTTTGTGGGCGTGCCGACGGATTGTCCGCAGCGCGATGAGCGGCTGGGATGGACAGCCGACGCGCAGGTGTTCTGGCGCACGGCCACGTACAACATGGACCTGGCGGCGTTCAGCCGGAAATACGCAGGAGACTTGCGCGGATCGCAGGCGGGTACACCGTACTACGGCATCTTCACACCGGGCACGGTGACGAGTGTCTCAGGCTCCGGCGCAGGATGGAGCGATGCGGGGGTAATTATTCCGTGGACCTCGTGGATACAGACCGGCGACACGAGCGTGATCGAACAGAACTGGGACGCGATGGAGAAGTATTTGAATGCTATCGATGCTGCGAACCCGGATGGGCTATGGATGCACGAGGCCGGGGGGCACTTTGGAGACTGGCTATCGCCTGAGGGAAAGACCGATTACTGGCTGATCTCGACGGCCTACTGGGCCTACGATGTGTCTCTGATGCGGCAGATGGCGCATGCGACAGGGCGCACGGAAGACGAAGCAAAATATGCAAAGCAGTTCGAGAAGATTCGCGCGGCGTTCGAAAAGAAGTTTGTCCATGAAGACGGATTTGTAGCCGGAGCGGACAACACTCCTTCGACGTTTGGACAGATCAACAATCCCGACGCCAAGAGCAAAGGGGGCGATACACAGACGGGGTACGTACTGGCGCTGCACATGAACCTGGTGCCGGAGAATCTGCGCGGAGCCGTGGCGCAAAGGCTGGCGGACAAGATCGAGGCCAACCACGGACTGCTGGCAACGGGCTTCCTGGGGACGCCATACCTGCTGGAAGAATTGACCAAGAGCGGGCATGAGAAGCTGGCTTACAAACTGCTGCTGAACACGGCCTATCCATCCTGGGGGTACCTGGTAGAGCGCGGGGCAACAACGACGTGGGAGCGGTGGAACGGCGATCAGATGAAGAACGATCCCAGCATGAACTCCTATAACCACTATGCTTATGGCGCGGTGGCCGATTGGATTTATCGCTATGCGGCGGGCGTGGACGCGACAGCGCTGGATGCGGGCTTCCACACCGTGGTGCTGCACCCGGCTTTCGATGCGCGCCTGGGCAGCGTGGAGTTTAGCTATCCATCAACGTACGGCGTGATTCGCTCAGACTGGACGGTGAGGGGAACTAACGCGGTGTGGCATGTAACAATTCCAGCGAATACGACGGGATGGCTGGGGTTGCATGGGAAAGATGCCGCGCGCTACAAACTGGAGGGCACGCCGCTGGCGGATAGTAAGCTGGCGAAGGCCACAACTCGCGGGGATGAAAGCGGCTTTGAGCTAGCCGCCGGAAGTTATAGCTTCAGCGTGAGCCTGGAGTAAGAATAAGCGGACGGACGGATCGAGAAAGACAGGAGAGTGAATCAACGTGGGTGCGAATCTGTTATTGGGAGTGTTTCTAAGCTGGATGGGCGGCTTGGCATCGGCCAGCTTTTACGTCCCGTTCCGCAAGGTGCGTGGCTGGTCATGGGAGACTTACTGGCTGGCCGCCGGCGTAATGAGCTGGATCGTCGCGCCCTGGTTTTTTGCGGGGGTGTTGACGAATGACCTGACGGGCGTGCTGCGGGGGACCTCGTCATCGACGCTTTTCTGGACGTTTCTCTTTGGCGTGCTGTGGGGGGTGGGAGGACTAACCTTCGGACTCACGATGCGCTACCTGGGCATGTCACTGGGCATGGCTGTGGCGATGGGCAACAACGCGGTGTTCGGCACGCTACTGCCGCCCATCTTTCACGGCCAGTTTGGGCAACTGCTGGCGCAGCGTTCGGGGATCGTCACCCTGATAGGCGTTGCGGTTTGCGCGCTGGGTATCGTGTTCGCGGGTGCGGCCGGAGTGTCAAAGGAGAGTGAACTCTCTCACGAGCAGAAGAAAGCCAGCATCAAGGAATTCAATCTGAAACTCGGACTGATGGTGGGTGTGTTTGCGGGCGTGATGAGCGCCTGCTTTGCCTTCGGCCTGGATGCCGCCACCCCTATCAACGAACTCACGGTAAGTCACGGAACGAGCACCGTGTGGCAGGGGCTGCCGGGGCTGGTGGTGATTGTGGCCGGCGGGTTCGTCACTAACTTTGTGTGGTGCCTAATCCTCAACTGGCGGAATCGCACGTTTGGCGAGTATCTGAAGATTCCCGCGCAGACCGGGCAGGCTGCGAGCGCGGCAAAGGCTCCAACGCTGTTCGGGAACTATTTCTTCTCTGCGCTGGCCGGCGGAATCTGGTACATGCAGTTCTTCTTTTACACCATGGGCCAATCGCAGATGGGCCGCTACAAGTTTTCAAGCTGGACGCTGCTGAATGCCAGCATCATCATCTTCAGTACCCTCTGGGGTATCGGGCTGAAGGAGTGGCGTGGTGTGAGTGTGCGCACCAAGCTGCTGCTGGCGCTGACGCTGGTGACGCTGGTCGGCTCGACGGTGATCGTGGGATACGGAAACTACTTACAGATGCGCTGAGTCGGGCCGCCAGGAAGGAAACAGGGCCGGAGTTCCATCGCGATGATGGGACTCCGGCCTTTTTGTTTGCGGTCGAGACGGATATCTGTGGCTCCCTACTGAATAACGGGAAGTTGAGGAGCATGCGCATTGGCCTCAACTTCCCCATTTTGTGAGGCTGCAAGGCGTTTTGGGGGCCGAAAACAGAGGAAAAGTGAGGGTTTCTGTTTACCGATGAGGAAGACTATCCGGTTCACACAGATAACGCCCTCGCCATTTATGTTTGTAGCCACGGGAGCGTGGGCATTGATGGATGGATGGTATCGGCTGTTTTATGGGACTAGGCCGTTTGACCGGCTGATGCTTGGCATGGATGCTGCGATTTTGGTTGTGAGCATAGCCGGAATAGTAATCGGCTGGCTTGCGTGGAAACGCTACGGACTCCGCAAACGCCAGAAAGCTCTAGCCGTGTTCCTGTCTCGCGGGCGCGATCTGCTCGCAAATCCTCCCTACGGAAGCGCAGACACGCCAGCTTGGACCGATGCCGTCGAATCATTTACCCGCGACGTTACTGCCTACCTTCAAAAGAAATCCCCACGCGCCGTAGGCTCGTTCCTTGAGACATTCGATATGCCTATGGCAACCAACGCAGGGGTTTTAATGGAAGTTCGCGTCGATTACGCCGTACTCAACCATCGGCTGAGAAACCTTATGCGCATCATGGAGAATGCAGAGGCTTATTTCTAATGAACCTCATCGACATAGCCCGCGAACTAGGGACCGAGGAAGAGTGCTTCGCCTTTCTCGAAAAGCAACGCTGGCCCGATGGTGTCCGTTGTGCCGTATGCGGCTGCAACCGCATCTCCAGAATCGAGCGCAAATCGAAGACAAAGAACGTTCGCAAAAATCTCTACCAGTGCCTAGAGCCTACCTGCAAACAGCAATTTAGCGTCACGTCAGGAACGATCTTCAACGATTCCCGTATTCCTCTGACGAAATGGTTTACCGCCATTACCCTCATCATGGACGCCAAGAAAGGCATCTCCGCTCTCCAACTCCAGCGGCATCTCGGACTTGGCTCCTATCAAACCGCTTGGCATATGTGCCACAGAATCCGCAAAGCGATGGAATCCAAAGACTCTGCGAACCTCACCGGAATCGTGGAAATGGACGAATCGTACTTAGGTGGGAAAATTCGCGGCAAGACTCAGCGGGAAGTGAAGAAACTAAAGCAGGTTGTCGTAGGCATAAAGCAGCGTGGCGGCAACGTTCGGCTCATTCACGCCCCCGACGCCAAGATAGAGACCTTGGCAGGGTATCTCAAGCAACACGTCAGCGCCGATGTTACGGCCATCATGACCGATGAACTACCAGCCTACCCAAAGGCGCTCCGGCTTTCAGGACATGATGAAGAAAAGCACTATACCGTCAACCACAGCGCCGAAATCTGGGTGGACGGGAATGTGACCACCAATAGTATCGAAAGCGCCTTCAGTTTATTCAAGCGCGGCATTGTGGGCAGTTTCCACCACGTCTCAGCCAAACACCTGCACCGCTACCTGAGTGAGTTTAACCACCGCTTCAACCGCCGCAAGATGCCTGCCCGGTTTACCGATCTCGTGACTCGTTCGGGTCAGACTTCACCGCTCCCTTATCGGGAACTGGTGGGACGGTAGGACGTTTGCGGGCTTCCTTCCGTTCCTCGGCCCGCGTAGTCGGTTTCTGAGCCAAAAGGTTCCCAACTATCGCCTCAAATTTATCCTTGTCTACGCCACTCATGGGGAAATTGTACCCCCGGAAGGGTGGTATCAGGCTGTATTGTGCTTGCGAGGGGAAGACCGCCATGCCAGATGACCTAATCACTGAACGCCAAGGCGACAGGATCATTAGTTTACTAGAGAACATTTTGAGGGAAATAAAGGAAATCAACCTTGCCGTGCGGTTTGACCTTCAAAGTGGCATAGAAGAGGCAAACAAGACGCTAGACAGCATTAAACGGGATATTGGGAAACTCAAGTGAAAGATTTGATGTCCCGTTAGTCGTAGCGTCTTAATGGTGCAAGTCATTCTCCATCGCTCGGAACAAAAACGCAACAATTGGACTGTATTTATGGGGAGGAAGCGTGGCAAAACTCGAACTAGAAGATGCAATGCTCATTCTCGGAGGTTGGCTCGATTCATCAACTAAATTGTTTGTTGAATCCTCGCTTCGCAGCGTGTCTGTTCGTTTTAATCCTTGCTCCGTTACGAAACTAGAAGCCGCAGGCTTTCTACTCGAATCTTCGAAGGGAGACGGACAATTGTCGATCAGCATAGGTGACGCTGACACCTCGCTCGCATATTGTGAGCCTCGGGAGTTTTCCACCAATGAAGAGTTCGCGGAACTACTCGCATCGTTACCTGAAGTTGATAAGTGTCGATCTGCGATTGGAATTTCTTTTGATGTTCGCGTGAAAGCACCTCAATTTGAAGACTTGCTAGTGCCGCTAGGGAAGGTGGTCCTTGTCGCTATCGGTGACTGATCCCCCCCCCTCCAGTTCTGTGTGGAGTGGATAGTCTTCCCGATGAGTACATAGGGTAAATTATTAAGCTGTTCATTGTATTAAGGTTAGTGGAAATATGACTCCTCCGAAAGGGGGTTTTGGAGGGGGAGGGGGGTGGGGGTCGCGGTGGTATAAATCGGTCACATCCCTGACCGCTGATTCCCTCATTTCCATTGTGCTGCCTCGGCGGGTTATTTTCTGCAAGCTGGCTTGGCATGGCGGGTGAGCGGGCGTGGCCACACAGCCATTCCACGATGAAACTGTGGAGCCAATGGACACGCGCCGAAGAGGAGTGTCTGTGACGGGGATGACATCTATCCCGCCCTAGCGGAGCTAGGACGGGGCACCCCGATTTGTGGTGGGGTTGGCGTAGGCCACCCGCCCTCCCTCGCGCACGCCTGCGCATTGGGCCTGGGCCATCTAAAGGTCTTCTTCTCGCAGCACGGAACGCGTGGGGTCGCTCGGGTCTACGTGAACCTTGACGGTTTCGCCTTTGTAGGAATTCGCCCAAGCCTTGGCATCATCTTCGTTAGCGAAATCACGGCTGCAATCACCCATCTGCTGCTCGGGATTGTTGTAGGTATATGTGAGCGTGGCCTTGTAGTAGGGCCTGTCACGAACGGCTAAAGAAGATATACCATTGCCCCCGGCGACAGTAACACTTACAGCGTCAATAACGGCAGAAACAGTCGGCCAGTTGCGGCCGCGAGTGCGCTTAACCAACGCCGCCACGACGTCCCAACAGATGGCCACAAGCATAATGGCCCCCACGACTAACGAGAATAAAATGATCTCGAAGCGGGTAATCGGGGCGCCACCGCCGCGCATGAGGATGCTAGCAATTAATGGAGTCATTGTTGAGCTCATCTACTTTCTTCCTCACTCAAGTCCTAGACCCTGCAGCGACTTACCAGGGTGCGTCAGGCGGGTGGCCGGCCCTAAAACCGCTTCAGTTTCACCCAACTTAGGTGCACCGTCCTAGCTTGGCTGGGGCGGGGTTGTCGGTCTTCTGGCCGCGTGCCGACCGTTGATAAGAGTTGCATGCCTTCGCGGAGACGGGCGGTCCATCTGGACTCAATCTCGACAGGACCTTCCGCGCCGGTTGCGCGGTGGCGGAAGCTGGACCACTGCCAGTCTTGCGGTCGCTCAACCAATCCACGCACCACTGGATTCCGATGGATGTAGCGCAGTTTCTCGATGTGCTTTTTTCAGTCCAGACATTGAAGTCATAGTAGCGCGCCGGCCAAAATGGTTCGGCGTTGCGCAGGGCCAGGGTGCGGGAGACGGACTGTTTCAGGGCCTGCAGAGCGGTTGCCAGTGGTTTGGTCTCCGGCTCGCTGACCGGCAGGTGGATGTGTTCGGGCATGACGACATAGCCGATCACGGAGAACCTGTACTGGGTCCGGGTCCGCTCCAGCGCGTGTTCGAAAACTGTTCGCGCCGAAGACGTATCGAGTTTGGGTTGACGCCGATAGCAACTGAAAGTGATGAAGTGCAGGTCCTTGGCTTGCTGGTATCGGCGCAGGTGTACTCCCCGGTCCCCAACTGCGAGGGACCGGGGGCACCCTCATTGTGGTTAGAGACCGGGGCCACCCGCCCTTTCCCATGTCTGAGAATCCAGACATGGGGCACCCAGATTCATGGTTGGTCAGGTTTGTGCTTTCCCATCCATTCCACATGGAACTGTGGAATGGATGGGCACCCTGATTGGTGGGCGTTCAAGGGAGGGTCACTCGACTTACTTGTTGGTCAGTGCTTCTACGCCGGGGAGCTTTTTGCCTTCGAGAAATTCGAGGCTGGCGCCGCCGCCGGTGGAGATGTGAGTGACCTGGTCAGCATAGCCGGCCTTGTTGATGGCAGAGACGGAGTCGCCGCCGCCGATGATGGAGATGGCTGCCTTGTTGGCTGCGACCGCCTTGGCGATGGCGTTGGTGCCTACAGCGAAACGCGGGAACTCAAAGACGCCGGCAGGACCGTTCCACACGATGGTGCGGGCGGTGGAGACCACGTCTTCAATGGCATCGATAGACTTGGGGCCGATGTCGAGACCTTGCCAGTCGGCGGGGAAGTCCACGGAGCAATCCCACGTTTGGGTCTTGGCGTCGGGCGCGAACTTATCGGCGAGGATGTTGTCGACGGGCAAGAGAAGCTTGACGCCCTTGGCCTTGGCCTTGTCGAGTGCGGCCTTGGCCATGTCGATCTTGTCTTCTTCGACGAGGCTCTTGCCGGTGGCGACGCCGAGAGCGCGCTGGAAGGTGTAAGCCATGCCGCCCACGATCACCAGGGTGTCGACCTTGTCGAGCAGGTTATCGATCACGTCGATTTTGCCGGAGATTTTGGAGCCGCCGATGATGGCCACGAAAGGCTTTTCGGGCGCTTCAAGAGCTTTGCCCAGGTAGGTGATTTCCTTTTCCATCAGCAGGCCGGCGACGGCGGGCTGGAGGAAGTGGGTGATGCCCTCGGTGGAGGCGTGGGCGCGATGCGCGGAGCCGAATGCGTCGTTGACGTAGAGATCGGCCAGCGAAGCCAGAGCCTTGGAAAAAGCAGGGTCGTTGGCCTCTTCCTCAGCGTGATAGCGCAGGTTTTCAAGCAGCAGCACCTGGCCGGATTCAAGCTGGCGGGCCATGGTGGTGGCAATTTCGCCGACGCAGTCGGGAGCGAAGGCAACGTTGACGCTCTCGCCCAGGCTCTTGTCAAGCAAGGCGCGCAGGCGGTCGACGACCGGGCGGAGGGAGTACTTGGGATTGGGTTTGCCCTTGGGCCGGCCCAGGTGAGAGGCCAGAATCACCTTGGCGTGGTGGCGGAGGGCGTACACGATGGTGGGCAGGGTGGCCACGATGCGCGTGTCGTCGGTGATGGTGGAGCCGTCTTCAGTGAGCGGCACATTGAAATCGACACGGATGAAGACCCGCTTGTTGGCCAGGTCGATGTCGCGAATGGTGAGCTTGGGCATGGGACTGAGCCTTCCTTGAAAATCAGTGAGCAGTGGACCGTGAACAGTGGACAGTGGTCAGTGCGTCAGAGTCACTGCCGGCCGATCAGGTGACGTTGGAGGTCCTGGGGATCACGGCGTCCATCTCGATTTCGACGCGCCATGCGGGGTTGAGCAATTGGGCCACGACGACCATGGTGGCGGCGGGCCGAACGTGAGAAAAGAACTCGCCGTGAACACGGCCGACAGCCTCCCAATCCTCGACGTGGGTCAGGTACATGCGGGTGCGCACAACGTCTTCAAAGATGGCGCCGGCCTCAGCCAGGGCCTCGGAGGCAATGGCGAAGATGCGGCGCGCCTGGCCTGCGGCATCCTCATTTTCAGCGCCGACGGGGCCGGTTCCGGACAAATGTACCTGATTGCCTGCACGCACGGCGCGAGAGAAGCCGATGATGGGCTCGTAAGGGGATCCGCCGCTGATGTTCTGGCGCATAACAGTGGGCAGTGAACAGTGAACAGGAGACAGGGGACAGTGGACAGAAGACCACGACTGATCACTGTCCCCTGTCCCCTATCTGCTGTTGTTAGAGACCCTTCTTTTCCAGGAAGCCGATGAGGTCGACGACGCGGCTGGAGTAGCCCCACTCGTTGTCGTACCAGCTCAGCACCTTGACGCTTTGGCCGACCACCTTGGTCAGCGGCGCGTCCACGATGGAGGAGAGCGGGTTGCCCTTGTAGTCGGAGCTGACCAGCAGGTTGGTGTCGTAGCCGAGGATGCCCTTCAGTGCGCCTTCAGAGGCGGTCTTGAAAGCAGCGTTCAGGGCTTCGGCGGTTACGGGCTTCTCAGCGATGAAGGTGAGGTCAACGATGGAAACGTTGGGGGTTGGGACGCGGATGGCGAAGCCGTCGAGCTTGCCGGCGGACTCAGGAATAACCAGCTTGAGAGCCTTGGCGGCGCCAGTCGAAGTGGGGATCATCGAGAGAGCGGCGGCACGGGCGCGGCGGAGGTCCTTGTGCGGGAAGTCGAGGATGACCTGATCATTAGTGTAGCTATGAATGGTGGTCATGATGCCGGAGACGATGCCGCATGTTTCAAGGATAACCTTGACGACGGGTGCAAGGCAGTTAGTGGTGCAGCTGGCGTTGGAAAGGACGTTGTGCTTGGCGGCGTCGTATTTATCCTGGTTGACACCGAGCACGATGGTCAGGTCCTCGTTGGAGGCGGGGGCGGAGATGATGACCTTCTTCACGGTCGCGCCCAGATGGGCCTTGGCCTTGGTGGCGTCGGTGAAGTGGCCGGTGGATTCAATGACGATCTGTGCGCCAACTTCTGCCCAGGGCAGCTTGGCGGGGTCGCGCTCGGCCCATACCTTGATCTTTTTGCCGTCGACCGAGATGAAGTCTGCGCCGGCGGTGATTTCGTTCTTCAAGTTGCCAAGAATCGAGTCGTACTTGAGCAGGTGGGCCAGAGTGGCCGGGCTGGTCAAGTCGTTGACGGCAACAAAATCAATTTCTGGATTGCCAAGCGCGGCGCGCAAAACGTTGCGGCCAATCCGGCCGAAGCCGTTGATGCCAACCTTTACTGCCATGTGTATTCTCCTTCGGAATCGATGAAACTGTGGTCTGAAACTTGTGGCGTTCGGCGGCTGAAATGTGCATCAGCAAGCAATTCCACCAAACCCATGATGCTAACACTCCTGCCATCGGGAACAAAATGACAGCACGTGAATTCTCGCTCCCATACGGAAAGGCGCTCAACGCTAGTTTGCCTTTAAGGATGCGAGACAGTATGTGATGGAGTGCACAGCATTTGCAGCACCCAACGCAAGTATGGTATCCCGGTATCACAATGCAGGTGCTGAAGGCGGCATGAGAAGACGTTCGAGACGTATTGCTAATCTTTCGGAATCCACAGGCAAAATTGGCCAGGAAATCCCTTTGAATCAACCGCGCCCGCTGGTGCCTTTGTATCCAGATACGCCCCCGGTGGAGGCTACGGCGCCTAAAGTGGCGCGACCGCCGGAGCAGACGCGGCGAGCCGCCGCGCAGCCGCGACCGCAGCGGCAGCCATGGACGGAGCCGGCCGGCCCGGGTCGCCTGGAAGTGGAAACGCAGCCGGAGCTGCCCTCCGTTGTTCCGCCGGAACCGGAGGAAGCTGAGCCATCTGCCCAGACTCCCAAGGGCTATGTGGTGCTGGCCATTGGGCTGCCTGGCTCGGGCAAGACCACGTGGTTTGGCCGTCGCGGTATCACCCCGCTCTCCAGCGACCTGCTGCGCAACATCCTCTTTGACGATGTGGAGGAACAGCGCTACCAGGGGCTGGTGTTTTCCACGCTGCGGTCTCTGCTGAGGGCGCGGCTGATTGCCCGCATGCCCTGGAACTACGTGGACGCGACCAATCTGTCGACCCACGAGCGGCGGCAGTGGATCAAGATGGCCAAAAGCTTTGGCTACGAGGTACAGGCGGTGTTCTTTGATGTGCCGCTGGATGTTTGCCTGGAGCGCAACCGGCAGCGCGATCGCTCAGTGAGCGAGGACATCATGCGCAAGATGGCCGAGAAGCTGAAACCACCGGCGTTTGAAGAGGGTTTTGCCAAGATCACCGTGGTGCGGGTGAAGACGGCGAGTTAGAGGCAAGATCGGCCGCACGGCAGGAGACTTCCCCATGAGCACTCCTACTACATCTGCGCCCAGCGTTGAGCCTTGGCTGCGCGGAACCCACACGGAAGTTCCGGCGGTGGGACGCGCGGTGCTGCACGCGCTGGACCTGGCGCTTGACGACCTTTCGAAATGGACGGCGGGACTGACGGACGCCGAGGTACACAGCCAGCCGCTGGGGCTGACTTCAGTGGCTTTCCACTTGCGCCATATCGCGCGCTCGACAGACCGCATTCTGACCTACGCCGAGGGCGGCCGGCTCACTGCCGAGCAACTGGCGGCGCTCAAGGCGGAGCGAAGCGGCGAGGAGTCGCTGGCGGCGCTGCTGGCGGAGGTGGAGGCGTCGTTTAGCAATGCGGCGGAGCGGGTGCGCGTGCTGGCCACGGCGAACTTTGAAATCGCGCGCAGCGTGGGCCGCACGCAGTTGCCGGCCAGCATTGGCGGGGCGCTGATTCACGTGGCGGACCATACGCAGCGGCACGTGGGGCAGGTGGTGACGACGGCCAAGGTGCTGAAGGCGCTGCGAAAATAGCCTGCTTATTCTTCGCCTACGAGGGATTCCAGGATGTGGCCCATTTTTTCGTGCTTGGTGCGCAGGTAGCCTGCAAAGCTCTCCTGGGGCGCGACTTCGGCGGAGACACGCTCGACGACGGCGATGCCCGCCGACTCCAGGGCGTCTACCTTCTCAGGATTGTTGGTGATGAGGCGGACGGCGGTGACGCCGAGTAGCTTCAACGTCTCCGCGGCCAACTCGTACTCACGGCAGTCCGCGGCGAAACCGAGCTCGACGTTCGCTTCTACGGTATCCATGCCCTGGTCCTGCAACTCATAGGCGCGGAGCTTGGCCATGAGGCCGATGCCGCGACCCTCCTGCTGCTCATAGAGCAGAATGCCAGCGCCGGCCTTGCCGATCAAGTCGAGAGCCAGTTCCAGTTGCAGACGGCAATCGCAACGCAGGGAACCAAAAACATCGCCGGTGAGGCATTGCGAGTGAATGCGCACCAGCGGCGGCGCGGCGTGGATGTCGCCCATGACCAGGGCGACGAGGTCCTCCGGATGGGTTCCATTCAGCGCCGGCGGCTCACAGTTGACCTGCGGTTCCGGCGGCGCACCCTCAAAGCCCATGATGCGGAAGTGGCCCCAGCGGGTGGGGAAATCCGCCTCGGCAATCTTCTTCACGCTGTCAGATCCCATAGTTCCATTCTACGTTGTGCCGGGTTGGGCGCTGCGGCTGCCGTCACAGACTGCGAGATGGAGCGGCAAAAGCAGGCAAATACCTTGGGGATTGGATGCCGGGGTCCATGGCGCGATACATTGATTGCGTGCCAGATATCAAGCTGATTCTTATCACCCTGCTGGTGAAGTTGGGCGTGGCTGCGGCAGTGGCCAGCGCCCTGGCACGGTCGCGCACCTTCCAGCGGCTGCTGTTTGCCGAGCGCCGCAGCCGGGGGCAGACGGCGGCCCTGGTGGCGTTTTTCCTGGTGCCGCTGACGCTTGGAGTGTGGGTGCGGACCACGGTGCCCAACTTCCTGGCTGCCGATATCTCCTTTGAAACCGTCATCTTGCTGGGCCTGCTGGTGGGGCCGGGGTGGGCCATGATGGGCGGCGCGGTGCTGGCTGGTCCCGCGCTCTACCACCATGAATACCTGGCCTTGCCTTTTAATGCGGCGCTGGGCCTAGCGGCGGGCCTGCTGGGACGGTTTGTGGAGAAGGAGGAGATCTGGTCGTTCACGCCTTTCATCGATCTGAGCCTCTATCGCTGGGTGCGGCGCAACCTGCGCAAACCGCGTATCGACCGCCAGATCATGATGCTGTTTCTGATTGCGGCCCTGGAGATAGTGCGCGAATGGGTGGCGCGCAATGTTCCCAGCAGGAACGGCCCGCGACGACTGTTTGCGCTGAATACAGGCGTATGGGGCTTGCAGGTGCTGGTGTGGCTATGCGCGCCGATGGTGGTGGGCATCGCGCTGAAGGTGTGGAACGCGCTTCGCATCGAGCTGAAGCTGGAAGAGCAGAAGCGCTTGCTGCTGGAGGCGAGGCTCGACGCATTGCAGCGCCAGATCAACCCCCACTTCCTGTTTAATACGCTGAACTCCATTGCTTCGCTGGTGCGCATGAATCCCGAGATGGCGCGGGAAATGACGGTGAAGCTCGCCAACATTTTGCGGGCCCTGCTGAAGGATCACGACACCTACGTTCCGCTGCGCGAGGAGTTGAGCTTTACCGACGATTACCTCGACATCGAGGTGGTGCGCTTTGGCGCCGACAAGCTGCGCGTGGAAAAGGAGATCGACCCGCGCACGCTGGAGGTGCTGGTTCCCAGCATCCTGCTGCAGCCGCTGATCGAAAACAGCATCAAGCACGGGCTGGAGCCGCGCATTCACGGCGGCACGGTGACCCTGCGCAGCCAGCTCAATGGCGACCGTGTACTCATCGAGGTGGCCGATGACGGCGTGGGCATGGGAAACAGGCCGGAATCAGCGCTGCACCGGGTGGGCGCCGGCATCGGCATGAAGAACGTGCAGGAACGGCTTGAGGTTCTTTACGGCACCCAGGCGCGATTCAACGTGGTGAGCAGCCCAGGCCGGGGCACGCTGGTATCAATCGACATTCCGGCCAGCTTTGTGGAGCGGTTCTGAGGTATTGACCGCGTGATTTTGTGCGTTGGGAACGTGGTCTCCCAGGTCCCAAAATCGGGACCTGGGGCACCCAAAGTTGGTACAGGCTCAAGCGGCAAAAGACCTAGTTGCTTTTACCGCTGTGCTTCCAAGGCCAGCACGGCATAGCCGGTGGCGGCGTCGCTCATGAAGCGGCCCACATTGGACTGGGGATCGCGATTTTTATTCAGCGACCACGCAGGCCACGCGCCGGTGGTTTTGTCCTGATTGGCCTTGAGCCACGCAAGGCCGCGCGTCGCATGGGGATCGATACGCGCATTCGCGGCAGTCTCTTCGAGCACCAGCACCACCAGCCCTGTCGCGTAGCCGTCGGAGCGGGTTTCGAGTGGGGTGTTGTCACGTCGCTTCCACGTGCCCAGGTCGGTCGCGCTCCAACCACCATCGGGATGCTGGAGGCGATCGAGGTCGGCGATCAACTGACGGCGTTCGTTGCCCGTGAGCAGGCCAGGGAAGTAGTGGTCGGCCCAGAGGGCGACGACCTTATTCAGCAGCGGTTGGGTTGAGTAGTGGCTTTGCAGATAGGCCCGCAGCGCGGCCAGGTTGGCGGCGATCCTGGGGTCGTTGCGATAGTTGTCCGGCGTCTTGGCGACGGTGACGGCCAGCAGGGCAGCCCAGTGGTATTGCGACTCCTTCGACTCCCAAGGCGTGTAGTCGAAGTTCTGCCAGACCCACGCGCCGGCTTCGGGGCCGGCGGTTGTCTGCAATGCCCAGGCATTGTCAAAGGCGGTCCGCGTGGTCTCGCTCAGGTGGCCCTGGCGCTGGTCATAGCTTGAGAGAACGACAGCGTTCAGCACTGATTCGGCGTTGCGGGACTCCACCTCCTTGCCCGCGCCTGAAACCGCATCGCTGTAGAAGGGCTGCATCTGGTTCCAGCCGCGTACTCGCTTCTCGATGCTGGTCAACATCACCTGCTCCGACGGGGAGAGCGCCTGCTCGCCGAGTGGGCCGCGCAGAGCCGGGCGTGCCAGCCCGTAAGGCGCCTGGGTGTGGCAGGAGACGCAGAGCGTTCCGTGGTCCTTCTGGGCGCGATCCCAGCCCTGCCAATAGACCTCGCGGCTGTCGAGGTAGCGCGCGGCGGCCAGGGGGCTCCAACCGGGCGCTGCGGGGGCGGCCTTGTCTGCGGCCAATGCCGGACTAGTGGCTGCCGTGGCAAACATGAGGACAACCGCGCCGGCCAATCCGCAAGTCCGCGATCCAGAGCCCCAGAACAGATTGATTGTCATGCGCCCTCCGGTCTGAGAAGAGAAGCCCCGTGGATCGGGAATTCCGTGGCCACAGCGGGCCAACGGTGAATTGTTGCTCCAAGTCAGAATAAGGCCAAACAGAGCCAGAATGGGCTAAAGAATGAACGGAGTCAATTTGTGCACTTGGGGGCCGTGGTGCTTTGACTGGCGCTGTCGTGGGTTACTCAGCAAGGGACCGTGAGAAAAGTGGGCAGGAAACTAGCCCGCGGCGTTTGCAGGGAATTTGGTGGCTTTCCGGTACGCTGAGAGCAGACATACGGAAATCAATTGAGCGCAGAACGGAAGGCAGGAGAGAGCCTTCCTGATCTTCTTCAGGCCATCTCCGCGGCGCGCGTGCGCAGGGGAGACGGAAGGAAACGCATTCCAAAAATCGCAGACAATACTGACAATGCGTCAGGGTAGTTCCGGAGAGGGATTGCCTCAAGCTGCCTTCTGCGGGCGCGAAGATCCGCGGAGCGTTGGCCGGAAATGGCGGAGAGATGGCCGAGACACGGCAGGGGCTGAAGTCGAAGAAGCCGAGCAGCAAAACGAAAAGCAAGCCGCGCAGGAAAGCAAGCAGCAAGACCGCCGGCAAAGCAAGCACAAAGGCAAGCGGTACAACCAAAACGAAGGGGCGCGCACCGGCGAGCGAGGAGAAGGCAGCGGTCGCGAATGGGACGGAGTTGCTGCGCAGGGCAGCGCACAGGCGGTTGGTAGAAGACTCGGAGGAACTGGCGGGTGTGATTGCGGGCAAGGCGCTCGATGGAGACCTGGCGAGCACCAAAATGCTGCTGGGACTGGCAGAACGCAAGAAGCCGCAAGCGGAGCCGGAGACAGGAAAGGTGACGGAACCGCGGGGGCCGAGCCTGGCTGATCTGCTGACGTCGGAACCGCAATGGCAAGAGGAACCGAAAGAGGAAGAAAACGGAGAGGTGAAAGCGGAAGGGTGAGTGCGCGCGCCCTTCAGCTTCTGCGGCCAGGAAGTGAGGATTGCTTTCTGGCCGCTTTGATGCGGGCGTGCTATCCCGGGTCCGAAAGGCGGGACCCGGGGCGCCCGTTCTTATAACCGGGCCGGGGGTGGCACCCGGTGTTCAATGCGTCAGGATAGCTTCGTTGCCAAGAATGCGGTAGAGGGTGGAGCGGCTGATGCCGAGTTGGCGGGCGGCGCGCAGCTTGTTGCCGCGATTCAGGTCGAGCACATATTGCACATGATGCTGAATGACCGCGTCCAGGGTGAGATGCGCAGAGCCTGAAGCGGACTGGAGAGCCTTGGCTGTCTCCGCTTCGGTAGGAATGGGCAGGTCTTCCGCGCGGATGACGCCATTCACGGCTTCGAGCAGCGCGGCTTCCAACACGCTGGCCAGTTCGCGCACATTGCCGGGCCAGTTGTGTTTAAGCAGCCGGGCCAGCGCGCCCGGTCCCAGCGAAACGGGGCGCTGCTGGTAGCGCGCACAGATGCGGTCAAGGAGCGCCAGCGCCAGGGGAGCGATATCCTCACGGCGCTGGCGCAGCGGGGGAATGGCGAAGCGCACGGCGGTGAGCCGGAAAGCTAGATCGGGCAAGAGCAGCCCCTGACCGGCCATCTGGCGCAATGGTGTCTGCGATGAGGCGACGACCACGGCGCGCCCCGCCGGGCGATCCTGGAGCGTCTTGAGCACGCCGAGCAACAGGCCCTGGCCCGGAGATGCAAGCAGGTCCACTCGATCAAGGTAGATGAAACCCGACAGCGTGGCCGGGTCCACGTCTGAGGCCAGCCACTCACACGCGTCGCGGCGCTGAAAGGCCCATCGCGCCTGGGGCGAGCGGCTATGCAGATAGCGCGCCAGGGTCTGCTTTCCGGCCCCCTGTTCGCCTTCGACTGCGGCCACCTGGACGTACGGCGCGACCATATCCGTCTGCACGAGGAGCTTGCGCCAGACGGGATTCACTCCGACAACCTGTGCCTCCGGGAGCGGGTCAAGATCAACGAGCTTCGGGCCCGGAACGGAAGGCCGCGGTTGAAACGTAGCAGCAGTCTGCATTGAGATCAACGTGCCTCGCTTCCGCGGCCCCGTAGAACCCCACGGGCCGTCGCTGATCTCATCGGCGAAGCAGGGAAAAACATGAACCGGAGAGAGTGGGCTCTCTCCGGCTATGAAGTTCAAATTGGCTGGTTGATATTTCAGGCTCTGCGAAGGCGTTACCGGAAGCGCTTGGAGGGTTCATCGGAGAAGATTTCGCCGTCGCGGATGTGGACCACGCGATGCGCATATTCGGCGATGTCTGGCTCGTGCGTCACCAGCACGATGGTGTTGCCGCCGGCATGCAACTGGTCGAAGAGGGTCATGATTTCAAGGCCGGTTTTCGAGTCGAGATTTCCAGTCGGCTCGTCGGCAAGGATGATGGATGGCTTGTTGACCAGCGCCCGGGCGATGGCCACGCGCTGCCGTTGGCCGCCGGAGAGTTCGTTGGGCTTGTGATACATGCGGGTCTCCAGACCGACTGCGGTCAGAGACTCCTTGGCGCGTTCAATGCGTTGGGCCGCCGGGGTTCCGTTGTAGATGAGGGGCAGCTCTACATTGTGCAGCGAACTGGCACGGGCCAGCAGATTGAATGTCTGAAAGACGAAGCCAATTTCCTTGTTGCGAATGCGCGCCAGCTCATCGTCATCCAGCTCACTGACCAGTTGGCCATTGAGCCAGTAGCGGCCCTTGGACGGCGTGTCCAGACACCCGATCAGGTTCATCAGCGTGGATTTGCCCGAGCCCGACGGACCCATGATGGCCACATATTCATTTTGTTTGATGCGCAGCGAAATGCCGCGCAGGGCGTGCACCTGCTGCTCCGAGCTCATATCGTAGGTGCGCCACAGGTCCTCGACCACGATGATGTCGCTGCTGGGGGGCGCTGCCTGTTGCGCATCGACCTCGGTGCTGATGCCGTTCAAAGTCATCCGTACCTCTTTTTATGCCGGCTCGTAATGCCCGGCTTCAACTGCACAGACACAATCTTACTACGCAACCAGGCACGAGTTTCCGCCTGATCCCGCGTTGGCCTAGGAGTTACCACCTGGCATCGGCGGCGCGGCCGCCAGCGCCTTATCGCGCTTGATCAGTGCGCCGTCCTTGAGGCTACGAAGCGTCTTGTAGGGCCCGATCACGATCTCCTGGCCCGGCTGCAGGCCGGAGAGGACCTCCATGTCGGTGGCGCCCGTAATGCCGGTGGTCACGGGGACGAATTTTGCCCGCTCTTTGCCATGCGCATCCTTCTGCACTAGAAACACACCCTGCTGGGGGGTGGGTTTGGCGTTGGCAGAGGAGGTGGACGCTGCCTCCACCTTATCCTTGCCACCGGGGGGCGGCGGGGTATACATGGTTAACGCCTGGATGGGCAGGGAGAGCACATTCGACTTGCGCGCGGTGGTGATCTTGGCGGTGGTGGACAGGCCGGGGCGCAGTTCATCGGAAGCGACGTCGAGGGTGACCACGACCTTGAAGTCCTTGGCCTCTTCGGTTCCGGTTGTGGATTGCGAAGTGGCGACGCCCGTGGAACGGAGCAGTGCCTGATCGCCCACTAGTGTCACGTGGCCCTTGTAGACCTTGCCGGGAAGTGCATCGACAGTGATGTCAGCCGGCTGTCCAAGCTGGATGTTGACAATGTCGGTTTCGTCGACCTTAACCTCGGCGGTAATCACGCTCATATCCGCCAGGGTCATCAGGGTGGAGCCTTCAGTATTCTGGATGCCCTCCACCACGGTCTCCCCTTCACGCATCGGCTCGTTGGTCACGATACCGTTAAAGGGGGCGATGGCCAAGGTCCGGCTCAGCATGTCCAAGTTGGCGCGCAAAGTGGCTTCCTGGGTATGCAGGTGGCCGCGAGCCGAGTCGGTGTTTGCCTTAGCCTGGTTGAGCCCCGCCACAGCCTGTGCAACCGAAGCTACATCCGTGTCGTAGGCTGCTTTTTTTGCGTCGTAGTCCTGCTTGGCCATGATTCCGGCCTTGTAAAGGCTCTGCGCGCGGTCCCAGTCCAACTGCTTCTGCTCGAGATCGGCCTTGGCATGTTCGACGTTCGCTTCTGCAGTTTTTTCCGCGGCTACATAGGACGCAATGTCGGTGTGGGCGGCAGCAATGGCAGCCTGCTGGCCCGAGACGGTTGCTTCCTGCTGTACGTTCTCGATGCTGGCTACGGTCTCGCCCTTGGTGACCCTATCTCCCTCCTTCACGTAGAAGTGGGTGATGCGGCCCATGGCGGTGGCGCCAAGGTTGACATACGTCTTCGGCTTGATCTGGCCAGTACCGCTGACGACCGTGGCCAAGTCCTGCCGATTTACTTTGCCCGTCAAGACCTTGGTATAACCGGACTGCTGCTTGTACACCATAAAGGCAACGAGCCCGACGAACACAATGACAGCGGAAATGATGAGAAGGATTTTCTTCATGTGTGGTACGTGCTCCAGCTTTGTTTCTACATCCAGTTTACGCAATCCCGGCCCGCAAGGTTCCCCAGGGCCACCGAATTTACCTCCGGTCAACTCCGTACGGCAGGAAATCCTGGCGCCGGTGATTGAGGGTGTTTCTCCACATCGCTCCGGAATGTGCGGGAGTATGCGAGGAAGTCACGATCCTTGGGAGTAAAGTAGTTGCGCTTATTTCCTTTGACGTGGGAAGGGGGCGCATGGTCTCAAAATAGCCGCCTCCGGGGGAAGGGGCAGGAGGCTCAATTTGACATGTGCCGGAGGTTACCTTTGCGGCGCAGGGGAGTCCAAAGGCCAGGTGACTCCATATCGAACCTTGCCCAGTCTAGACGGGACCCGTAGAATAGGGCATTGCAGGAGTTCTCAAGGTAATGATGCTCAACGGTCGCACGATATTCTTTGTCGCACTGGGTTGCGGCCTGATTCTTTCACCTCCCACCCGGCTCCGCGCCCAGCAGTCTGCAGACTCGTCAAAGCAAGCCCAGGCGGCAGCGGACCAGGATGTTGACCCCCTCAAGCGCGAACGCACCGACAAGGAAAAGTTCGCCGCCCAAAAAGCGGTCCGGCAGGAGCTGAAGGGCGCCTACAAGACCTGGCTCGATCAGGACGTTACCTACATCATCTCGGACGAAGAGCGGAAGGCCTTCAAAAACCTCAGCAACGATGAGGAGCGCGAGGCATTCATCGAGCAGTTCTGGCTGCGGCGCAACCCCAATCCCGACTCGCCCGATAATGAGTTCCGCGAGGAGCATTACCGCCGTATCGCCTATGCCAACGAGCACTACGCGGCGGGCAAGCCCGGCTGGAAGACGGACCGGGGCCACATCTACATTTCCTTCGGCGCGGCGGACTCCATCGATTCCCACCCCGCCGGCGGCACCTACGACCGGCCCATGGACGAAGGCGGCGGCTCGACCACTACCTTCCCGTTTGAGGTTTGGCACTATCGTTATATCGAGGGCATCGGCGAGAACGTAGACCTAGAGTTTGTGGATACCTGCCAGTGCGGCGATTTCCACTTCACCATCGATCGCAGCGAAAAGGACGCGCTGCTGAGGGTTCCGGGCGCGGGACTGACGGAAGCGGAATCGATGGGTCGTGCCACCAAGACGGATCGCTTCAAGGGAGGTATGGAGTCTCTCGGGTCCATGCCCGGTGGAAGTACGGGACAGCAGGCCAAGGAATTCGACCGCATCGAACTGGCGGCCAAAATCTTTGCACCGCCGCCGATCAAGTTCAAGGATCTGGAGAACTTTATCTCCGAGCACAAGATCATGAGCGGTCCCATTTTCCCCTTTGATGTCCGCACCGATCTGGTCAAAGTGACTGAGAACACCGTACTGGTCCCCATCACCGTGCAGATCAAGAACCGTGACATCACGTTCGTGACCAAGGACGGAGTGGCCCGGGGGGTGGTGAATATCCTGGGTAAGGTCACCACGATTACCCATAAGACGGTGCAGACCTTTGAGGATACGGTCGAAGTCGAGCAGCCGTCGGAGCTTTTGGAGCAGTCCCTGGACCGCCAGTCGATCTACTGGAAGGCAGTGCCCCTGCTGCCGGGTCTCTACCGGCTGGACATCGCCATCAAGGACGTGAACAATCCCGACCATATCGGCGTCTACGGGCGCGCACTCGAAGTGCCCGAATATCACGATGAGAAGCTGGCTACGTCCAGCTTGATTCTGGCCGACCAGATGAATGCGGTGGACTCGCATTCCATTGGCAGCGGGAATTTCGTTATCGGCAACACCTACATCCGGCCGCGTGTCAGCCCGAATCCGGCCACGCCGGTCAAGTACAACCGCAGCCAGCACCTGAATTTCTGGATGCAGGTCTACAATTTAGGTATTAATGAGGCCACCAAAAGCAATGAGGCCATGGTGACTTACCAGATCATCGACACCACGACGAATGCTGTGGTCTTTGAGAAGCAATTGGATTCAAAGGAGTTGGGAGCGCATAGCGATCAGTTGACAGTGCAGAAGACACTCCCCGTAGCTGGCCTTCAGCCAGGCAAGTACAAGGTGACGATCAAAATAAACGACGAAATCTCGAAACAAGAGATTGCGCAGTCGGCACCTTTTGTCGTCGAATAGAAGATGTTTCGCACAGTGTGGCGACCCGGCGCCAGATCGGGAAGCCAGTGCGAGTTGGAATTGCAGGACCGCTGCCAGGGACGCCGCCGGTCACCCACACGGATGATGCGTAGGCTCCATCTCGCTCTCTTCATCGCGCTGATCACCTCGGCCAGCCCCGTTGTCTATGGGATCGCCCCCGGTTCGGTATCTGGAGTGGTGCGCGACTCGGCAGGCGTACCCCAGATTGGGGCAGTCGTCCAGTTGCTGAACCCCGATCTGAGCGTGCTAGTGAGCGTTTACACCGACGCTAAAGGGCGTTTCAGCATCCCCTTCATCACCCCCGGCCGTTATGCAGTCAAGGCGATGGGCACGTCGTTTTTGCCCTCACTCAGAGAAGATGTGAGGGTGCGCACCAGCACCGTCGTTAATCTCACTCTGAACACTCTTTATGAGGTGATGCAGTGGCTGCCGACGCAAGAGCGAGCCGCCAACGCTCCCAAGGATGATTGGACATGGACGCTGCGTTCAGCCGCCAACCGGCCCCTGTTGCGCTGGTTGGAGGATGGGCCGCTGGTTGTAGTCTCAGACCGTTCAGGAGCGCGACCAAAGCTTAAGGCGCGACTTATGGCCACAGGACGGGAAGGCACCTTCGGCGAAAGCGGCGAGCGGCTTACGACCATGGTGCAGAATACGCCCTCCAATAGCCGCACGTTACTGGCCAGTGTCGATTTTGCTCCGGACAGCGACGCGGGCATGGAGTCGATGCTGGGCTTCAGTCAGGATCTTGGTTTCGCCGGATCTGTCCAGTCGGTGGCGGCCGTATCTATCCATCCTGAGATCGAGGGTCCAGGAGTGGGCGGGGTCGATGAGGCTGCGATACGCTCATGGGAGACGATGAACCTGGGCGATGAGTTTGAGATCGAAGCCGGCTCGGAGCAGGTAGTGGCGCGGTCTGGCCAGAACTCGCCCAACACGGTGGTTGCCGCTTTGCCATTTGCCTCTGTGGGTTGGCGCGATGGCGACTCCACCGTCCGCTACCGGATGAGCACGTTGATGCCCGCGCTGCCCGATGGCGATGATATTGACGCTTCAACGTGGCTGCCCGCGCTTGCGGTACGCGACGGCGAACTGGCTATTACGCGTGGCTTGCATCAGGAGATCGGTTGGGAGCGGAATACCGACACCTCCGGCATGACCTTCGTGCTCTTCGATGATCATGTTGAGAACCCGGTCATCGAGGCCGCAGTCGGCACGGGCTTCGGCAACCTTGCCTCGGGCGCCAACGGCGTGCTTCTGGATCCGTCCAGTGGTCTGCTGCATGCTACGGGAAGCGATTTTTCGGGCGCTGGCATGATGGCCACTTTGGATCGCCGTCTGCCAGGCGGAAACCATGTGCGTATCAGCTATGCCAATGGCGGCGCGCTGGTGATGCCGGCTACATCGCACGCAACATCGCTCACTCAGGTGCTTAGCGCGGTCCGGTCTCGTCGCGCGCAGATGTATTCGCTTTCGCTTTCCGGCACTCTGGACGGCACAGGAACGCGCTGGCGGGCCAGCTATCGTTGGCAGCCTGCTGACACGGTTACCCAGTTGGCGCCCTTTGCGTTGGATGCTGCGGAGCCGTACTTCAACCTGCACCTTCGTCAGCCCATCTTGCTGCACCGCGGTGAAGGAGCAGGCGGCATCGAGGCTCTGCTCGATGTGCGTAATCTGCTGGCCGAGGGCTACCGTCCGTTCCTGTTGAACGATGGCTCTCTACTTTTGTTCGCCCAAGACCAGCGCAGCATCCGCGGCGGCTTGGCATTCACGTTCTAAGAGCCAAGGCCGTAGCGCCGGGCGCCTTTGGAATCCCTTCCGCACTGTGTTATATTTTTCAAGTGGCAGTGCATATTTGCGCCTGCCGAAACCGTACTATCGGCCTTCTTTGTGCGGTTCTTCCAGAACATCTGGACGCGTAGCTCAACTGGCAGAGCATTCGGCTCTTAACCGACAGGTTGTAGGTTCGATTCCTACCGCGTCCACCAATAAATGAACAACTTAGATGGACTTGCGCTCAGCCTGCGCTCCGTTGCTTTGGAATGCAAGCTCGGCTACCCTCAGGCCCGCTGTGCTCATCTGATCCGTGACCACATCGCCGTAAACGTTCATGGTCGTGCGGATGTCCGTGTGCCGCATCATTCCACGCCACACGGCAAGAGGTTCCATGCCGGTCAAAAGAGAGGGGCAAAGGAGATTCCCATTTCATTCGTCGGCATGGATCGATGCCCGCAGAAAGGCGTGTAAGTGATTACCAGCAATTTATTCGGAGAATGTGAGGCGGTCCAGGTCTTGTATCGATGATATCCGTCTTGATTACTGCTTCAAAGTTGGACTTGCTCTTGCAGAGGGGTTCATTGGCCAGGGCGGGAACCAAGGCACCCGACGCGATCAATTCGCTTGCGGCCAAGCTCCCGTCGTTGCCGAGGCCGGCTTCGATCAGTACCGGAACGCCGGTGGTGGAATCATCCATTCTGGCCACGATGGCATAATCACTTTTCCACGCGCCGTATGGGACCGAAAGATCGACCGTCCACGCAGTGTTCTTTGGGTATTCGGAGTCCACAATTGAGGCGACTGGTTGCTTATTCGAACCCGATCCTGGCGTATTCGCAACTTTGATGCGATATCTCAAGTTCTGGGTAAGCCGAATCGTCCATTTGTTATCAATTGCGCCAATAAGGATGACAGGTTGCCTGCGGAACTCTGTAAGCGAGGTCTGCGCAGCTCCAACCACGCGGAATGGGATGCCCTTTTTTCCGAGTACAGCGGCAATAGAGGAGAGGACTGCGGCATCGTCGAGCGAGATGATCTGCCTGTGGAGCACCAGATCGACAAAACTCTGTCCGTCAGGCGACGATGCTTCGTTGGGAAGATGAAGGTCATGGGCATCGATGCAGAGGAGAACCGGCACGTTCGAATGTGAGAATGCTTCCCACACCTGCGGGCCGGTCCGGTTCGGTGCCCGGAATCCCCAAACCCCCAGGATCGCGGCCGCGAAAGCCAGCACAAGGATGAGAGCCGCAAAATAAACCAAAGGCTTGCGGTCTGGGCGTCTACTCGGTGGAGGAGGCACTTCGCTCGTATGCTCGACTCTTGTGCCGAGATTCAACGCAGCCGGATGTGTATGGTCCGGAACTTGCGGTTCTGGGATGTCCACCGAAGTAATAACCTGATCCGAAGAGTCATTCAAAATCTCCGGTTCTTCAGCAGCGCTTCTCCGCCTTAATGGCTGGACCTTGAACTCCGGAACGTAGCTTCCCCGCGGAAGTTCAATTTGAATGGAGTGAACAGTCTCAGACTCACGGTAATACTGGTCGATTCGTTTGCACACCTCGTTGGCCGTAACGCGCACAATTGAGGTTTCGCCCGTATCGTAGTCGTTTGCACGGCCGAAGACGTTGATCCCGATGGTTCGTTCCTTCAACTGGCTCGCATGCCCGGCGAGCGTCTCGAAAACAACATAGCTCAGAAAACTCTTGCATCGATTGCTTTGAGCAAACATAGGGGTCTTCAGCATCAGATCAAGTTCAGCACGGGCGGCCGCCTGAATCTCTACACCAAAGTTGTTAAGCCCGTATTTGGATGAATCTGTTTCTGCAGACCTCAGCATGCAGCACCTGCGTCTTCGCTCGCACACTCTCGCGCCCTATCCCGGAATCCTAACAGAAAATTGGGACTGATGCCCTTAACATGGTTAACCCTGTCAGGTATATGATCATCATTTTAAATTACTTATATGAGATCACGGTCTTAACCTCTACCCCGAACTGTTCCGAACCTTGCCAACCGTACACTGCGTGACTATGGTGAAGCGAATTTTGCCGGGGAATATATCCCTATTTGAAATTGAGCGCCCCCAGGTGTGACTGCATCCACAGACCGAGTCCACGGAACGCGGCTGCACGGGTGGGTTTCTGAAAAGTACACCTCGAGGGAAAGGAAAACTTGACCAGACGGAGGCTCCCTCAGGACGTAGCAGTTGGATTTGGGGATTACCTTCGGAGAATTGGGAGAAAATGACGCGAGTCACCTCAGGGTTTTTGGCGATTGCTTTTGGGTTTATTCAGATTGCGGGGAGCGCTCAGGCTCAAAATGCCCCGGACACGCTGAAGAAGGGCTTTGAGGATCCACCGCAAGCCGCGCGTCCTCGCGTTTGGTGGCACTGGATGAACGGGAACATCACCTGGGACGGCGTCCAGAAGGACATGGACTGGATGAAGCGGGCGGGCATCGCCGGCATGCAGGCCTTCGATGCGGGGATGACAACGCCGCAGGTTGTGGATAAACGTCTCCCGTACATGACAGACGGCTGGAAAGACGTTTTCCGCAAGACCGCGGCGAATGCCGAGAGGCTCGGTCTCGAATTCGGTACAGCTTCATCGCCTGGCTGGAGTGAAACGGGGGGTCCGTGGGTAACCGCGCCAGACGCGATGAAGAAGATGACGTGGTCGGTCACGCGAATCACCGGCGGGGCGCGATTCTCCGGTGTGCTGCAAAAACCTCCCACGACCACAGGCGTATTTCAGACCAGCACAGGCCGGACGCTCCACTGCGGGCTTCCGGCTTGATCGGCCCCGTGATCGTCGTCGAAGAAGCTCGAAACTGAGTCATGCCTCCGTGGAATGGTTCGGCAGAATTTAGGAGTTGAACGATGCATCTGATTGGGAGGATTATGCTGGGAACGGCACTGATAGCAGGGCTGCTGTCGATCAAGGGGCACTGCCAGGTTGCAGTTTCAGGCGCACGGCCGGGCTCGCTCCAGGCTGGTGCGGCCCGGGTTGAGATAACCCCGGACGTCAATGACATTCCAAGGCCTTTCACCTCGATTCACGATCCGCTTTACGCTCGCGCCATCTATCTGGACAACGGGAGTGATCGCGCGCTGCTGCTCAACGCCGATGTCGGGGGAATATCCACTGCCACAGCGGGTAAGGTCTCGGGCGAGATTTCAAAGAATCTGAATCTCCCCGCTTCAAATATCCTCATTTCGGCTACCCACGATCACAATGCCATATTTGGTGGGCCGCGGCCATCCGGCCCCGGGGGCTCCCAAGGCGCGGCCAGCGGACCGGGGGAATTATTCCAGACCAAACTGGAATCGGGCCTTGTGCGGGCCGCACAACAAGCGCACGACAGGATGCAGCCAGCGAGAATTGGCTACGGGACTGGGAATCTGTATCTGAACGGGAATCGTGACGCGATCGATGAGCAGACAAGGCTCTGGTCCCAGGAGCCCAATCTTGACTATCCCTCTGACAAAACGCTTGCGGTGATCAAAATTGAGTCATTGAGTGGTGATCTGATTGCGGTGTACATGAACTATGCAATGCACGCAAACTCACTCTTCCTGGAGGGCATGATTTCAGGGGATTTTCCCGGTGAAGCCGAACGCTACATAGAACGCAGTTATAACGACAAGGCAGTTGCGCTCTGGACAAGCGGCGCGGCGGGAGATCAAAATCCGCTCTACCTCCGCCCCAACCTCAAAATTGAGCGAGTTCGTATTCAAGCGGTCCAGGATGCCGAACATGTGGACCTTGGCACAGCCATTATGCATGCGATGTTCACGGGGAGCCCGGAGGCGGACCAGATCGCGGTCGATCCCGTAGCGATGGAGCAAAGCCTGGAACTCGTCAAATCGATGGGACAAATTACCGCAGAAGAGACGATGCGCGTCATGAGCCATATTCACGTACTTAACTCTGAAGTAAAGATCGAAGGAGAGCAGCAAGAGGTGACTTGTCCGGCTCGTAAGAGGCTCGATACCGGCCGCGAGGGTGCGCCGGGCAAATACGAAGACTCTCCAGATCCGGTGCACATCAAGATCGGCGCGCTGCGCATTGGGGACATCGCGCTGGGCAGCGCCAACGCGGAGCTTTACAACATGATTGGGCAGCGTGTAAAGGCGGGATCGAAGTTCCACGACACCATCATGGTGACACTCACCAACGGCATGGCCAACTCCGGCTATGTGCCGACGGACGATGCCTTCGGACGATACACGTTTCAAGTGCTTGGCTCGGCTCTCAAGCCTGGTTGTGCAGAGCCGGGAATCGTGGACGGCGTTGACGGCATGTTGGAGAAGTTGAATTGACCTTCATTGAAAAGTCTGGCAATTCGCCGGAGAAAAGGGAAAGACATGAATTCGATCTTTGATGATGCTTCGCAGAAGATAAGCCGGCGCCAGTTCATTGCTCGGGGTTCGATGGCGCTTGGCTCTGCCGCTGTGCTGCCGTACGGGCGAGCGTTTGCGCAGTCGGATACGCCGGAATTCGTTGAAGTCAACACCGCCTATGGACGGCTCCGCGGCGCGAAGACGGCGGGCCTTACGACCTTCAAAGGAATCCCCTATGGCGGTCCTGTCTCGGCTGCCAACCGTTTCAAGGCTGCGCCTCCGCTTCAGCCCTGGACGGGCGTCCGCGATGCACTGCAACTGGGCGCGCCATCGATGCAGCCGGGTGGGCAGCGCCACAACGAGCCTCCGTCGGACGAAAACTGCCTCTTCCTGAATGTGTGGACTCCCGCAGCGGATGGGCGCAAGCGGCCGGCTATGTTCTACAGCCACGGCGGAGGATTCACCAGCGGCTCGGGCGGCTCGTGGTATCAGGATGGCGGGAACCTGGCGCGCACCTGGGATGTGGTGGTGGTAGCTACCAATCATCGGCTCGGCTTGCTCGGGTATCTCTTTCTTGACGATCTGGGCGGGGAAGAATACGCTACCTCCGGGAATCAGGGCCTTTTGGATATTTGCGACGGACTGAAATGGGTGCACGCAAACATTGAAGCGTTCGGTGGTGATCCGAACAACGTGATGATCTTCGGAGAAAGCGGGGGCGGCGCCAAGACCTCGTGCCTCTACGCCATGCCTACTGCTGAACCCTACTTCAACAAGGCTTCCATTGAAAGCGGACCCGGCATTCGCATGATGCCGCGTGATACGGCGACCGAAACCACGATCATGACCTTGAAACAGCTTGGAATGGAAAAGAGCGATTGGCGCAAGCTGCTCGACGTGCCCGCGGACAAACTGGTGGATGCGCAAGTGGAATTGGGTAAGCAGCCCGGTGGCCCATTGACCATGAGCGGCGGGCGCAAGGGCATTGGCGGCGGCGGACGGGCGGGCGGATTCGGGCCCGTTGTTGACGGTACCATCCTGCCGCACCATCCGTTCGATCCGGAGGCTCCTGCAATCTCGAAGAACAAGCCGCTCATTGTGGGGTCGAACCGCGATGAAACCAACTTCTTCTTCATGCAGAGCCACGCCACCGATGTCTACGAGCTTACAGAGACGACTTTGAAGGAGCGCTTACAAAAGGAGCTGGGAGCAAACGCGGACGCGGTACTCGATGCTTATCGCAAGAGCCGGCCTGAAGCTTCAGCGCCTGACCTGTACGTCGCCATCACCACCGCGCAGATGATCGGCCTGGGCGCCATCACCATCGCCGAGCGCAAATACGCGCAGCATGGCGCGCCTGTTTACATGTACATCTTCACCCACGAGTCGGACACGCTGATCCCCGGAACACAGCACAAAATGGGAGCCGCACACGCTCTCGAGATTCCCTACAAATTCAATCTCATTCAGCCGCCCGCGGCGAATGTGCCGGCCAGCGCGAAGCCTCCCGCAGGGGGCATGATGTCCGCCTCCGACCCGGAAAGCGTCAAGGCTGCGCACAATATGAGCGGGATGTGGGCCACGTTTGCGCGCACCGGCCACCCTGGGGTCGAAGGCCAGCCTACATGGCCGCCTTACGACCTGAAGAATCGCGCCACCATGGAGATCGATGCCCAGTGCAAAGTTGTCGACGATCCCTACAATCTGGAGAGAATGGTTTGGGAGAAGCTGGAACCGTAAGGGTGCGGGGTCGAAAACCTGTTGTCGTCTCGTATTGAGCGGGCCGTTGGACGAATTAGCTCGATAAAGAGACAGAGCTATTGCTTGGATGCGGGAGTGCCTGTCTGGATCCAAATGCAAAGGAAGCATTGAAGACGCGACTGGATGGATTGGAGCGGTGCCGAATTGAATAAAAGCAGCAGAATATTGTGGGGATTTGCCTTGCTTGCGCTGTCACTGGGGGCCTTGAATCGTCTTGGCGCCACAGAGAAAGCAGTCTTCTCTGTTCAAGAACTGCGCTGCGAATATCTTTCGAACCCATTGGGAATCGACGTCCAGAAGCCTCGATTGAGCTGGATGCTCAATCCGGCAGAGAACGTTCGCGGTCAGAGCGCTTATCGTGTGCTGGTCGCGAGCACCCCCGCGATCCTCCAGAATGATCAAGGAGACCTTTGGGATTCAGGCCGCGTGGCCTCAGAACAATCCACGTGGATCGAGTATGGCGGCAAACAACTCAAGTCGGGACAGCGAGTTTACTGGAAGGTACTCGTTTGGAGCAACGCAGGCGCAGCATCGCAATGGAGCGATCCGGCAACGTGGTCCATGGGCCTTCTCCAAGCGTCGGATTGGCATTCAAAATGGGTAGGCGAAGGGCGTCCAGCTGGAACAGCGGAAGGCACGCCGCTTCCATTTCCGTGGCTGCGGAAGACATTCAACCTGACCCAGAAACCGGAGAGGGCGGTCGCATATGTCAACCCTCTCGGCTACTACGAGCTATACATCAATGGCCGGAAGGTGGATGACCATGTATTGAGTCCGGCGGTGAGCGATTACTCCAAGCGGAATCTGTACGTTGCTCATGAAGTCGCTGAATACCTGGTCCCGGGAAAAAACGTCATCGCGCTTTGGCTCGGCCGAGGCTGGTATGTGAAGGGGCATCCTGGAGTAATTCATGATGGTCCATTGGTGCGAGCGCAACTTGAAATCTCCATGGCGGACGGAAGCACGGCTCAAGTTGTAACCGATGACACGTGGAAGGTTCATGAGAGTCCCATCACTCCTCTCGGCCGTGGGACAGCGTTCGGAGACTACGGCGGTGAGCACTATGATGCCCAGTTGGAGTTCCCTGGCTGGAACGGGGTCGAGCTGGATGATTCAGGGTGGCAGGCGGCGTCGGTATTCGAACCGCCGCTAGTTGTGACCTCGGCCCAAATGGTGGAGCCGAACAGGTTGATGGAGACGATCAATGCTGTTCGGGTTGAAGCCTACCCTCAGGGCGGCTGGATCATCGATATGGGGAAGGACTTCGCTGGATGGTTTGAGATCCGTTTTCCTGTGATTCCAAAGGGATCGACGGTCAAGCTCGAGTACTCCGATCAGCTGGAACCTGACAAGCCAGCCCCGGCCACATCCGCAGCGTGGGGTCCGCCCGTGCCTCCCTTTTTTGGAGGCCCTCCGCCGCGACCCGCCGGACCTGCGGGACAGAGCCCCGCCAAGTCGCCGACCGGCGCAAGCGCTCCTCCCGCGAGGCGAGGAGGAAATCCGACGGTTTTCCCCAACACGGCCAACCAGCGTGACGAAGTGGTGGGCAATGGCGGCTCTTTGACTTTTCGCTCGCGATTCAACTACCACGGATTCCGATATGTGCGGGTGATAGGGATTGAGAGTGCGCCAGCCGTTTCCGACGCGACGGGTTATTCAATCCGCACCGCCTACGACCGCGCTGGGGAGTTCACTTCGTCCAACCAGCTCTTGAACCAGATTTACCAGATGGTGACCCGTACCTACGAAGACCTGACTCTCGGGGGCTACGTGGTTGACTGTCCTACACGCGAGAGACTCGGTTACGGCGGAGACGCCGGAACGTCGTTTGAAACCGGAATGTTCAACTTCTCCACCGGAGGCTTGTACAACCGCTGGCTCACCAATTGGCGCGACTCTCAGGAGCCGACGACCGGTTCTCTTCCGCATACAGCCCCCAACTACCCCGATCAAGGCGGCGGCGGTCCAATGTGGGGCGGAATGGTGGTGACCCTGCCCTGGCAGATGTACCTGCAATATGGCGACAAAGGCGTGCTTGAGGCCAATTATCCGATGATCCAGAAATGGCTTGGCTATTTGGATTCGGAGACTACCGATGATCTTCTGCTGGACCACAAGAGCCACGCAATGCGGATGCAGATGTGGAATTTTCTCGGGGATTGGTTGACGCCGAAGGGAAGCTTCGGGGGAGCCAATGCGGATCCCCGGCCAGCCCAACTCATCAACAGCATTCATTACGTCTACCAGCTCGAACTCGCCTCAAAGATCGCGAGCGTTCTCGGAAAGGAAAGTGACGCGTCAACATATGACGCACGAGCAATTGCGGTTTCCAAGGCCATCCATCAGCGCTTTTACAACGCCGATGACCACAACTACCTGAACGGCGACTCGGTGCTCGAGGCATTCCCATTGCTTACAGGCGTAGTTCCGCCGGAATTACGCGATGACGTGATGAAGAGCCTGGAGAATACGATCCGAGTTCGAAATGAAGGTCATCTCGATACCGGCATGCATGGTACATATTTCCTGATGAAGTACCTTTGGGAAGCGGACCGCAGCGATTTGGTCTATCTCATGACCAACAGGAAGGACTATCCCGGCTGGGGTTACATGCTTGCGAATGGCGCTACAACCAGTTGGGAGGGCTGGACGGGCGAATCGCACATCCATGACACCCTGATTTCAATCGGCGCATGGTTTACCGAGGGTTTGGCAGGAATTAGGAGCGACGGCAAGTCCCCCGGCTTCCAGCACTTCATCGTCAAGCCTTCGGTAGTTGGCGACCTCACCTTTGTGAATGGCAAGTACCACTCCATCCATGGGGACATTGTCAGTGACTGGCGGATCGAGAACGGGACTTTCAAATTGACCGTCACTGTTCCCCCGGGCACGACCGCTACTGTGTTCGTGCCCGGCACCGGTCCAGTGCGGGCAGAAGAGAAGCCATCGACATCCTCAGGCGAACGCAGTTTTGAAGTGATGCCGGGAACGCATGTGTTCGAAGCAGCGCTGTAGTTGAATTGATCACTACCCGCGTCGAGAGTGGAGAAGGCGAAACGGTGATGGAGCAGAAAGAATCCTTCGAATCGACAAAGCCAGACGAACTCGAAAGGTTCATCGGCAAGCACTTCATCTATACCTACGACAACGGATGGCGATATGAGCTCTACATCAAGAATGCTCTCACCATCGATTACCGAATTCACAGCGGAATGGTTGGCGGCCGATGGGTGCGCAATCAGCAAGCGCATATTGTGCG
>Ga0181520_10001738_pt1 | contig 43149 bp, 38 predicted proteins | sample PEATcosm2014_Bin_29_FD_132451 | JGI IMG/M metagenome (GOLD analysis project Ga0181520, IMG submission 132451) | Peatland microbial communities from MTU Mesocosm Facility, Houghton, MI, USA - PEATcosm2014_Bin02_30_metaG | ecosystem: Environmental > Terrestrial > Soil > Wetlands > Peat | place... | reverse complement strand
GCATGTCTCGCTGCTCGGTACTCAGCACCACGGGTCGAGCCACACGCATCGTCTTTGCCCCTTCCATTGTAAAGACGCTGCGCTAACGATACTCGTTACTAGTTAGGCCGCACTACACTAGCGTGGCGCCGGTGTCCGCAACAGATAATACAGTATTCGGTTATTCCGCCCTGAAGATGGTGACAACCGGCGGCTTCAACACAGCAGTGGGGTCTTTGTCGTTGTTGAACAGCACCACAGCCAGTGCGAATACTGCGGTAGGGGTCTCTGCGCTCTACAGCAATACTGCCGACAATGAAACTGCTGTTGGCACTTCGGCGCTTGAGTCGAACACAACAGGCAACTTGAACACGGCTCTCGGTGTCGTAGCTCTCGGCAACAATACGACCGGCGGATCTAACACCGCAGTTGGGTATGCGGCCCTGGTGAACAACATAACAAACAGTGACAACACGGCGGTTGGGACCTACGCGCTTAGCACGTTCGGCAGCAATGCCGGTTCGGGTAACACAGCAATCGGGTCCAGCGCGCTGTACAACGTAACAGGAAACAACAATATTGCCATCGGCGCCAGTAGTGGGAGCGCCTTGGCAACCGGCAGCAGCAACATCGACATTGGCCATTCAGGATCCGCCGGGGAAGCAGGTACGATACGGATAGGCACTCCCTCCTTTCAGACGCGGGCGTTTGTTTCCGGTGTCTACGGCATTACCCCTGGAGGAGGCACCACGCAACCGGTTGTCATCGATCAATATGGCCAGTTGGGCACAACGACCTCCTCGCGGCGTTTCAAGCAGGACATCCGCGATCTGGGAGACACCACGAGTGCCGTCATGAGCCTTCGGCCCGTCCGCTTCCGCTATAAGGTGCACGGTCCAGACGGCCCTGAGCAATACGGCTTGGTGGCCGAAGAAGTACAAGAGGTTGATCCCGAGTTGGTTGTTCGGGACCTGGACGGCCAGGTAAACTCGGTCTCCTACGACAAAGTGAACATCATGCTGCTCAATGAAGTGCAGAGACAGCATCGGCTGATCGAAACGCAAAGAGAGACCATCGAGTCGCAGAAAAGCGGGTTCGCGGATCGCATTCAGCAGTTGGAAAACCGCCTCGTCGAGTTAGAGAATCGCGCGCAGTAGCCTTGACGCGCGGGGCCGGCCTGCTACAATCTTCTTCCATGCGAAACTCCGCTCTCTTTGTAACTCTGGCGTGCGCCGCCACGCTGGCCGCCGCGGGCATCGACCGAAAAGGTGTCGAATTCGCCCGCCCGGACGGCCAGCCGCTGCTTCTCGATCTGCACGTGCCGGATGGTGCCGGGCCGTTCCCCGCCGCCATTCTGGTCCACGGCGGAGGGTTCGATGAAGGCAATCGCATCGATAACCTGCGCCCGCTGTTCGCGGTGCTTTCGAATGCCCGGTTCGCCTGGTTCACCATCGATTACCGGCTCGCTCCGGCGGCCAAATTTTCGCAGGCCAGAGAGGACGTCGCAAGCGCCATCCGCTGGGTGAAGGCCAACGCCGAGGTCTGCCACGTGGATACCGCTAAGCTGGCGCTGATCGGCGAATCGGCCGGCGGCTTCCTGGTGAATTACGCCGGCACGCACGAGACGCCCGAGACGAAGGTGGCCGCGGTGGTGGATTTTTACGGCCCGGCGGATTACGCCAGGCTGGCCGAGATGCGGCGCGATCATCCCGATCGCTATAACGTTGCCACCATCAACCGGCACTCCGCGAACGGAGGCGGCATCCACTTCTTCGGCGTGGAACAGCTCGATGCGGCGGGTCTCGAGAAGCTGCGCGCCGTCGCGCCGATCTTCGCGGTTCACAAGGGCATGGCTCCGTTCCTGTGCATTCACGGGACCAAGGACGACCAGGTGGATTTCGCGCAATCCAGCGCCTTCTGCGATGCCATGCACAAGGTGGGTGGGAGCTGCGAAATCGTCACCATCGAAGGCGGCGGGCACGGCATGAACGGCTGGGAGAGTACGCCCGCCATGCAGCACTGGAAGCCCGAAATGATCGGCTGGCTGAAGAAGACGCTGAGCGCGAAGTGACTGGCTTTACTGCTGGTCCGGCGGTTTCTCTCCCGGCCGCATAAGCGTGGGTGGCTTGCGCTTGGGCTGGCCGTCGCTGCTGTCGGTGGTTTTCTGCGCGTCTTTCTGCGCTTGCTTTTCGGCCGTGCTCATGGAGGCCTGACGCTCCTTCCTCTCTTTGGCCTCGCGCGCTTCCACGTCGTGAGTGCGCTTGCCGAGGTCCTGCTGGGCGGAATCCAGGCCGTCGGAAGTGGTTTCGATGGCGTTCTTCAAGGCGAAGTCGTAGCGCTCCAGATCCTTCGGCCGGTCGGTCTGGATTTTCTGGAGAATCGGCAGCATCTGCTTCTCCTCGGTGGCGACGGCGGCCATCCCGGCCTTCACGTCCAGGTGGCGTGCCAGGGCATCGTCGGCCACGTCGTCGATGGCATCCAGGATCTTGCCGTAATCGTCCAGCGCGTCGTGTATCAGAGCCGAGCGGCCGGGTTTGTCTTTGGCAAGCAGGCTCTTGGCCATGTCGATCCGCTGCCGGGCGAACTTCGCATAGAGCGTCAGGCGCAGGTTGGGATCCTGTGCTTCGCGGATCTGGTCGATCTCGTCGGCATTGAGGTAGTCGCGCTGCGCCGCCAGGGGCGCGGCCGCGAGAAGGCAGCAAAGCAGGATCTTCATCGGCGTTTTCCCTCCATCAATCCCATGAGCAGGTCGTCGTGCACCTGCTGGACTTTGGCGCGAAGCTTATCGAGCTGCTGGCGATCGGTGTAGCTCATCTCCTGCTGGAAAGCGTCCAGCCGGCGCTCGAGGTCGCGCGTTTCGATCTCGGCCTTCTTGAACCACCGGGGGTTCCTGCGAGGGTCTTTCCCGGTTTGCGTGAGCGAAGTATAGGCCAGGTCCACCGACTCTTCGATCTCGTCGATGCCCGCCGTCACCGCCTGCTCTTCGCCCTTCCGGTAGGCCTCGCGCGTCTCCTTGAGCGTGGCGCGGGCGTTCTCCAGCGCCAGCGCCGAGCGCTTTTCGAGATTGCTTTCGGCCATGGCCTGTTTCAGGTCGGCGGCCGCCGGGAAAGCGAATGCGGTGGAAACCAACGCCACCCAGAGTAGTGCACGCTTCATCGCCGCCCCTTGTCCAATTCTTTTTGCAGCCATCGGGAGCGCTGCCGCGCCTGAAATTCCTGGTTGGGGTTCTTCCCCTGGCTCAGGGCCAGAAACCGCTGATACGCCTCCAGCGCGGGCTTGATCTCCCTCAACTTGTCCAGCATAATGGCACGAAAGAACCAGTTGCCGGGCGTGTCCTGGCCCAACTCGTGGGCCCGTTCGAGGGCTGCCAGCGATTGCTGATAGTCTCCCTTCATATAGAGCATGGCGCCCAGTTCGCTCCAGGTCTGGGCTTCGTTGGGCTTGAGCTTGAGGGCTGCCGAGAACACGGCGGCCGCGGCGGCGAATTGCCGGGAATCGCGCAGCGTGCGGCCGTACATCATGCGCAGGTCGTAATTCGAGGGCTCCGCGCCCACGGCCTGTTCGAGTAAGGGTAGAGCCTTCTCGAACTGTCCGGCGCTGCCGTAAGCCGCCGCGAGCGCCACACGGTTTTCGGCGGTGGGCGATTTGCGGTATGCGCTTTCGAGCGGTGCGATGGCATCCGCCGATTTGCGCCCCTCGAGCAGCAATTCGCCCAGCCGCGCCTGAGCCGCGGCATTATCCGGCAGCTCGCGATAGATCGCCATGGCGTCGGCCGTGCGGTGGTCCTTCTCGTAGAACTCCGCCAGATCCAGCAGAGCACTCCGGAAGTTTCGATCGAGCTGAGCGGCCTGGTGGAAATGGGGCGCGGCGTCGGCCAGCTTGTCGTCGCGCGCCAAAGCCCGCGCCAGGCCCAGCTCGGCCGGCGCCGATTGGGGATTCGTCTCAAGCGCCAGCCGGTAGCTCTCCTCGGCTTGATCCAGCGCTCCGGTGGCCAGTTGCGCTTCGGCCAGGTAGTATCGCGGCGCGAATTCCTGCGGCTTCTGGGCAGCCGCGGCGGCCAGTGGCTCGAGCGCATCGGCCGGTTCCTTTTGCCGCAGCAGCAGCATGCCCAGGTTCACCTGGGCCTGGTAGAGGCCCGGCTTGAGCTCCAGCGTTTTGCGGTATTCGGCGGCCCCTTCGGCATCGCGATGCAGATAACTATACGCCAGCGCCAGGTTGAAATGCGCGGCGTAGTCCCGCGGATCGGCCTCGATGGCTTTGCCGAAGGCCTGCGCCGCGGCCTCGTACTTGCCGGCATCGAGCGCCGCGGAACCCTCGGCGACGGGATCCGGCGTTTGCAGCAGAGCGGCGAGCGCCACTAGGGCCCACATAATTCAATTTTAAGCTGCGCGGCGTTTGCAGGGTGCTATGCCCGCATACTTCCTATCTCTGAGTTGTGTCGGAAGCGGGCATGGCGGACGGGCCGCCGAAGGACAGCGGGATGTCGATGAGCGCGCCGCGCTCGCCGCTTTCTTCGGAAACGCGCAGCCGGTAATGCTGGGGCGGAACGTCGAACAGGATCGTGCCCTCGAGCGTTTCGCCGGCCCTGGCGCGGCGCACGAACCCCAGCCACGCGGGAACGCCGTTGCCGTCGTTCAGTTCTTCGTACGTGCGGCCGCTGTCGTCTTCCAGGGTGGCATTCGGCACGATGGCGTCGGCGGCGCCGTTATTGGCCGCGCTCAGGCGGATCTCGAAGAAGCGGTGCTGCGGCACCCGGGCTCTGATGCCTTCTCCGATCTGCGGCAGCCATTGGCCTTCATAGGCGGTGTAGACCAGGTGTCCGGCCTCGGCCTGCTGACCCAGAGCGTAGGCGCGGGCCGGGGAAGGCCTCTCAGGCGAGCAAGCCGTCAGCGCGACCAGCGCGATGGCCGCAAATGGAAGAAGCGATTGCGGGCGGAGCATCTGGCATTATTCTCGTTGGGGATACCGGGCAAGTCAATCGGGGATAAGCCACGAGCCGCCCGGCGGTAGGCAGGGCCTCTATTGCGGAGGCTGGTGGTCCTGCAGCATGCGCTCGAATTTGCGGCGCTGTGTATCGGTAAGCAGCAGTTCGACGCGCGTCTTGCCCTCGCTCAGGACGGTTCGGTAGTACTGCCAGAAGTCGTTGAGCACGGTCTCCATCTGTTCGGATTGCGCGGGAGTCAGATCCAGCTCTTTCTGAATGCGTTCGAAGGAGACAGCCTTTCCGGCCACCGTGCCGAAGACCGGCGCGCGGGCTTTCCCGTGGACACCAAAATCCATGATGAGGGCCCCGGTTACGCCTCCGCACAGGAACACCAGGGTCAGGGTGGCAAAAAAGGCCATCCGCGGGCTCATCCACCTCGCCACGGGACGCTCGAGCAGATTAGTGCTCATAATCCGTCAGCGTGACAAGCATGTTGTCAGCTCCGGGCTGAGTGTCGAAAGCCGGCGAATTCTGCTGCGCCAGCACCGCCTCGGGGGATGGAACGCCCTGGTCTCGAGTTTCCCGCGACAGGAGAAACCCGCCGGCGATGGCCACGGTCAGCAGACAGGCAAACGCCAGCCGGCGCCCGAATACCAGGTTCAACCCGAAAAAACCCGCGAGGCCGGCCACGGCCTTCCGTTCGCTCACCCGCTCCATCACACCGGCGAAAAAACCGGGCAATGGCTGGAATATTTCTTCTTCGACGCGCAAGGAGACCAGCAGTTGCGATACGTCCGCGATGCTCTCCATCTCCTGCCGGCATGTTCCACAGGCGCTCAGGTGTGCCTCGATCGCCCGTAGCTCCGCCGGCTCCAATGTGCCGGCCAGATACTCTTCGAGGCTCTCCATCACTACTGCGTGCATATGTTTCTTCCCTAATCAATAACAACAACACGCCCAAAACAACCCCGCGCGGGTCTATCCGTCGCCGGCCGCCCGCTTCCGGGGAAAACCAAAACCCAGGTCACCCGGCCACCAAGCCGGGTGCGCGATCCAGGCGCTGGGCCGCCTTCACCAACTTCTGCCGGGCACGAAACAGCTTGACCTTAATGGTGTTCTCGTTCATGCCCGTCCGGACTGCCAATTCCTCCACCGAATAGCCCTCAACCTCCTTTAGCATCAACAACATGCGCTCCTCTTCCGAAACGCGGGAGAGGAGCTTGAGGACGTAATCGCGGCGCGCCAGGGTGGCATCCGCCGGCAACTGCCGATCGACCTGCGGTTCGCTGTTTTCCACCCGGCGGACTTCATCTTCGCTCAGGTCGCTCTCATAGACCAGCTTTCGCACCCGGCGTTTGCGCAGGTAGTCGAAACACTCGTTGACCGTGATCTTATAGATCCAGGTGATCAGGGAACTGCGGAAATCGAAGTTCCCCAGAGACAGGTAGACCTTCGCAAATACTTGCTGCGCAATGTCTTCCACATCGTTGCGCTGGCGAACGATGCCATGGATGATGGAAAACACTTTGCTCTGGTAGCGCTCCACGATCTCGCGGAACGCGGCTTCTTCGCCCCCCCGAGCCCGGCGTACCAGGGCACCTTCCGGCGTGTTTTCGTAATCCACTTTGGATTTGGCCGCAACCTTGCTACCGAAAGCGGGAAGTGGGAGCGCGCCGGTCAGTGTTCCCATACACCGTGTCCGACGCGCACCCGCCGCATCGGGTTTCAAGTACCTGCCGTTCGGTACATTCGCACAATAGCACAGGTGTGGGCCGACATTCCCGCGACCCGCGCCGCGCCGCCGTCATCCAAACCGTAGAACGCAAGGTGCTCCAGTCGCTGCGGGTATAATGGGGGAGCACACTCAAAAATCAGGAGTTTATGCATGGTGCAATTAACGGAAAAGGCGGTTGGTAAAGTCAAAGAGATCATGTCCAGCCAGGACCCCATGCCGGGTGGGCTGCGCATTGCCGTGGTGGGCGGCGGATGCTCGGGATTCAGCTACTCGATGGCTTTCGAGAACCAGCCCAACATGCTGGACAAGACTTATAGCTACGATGGCCTGAATGTCTTCGTGGACCAAGCCAGCCTTCTTTATTTGGACGGCGCGGAAGTGGACTACGTCGAGACGATCGAGGGTTCGGGCTTCAAGTTCAACAACCCGCACGTCAAATCGACCTGCGGTTGCGGCAGCTCGTTCCAGGCCTGAAGATCGCGGCCGGCCCGCGGGGCAGCAGGTGCTAGTATCGAGTCCATATGCGACTCACAATCCGGCTGCTCTGCGGGACCGATGGCCGGTGGATTGGCGACATTTCCGAACTCCCGGGCGTGACGGTCTACGGTGCAACCTCCGAGGAAGCGGCGCTCAAGGCAAAGGCACTCGCTCTTCGCGTAATCGCCGAGGAGATTGAGCACGGTGAGATGCGACCTGCCACCGATACCCTGCAGTTTTCGATTGCGGCATGAGTGGATGGCCCGCGACGAAAGCGCGTCGGGTGCTAGCGGCGTTAGAGCGGATCGGTCGGCGGGTAGTTCGGGTCTCGGGATCGCATAGGACTTGAGACGCGAAGGCTGGCCCCAATATCGCTTTGCCTACCACGATAAGGAAGAACGAGGTCCCGTAGCTCTCTCTGAGATGGCGAAGCACACGGGCTTGCGCCCTGAAGATTTGTAAGACGCCTTCAGCGCTTCTTATCCATCTCTTCCAGCTTCTTGACGCGGCGCCGCAAATCCGGGTCCGTGCTGAACGTAGCGTGCAGGAAGGCCGTCAGTACCTCTTCCGCCAGCTTGGGGCCGATGACCCAGGCGCCCATACAAAGCACGTTCACGTTATCGTGTTCCACCGATTGGTGGGCGCAAAACGTATCGTGGCACAGCGCCGCGCGGATTCCCGGGACCTTATTCGCGGCGATGCACGCTCCCACCCCCGTTCCGCAGACCATCACGGCGCGCTGGGCGCGTCCGGCCAGCACCTCTGCACAGACTTTCTGAGCGATATCGGGGAAATCGACCGGCTCGGTCGAGAACGTTCCCATATCCGCAACCGGGTGGCCCCACGATTTCAGGAGATCCACCACCGTCCCCTTCATGGGGAAGCCAGCGTGATCGGCACCCACCACCAGATTCATCTTGGGCGTAGTGGCGGCGGCCGCGGCCAGCGGCGCTCCGGCGATTCCGCTCAGGAACCGGCGGCGGGCGAAGTTACGATTTTCCATGCGGACCTCTAGGTCTGAGGTTAGCCCATTTTGGCGCCCCGAGGACACAGGCCGGCCCGCGGAGCCAACGCTGGCCGGGCGACTAAGGCTGCACGCAAAGCGTGTAAGTGCCCGAACCACCCCAGCCGTAACGCGGAGGCTCATGGAACGCCGTCCACCACAACCAACAGCCCCGGCGGCGAAGTCGCGACATGTAATTGGATCATGCTTACTTCGTACATACGGGCCGCCATGCGCCAAGCCCGGTACGAAATCGTCGAGGACGATGGTTCGTTCTATGGCGAAATACCAGCCATTGCCGGCATCTGGGCTCATGCCAAAACGCTGGAAGCCTGCCGGGAAGAATTGGAGAGCGTGCTCGAAGGGTGGGTACTTCTGAGCGTCGCCGATCACTCCCCGATTTCGGACATTGACGGTAACCGCATCGAGATCCGCGAAGTGGCTTGAATGCCGGCCCCAATGTCAGTTAATTGAAAAGGAGCTGGCGCGCTAGGGCCGCGCGGAAAATGCAAGGCCGGCTAACCCTTCAAGGTTGCTGGCCTTTTCTTTTTCGCGCGCTTACCAAATGGACTCGCGGCCGTCGCGGATTTCGGAACCTTGAGCATGGCTTTCACCGCTAAACGGGAAAGTTCAAACGCCTCCGGCCCCTCGATCATTTCTGGCTGTGGCCTCATCGACTCCATCTTCCCATACAGGGGGGCCTCACACGTGGGCGATGACATCGGAACGGGCTTATCCCGTCGCCATCCAGACGGCAGCCTAAGGTTGTTAGAGATGAACATCACCTCCCTACCCTCATAACGCTTTCGTGCGGTATAGCCAAGACCATACGCGATCCGCCTATGATGACTGAACAGGTTGTGCCGCACTGCTGAATAATCGTACGTAACCAACCAGGGCTGTTCGAGAGTCGCTATGCGATGCGACAGATGCCGATGCCCCTCCAGCGAGTACTCATTCAGATATAGGTTTTGGCCATTTTCGATGTACGGTGGGTCGTAAAATACAAACGAATCTTCGCCAAGCTTCGCGACCACATCATTTGTGAAGTCGAGACCATCCAATTGAAAAAGCCGAATCCGACTCGAATATCGACCGATCCTACGAATGCGATGGATGATCTCCGGCTTATTGAATCTTGCGTCGATAGCCCAATTTCCAGCTTGTTCGTTGCCTCCAATCGGACCACCATCAATAATGCCGGAGCGGTTAGTGCGATTCAGAAAGAGCGCAGCAAAACCCAAATCCGCTAAATCCGCGGTCGCCCTATTCTTGTACACGGCTCGTTGCCGATGCCACTCCGCGATGGACACCTCCGTCTTCTCGATGCGGCGGCAAAAACCTTCCGCATCGTTGAGTACAGCGGACCAGAAAGCGAAAACCGGACGGCTCAGGTCGTTGATGTAAATCACAGAGGCGTATTCTTCAAACAGGAGTGCCAGCGCCGTGGACGCGCCGCCGGCGTAGGGCTCAGCGTACTGGATGTCTTTCAGGCCGTTTTCTTCGAGAAACTTCGTTACGGTTGGGACGAGGCGGCGCTTTCCTCCGGGGTAGCGAAGCGGCGTGTAGTATGGCATCGGAGGCCAGTCTAAGAGATTTCGCCTGTTCTGGCCGGCCGCCCAGGGCCTCTCATGCAGACCACATCGCCATCATAAACGGCTGAAGGCTGTCCCAATGCGCTCGCAAATCGCTCGGAGCCGGGAATACGCTCTTGCTATGAACGTACAGCTGGATCAGGCTGACCGAAGGGGCAAGGAACGAATCCTTCGCACAGGCGCGCTGCACTGGAGTAGCCTGTCCCGCTGTCAGCTTCTTTTTTGAAAGCAGATCGTTCTTGATCTGCTGAAGCTTACTTCGAAGCGTGGGGTCATTCGTGGCTTGAAGGCCGTTCGCCTCGATATAGGTGTCAACGCCAAGCTCGATGAACACACGGAATAAGACGGCGACGGCGTTGGCGTAGTTATCGAGGCTCAGCTTCCGAAGTTCCTTCTCGATCTCGCGCAACCGAGCGTCTTTGATGGAAAGCGTGCAGTCGCTGGGGATCAGTCTGTCACGATGTTTCGCAATTCTGACATTTTTCTTCTTCGGTTGCGCCGGCGCTTGGCTCAACGTTCCGACGCTGCTTGCCAGCACGCCCTCGCCTCTATTTATCGTCGGTTTAATAACTATGTTCGCGGGCAATTTGTCTCGGAGCCAGATGGCGCGATCCGGCTTTCGGTAAATATCTTTCACCTTCGTCCGGCCGGACGCAAGCTCCGTGGTTACCCACGCGAGCGATTTCGCCACATGTTTGGAGTCCGCGAGTAAATAGAGTCGTCCACCTTGAACCTCGACGCCCATCTTTGCGCGGAACTCGGGCGCCTCCATAAGCCGTTGGAAGCTGGTCGTCGGAATCTTTGTTCGCGCCTCTGGAGTCAATTCCCCGGAAGCAACGAGAAAATTGAGGGCTTGGTGATACGGCTCCGGCACGCCGGTCCGGGCCTCGAAGCGGGCCACTTCGTCGGCACCCCAGCGGACAACCCCGGCACCGCTATTTTCTCCTGTATGGCGCAGCCTGATCCAATGGTCAGCTTCTTCCCGGTCCTTGACGACAAAGCACACGACCCCATCTACCGGCCCGGTCCAGTATTTCTGGCTCAACCCGCGAAGCTGCTTAAGCACGTTGGGAGCTACGGAACCAGCAATTGCATCTGGATTCTCTAGCGCCCTTAAGGCGGAAAGACGCCGATTGCCTTCGAGAACGATGTATCGCGTCGGCTCATCACTGCGCGGCATTACAATCGGCAGCTCGGTAGGGTTCATCCCGTAAGTGACGATGCTCTTCGCCAAAATCAGGAGCTTGCGCTGCAGTTCCTCGTTCCGAACCATGGCGATTTGTGATTCCCGCTGTCCGGCGTTCGGCAGCGCGAGCCGAGCATTCTGCTCATCAAACTGAAGATCTGCTGGCCTGATTGGGACCGTTTCTGGCATGTGCAGTACGCGCCCTTTCTGTCGGAGTGTACCGCATTATACAATATATGTGGTTACCCAAGTAAATAAACCCTAAGTTGAGCCGAGAACGTCCTGTGCCTCGGGGGTATACCTGGGATAGCGACTTATGCCGCCGCTTCCGCCGCGTTGAAGCGCACCGAGACCAGGCGCGAGATGCCCGGCTCCTGCATCGTCACTCCGTAGAGTGCCTGCGCGGCTTCCATGGTGCGCTTGGAGTGCGTGATCACCACGAACTGCGTGTGCTCGCTCATCTCCACCAGTAGCCGGTTTAGACGCGCGACGTTGGATTCGTCGAGCGGCGCATCCACCTCGTCCATGACGCAGAAGGGGCTGGGTTGGTAGCGGAAAATCGCCATCAGCAAGGCCACCGCGGCCAGCGCTTTCTCGCCGCCGGATAGCAGCAGCACGTTCTGCAGGCGCTTGCCGGGAGGCGAGCAGACGATGTCAATGCCGGATTCGGCCAGGTTCTCCTGGTCGGTGAGGCGCATCTCGCCGGTGCCGCCGGCGAAGAGCTTCTGAAACGCTTGGCGGAAGTTCTCGTTGATGGCTTCGAAGGCCTCGGAGAATTTCTGGCGCGAGACCACGTCGATTTCCTGAATGGCCTTTTCGGTATCGCGGATGGAATCGATCAGATCCTGCCGCTGCGCGCTCAGGAAATCGTGGCGCTGTTGGGCTTCCTGGAATTCCTCCATGGCGGCGGCGTTCACGGGGCCGAGCGATTCGATGCGGTTGCGGATCTCGTTGGCGGCCTGCTCGGCTTCGGCAATGGTTTCGGCATCCGGCACGGGGTCGTCCGCCGCGGCCAGTTCCTCCACGGGAGTGTCGAGTTCCTTGCGGCTGGTTTCGTCGAGATACTTCAGCTCGGCCTGCTTGCGCACCAGCTCGATCTCGATCTGCGAACGCGTCTCGTGAGAGGTTGCCACTCGCGTACGCGTGAGCTTGAGATCCTCCTCGCCGGCGCGCAGGGCTTCGCGCAGGGAATCGTCAGCGGCGGCCATTTCGTTCGCGCGTCCATCCAGGTCGGCGATTTCGCCGGCCAGTTGCGCGGCGCGGCCATCCAGCTCGATATTGCTGGCCAGCAGGCGGGCCCGTTCCAGGCCGAGGCGCTCGATTTCCGGCGCGATGGCGTTGCGGCGCCCCACCGTTTCGCGCAACTGCTGTTCCAGGCGGCCCATGGCGGCATGCTCGCCGCGATGGCGCTCTTCGAGGCCGGCCAGTTGGGCGCGTGTGGCGGCGTGTTCCTCGCCGATGCCGGCGGCTTGCGATTCGAGAGTTTCGAGTTCCTGGCGCTCGCTTTCCAGGGCTTGCTCGCGCTCGGCGCGCAGGCGCTCTTTCTCCTCGACGGCCGCGCGATTCTTCTCGCGCTGCTCGGCGGATTTGGCGGCGTCGCGGCGCAGGCGCTCGAGTTCCAGGCGAGCCACCGAAAGCCGCGAATTGGCGCGCGCCAGGTCGTCGCCCAGCTTGCGCATATCGTGATCGAGCGCCACGCGGTCCTTCTCGCGCGCCTGCTGCAAGGCCCGCAAACGCTCCAGCTCCGCTTCGAGCGCCAGGACTTCCTGATTCACGGCGTCGAGCTGCGCTACCTTTGCATCGAGCGCTTCCTGCCGCGCTACCAGCCGCGCGGCCAGCTCGCGCGCTTCGCGTTTCATGGCCAGCGGACCGGCGCCGGATTTCTTGCCGCCGGTCACGGTCTGGCCGTGGTAGGAAGCGCCATCGGGCAGCAGGAAATAAAGATGCGGATAGGTCACCGCCAGGCGCTGCGCGGCGGGGCGGTCCTCGGCCAGGAAACAGAGCGAGAGGCGCGGCAGCAGATCCACGGCGCGGTCGCGGAAGCCGTTGGTGAGCCGCAGGGTTTCGCTGAGGCGCGCGGCGATGCCGGTCTCGGGACCGATGGCCGGTTCGGGGAGGTGGCAGAACCCCGGACTTCCCGGCTCGGGATGTACCAGGAAGGTGGCGCGCCCGTCCAACTCGGCGCGAATGAAATCGAGGCCGCGCGCCGCCTGGTCCCAGGTCTTGACGACCACGTACTCGAGCTCGTCATGGAGGAACTCTTCGGCGGGTTTCTCAAACTGCGGATCGACTTCGACATAGTCCGCTAGCACGCCCAGCGGAGTGAAATCGGAGGCCTTGCCCTTTTCCAGGGCGGCGAAGAGGCGCTTGACCGATTCGGTGGTGTAGGTGCGATGCGCCAGAACCTGTTCCAGCGATTCCTTGCGGGCGCGAATCTGGGAAACTTCGTTCTTCAGCCCGTCGATCTCGCGGCGCAAGTCCGCCGCTGACCGGCGGCGGTCGGCCAGTTGGTCTTCGGTGCGGTGCCGTTCGCCGGCCACCGCTTCGAGCTCGAGCTGGCGCTGGGCGAGGGTCTCGGAGAGCTGCTTGCGGGCACCGTCGATGCGCTCGATTTCGGCGGCGGCCACCTGCTCCTCGCGCGTGGAACGGGCGGTTTCGCGCTCGATGCCGGCCAGGTACTCTTCGATCTGCGCGAGCTGGTTCTTGAGCGTGGAGGCCTCGCCCAACAGCCGCAGGATCACCTGCCGGCCGGATTCGATGGCCCGCTCGCGGTCGCGCACGCGGGCCTGCAAAGCCTCGCGCTGCCGGTTGATTTCGAGCATGCGGCCGCGCGTCTCGGCGATCTCGGCCTCGAGCGCTTCGAAGGCCGCGCGGTGAGCGGCGATTTCGCCATCCAGAACTTCCAGCCGGGCGGCCAGATCCTGCGATTCTTTCTCGGAGAGCGCGATGCGCTGCTCGATGGCGCCGGCTTGCTTGGCCTGCGAATCCAGGCGCCCGCGAATGCGCTCGGCTTCAATATTCCGCTCGGCCAACTGCTGGCGCGCGCCGGCGAGTTGGTGCTCGAGTTCGAAGCAGGCGGTCTGGCGGCTCTCGTGCTCCTTCTCCTTGCCGGCCACCTGCTCGGTGAGTTCGCGCAATTCGGCGGCGGCGAGGTTCAGATCGATGGCGGTCTTGGCGGCGTCGCGCTCGAGCAGGCGATAGCGGCCGGAGAGCACCACGCGCAGGCCGGTCTCCAGTTCCGCCTTCAATTCGGCGTAGCGCCGCGCCTTGGAGGCCTGCCGCTTGAGCGAATTGACCTGGCGGGTGACTTCCTCGAGAATGTCGTAGACGCGCGCCAGGTTCTGCTTGGCGCCTTCCAGCTTGGCTTCGGCCAGACGCTTACGGCTCTTGAACTTGGTGATGCCGGCGGCCTCTTCGATAACCCCGCGGCGGTCCTGGGGTTTGGAGCTGAGAATCTGGCCGATGCGCCCCTGTTCGATGATGGAATAGCTTTCCGGCCCCAGGCCGGTTCCCATGAAGATGTCCTGGATGTCGCGCAGGCGGGCGGGGCGCCCATCGATGAGGTATTCGCTCTCCCCGGACCGGAACAGGCGCCGTGTGATGGTGATTTCGGAGGGCCGCGGGGGACGGCCATCTTCGACCGCCTGGATCTTGTGCTGCTGATGGACGTCCGGATCCACCAGGGTCATGGTGACGTAGGCCATGCCGAGCGGTTTGCGATCGCGCGTGCCGGCAAAGATGACGTCTTCCATGCGTGTGCCGCGCAGGCTCTTGGCGGATTGCTCGCCGAGCACCCAACTGATGGCATCGCTGATGTTGGACTTGCCGCAGCCGTTAGGACCCACAATGGCCGCGATACCCTCGCCGTTAAACCGAAGCTCGCTGCGCTCGCAGAAGCTCTTGAAGCCCTGCAGTTCGATCCGTTTGAGTTTCAGCAAAGCATTGACCTCAGCTTCGGGGGAGTTGTAACCATACTAAACGCGCCGGGCATAAAAGTAAAGCACCTCCACCACAGTATCTTGTGGCCTAATGAGCGCTACCCCTCTATAGTGCGGGCGACTCTCCCGATTTTCGCAGTGAAGGCCACTGGGGAGTGCGTTTCTCGCGAAAAGCCCGGCGGCCTTCTTCGAAATCCGGGTTTCCCAGCACCGCTCCGCGGGCGCGCCGGGCCATCTCGCCGGCGGTTTCGCCATCCTTTCCGCTGGCCTCGCGGACGTATTCGAGGCCTTTTTGGATGGCGGTAGGGCTGAACCCGGCAATCGCGTGGGCCACTTCGGCGGCGCGCCCTTCCGGATCGGCGGCGATTTGATGGATCAAACCCAGTTCGCGAGCCTCCGGCGCGCTCAAAATGCGGCCGGTGAGGGCTAATTCGATGGTGCGGCGCTCGCCGAGAGCTGCGGATATGGCCCGGAAAACCAGGAAGGGCCACAACCCCAGGCGGATCTCGGTCAGCCCGAAGGTGGCGTTTTCCCCGGCCACCACCACGTGGCAGTTGGCGACCAACCCGGTGCCGCCGCCCAGGGCCGGGCCGGCCACGGCGGCGACGATGGGTTTCGAGAGTCGCGCCCCCACGGTGAAAAGCCGCTCTTGGGCGCCATCGATGCCGGCGATTGCCTGGCTGGAGATCTCGTCGAGGTCCATACCGGCACAGAAGGCTTTGCCGTGGCCGGTCAGGAGGATGGCGCCAAGGCTGGGATCCGCGGCAGCGCGCTCCATCTCATCCGCCAACTGGCCACAGAGGTCGCTTGAAAGCGCGTTGCGCTTCTCCGGACGGTTGAGGGCCAGCCGGAGTACCCGGCCATCCCGGATAGATTCGAGGATTCGACTCATGTTCACCCGCGCGGACAGGCAGAGACTCGCCGCGGCGCGCGGAGCATCGGGCCGCTGAGAAGATTATACGCCGGGAAGCGGACGCCGCGCCACCTAAATCAGGTGGCAAACGGGGGGAACCGCTCTCAAACCCCGCGCAGGCGGATCTCCTGGGCGGCGGCGATCAGGGCGCGGTAATTTTCAAACGGCACGTAATCCGGGATCGAGTTGCCGGAGCCCAGGGCATAGCCCTTGGCGGCACAGCGAAAAGCGGCGCCCTTGCGAACTACTTCTCCGAGGATCGCCGCGGGTTCCCGCTGGCACAGCAAATCCACATCGATTCCGCCGAAGAGGCCAATCTTATCGTTGTATCGCTTCAGCCACTCGTCGAAGGGCGCGATGGCGTCTTCGTTGGAGTGCTTGGCGTCGATGCCGGCCGCGATCAGCTCGTCCATAATCGCGAAGATGCAGCCGCAGCTATGCAGCAGGAACGGCTTCCCGGCCGCGTGGACCAGCTCGATCACGCGGCGGTACTGCGGCAGCACATGCTCCCGTATGGTCGCTGGACGCAGCAACGTGGAAGAGCGGTAGCCCAAGTCGTCCCCCATGCGGCAGACGGCGAACAGCTCGCCGTAATCCTTTAGCATGCGGCTCCACAGCCCGACAACCACATCGCCGATGCGCCGGTAGAGATCGCGGAACAGCTCGGGATCGTCGAACTGCATCAGGCATAGGTGCTCGTAGCCCACTAAGTCTTCGCTGATTTCGAAGATCCCGTAGCCGCATCCGCCGATGGCCTTCATGCCGTCCGGCAGCGCCGCCGCCAGGGCCTCCAGGTGCGGCGTCCACTTGTTCCAGAAGCGCTGGGGGACTGCGTCGAAGGGGAAGCTCTCGAACTGCGCGCGGTTCTGGATGGGGCCGGGCCGGCCGCCCATGATGGCGCCCGAATCGTCCCAACTGCCCACGATGGCCGCCTCGAAGCTGAAGGTATCGTAGGTCATCTCGCGCCAGAAGCGCGCCTGATGGGCATAGAAGCGGCGGAACTCGGCCACCGGCGCGCCATCGGCTGGAACGGTCATATCCACGCCGAGCGCCTGGGCCATGATCTCGGGCGCGATGTGGTGCTCGTAGACCGGCAGGCGCGCGGGGCGGCGGTTCCGTGCGGCCTCGACCATGTACTCGAAATTGGGTTCCCACTGCATGAGCTTCTCCGAGAGACGCAAATTCAACCGCGCCCGTCATGCGCGCTGACGGGCCGCCAAGCCCGCACGGCCAGCGGGATGGCCCGCAGATTTTCGAGCGGCGTTTCGAGAGGCACGGCGCATTCCGGGCCGATCAATTGCACACCGGCTTCGAGGGCCGCGAAGACCTCGCCGCGCACCTCTTCCGGCCCTCTCTTCAGAAGCGTCGCCGGATTGTTCACGTTACCAACCAGCGCCATGCGGTTGCCGACGATGCGCGTGGCTTGCGCCGCCTGGTTCTTGGAATCGAAGTGGAACGCGGCCATCCCGGTCTGGGCTATGTCGTCCATGCGGTCGAGCGTCCGTCCGCAGATGTGCAGAATCAGGGGGACCGGGAGCCGCGCGGCGAACTCGGCATGGATGTCGCGCAGAAAGCTGCGATAATAAGCCGCCCGCACGAGGTCCCCGGTGGCGTGATCCGGCACGGTCAGGGCGTCCACTCCGGCTTCGATCTGCGCCAGCCCGAAGAGCACCGTGAGCTCCTTCAGCTTGTCGAGGCAGAGTCGCGCGCCGGCGGGATCGTCCACGCTCATCAGCAGGAACGGCTCGAGGCCCAGGCAGTGGTAGGCCAAGGTCCACGGACCTAATGTTTTCCCGATGATGGCCACGCGGCCGCCGAATTCGCGGCGCAACATCCGGATGGCGTCGAGGACGCAGCGGATATCCGGGTGGCTCAGGAATGCCGCGGGCAAGCGAATCTCGCCGGGCGCCCGCCAGATGGGCTCGCGCATCTTGACGGTGGGCCAGCTATTCTTTTCGCCCCAGCTAATGGCGCAGCCCAGCGCCGAGGACTCCTGCACGATCGAGAAGACCGGCATGATGGTATCGAAGCCCAGTTCGGTGTGCCCGGCGGCGGCCAGGCGCGCCATCGGCTCGGGGTTCCGGTTGGCCTCGGGGAATACGGCTCCCGCGAGATCCATGAGGGCGACCGTGGCCACCGAGGTCGGGTTGCATACCGGGGCCCGGTCGACCGGCTCGCGGCGCAGAGCGGCGAGCACTCGCTGGCGGCTGTTCATGGCGATTCGCAACCCAGGATACACCAAACCATCCGGCCGTTGGCCCGGCGGCTGGGCGAGCTAAAGCATGCCCCACCCGGCTTCCACTTTGCGCCGGATGGTAGCGGCGGCTTTGGGGACGTGGAGGAGCGGCTGGCCAGGTCGGCGCCTCAGACGCGCGCTGCGGCCACCAGAGTGCGCGCCACGGCCACCGCGGCGCTGGCGTTCTCGCTGTAGCCATCGGCCCCGATTTCCGTGGCGAATTGCTGGGTGACCGGAGCGCCGCCCACCATCACCTTCACGCGATTGCGCATGCCGGCGTCCTTGAGCGCATCGATGACCGCGCGCATGCCTGTCATGGTCACGGTCAGCAGTGCGGAGAGGCACACCACGGTTGCGTTGCGCTCTTTCGCTGCTGCTACGAATTTCTCGGGTGGCACATCCGCGCCGAGATCCAGCACCTCGAAGCCGGCGCCTTCGAGCATCGACGCCACGAGGTTCTTGCCGATATCGTGCAAGTCGCCCTTGACGGTGCCGATGACCACTCGCCCGGCCGGTTCGATACCCGACGCGGCCAGCAAGGGGCGCAGCAAAACGAGCGACCCTTTCATGGCCCTGGCCGAGAGCAGAAGCTCCGGCACGAAGTATTCTTCGCACTCGAAGCGCTTTCCGACCTCGTCCATGGCCGGCACCATGTAGCGGGTGATCAGTTCCAGGGGCGGCACGCCTTCGGCAATCGCCTGCTGGGTAACCGCGACGGCTTTCTTATGGTCGCCGTTCAGGACGGCGTCGTATAGCTCTTGGAAATCCGGCATTGTTTTTATCCATTCTAGACCAGGCTGCGCGTCTATCGTTACAGCTCCAGCACCGCTTCCTTGGCCACCGTCTTCAGGGTCCCGCGAATCTGCACGTCGGCGTCTCCGAACCCGTGGAAGACCTTGACGCGGTGCGATTGCATCAGCGGCTTGCCATCCAGGCTGCGCATGGTGAACAGCGGGGCGACCGAGTAACTGTGCCCGCTCCAGTTTCGCGCGCGGAAGGCCACGAAATCGGGGCTTTCCACCAGAAATCCATAGGCCGGAAGCTCGATGGAGCCGCCCAGCCGGGATTGCCATTTCAAGGGAGCGTCACCCATGTTCACCACCACCTCGACCGTCACTTTACCATCGCTGAAGACGCTGTGCTGCGCTTTGCGGTCGGCGGTGAGAAACTCAAACCGCGTGAGAGCCATTTTTCCGGTCAGCTCGTTGAGCGGGGAGAGCACCTCGTGGGTGTTTTTCATGAAGCGGTCGGCCGGATGCATGCCTTCCGCCCAGCCATTCTCCGCGCGTACGAACAGGGCCGGGTCCTTGCCGCCGGCGGGCGCGGCGGGCGGCTCGGGGGCGCCGGCGCTCTTCCAGTACAAGTGATTGGGCACGCTGTGATAGTTCAGGGTGCGGCCCAGGATCATGTGGCGCAGGGTGTATTCGGCGGCGCTGTTGGCGCTGTAGCCATACTTGCCATAGGCCGCGATAGCGTCGTGATACACCATTTCGAACAGCGGCAGATCCACGGCCCCGGTCTGGCCCATCAGTTTGCGGTCGGAGTACGATTGGCCGGAGACGCCGGCGATGCCCTCGAAATAGTCGGCGTGCGGCACGGCCCACTCGCGGCCATCCTCGCTGCCGAAGCTGCCGAAGAGTTCGCGGGCGTAATCGGAGATAGCTACTTTCCACTTAAGGTCGTCGGCTTTGGTGAGCGGATGATTCGGATCGGAGCACTCATACAGGCCGGCGGCGTAAGTGGTATCGATGAAGTAGGAGTTGGCTCCGGTGAGCTTCTTGACCGTCGCCAGGTTCTGCGGCCGCCGCGCCAGCTCGAGCGATTTCCGCGAACAAACGAGATAAGCGCGCCCTCCGTCCCACCGGCCGCCTTTGAACAGGCTGCCATCGGGGTTCTTCATGACGAGATCTTCGCTGAACGACGGGGCGTCGCGATAAGTGTCCTGATAGTTGTCGTGCGGGCTGAACAGGTAACCCAGCTTCATGACGCGGCGGGCGCAATCGGCGAGCGCCTCGTTGCCGCCCGGTTCCGGCGCGGCCGGCAGGATGTCGGGATGCTGGTTGTCGTAGCCGCGGTGCGTCCAGCCGCCCAGGCCGAACATGACCTTCTCCATCTTGAGGTCGTTCTTCAGGTGCTCAGCTACCTGCGCCGCCTCATCGAAGGTCCAGTTCACGCGCACGGACTCCTCGGCGGTGCTGTCTTCGTTCATGCGGCGATCGAGCGCCTGCCAGAGTTTGACGTCTGAGGCGCCGATGTATTTGGCGCGCTCGGGATTCGCGCGGATCTTCTGGTCCCAGGTGACCAGCAGGCCGCGCTCGCGCGCCACGCGCCGGTAGGCCGCCGCGATGGCGTTGTAATCGCCCTTGCCCAGAAGCGTCACGCGCAGAGATTTGGCGGAGTTTCGCAAGACCGCCGAAGTGGCCAGTTTCTGCGCGCCGCCCTCGATCTCGCTCTTCACAACCACGGCCACGTAGGGATCGCTCCAGGTCCACAGCATGGCCGCGCCATTTTTGACCAGGCCGATCATGTTCATGTGGCAGCCTTCATAATCGCTGGTCCCGAAGCGGTGGCTGAAGGCCAGGCCGCTGTCGGCGGGAATCAGCATTCCCTCGCGCGCGGGCACCACCACGTAGCCCTTGTCGGCGGCGGCGATGGTGAAGGCCTCATCGAGAAGGCGTACGTCGGCGAGCTTCAGCTCAGGGGTGGTCTCATAGGAGAACTCCAGAGTGCGCTTGTCGCTCGCGGCGGCAACGGACACACGGACCCAGGCCTCCGCACGCTTGGGGATCGGATGGAAGGTGAGTGTCCAGGCGTTGCCCTTTCCGCCGGCCTGGAAAACGCCGAGAGGGTACAGCACGGGCTTGCCGTCCATCGTCACCGAGATCTGGCCGAAGCGGCCGTCGGCTGAGGACCAGGTCACCCCGGCGGCTTTATCCATGAGACGGTAGGAGCCGTCCGAAGCGGTGGCGAATCGCAAAGCCGGAGTGTCGATCTCCACGGGGGCAGTCTGCCCCCAGAGCGCGGCAGCCGAAGAAAGGAGCGCGGCGAGTAAAGCTGATCGCAACATCAGCACCTCCGGAAAAGGCGGTATGGGTTGTGAACGACAAGAGTACTCTTGCGCGCGACAGGAGCGCAACCGGGGAGCGCTCGGACGACGGGCGGATAGGCGCTGGACTACGACGCGCCGTCGTTCACGGCTACGGGGGCCAACGCTAGATACCGGCCTCGATCTCATCCATCAGACAGTGCATCAGAAACTGGTGGGCTTCCTGCACGCGCGCGGTATCGGGGTGCGGCACCACCACCGCGCAGGCCGCCAGGTCGCGCGCTTTGCCGCCATCCCGGCCGAGAAAGGCCACCGATTTCAGCCCCATATCGCGCGCCTCTTCCAATGCGGCCAGAACATTGGGCGAGTTGCCGCTGGTGGTGAAGGCCACCAGGATATCGCCGGGACGCCCGAGAGCGCGCACCTGCCGCGCGAAGGCGTCCTCGAACGAGTAGTCGTTTCCCAGACACGTGAGCAGGGCGGAATCCGCGCTCAGCGCCACGGCCGCCAGGCCGGGTCGCGACCGCTTGTAGCGCCCCATCAGCTCGGCGCACAGGTGACCGGCCTCCGCGGCGCTGCCGCCGTTGCCGCACGACAAGATCTTGCCACCGGAACGCAGCGACTCCAGGCACCAGCCCGCGGCCGTGCGCAGCGCCGGCGCAAGCTCGGCAAGCGAAGCGAATACCGCGGAGGCTTCTTGCAACGATTGCTGGTATCTTTCCATGGGGGCCAATTCAACTCTCCTTACAATAGCCCAGCGCGATACACAGCGCGGCGACATCCCCGATGCGTTCGCCGAGGCACGCCGGCACGATCTCGCAAACGGCCGCGGACGCCGGGACCGATTCCCGCCGCATTACCCGGCGCGCGGGATCGAGCAGCATGTCGCCCATGCGCATGGCCAGCCCTCCGATCACGATGCGCTCGGGATTCAGAATGTCCACCAGGATGGCCAGGCCCTCTCCCAGCCTGCGGCCCATGGAGCGGATCATCTTGATGGCCAGGGCATCCCCCTGCCGCGCGGCCTCGTTGACGTCGCGGGCGGTGATGGGTAGTTCGGAAAACTCCGCCAGCAGGGTCTTCTCGCCGCGCTTTATTGCGCCGGCCACCACCTTGGCGGCCAATTGCGCCATGCCGCCGCCGCTGGCCCATCCTTCCACCGATCCGGCCTTGCGGTAGCCGACCGGCCCGCTGCGCGTGAGCCGCACGTGACCGATTTCCCCGGCCATCCCGTTGGTGCCGGCATAGAGCCTTCCATCGATAATGATTCCCGCGCCGAGACCCGTCCCCATGGTCAGGAAAACCATGTTGCGGGTGCCCTTTCCCGCGCCGAAGCGGTGCTCGGCGACGGCCCCGGCATTGGCATCGTTCTCCAGGCTGCACGGGGCGCCAAACTCGTCTTGCAACATCGAGGCGATGGGAATATCGACCCACGTCCACAGATTGGGCGGCGCCTGGATCACGCCGGTGTTGCGATCGAGCGGTCCTCCGCAGCTCACGCCGATGCCCTTCAGGTCGGCGTTGGTGCAGGCGGCGGCGGCCAGCGCCTCGCGCAGGCGCGCCACGATGAGGTCCAACGCCCGCCGCGGCCCTTCCTCCGGCAGCGTCGGAAACTCGACGCGCGAGATCGTGGCCGGCGGGTCCGCCGAGAGCAGCACCGCGGTCTTGGTGCCGCCTATATCGATTCCCGCGTACACGCTTCCACTCATCCTCGGCTCCTTCGTTTACTTTACATGGCGCGCGCCTGTAAGGGCGGGGGCGTGGGGCGTTCAACCGCCGGGTTGGGCATAGCTTGCGGCGGCGGGGAAGGCGATCTCTTCGTCTGCGATAAAGCCGGAGCGGCCGCCGTCAGGGTGAACCGATGAAGGTCGTGCCTGCGCGGCGGCTATTCCGGGTGACCTAAAAACAAAGCCCCTTCGGCGATATCGTTAAACGAGTTGATTATCAGGCGATCGTCCGTGCGAAGTCAAGGGCCTCCGAAAGAGGCCAAAGCCCGCTTCAATCAGCCAGGTGCGCTTTAATTAAGAGAATGAAAAACTCCCAGGAGATGAAAGCGGCCAATCGAATCCGCGTGCTGCGCCTGGTCCGCCGGTCGCCGATCGCGCGCTCCGAGATCGCCGGCGAAACGGGACTCACGCGCGCCGCCATCTCTCTGATCGCCGGGGGACTGCAATCCGAAGGGCTGCTCTTTGAAGGCGGCCACCGGGAGAGCGCCGTGGGCCGCCAGCCGACGCTCATGCAACTGAACCCCGAATATGCGTACTCGCTCGCCATGACCATCTCGCGGGTCGGCGGGGAGGTGGGGGTCTGCGATCTCAAGGGGCGTTTGCTTTGCCGGAAGCCGGTCGATATCGCCGGCGCCACCCGCGCGGAGGCTCTGGCCGCATTCAAGAAAGCGCTGAAGGGACTGCTAAGAACTTATAAGCCCGACAAGCGGCGATGGCTCGGTCTGGGGATCAGCACGCCGGGTCCGGTCGATGTGGCCTCCGGAACCATTCTCAATCCCCCGAATTTCGATCTGTGGCGTGACACCCCGCTGTGCAAAGAAATGCGCGAGATCGGGCTTTCTCAGGTCTTCCTCGAAAACAACGCCCAGGCGCTCACCGCGGCGGAAAAAGCTTACGGCGTTGGCCGCGATTTCAAGAGCTTCGTTCTGCTGGTGGTAGAGGACGGCATCGGGGGCGGCATCGTTCTGGGCGAGAACCTCTTTTCAGGATGGCGCGGCTTCGGCGATGAAATCGGCCATACTTCCATCCATCAGGACGGGCCGCGGTGCAGTTGCGGGCTGCGCGGATGCGTCGAGATCTACTCCTCGGTGCCCAACCTGCTGGCCGGCGCGCGCAAACACCATCCCGGGATCGGGACCTGGCGCGATTTCATGGACCTGGTTTCGGCTGGCGACCGCGCTTGCGAGCGCCTCCTGGCGCAGGCGGTCGAGGCACTGGGCACGTTGACGGTGAACCTGCTGAATGTTCTGGAGCCGGACGCGGTGGTTCTGACGGGCGACGTCTTATATAAAGGTGAAGGCCTGCGCGCCGAAATCGAGCGTTTCGTGGCCGAGACCGCCATCAACCGCCGGTTGCGCCGCGTGCCCGTGCATCTCTCGCCTCTGGGCGAGCGGCCGGAACTGAGGGCCGCCGCCGAAATCGCGACCGGGAAATTCTTCCTGGGTCAGATCGAACCCGAAGTGTTCGGCGGCGCCTCGACGCCGATGGCGATGTGAAGCCGGCGCTGCGGGCGGATGCGCCGCGGCCCAACTTCCGGTTGGCGCGCCATATCTTCCAGTGAGGACTTCACTAATTGCCCCGTATGAAATGTCCTGTTAGCCTGCCTGCGTGATGGCTATCATGGAGTTGAAGGACCTTTCGCTATGCGCACACATGTGGAACGGCGTACCGTCAATTTGTCTGCTTATCCGGATCTGGTAGTTATCTATCTTGGGATGCGAGTTAATCGCATCGCCGGAATCAAGACACTGCTAGGCTTTGGGCCGAAGATTTCTTCTTCTGCTGCGGCACAGCCCGACGGGCTGCTTCGGCACGAGACATTCATCTACTCGTTATTTCCAATGCATGTGGGCATACGCCAATACTGGCGAGACACAAACTCACTCTTGGAGTGGACGCGTTCGGACCCGCATCGGCAGTGGTGGCAGAGCTTTTTGAAGGACTCCGGCGGAACCGGGTTCTGGCACGAAACGTATTTTCGACGCGGGGGCATCGAGGCTATCTACGACGATGTACCGGAAAACATCGGCTTAATGGCTTTCGCACCAGTCGTATCGGCTCGCGGTCCGATGTTTGGCGCAGCAGCGAGGGCCGAAAAGGAATCTGGAGAGCGCCCCGTACTGTCCGAGGAAGAGCTCTACGGCGAGCCAGAAACGTAACGGTATTACGCCAAAACAAGATCTCGAAGGGCAAGTTTGCCCGTCATTTGACGCGCGCCAGCATTACATCGTGAGGACGGCACGGAACCGAGCCTTGCCTTCCACGACGCGCAGGTAGGCCTTCGGAGCCTCCGCTAATGGGTACGTCTCGACGATCGTCTTAACTTTTCCTTGCGCTACGAAATCAAGGGCTTCGTAGAGATACTCGGGGCCATTTTGCTGGCTGCCGATAATACGAATGCGCTTCGCGATGAGGTCCATCAAGGAAATCGAAAGCGGCTCGGCGTCGGCACCCATCGTGACAAGCCTGCCGTCCGGCCGCAGTCCCTGAATGCTGTCCACCATTGACTTAGTCGAATTGGAGGTACTGAGGATCACGTCCGCGCCGCCTGCCGCGGCGAGGCCCTTTCCATCGCGGACAATCTCATCCGCCCCGAGATCGCGGATCATCTTGTCTTTATCGGGGGAGTGCGAAATTGCCACGGTCTCAAAGCCTGACGCCTTGGCGTATTGCACGGCCAGGTGCCCGAGTCCACCGATCCCGAGCACGGCCACGCGCTCGTGCGGTTTGGGGTCTGCCCACCGAAGGCCGCTATAGACTGTGTAGCCTGCGCAGAATATCGGGGCCGCCTGCTCGTAGCCAACTTTGTCGGGAATCAAATAGGTGGCGTCGGCATTCATCAACATGTACTCGGCATGGCCTCCTTGTGCATCGATCCCCGTGCTCTTCATATAGGGACAAAACATCCTGCGGCCACGCTGACACCATTCGCAGCGTCCGCACGTGGATTGAATCCATGCGGTGCCCACGCGGCCGCCAACTTTTCGCGTGGCTACGTCGGGAGCCACCGCGACGATCTCGCCGACCGGCTCGTGACCTAGGATTCGGGGAAATTGCCCTGGAATGTGTCCTAGCGTTCCGTGTACGTCGGTATAGCAGATGCCACTGGCGCGCATCTTCACCAACACTTGACCGGGTCCGGGTTGAGGCTGAGGAACATCCTCAATCTGCCAGGAACTGTTCACGGCGGGTACGACCGCAGCTTTCATAAGCCTTCTCCTTGGTCCGTTGGATGCCGGTGCCGGTATGGTTGGTGCCTGCTTCGCATTCCCGACGGGCAATCAAACACACTTGAGATAGTGAGATCCTTACGCCTGCCTCCGCCCTCTGCCTGGCCTTCCGCCAATCTGACGCAACCGGAGCCCTTTAATCGGATGAGTCAAGAGCTTCTCGGAAGCGGCGATAAATCGTGTGGTGTGCGGCAGAGCGGCATGCAATTCGAAAGCAGCCTCGTCGACCCACTCGGAATAAACCGCGAACTCGAAAGGTCCGCGAACGGACTCGAAGACATCGATTCGCAGGCAGCCGATTTCATCTCGCGAAGGTCCGTTTACGCGCAGTAGCTCCTCGCGGAAAGCTGCCCCCATTCCAGGCAGTGGCTGAAAACGGACGATGAAATAAAAAGACAGAACCCTCTCCCGATACTAATGCTGGGGTCTAACGGTGACCTCTGCGAGGAATTATATCCCGCCGTTGCTCGGCATGGCGCGAGGCATGGCTCTGTGGGGCGCCTCCCTTACCAGTTAGTCGGCGTCCCGTCCGGACGTTGATTCGTCGGCAGCGGCGCGTAATGCTCGCTGATGTCCAGAATCTGAGTCAACTGTTTGGTATCGACCTCCACGCCCAGACCAGGCCGCGCCACCGGATACATTCTGCCCTTGCGGAAGTCGTATCCCTGCGTCACGTAGGGCCAGCTCGTGTCGCCTTTGCCCAGCATCTCCATCAGCGCCGGCCCCGGAAAGACGCCGCAAAGGTGCACCAGCGTGGCTTCCGAAATCGGCCCCGTGAAGTGCGGGATCAGGCCTACGAAGTGGGTCTCGCACAGGCTCGCGATCCTGAGGTATTCCGTGATGCCGCCCACATTGGGCACCGTGACGCGCGCGTAGTCGATCGAGTGCTGCTCCACGAGGTCGCTGATGTCCCAGCGGTTGCCGTACTCTTCTCCGGTCGCGATCGGCACCTTCACCTGGCCGCGCAAGGTGCGGTAGATCGCGGGATTCTCGGTACGAATGAGGTCCTCTACAAAATACGGGCGCAGCGGCTCGATCATGTTGCAGAGCGTCACGGCATCTGGCATGTCCAGGCGCGTGTGAAAGTCGATGGCCCAGGCGCCATCTTTGCCCACGCCCTCGCGCACGGCTTTGCACAGGTCGTAAGTGCGGGAGACCTCCTCGAAGCGGTCGAAAACCGGTCCTCCGGTAACTCCGATGCGGTAGACGCGGAAGCCGAATTCGCGGCAGGCGCGCGCGGTTTCGCGGTCGTCTCCCTGGCGCGGGAAGTTGGTCGAATAGCACTCGACGTATTCGCGCGTCAGGCCTCCCAGCAGCTCGTAGACGGGAACGCCCAGCGCCTTGCCCTTGAGGTCCCAGAGAGCCATATCGAGAGCGCCGATGGCGTGCAGCCTCTCGCGGCCGGCCGGATAGAAGTAACTCCGGCTCATGATCTGCCAGAGGCGCTCGATCTGGAACGGGTTCTCGCCGATCAGCATGCCGGCGCACTGTTCCATGGTGTCGTGCACGCCGCCTTCGCCGATGCCCGTGAGGCCGGCGTCGGTCTCGACCACCACCACGTTCGAGCTTTGATTGAAGAGCGGCTGATGAATGTTGGGTCGGCCGGCGGCGTCGGTCGGCGCCTTGTAGTACCGGATGCGGGTGATCTTCGTCTTCGGCAGGGCGGCCGAGGAGATCGAGGGGCGAAGGAGCGCCGCGCCAGCGCCGGCCAGTGCCGTACGGAAAAAAGATCTGCGATTCATAGCGCCTCCTGACTCTGTATCTTCTGCATTAATCCGGGCAAGCTCAAGCATGCCCCACCCTTCACCGCAAGCGGCTGCTGGCCAGCGTGATCGTCTTGCCGGTTTCCCGTTCCACGATGACGATCTTGCCGGCTTCGACCCGCAGGTCGTCGACGCCCTTGAATCCCAGCGGAATCTCCGCCAGGAAGAACGCGTAGTTCTGTGTGCGGCGCTGACCGGCCTCGATCCAGCTATACACGGGGACGCCGAAGATGCTCTCGCGGCGCACGGCGTTCCGCAGGCCCTCGACCGGCGAGTCGCCGATGCAAATTCCGCGGGCGATCGCCTTGCCGTCCCAGGGGATTTGTTTGGCCCGCTGATTCTCCTGCCAGTCCAGAACCCACGGGTTCGTCGCGCTGGGGAAAATGTATCCGATCAAGACCGGGTAATCCGGGTTATACATCGCGAAATAGACCTGGGGGCGCGACCGGTCCAGCAGCCAAGTGCCGCTCTCGCCTGAAAAGAGGCGCAAGTCCGCGGTCTTGCCTTGCACATCCTTGACCAGAGGCCAGGTGCCCTCGGGAGGGTCCTGCGGCCCCAGCCTCAGCCGCCCCGCGACGCCTTTGGCCACGGGAGCGTCCACGCCGGTCTTTCCCACTTCCAGGAAAGGCGGGCCGAAGGTGATGTGCTGAACCCACTGCACGGGGCGGTCGAAGGACGTGAGATTCTCGACCGACTCCTCGACATATCCCACCGTTTCGTCGGGCAGCAGCGTGACGGCGCGCGCGACGCGGAACTGGGTCAGCGGAAGGTCCGCCCCGTAGCGCAGTGTGACGGCTCCGTTGGCGGTCTCCACCTTCTGTTGTTTCCATTCCACGGCCAGCGCCTCGCCGTGCGCCGCGAAGCCGTGGTTGAGTTCGGCTTCCGAACCCTGTCCGAAAGTCGGGAAGCAGAGGAAGTGGCCCATGTAGCCGCTCATGATCAGCCGCTGGTTGCCGGTGCCGTAGAGGGGGCCGTGTTTGGCGATATCGAAGGTGTAGGGATCGATGGTCTGGTAATGCGGCACGCGCATCGGGTTGACGCTCTTCTTCGGATCGTCGGATTTGAAGCGGATCTCGCCGAAGTAGCCGCCGCCCGGCAGCGTGCTCACGCGAATCTTGCCGTTTTCGAGCACGAAGGCGCGGCGCCCGTGCAGGGTGTCTTCGTGAAACGAGGCGGACCGCCCGAAAAGCGGCCAGCCCAGAGCCAGCAGTCCGAGGAGCGTAACGAGCCGCGGAAGTGCCGGCCGGACTACCATTTCAGTTCTACCTGCCGCGCGAGTTTCCAGCGGTCCTGCTGCGGCGGACCCGGAAGCGCAAAGGCAACCGGGCAAAACAGCTTCGCGTTCAGTCACTCTCTGCGACATGGCACTCCTCTCTGGAAAAGAAGAAATTCTAATGCACGGCGGCAGGCCTGTCAATGCGACGATTGCTACCATGGTGTTCGGCACGCGAGCGTAGTGCGGCGTAGTCGAATTTCGAGATCCCTCGCGAACAAGCTCGCCCGGCGTGGTAACCGGGCCGGGGAGGGACTCGCCCTCCTTAGGGGAGCCGCCAGCGGTAGTCGGTGTATTTCGCGGGAGCGGCCGGTAAATTGCGCGGGGTCGCCGCAGAGCTAGGCTTGACTGGAATGTTAGATGGTTTCATGAATCGGGATATACTACTTCCATAGGAGCCACTATGCGAGTGAGGCCTATGCCTGTTTTCGCAAAGTCGCCGCGCGGGTGGGCGTCGAAATCTACGGCGCACAAGGAGGCTGCTCTTGAACCAAGATGAACGGAAGAACTGTCAGATGACACGCCGGAGGCTGCTCAACACCGGAATTGCCGCGCTCGCGGCCACCGGCTCGGCATCCCATCTGTTTTCGCAAACGACACCCCGGCGCCAAAGGGCTGGCTCTCCCACTAAAGGACCGGGCCGGTACACCACCGACGATCCGCCTTTCAAAACGCCTTCCGAGCCGGTTAACACGCCTATGGGGACGGGGAAGGGCATTCACCCCGGCCGGGTTTCCTGGGTTCATCAGCCCAAGGCGACCTCCTGGGACGGCACGACCGGCAACTGGTGGGATGACGCTTATAGCGATCAGAAGCTCGTCGACGAGATGATGTCCGAATCGATGCGCTTGCTGACCGGCGAAAAGAGCGATAAGCACGCCTGGGCCTCCTTATTCAAGCAGTTCAACGAAACTCACGCCCGGGGGAACGGCGGGTACCGGCCGGGAGAGACGATCGCCATCAAGTGGAACGGCGTCCAGGATCAGCCCGGCGACTGGAAAAAGGGCGGCGCTCTTCCCAGCCCGCATGTGACCTACGCGCTGATTCACCAGTTGATCACGGTGGCCGGCGTGCGCGGCGAAGACCTGATCGTGTACGACGCCTCGCGGTATGTCGGCGATCCCATGTTCAACCGGATCAAGGCCAATCCCGATAAGAACTTCCAGGCCATCCGGTTCTATGTCAACGAGCGCTTCGCGGGCGCCGGGCGGCTGGCGGTGACCGCGGACAAAGCCAACCCGATCGTGTTTTCGAAAGAAGGCGTTCCCACGGCGCTGCCTCCGCAATGTGCCACCGACGCGAAATATCTGATTAATGTCGGCCTGCTGCGCGCGCACACGCTGATGGGAGTCACGCTCACGGCCAAGAACCATTTCGGCTCGGTCCATTTCGATAGCTCCGGATTTTCGCCCCGGCCGCTGCATGATTTCGCTTCCCGGGATCTGCCCATGGGATCGTACAACTGCCTGGTGGACCTGATCGCGCACAACCATCTGGGTGCCAAGACGCTGCTTTTCATGGTCGACGGCCTATACGCGTCGGAGCACAATATGGGCGGCGTGGTGAAATACAAGTCGTTCGGCGACCACTGGGCTTCCAGCATGTTCCTTTCCCAGGACCCGGTGGCGATCGATTCGGTGGCACTGGATTTCGTCCGCAACGAGCCCAACAACGAAGAATGCCGCGGCAAGCCCGAGAACTATCTGCACGAAGCGGCCCTCGCCGAGAAGCCGCCTTCCGGAACGGTTTACGATCCGGACCGCGATGGCAAACCGGTGACCAGCCTGGGCGTGCACGAGCATTGGAATAACTCGACCGACCGGCAGTATTCGCGCAACCTGGGCAAACGCGACGGGATCGAACTGGTGGCGTGGCCCGAGCCGATCAAGACGGTAAAGGCATAAGACCGCACACCTGAGCCTCCGCCGCGGTAAGAAGGAATCCGCGGTGGCGCGGCAGGGAATATAAACTAAGGGTGTAAAGGGAAGGAGGCAGGATCGGTATGTCGTACGATTATTCCCGCAGAGAGTTTGGCCTGAGAGCCGCCGGTTGGCTTTCCGGGACGTGTCTGGCTACGCGTTTGGGCAGGGGCGCCGCCGCTCCCACGGCCCCTGTATCGGTGTCGAGATGCCGGACCTACGACCCGGCGGTGCTGGTGCCCACGCTCGAGCGAATGTTCGATCAACTGGGCGGCCTGGGCCGGCTGGTGAAGGGCAAAACGGTCGCTATGAAGGTCAATCTGACCGGCGCGCCGAGTTACCGCCTGGGCTACCTTCCCCTCGAAGACACACACTACACGCATCCCAACGTCATCGCGGCCACCGCGCACCTTCTGGGCAAGGCCGGGGCTACGCGCATACGCATTCTGGAAAGCCCCTGGTCCACGGCCGACCCCATCGAAGAGTATCTGCTGGCTTCGAATTGGGAGCCGCGGGATATCTTGCGCAGTGCGCCGAACGTGGAATTCGAAAACACCAACTACCTGGGCAAAGGCAAAGAGTATGCCCGAATGGTGGTTCCTCACGGCGGCTATCTGTTTCCGGCCTTCGATCTCAACCACTCGTACCGCGATTGCGACGTGTTCGTGAGCGTCGCGAAGGCCAAGGAGCACGCTACCGCCGGTATCACGCTTTCGATGAAGAATTGTTTCGGACTCACCCCGGCCACCATTTATGGTGTGGGCGCAGGGGTCGATGGGCCTTCCGAAGTGCCTAAGGGCGGCCGTACGCCGGTCCACACCGGATACCGCCAGCCTTCCAAGAGCGCTCCGCCGGAAAAGGACCCGTCGTCGCCAAGAGAGGATACCTACCGAGTGCCGCGCGCGGTGGTGGATTTGGTCTCCGCGCGGCCCATTGACCTGGCGGTCGTGGAGTGCGTCAAGACCATGACCGGCGGCGAAGGCCCGTGGATTTCCGGGTGCGCGCCCGCCAGCCCCGGTTTCATCGCTGTCGGCATGAACCCGGTAACCACCGATGCCGTCTGCATGGCTGCGATGGGTTTTGATCCCAAGGCGGACCGCGGCACGCCGCCGTTCGAGGAGTGCGACAGCACTCTTGGGCTGGCGGAAGCGGTCCAGCTCGGCACACGCGACCTGAAAGACATAGAAGTACTCGGTACCCCCGTTACACAAGCCCTCTTCGATTTCGCGGCGATCCGGCGGCAAAGGCGGTCGCGTCGCACGGCGGCTTGAGTTTAGGTAAGGAGTCGGGATGACATCGATCGTTCTGCCGGGTGTCAGGCGCTGTTCACTCGGCATGCTGCTCGGGCTGTGCCTGGCTTCGGCCGGCCTGGCAGCGGGGAAGCCGGACACCTGGGTACCCGCGCGCTGGGATGGCGGGCCGCTCGAGGTGGCGCACCGCGCCAAGGATAAATCGCTGGCCGATGCCGCGGTTCGCGACGCCGTTGCGGGCTGGTATGAGCCGGCCACCCTGGGCCTGCTCGAAGGCACGCCGGTGAATTGCCTGCTGCTCACCTTCAGCGCGGGAGCCGCCCCGGAGCTGGAGAAACAGCAGCAGCAACTGGTCAAGGAATACGCGCGGAAAGCCCACGAGCGCGGGATCGTGGCGCTGGGACTAGTTTATCCGGGCGCCGATGCGTCGGCCGTCGCGGCGGCGGCCACAGATGCGGGGCTGGACGGCCTGGTTCTCGAAGGAGAGTTTCCCGGCGGAGCCCAATTCGCCGAGGAGCTGGACCGGAAGCTGCGCTCGGCGAACAACGCTGCTGTGGTGATCCCCATAGGGACGGCCGGGGTTCAGCGGAAAGCCGCCTGGCCGGTGCTGGCCGTCGAGGGAGTTTCGCCGGGCGTCGGCAAGGCTGACAGCGGCGCCGTGGCATCGGCTTCGGGCGGTACCTGGGTAGATTCCAACATGTGGCTGGTGCGCTCGTTTCATCTGGATGCCACCCCGCGACCACTCTGGATCAGCCAGCGCCCCGCCGCGGGCGCTCCGTCGGGCATTTATACCAAGAGCGTCGGCGACGCGGCCGCCGCCGGAGCCCGCTGGATCGTGACTTTGGACGATGCCCTGCGCGCCAAGCTGCTGCACCAGGATGCGGATGCCCAGGCCGTGTGGCGGAACATCGGGAACGTGCTGAGTTTCTACGAGAAGCACGCGGATTGGCGGGCTTTCGAGCCGTTCGGCAATATCGGCATGATCCTCGATACCGCCGGGCCGAACCTGGCCAATTCGGAAGAGTATCTCAACCTGGTGGCACGCCACCAGATTTCGTATCGCGTGATCGACCGCTCCAAGCTCGGCGCCGCGGAGATCGAAGGGCTGCGAGGGGTGCTGGCGTTCGACCTCGCTCCGGCCACCGACGCGGAGCGCAAAACGCTCGAGAAGTACGCCAATGACGGCGGGTTGGTTCTGATCGGTCCCTCATGGGGCGGGGCGCCTAAGGACCAGGCCTATCGGATCGCCGCCATGGATAAGGGCGAAGTGGCGGTTTTCAAGGAGGCCACGCCGGACCCGGAGTCCATCCCTCGGGATATCAACGATATGTTGGTCACCGAGGAACTGGGAGTCAATTTATTCAACGCCCCTTCCGTGCTCTCCTACGTGAGCACGGACAAATCCGGCGACCACATGCTCATCCAGTTGGTCAACTACGCCGACACCCCCTCGGGAGCCATCACCGTCTGGGTGGCCGATCAATTCGATTCCGCCCACCTCTACATCCCGGATGGCGCGGCGGTAGATCTGCCCGTGAAACACACTCCCAGCCGGACGGAAATCTCCATACCGAAGATCACCGGCTGCGGCGCGCTTCTCTTGGAATAGGCGAAGCCAAATCGGTACGATCCGCATCTTGGAAGGTTGATGGTGCGGATCGTACGGATTTCCCTGCCTGCATTGGCCATGGCCGCGATGCTATGGCTGCCTTCTCCAGCCGCCTCGCAAGATGCCTCCGCCCCCCCGAATGTCGAGCGCTTATTTGCGCAGCGTTGCGCCGGCTGCCACGGAGAGAACGCCGGGGGCGGTGAACGCGCTCCCGGGCTGGCCAACAGTCGCTCGCTGCGCAACCGCACCGAAGCCCAGATCCACGATCTGATCCGCGATGGCACCTCGGGCGGCATGCCTCCGTTTCCGCTGCCAGAGAACGAGCTTCAACCGCTGGCTCGCTGGGTGCGCTCGCTCAATACGTCGGCCTCCGACGTGCCGTCCGCCGGAGACGCGGCCGCGGGGGAACGCTTCTTCTTCGGAAAAGGCCAGTGCGCCACGTGCCACATGGTTCACGGGCGCGGCATAGCGAACGGCCCCGACCTCTCGGACCTCGGTCATCAGTTGAAACTGGGCGAGATCGAAGCGATTCTGAATAATCCCACCGCGCAAATGGGCGCGCACTCGACGGCTTCCTGCCCCGGCTGGGCCTTCTGCCCGGACGAATCCTGGAGGGTGGTCGATGTGCGCCTGCGCGATGGCTCCTCGTTGCGCGGTTTTGCGCGCAGCCGCGGCAAACGGGATTTGCAGTTGCAAACCTTCGACGGTCGCATGCGCCTGCTGACCGACGCCGATTACCTGGACATTTCCCCTGAGAATAAATCGTACATGCCCGCTCTTCAGGCCACCGCCGATGAGCGCCGGGACCTGCTAGCGTTCCTCAGCCGCCTGAGCGGCGGGGTGGCGGGTCCGCTGACCGGAGAGCCGGAGACCGTTCCGCCCGAGGCGGAGCAAACGGTCCTTCATCCCAAACCGGGAGAGTGGCCCACTTATAACGGCGTTTTGGGCGGCAACCGCCACAGCCCACTGGCCGCCATCGACAAGGGCAACGTGGCTCGCCTGCAACTGCGATGGGTATACGCGCTGCACAATATCGATCTGGAAATGACTCCGCTGGTCAGCGACGGCATGATGTATGTCACCGCTCCCGGCCAGGTGTGCGCGTTGGACGCCCGCACGGGGAGCGAGATCTGGTGCTACACACGGCCGGGCAGCCGCGGCGCTCCCATAGGCAACGTCGGCGCGGGCGGCGGGGGCGCGCAGCCCAACCGGGGCGTGGCGCTGCTGGGCGACCGGGTCTTCTTCACTACCGACAACGCTCACCTGATCTGCCTCAATCGTCTCACCGGCGGCCCGATGTGGGAAGTCGCCATGGCGGACCCGGCGGACAAGTCGGGGCGCTACACGGCCACATCCGCTCCCCTGGTGGTGGGCGATCTGGTGATCGCCGGAATGGCGGGCGGCGATGGTCCCCTGCGAGGCTTCCTGGCGGCCTATAACGCGACCAGCGGCCAGCAGGCCTGGCGCTTTTGGACTATTCCCAAGCCGGGCGAACCCGGTTCCGAGACATGGCACGGCACGGCCCTCCCAACCGGAGGCGGCGCCACCTGGCTTACCGGATCGTACGACGTGGAGACCGGGACGCTCTACTGGGCCGTGGGCAACCCGTTCCCCGCCACGGACGGCGACGAACGCGAGGGCACCAATCTCTATACCAATTGCGTGCTCGCGCTGGACGCCAAGACCGGAAAGCTGCGCTGGCAATACCAGTTCACCCCGCACGACCTTCACGACTGGGATTCCACCGAACCCTTCGTCCTGGTGGACGCCAGGTTCGGGGGGCGCGACCGGAAGCTTCTGTTGCAGGCCAATCGCAACGGCTTCTTCTACGTTCTCGACCGCACCAACGGTGAACTGCTGCTGGCCAAGCCCTTCGCCAAGAAGCTGAATTGGGCCAGCGGAATCGGCCCGGATGGCAAGCCGCAACTGCTCCCGGCGAACCGGCCCACCAAGGGCGGCGTCAAGGCTTGTCCCGCCGTTCGCGGAGCCACTAACTGGTACGCCACGGCTTTCAACCCGGATACGCGGCTCTTCTACGTCATGGTGGTGGAGGATTGCAGCATCTATCGCCAATCGCAGAGGGGCGGATATGAGGGCAACCGCGACCCGTCGGATCCCGGCCGGAAGTATCTGCGCGCGATCGATATCGAGACGGGCGATATCGTCTGGGAGATTGCGCAGGTCGGGTCGCCGGAATCCAACTACTCGGGCGTGCTCTCGACGGCCGGCGGTCTGGTGTTCTATGGAGAGACCGGAGGCGCTTTCGCAGCCGTGGATGCCAAGAGCGGCCAAACCTTGTGGAGCTTTCGCAGTAACGGCACGTGGCGCGCATCGCCGATGACTTACACGATAGACGGGCGCCAGTATGTGGCCATAACATCTGGCGCCAACGTGCTGTCGTTCGCCCTCGGGGACAAGTAAGTAGCCGCTAGAATCACCGCTCCCTCACGGTCGCGGCTCGGTCAGAGCCACGACCGTCGGGGAGTGGTTCGCATTCGCCACTTACCGCTGGATGCGCCCGGCGCCGCTGCCGCCTACCAACGCCAGCACCTCGGCTTTCGAGACGTGGTTGAAATCGCCGGGGATGGAGTGCTTCAGGCACGAGGCGGCCGCGGCGAATTCGACCGCCCGCTGGCAATCCATCCCACTCAGTAATGCGTAAATCAGGCCGCCCGAGAACGAATCGCCGCCGCCCACGCGATCCACGATCCAGATTTCATACTTACGGCTGAGATAGCATGCGGCGCCGTCGGATAGCAGGCACGACCAGCGGTTTGCCGACGCCGAAAGGCTCTCGCGTAGAGTGGTGGCCACGTATCTAAATCCGAAACGCGCGTGCAGCTCGCGAGCCACTTCCTTGTAGCGTTCCACGTCCAGAGATCCCAGTTCCACATCGACGTTCTTCGCCTCCACGCCCAGTACCAGCGCCGAGTCCTCCTCGTTGCCGATCAGCACGTCGACGTACTGCATCATCTCGGTCATTACGGCGCGCGCCTTCTCTGGTGTCCACAGTTTGCGGCGATAGTTCAAATCGCAACTGACGGTGAGGCCATGTTTCCGGGCGGCCTGGCAGGCCTCCCGCGTGGTGGCGGCCATCGAATCGCTCAGCGCCGGCGCGGTGCCGGACCAGTGGAACCATTGCTTGCCCGCGAAGACCGCGTCCCAATCCACCGTTCCGGGCGTCAGTTCGGTGATCGAGCTGCCCGCGCGGTCGTAAATGACTTTGGAGGGCCGCTGCGAGGCGCCCGTTTCGAGATAGTAAGTTCCCAGGCGTTTGCCGCCGCGCAGAACATAATCGACGTTGACTCCGAATTGCCGGACGAAGTTGACGCACGCGTCGCCGATCTCCGTGTCCGGCACGACGGATACCAGATGGGCGCCCATGCCGTAGTGGACCAGCGACACGGCGGCATTGGCTTCGGCGCCGGTGTAGCCCGCCTCGAACTCGCGGGCTTGCACGAAGCGTTCGTACCGCTTGGTCGCCAGCCGCAGCAGCAATTCGCCGAAGAAGACCGCCTGTTTCGATTCGCTCACTGCGTCCTTCCGATCACGCCTTGCGCTTCGCGGCGCTCTGGGCCGCCTTCAGCGTGGCATTGAGGTAACCGATGGAGTAGGCCAGGCCGGGGCTGAGTCCCGCTCCCGGCGCCTCATCGTGGCCCGGTATGCGTCCCAATCCAGGGATATGATCCGGAATCACGATGCCATCGAAGTTGACCTCGACGAGCGCTTCCATGATCTTGTACATATCGTAGTAGCCGTCGTCCATCAAGGTTTCGGTGAAGTGCGGCAGGGGCGCGGTCACGTTCCGGAAGTGGATCTTGAAGAGTCTCTTGCGCGGGCCGAAGTAACGGATTACTTCCGCGGGGTCTTTGCCCATGCGAGCCCCGCCTTCCAGCCACGTCCCCACGCAGAGGCACATGCCGATATTGGGGCTGTTGGCGATCTCCAAAGCTTTCTGGTAATTCGCGAAGCTGGTGAAGATGCGCGGCACGCCGCCGAGCAACGGCTCCGGCGGATCGTCGGGGTGGATGCCGATGCGCACGCCGGCTTCCTCGGCAACCGGAGCCACCTTCTTGATGAAGTAAGTGAAGTTAGCCCAGATGTTTTCTTCCGTGAAGACACGTCCGATGCCGGCGGGGTGCTTATATACCTTGCCGTTCCAGCCGCCCTGAAAATCGGGACTCGCCAGATTGCAATCGCTGGCGATATATCCGCGCGGAGTGGCCGCCGGTCCGCTACGCCAGTTGCCCAGGCCCTCGAAGCCCAAAGTCATATAGGGAATGCCGGCCTGGCCGAGGTAGCGCAGATAGTTCTGGTATTCCGCGATGCGGTCGTCGCGTCCGGGAAGGTTCAGCACGATCTCCGGAACGTTCAGGACGGCGTTGCCGTTGGGGGCCAGCCGCGACGATTCGTTATAGACTCGGAAGCCGCCCGCTTCCCACTGCCTGCGGAATTTTGTGAATCCCTCGGCGGTGGAGGTCGCGGCGGTCGGATCGGCGATGCTGAGCCACGTCACCCCCATCTGCTTCAGGTACGCGAAATTCTCCGGTGTGGGGTCGCGGATCTGTGCCGCGATTTTGACCCCCGGAGGAATCGGCAGGAGCTTCGCCGAGCTCCTGCCGGCGGAGGCCAGAAAGGCCGCTCCTCCGACGGCGATCTTGGCGAGATCCCGCCTGTCGATATCGAGGCTCGTGTCCCGCGCCGGTTTCGGCTGTTCAATGCTCCTCATACCGTACGCTTCCTTCCTGATTCCGGTGGGGCATGCTTTAGCTTGCCCAAACACTTCTTGATAACCTGCCCAAGCTCTGACGTCCAATCGCGAGTAGCGGCAGCATCACGCCCGCTTCCGCTGTCCTCCAGGCGGCGACAGACGGCGCCTCTCCTTGCGAATGGCCGCGAAATCGAAGACCGCCTCATTGATCGGCGTGCCGACCACTTCGATGCGGCGCAGGTCGCGCGTGCCCAGGCCCACGTCCTCGGCCAGGCGGACGGTGCTGTCGCAATCTTCGAACGGCGGCGTGCCGCGGTCGGCCATCGGATCGAAATTCATCACCGCCATCGAAACGGCGTCGGTGTTGACGGGATTCGTGCCGGCTACGATCACGCCCGGGCTGGCGGGCGCCAGCGCGCCGGGAATCCACGGCCCTTCACCGCCCGTCATGCTCCTGACGCCCTCGACGATGGCCAGATCGATGGGGCGGGCCGCCACCAAGTCCACGATGATGCGCGGAATGCGATAGCCGCCCTGCCGGGGCGTGGTGGGGTCCTTTTCCGGTGGCGCGCTTTTGGACGGCTGCCGGTCGCCCGCATGCATAAAGCTCCGGGCGCCCTTCGGAACTTCGTTAGGCTCGTCGACGCCTGCCGAAAGTCCATAGATGGAACACGGGGTGATGCCGAAACAGTTCTTGATCGACAGAGTCACGCCCGCCGTGGCGTGCTCCTTCAACTTGGCCAGGCTCACGAAGACATCGCAATCCTTATAAGAGTGGTTCAGGTCGTAAGCGGGGAAAATGTAGCCGCCGTATGGAACCGTGAAACGGGCGTATGTCTTGCCTTTGCCCAGGCAGTTCGTGCTCTCCAATTCGACATTGGGGGCGGCGTTCAGGATGTCGCGCGGTTCCCAGTTCGCCTGCAGAAGAAACTCCTCCGCGGGGGCGCGCGCGGACCAATCGTACAAGCCCTCGATGATGCGGATGCGCCGCGCGCCGGCTTTGCCCATCAGGTGCACGGTGGCGGCGATTACTTGCGGGCTGGTATAGTGCGTGTCCCCCAACGGCAGATGCGCCAGCCGATAGAAAGTCGCGCCGGTGAGGTTGACTTTGATAGCCACCGTCTTGCCTTTGACGAGCCGCCCCAGCCCGCCGAGCTGGTCGAACATCTTATCGAGCGTGGGCAGGAGTTCAGGCCCGTAATCCTTGCATTTCGCCACCGCGACCGGTGCGGCGGGCGCCGCCACGGCCCGGCCGCGCGATGCCACCGCTCCGAGTGCGCCGGTCGCGCAAACGGCCTTTAGCCATCCTCTGCGAGTACAGTCTTGCATTACAGGACCTCCTGCCTGCGCGGGTCAAGCTTCCAATTCCAAACCGGCGTATGCCGTGAGGCGCGGCAACTGCAACTCCACGGCGTCCTTATCGGCCACTAGCTTCAGCTCGCGGCGCTCCGGGCTGTCCAGAGTCCACATCCCCGCCGACCGATAGCGGCCCATCACGCGCACGGTCGGTCCATCGATCACCCGCGCGGATGCGTAGAAGATCCCTTGCACGGCGGCGCGCTTTCCATCGGGCGCCACCGCTAGAGTAAAGATGGCGGCGCCTGGGTTGAAGAGGCGCAGCAGGTCGTAACGATGGCTGATCAGCAGCGTGGTGTCGTTGGCGATCGAATATGCGTCGTCCATCTTGGCGTTCGACACCGCGATCCGGCCCCGGCCGAGCGTGCGGAACGTATACGGCGGATATTCCTTCGAGCTATCGGCGGTCCCCGGCAACGCGCCCCACTGGCTCCCTGTAATCAACAGGCCGCCCGCCTCGACGAACGCCAGGATCGGCTTGCGCAGCTCCGGCGTGGGCGGCTGCTCATCGGCGTACAGCACGGCCCGCAGCCCCTTCAGCGACGATTCCGCGAGGCCGCTCTTCGGAATGATCCTATATTGCTGGTTCGAGCGCGCCACCAGATTGAGAATCTCGCCGCTCAGAAATTCGTTGTCTCCGGAGAAGTCCGAAACAATTCCGAGCAAGGCTGTGGGAACATACGCCGCCCAGATCTGATGGCCGGCGAAGAAGCGCGTGGCCTGCCTGATGGCTTCCCAGATTTTGAGTGCCTCGGGTTTTTGCGCTGCGATCTCTTTGGCCAGACCTTCGTCGAGAGAGACGATCCAGCGTCCGCCGCTGATAGCCGCATCGGCGATGGCGATCAGGTATGCGCTGGCGGGCGAGTTAGCGGGCGCGGCGGCCGCCACCCACGCTTCGCTCTCCGGGTGAAGCGCCGAAGCCAGGCGGATCTTCCAGCCGTTCGAATCCACCCACGGGACGCCGGTGGGGCCGGTGGCGGAATCGTCGAGACTTCCCGAGGCCGATAGTCTGACCTGCGGCCACAAGCCTCCGATCATCTCCACGCCCCTGGGAGGAGAAGAAAGTCCGAAAACCTGCAAGCCCTCTCGCGTCGCGCGGCCGGCGACGGCTTGAAACTCGGGCCGGGGATCGATCAGGAGGCAATTGATGCCCGCATCCCTAAGCAAACTCAACGTGGATGGATCTGTCCAGGAGGCCGGCCATCGCATGGGCGCCAATCGCGGCATGTTTGACTCTCCTCGTCGATCGGTCGTTCGATTATGGGTCGGAATCGCTCAGTTGGTCAAGCGCTTTAATTAACAAAAGCCGGGACAACTGCGCCTGGCGTTCCGCCCGGCTCGGCAAGCCAAAGCATGCCCCACCGTCGGCTATTCTAATTCCACGGCGGCGTATACGCTGACGGCCGGCAGGTGAAGCTCTACCGCATCCTTCTGGGCGATCGTCTCCACACCGCGGGCAGCGGGACGGTCCAGAGTCCACAGCCGGGCTGTGCGATAGCGTCCCACCACTCGCACCGATGTCGGGCCTTCCTGCGAGGCGGTGTAAAAGAGCATCTGCGCCAGCGTTCGCTTTCCATCGGGCGCCGTGGTCAGGTAAGATCCCAACGCGCCGGGATTCCAGAAGCGCAGCAATTCGTAGCGGTGGCTCATCAGCACCACCGCGTCCTGCGCAATGACATAGGGATCGTCGAATGCCGCTTTCGCCATTGCCAGCCTCCCCTTGCCCACGACGCGCAAATCGTAGCGCGGATGATCTTCGCCGCGCGCCGGCGCGCCGCCGGGATCGCCCCATTGGTGCCCGGTAATCAGCATGCCGCCTGCCTCGACGAGTCCCAGAATCTGCCGGCGCAGTCCGACCTCCGGAGGCTGCGCATCGGCATACAGTACCGCCCGCAAACCGCTGAAATTGGCCGCCGAAGCCTTGCTCTTGACCACGATCCGGTATTGCTGGTTGGTGCGGGCCACCAGGTTCAGAAGCTCATGGCTCAGGAATTCGTCCTGCCCCGAGAAATCGGAAACCACGCCCAGTACGGCTTGCGGTGTGTAATCGAGCCACGCCTTGTGGGCGTCGAAAAAGCTCGCGGCGCCGGAGATCTTCTTCCAGGCTTCGAGCGCCGGCGGATTCCGCGCCTCGATGCCCTTGGCCAGATCGTTATCGAGCGTGACGATCCAGCGGCCCCCGTATGCGGCGGCATCGGCCAGGGCCATCACGTGCGCTTCCGGCCGCGCGTGCCCATCCTTGGGCGCCGCGCTCACCCACACCGCGCTTCCCGGCTGCAGGGCGGCGGCGAGGCGGATTTGCCAGCCGTTCGAATCGACCCACGGCTCGCCCGTGGGGCCGGCGGAGGCCTGGTCGGAGCCCCCCTCGGAGAGTTGCACACCGGGCCACTCTCCCTTGATCACCGTCACGCCCGCGATGGCATCGTCTGGAGCGGCAACCGTGAGGCCCTGCTGCCGCGCGCGGGTCGCCACCGCTTCGAGGCCGGCGCCTTTCTCGATAAGCAGACAGTTGATGACGCTGCCCTTGAGCAGATCGAGCATATCGGGATTCTTCCAGGCGGACGGCCAGTCAATAGGATTGCGATCGACGGTCATGCGGTAATTATGGCATCTCTACGGCTGCTCGTTCGGAGCCGCGCGCGTCAGCAAGCGGTTTGCGGCTTTTTCGGCCTAAGCCTTCTGTTTATGATTCAGCGCCGCTTTCAGCATCGAATTTTCGCAAGCCAGCAGATAGGCCAGACCGATATTCGGCCGGAACTGTCCCGGAGCTCCCGCGCCGCCTTCCGCATTGGGAGGGACTCCCAGGCCGGGGATATGGTCGGGAATCACGATACCCTCGAAATCCACGTCCACGAGCGCCTGCATGACTTTGCTCATGTCGAAATAGCCGTCGTCGATCAGGCTCTCCGTAAAGTGCGGCAGCGGCGCGCTCACATTGCGGAAATGGATCTTGAAGAGCTTCTTGATGCCGCCGAAGTACTTGATGGTCTCGACCGGGTCCTTGCCCATCAGCGGTCCGCCCTCGAGCCAGCACCCGCAGCAGAGGCACATGCCGATATTCGGGCTGTTGGCAATCTCCAGCGCGCGCTTGTAGCCCTCGAAGCTGGCGAAAATGCAGCGCGGTACGCCGCCCAACATGGGCTGCGGCGGATCGTCCGGGTGGATGCCGATTCGCACGCCGGCTTCCTCGGCCACCGCAACAACCCTCTTAATGAAGTAGGTGTAGTTTTCCCAGATCTCTTCCTCGGTGTAGACCCGGCCATGGGAAAGCGGCTCCTT
>Ga0181520_10001737_pt1 | contig 43167 bp, 41 predicted proteins | sample PEATcosm2014_Bin_29_FD_132451 | JGI IMG/M metagenome (GOLD analysis project Ga0181520, IMG submission 132451) | Peatland microbial communities from MTU Mesocosm Facility, Houghton, MI, USA - PEATcosm2014_Bin02_30_metaG | ecosystem: Environmental > Terrestrial > Soil > Wetlands > Peat | place... | reverse complement strand
GTAACGCAGGATTTCTTCATTGCTCAGGGTTAATGGAATGCGTTCGTTCAGTGTCGCCAATTTCAATCTCCGGAAATTCGGGTTAGTCGATTTGAAGAAAGTCGATGCAGCCTACACGCCCCCCGGCAACCGAGGGCACAATCGTGATTGTGTCCGTCTCTTTGGCCGGAGTAGCGTCCTTTGCCAAATAGCGAATGTCTTCGTCGTTCAGGTAAACATTGACGAAGGAGCGCAGCTTGCCGTCTTCTGCAAACAGGTGCTTGCGCAGATCGGGGTACTGCGTGACAAGATTGTTCAAGGCTTCGCCCACCGTCTTGGCGGTTACTTCTACCGTGGATTGCTTCCCAGCATAGGGGCGGAGCGGAGTTGGGATCAGAACTTTGATCGGCATGTCATTCCTTTTCTAACGGCTCTGTTGTTTTTTTGATCGCATCTTTCACTTCGATCGTTTCATCCTCAAAGCGCTTGGTATGCCGGGTGTGTTCTTCTCCCAGCAACAAGAAGGAGTTCGTCCGAGCGGCCTTCCCATGCTCGACGCTGGTGATCACATACGAACATCCAGTCCCAAGAACGCTCCCCTGGTCTACTCGAACTGCTCCGCCGTCAATGCTCCCAAACGAAAAACCCACCTGCCTCGAATCCTGGCGGGTGGGTTGGTGAATCTGGATCCTGGTTTATATAAGTGCTATACCATGATCTCCCGTACGCCAGATGGTCTCATGCCGCAACAACAAGCGCAGCACATCACGCGACCGGTCTGGCAACACATCGTTATGGTTTTTTGTTTATACCGCGGAGGGCCGTCACAGGTCAATGTGACCAGCGAAACTGAGCACGGGAGAACGGTGCATATGCATCGCCCACGCTTCTCGTGATCCGCATCCCCTGAACCGGAATCAGCACTCTGGCGGCTGAGGTGGACTCGGGGCCTGTTTTGCGATTTGGCCTGCCTTCGCTTCCGGGAGCCTGTGCGCGCCCGGGTTTATTTTCCATACCCGGTGATCTCGACCGCAGCCTGCCCGGTCTGGGTGCGCGCCCAGAGCAGTTCCGCGGCTTTGCGGGCAATGTGCTCGGCGGAGACCTCGAACTCCTTTACCAGTTCCCATGGCGCGCCGGAATCGCCAAAGCGATCCTGCACTCCGATGTAGCCGGCCAGGATGGGATGCTGGAGAATGGCCGGATCCTCCAGGATGAGTGCGGCGACACGCCAGCCGAGGGCGCCGGCCTGGTGTTCTTCGGCGGTCACCAGCACGCCGGTTTCCCGGGCCGCGCGCAACACCGCCATGCGGTCAATCGGCTTCAAGGTGTGCATGTTCAGGATGCGCGTCTGGTAGCCGTAGTCGCGGTTCAGAATCCACGCCGCGCGCATCGCCTCCGGAACCATGGGGCCGCAGGCAACGATGCTCAAGTCCTCATGCTCGTTCGCATAATCTTCCGCCAGGCAGGTTTCAAAGGCATCCACAAAGTTTTCGCGTTCCCCGCGCAAGCGGATGACGTTGGCTTTGCCGAACACGAACGGCGCCACCGCCGTGGAGATGACGGGCGTGGCTTCGCGGGCGAAGCGCACGTACTTTGGCCCCTTGTGCTCGAGCAGCATGAACTCGGTGGCTTTCTTCGTCTCAATGGAATCGGCCGGGACGACCACGCTCATGTTGGGCAGCCCGCACATGGCAAACAGGTCTTCCAGCGCCTGGTGGGTTGCTCCGTCGGGCCCCACGCTGATTCCGCCATGAGCGCCCGCGATGAATACGTTGAGATTGGGATAGCAGACCGAAACCCGCACCTGGTCCAGGTTGCGGGCCGCCGCAAAGGTGGCGTAGGTGCCGAAGACGGGAAGCTTGCCTTCCTTGGCAAGTCCGGCGGCCACCGCCGTGGCTGACTGCTCGGCAATGCCCATGCTGAGCCATCGCTGCTTGCGCTCGGGATGCGCGGCATAGAATTCGCTGATCGTAATAGAGCCGGAGATATCCAGTCCCAGGCAGACGACGCGCGGGTCGCTGCCTTTCTCGGCCAGCGCCTGACCGAAGCCCTTGCGGGTTGGCTCCATCTTCACCTTCATTTTGTCCTGCCGGTTCCACCAGAAGTCTGCGCTGAACTTTGGCAGCTTGGCCGCCAGTTTCTGCTCGACCTCGCGCTGATACTCGTCGGCGTGTGCGGCCAGCGCCGCAACGTCGATGCTCTGGCTGACGCCCAGTTCTTCCAAGGCCTTCGCCAGCTCATCGCGGTTCGGAGCCTTGCCATGCCAGCCGGCTACGTTTTCCATAAAGCTGACACCTTTGCCCTTGATGGTGGTGGCGATGATAACCTTGGGCCGTCCTTTGCGGCTTTGTCGAGCCTTGGTCAGCGCGTTTACGACCTCCTCCATGTCGTGGCCGTCGATGCGCAGGACATCCCAGCCAAAGGCCGCGTACTTTTCCCCGAGCGGGTCGATGCTCATGACGTCGGCGACTTTGCCATCGATCTGCAAACCGTTCTTGTCCACGATGGCGACCAGGTTGTCGAGCTTGTAGTGGCCTGCTTCCATGGCCGCTTCCCAGATCTGGCCCTCCTGCTGCTCGCCGTCTCCCATGATGCAGAAGACGGTGTAGGGAGCGGCGTCAAGCCGGGCCGCCAGGGCATTGCCCACGGCAACGCTGAGTCCCTGGCCGAGCGATCCGCTGGAGATTTCGACTCCAGGCAACTTGAGCCAGTGCGGATGTCCCTGGAACGGCGACCCGAGTTTGCGCAGCAAGGCCAGGTCGCGTTTTTCGCAGAATCCGGCAAAGGCAAGGCCGGTATAGAGAGCCGGAGCCTTGTGTCCGGCGGACCAGATGATGCGGTCGCGCACGGACCAGCCTGGGTTGGCGGGGTCCAGCTCGGCAACCTGCAGGTAGAGTGCGGCGGCGATGTCCATGATGGACAGCGTGCCGCCGGCATGGCCGGAACCGGCGCAGCAGAGTGCCGCCAGATTGTAGCCGCGCATCAGCGCCGCCTGCGTCTTCAGTTCCGCAATGGAAACCGGGCGGGCTGGTGGGCGCGCCGGGGAGTCAGGAATCGGCATGGGGGCCTCACTCTGAGGTGCGAGGCCGGGATCAAGCGATGCCTGCGGCCGCACTCCAGAACGCGCCACTGTATGCGACCCGCGCAATCGCCGCAGTGAGCCCTGTCACCCGCTGATTGTGATATCCGGCGGGCGCGGCGGGGGTCGCCGGGCGGTTCGCAGGAGGGCGATCCGCCCAGAACCTATCGCGACGGGATACCACTGAGCAACGAGCCTGCGTGGCCACTTTGATGAAACGGTGGCTGGCGTAAAGGGACTCATCAACTAGAACGATTTCGAGCCGGTACCTAGGTACGCGGCAAGTCTACGCCTCCGGACTCATTTCACGACAAGCTCGCCATCGTACTGCCGGATCACTGCGTAGCACTCGCAGGCGGAGTCTTCAAGCTTCTTGCGGTTCACGATTCTCACTGCACCACGGGTGTACTCGATGACCTCCCTCCTCTGCAGCTCAGCAGCGGCCAGGCTCACGGTAGGCCGATCCGTCCCTAGCATCGTTGCCAGGAAATCATGAGTTATGGGCAGCGAGCCTGTATGGGTTCGGTCCTGGGTCATGAGCAACCACCGCGCCAGACGCTTTTCAATATCGTGCAACCGGTTACACGCGGCTGTTTGTGCAACCTGCATGCCCCGGATTACGGCATAGCGGCTCAACCTTAATTGCAAGCACGGCGCCGATTCCAAAGTGTATTGCAGAGCTCCGGCCTCTACTCGAAACCCATTCCCCGTGATCTGTACCACCGCCCGCAGCGGGCTCCTACTCAGGCCAACGGCCACCGGTGTTCCGGAAAAGCCTTCATTGCCAACGATACCGGCTTCGGCGGTTTTTCCATCCTTCATTACGACTACAAGAGAAATCAGACCCCGGTTTGGGAAGTATGCGTACTCCAGCTTTCCACCCGCCTCGTGCAAAACGAGATGGCTGGGCAGGTTGACGTACTCGAGATGAGGACGAAGTAAGTTGTAGTCGTCATCGGAGATCGATAAAAGCAATAGATTGCTAACGGGCTTTCCAGCGGCATTCGTGCGCTCGCCGGAATGCATCACTTGGGTATCTTTGCTATTCACTCACGAGCCTTAAGACACTGGAATTGCAGCCCAAATCCTCCCCCGGATACGGGAAACAGAACCCTGATTGTTGTGAGCTGCTCGCAGGATTATATAGTGTTCTTCTCGCACAAAACGCTTCTGTAGGGTAGCCTACAGTGACTTTACCGCCGGTACGCACAAGCATCGCGACTCACCCAGCCTGACCCACGTTGAAGCGGCTGCGCTGCTTCAAGCCAACCCTCAAAAGGCGTTCGAACGAACAAAAAATCTCCTTCAACGTGGGATATCCAACTGACCGTAAACATTGATATGTGGTAGTCGAAGAATAGGGATGCTAAGAGTTTTCCCGTGCGGGAGATTCCAATGGCCGTTAAACATGGCGTCGGCATGAAGAAGAAAGGGCGCAAGACTCCGGCTCGCCAGCGCGTCCCCGCGCGCACAGTTCCAGTTCCTGAAGCAATGGTCAGCCCGGCAGAGATTGGCGCGTCACCCGAACGGACGGACGCATTCGACGCACGTTTTTTCCTTTCCAGGCTTGCGGCTGGAAAATCCAGCCGGGAGTACGAGGCCGATGAGGCCGTCTTTTTGCAGGGAGATGCGGCGAATGCGGTGTTCTATATCCAGAGCGGCAAGGTGAAGCTCTCGGCTGTATCCGAGCGCGGCAAAGAAGCCGTGGTTGCCATCCTGGCGGAAGACAGTTTCTTTGGCGAGGGTTGTCTGGCGGGCCAGCAGTTTCGCATGGCGACCGCTAGGGCGGTGCAACGCGCCACCGTCGTTCGGGTGGGCAAGCCGGTCATGGTAGGCTGGCTCCACAAGGAACCGGAATTTGCCGAGCGCTTCGTTGCCTACCTGCTTTCCCGCAACGTCCGCATGGAAGCGGACCTGGTGGATCACCTCTTCAACTCCAGTGAAAAGCGCTTGGCCCGGCTTCTCCTGCTGCTGGCCAACTTCGGCCAGGAAACCAAACCGATACCGCTCATCGCGAAAATCAGCCAGGAAACCCTCGCCGAAATGATCGGCACAACCCGTTCGCGGGTGAGTTTCTTTATGAATCGGTTCAGGGAGATGGGCTTCCTTGAATACAGCGGAAGCGGCATGCACGTCCACAGCTCACTGGTTAGCGTCGTGCTCCACGACTAAACTCCGCAACTCGAATCCCACTCTCCAGGTTTCCTCTCGATTTTCGATCGCAGGCGTGATCGCCACTGTCTCTTGGATCCATCCTGCTGAGCCCAGAACGGGCCGCTGTATGCGACCCGCGCCATTGCCGCAGGGAGCCCTGTCACCCGCTGATTGTGATATTCGGCGGGCGCGGGGCATGGTATGGCGGTTTGCGGGCGGCAATCCGCCCGGAATCGGGGTTTGCCCTGCAGCTTATCGCTTCATACCGTGCCGAATCTTTCTGCTTGCAATCAGTACCGTACGGTACATATAATTGTCGCAATTTTAAATGTACTGCCGGGTACTGTGGAAGTATGAACAGGAAGCAGAGACACGATGCAGACGGGCCAGCCAGGGTGAAGGTGCCACGCGGGCGTCCGCTGCGGGGCGAGGCCGAGCACTACCGCGAACGCATTCTGGACGCCACGACTGCCGTGTTTCTGGAAAAGGGATTCGAGGGCGCCAGTACGAACGAGATTGCGCGCCGCGCCCAAACTTCCAAGCAAACCCTCTACACGCTTTTTCCCACCAAGGCGGACCTTTTCGTTGGCGTGATAAGTGCGCATATGGAACTGGTTTTTTCCAGGCACATGGATTACGTCGAGTCAGGGAAAGCTCCCCGCCGGGTGTTGATTGAGATCGGGTGCAAGGTGCTAGAGATGTTCAGTGCCCCGGATTTCCTCGCGCTGCACCGCATTGTGGTGGCGGAAGTTTATAGGTTTCCCGACCTCGCGCGCGCCGTGTGGCGCGAGTGTGTGGAACGCGGCCAAGTCTTGCTCGCGGAGTATTTGCAGACGCACCGCATCGGAGGTCCCAATTACATCAAGTCCGCAGCGCAGTTCAATTCGTTTGTGCTCGGGGACTTCTTTATCAACGTGATGCTCAACCCAGACCTTGAATTGAGCGAACGCGCGGTCCGAAGCCGTGTCCGGGAAGCGGTCGAAGACTTTCTACGCCTCCATCCGATACGCGCTCGAAAACAGGAAAGGCCTCATGGCAACCGTCGCTAGTCTTTCTGCCGGCGCCGATCTCTCTGCCTATGCGGAGCATGAACGCTGGCAACCCTCGGTCAACCCCTGGCTCATTGCCATCTCCGTAATCGTGCCGACCTTCATGGAGGTACTGGATACCTCGATTGCCAATGTGGCGCTGAACCACATCGCCGGCAGCATGTCGGCGACGTACTCGGAAGCGACCTGGGTGCTCACCTCCTACTTGATTTCGAATGCCGTAATCTTGCCATTGTCCGCCTGGCTGGGCAATCGCTTTCAACGCAAACGATTTTTGCTCGCCTGCATCTTCATCTTTACGCTGGCATCGTTGTTCTGCGGTCTTTCCGTCAATCTCCCCATGCTGCTCTTCATGCGCGTGATCCAGGGCATCGGTGGCGGAGCGCTGGCCCCCATATCGCAGGCTATTCTGATGGAGAGCTTTCCTGCCAGCAAGCAAGGCGCGGCGCAGGCATTGTTCGGTCTTGGGGTGGTGGTCGCACCGGTAATTGGCCCAGTACTGGGTGGGTGGCTGACTGACAGCTACTCCTGGCGATGGATTTTCTACATCAACATTCCCTTCGGGATGTTTGCCATATGGGCCATTCAGAAGACTGTTGAGGACCCGCCCTGGGTCATCAACTCCGATCCCGGGCCGCTCGACGCAATGGGCTTTGCGGCGCTATCGCTGTGGCTGGGCTGCCAGGAAGTTTTCCTGGACAAAGGGCAGGAAGAAGACTGGCTTTCGTCGCGGTTCATTCAGGTGATGGCGGTGCTTGCCGTGACTGGTTTCATCATCTTTCTTTACCGTGAGTTGAAGACTGAAAAGCCGATGGTGGACCTGCGTATCTTCCGCGTGCGTAACTTCGCGGTAGGAACGATCTTGATCTTTTTCGCTGCCTTGCTGATGTATGCCATCGCCCTGCTCACACCGCAATTCCTGCAACTGTTGATGGGCTACACCTCTTTAGCGGCCGGCATCGCCGTTGTGCCCCTTGGGTTGGGAGCCCTCATCTCCATGGTCCTGGTGGGTCAACTCGTCTCCAGGATCGAACCCCGCAACATTATCGCCTTCGGTTTTCTGGTTTTTGGAATTGCGTCGCTTTGCCTGTCATGGATCTCGCTGGACATGTCCCCCTGGACCATCTTCTGGCCACAGGTGCTGGCTGGGTCCGCCATGGGATTTCTGTTCGTCCCCATCAACGTAGCCGGTGCCGCGCCACTGCGCCGCGATCAAATTGGCACAGCCACCGGCACTCTGAACCTGATGCGCAACGTAGGCGGCAGTACGGGCATCGCGCTGGTCAGCACCTTTCTCGCACGGCGTAGTCAGGCCCACCAGAGCATGATGGTGCAGCACCTTGCCGTGGGGAATCACCTCATGATGGGGCACCTCTATGGCATTCGGGCATTCATGTTTCTTCGCGTGCCCTCTTCCGGCGATGGCATGGCGCCCGCCCTGGCAACTCTGTATCGCATCCTGCAGCAGCAAACCGCCCTGCTCGCGTTCATGGACATATTCGGAGGGCTAGCGGTGATCGCTGCCGGCGCGGCTCTGCTCGCGTATCTCCTGCGCAGGGTCAAGATTGGCGCTGGAGACCATTGACAGCCCGTGTCCAGGGCACAGGCTGTCATGGATGACATCTCTTGATTCGGCCGGGGTGCTCCGCCGAAGTGTTTATTTTGGGTTTTGCTTCGCCCGCAGCATCAGAATGGGGACGCTCACACAATGGCGGACATGGCTGGCGGTGGCGCCCAGAAATAAATCGCTGAAGAGGCGATGCCCATGGGTGCTCATCGCCAGCAGATCGCAGCCTTTATTGTGAACCCACTTGACGATTTCCTCGGCCGGGTTGCCGTAAGCCAGCTCCGCCGTGGCTGGAATGCCCGCAGCTTCAAACTCCGCTGAAATGTTTTTCAGGTATTCGGTGTCTTCGGTGATCTCCGGGGCGACCGCGTCCGGGCCATAGGTTCTGGCGGCCCATCCGTCGGCGACGTGAAGCAATATTATGCGGCTATGCGCCAGTTTCGCCAGGAGCATCACATGCTCGATAATGGCGCGGTCCGTCGGGGTGCCGTCCAACGTGACCAGAATGGTGTCGTACATGGTGTTCCGTTTCTGCCGTCAGGCGTCAGCGTCCGGCGATGACCAGCCAGGCCTCTTTCAACGAGTCCGGCAAGCCGTAGATATCGAGTGCGGTAATGAGAATAGCACTGCCCCAGCCGGCGATCAGCAGGAAGCGGCTATTCTTCCATCTCCCCATGCGTTTGCTGGAACTGGTGAACTGTAGCAGGGGAAACATGGCGAAGGGAAGTTGCAGCGCCAGCACCACCTGGCTCAGGGTCAGCAGATCGGTCACGCTGCTGTCACCGCGCAGACCAATGATGAAGACCGCGGGCAGAATTGCCAGGGTGCGGGTGATGACGCGGCGCAGCCACGGCTGGATGCGCCAGTGCATAAAGCCTTCCATCACCACCTGTCCAGCGAGGGTGCCGGTGATCGTGCTGCTCTGGCCGCTGGCCAGCAGCGCCACCGCAAACAGCGAGCTTGCCCACACCGTTCCCAGCAATGGCGCAAGGGTCAGGTAGGCGACCCGGATCCAATCGCTGTCGGCATTGAAATGGACCAGTTGTCCCCCCGGCACAACCACGCTCTGCTTGCCATAGAAGACGGTTGCCGCCAGCACCAGGATGGCGGCGTTGACAAAGAAAGCGATGGTCAGGGCCACACTGGAGTCGATCGTGTTGAAGCGAATCGCGCGCCGGATCGAAGGCTCGTCCTTCTGCAACTGCCGGCTCTGTACCAGGGCGGAATGCAGATAAAGGTTGTGGGGCATCACCGTGGCGCCGATAATGCCGACCGCGACATAGATCATTCCCACCTGGCGAAACTGCGGTGTCACCAGCGCCCGCGCCATCTCCAGAAAGCTGGGCTGGGTCTGGGGCAGAACAAATAGCTCGATGAAATAGCAGACCGAGATGGTGGCCACCAGGAGCACGACCACGGCTTCAATGGTGCGCATCCCAAAGCGTTGCAGCGCCAGCAGCAGCAGCACGTCCAGACCGGTGATGATCACCGCCCAGAGCAGCGGGATGTGGAAGAGCAGGTTCAGGGCGACGGCGCTGCCCAGCACCTCCGCCAGATCGCAGGCGCCAATGGCTGATTCGCTCAGCAGCCAGTTGGGCCAGCGCGTCCAGCGCGGATACCAGTCGCGGCAGCATTGCGCCAGGTCTTTGCCGGTCACCACGCCCAACCGGGCGGAGATTACTTGCATGAAAATGGCCATCAGGCTGGCCACGCCGACCACCCACAACAACCCGTACTTGAATTGCGCGCCGCCTTGCAGGTCGGTTCCCCAGTTGCCGGGGTCCATGTAACCCACGCTGATCAGAATTGCGGGGCCGACAAATGCCCGGTACTGCTGCCAGAAGCCGGCCTGGTGCGATGGCAACTCGACCGTGCCGTGTACTCCCTCAAGTGACACCTGGTAGTCATGCGGAGCATCGGGGGGCGCGGCTGCTCCGCCCCCTGGGGCTTTGGCAGGCGGACTACCACCGTTCTCCTGATCGCTTTTGCTCATCTCCCTTTTCCGGTTCCCCGAGCCAAGCCGCGCGTGCAGCCATGGCGGAGCTCAACCGGGGTACCCGGTTGCAGTTTAACATTCGGCAGCCTTGGCGCCCCCGTGCCGCATCGGGTTCCGTGGCGGAATCTAGCCGCGCCAGAGGTGGTAGAGCAGATAGTAGATCACCACCCCGGTGACCGACACGTAGAGCCAGAGCCAGTAGGTCAGCGGCGCAATCTTTACGTGCCTGGCGTCCTGGCGCTTGAGGCCGCGGCTCAGGCTGATCAGGATGAGCGGGACGATGATGACGGCCAGCAGGGTATGGCTGGTGAGCAGGGTAAAGTACACCGGGCGCCGCCATCCCTGTCCGGCAAAGTGCAGCACCCCGGCGTGGGCGTGGTAGTAGAGATAGCAGGCCAGAAAGACCACCGAGGTTGAAAATGCGGCGATCATGGTGCGCTTGTGCGCCTCGATCTCTCGCCGGTCGATGAAACGCTTGGCGGTTACCAGCAAAACGGCGGCCGTCCCGTTCAGGGTGGCGTTGATGGCCGGAAAATAGGAGAGCGTGGACGCTTGCATGGGTCGCTCCTCAGGCTGCCGGTTTGGTGCTGCGGCGGTTGGCCACCACAAAGGCCAGGCTGAACAGAATGACGGTGAATACCACCAGCACCGCTAGGCAGGTCGGAAGCGGGAACTCAGGCGCAGCCGCAGCCGGGAACAGCAGCCCGCGCAGCGCCTCGGTGCCGTAGGTCAGGGGATTGATCCGCATCAGGAAGGCCATCCACACGGATGCCGAGCTCACCGGAAACAGCGAGCCGGAGAGCAGCCAGAGCGGAATCAGAAACAGGTTGATGATGGCATGGAAGCCGGAAGTCGAGTCCATGGGCCAGGCGATGATGAAGCCCAGGGCGGTGAGCGAGAATGAGACCAGAAAGATGTCCAGGATCACCAGCAGCAGTTGCACCAGGCCGAAGTGAATGCCGAGTAGTGGCGCGATCACCAGGAACAGCACCCCCTGCAAGGTTGCCAGCGTGGTGCCGCCCAGCACCTTGCCCAGCACGATCACCGAACGATGCACCGGGGCCACCAGCACGGAGAGCAGAAATCCTTCGTTGCGATCCTCAATCAGAGACATCATGGCGAAGATCGAGGTGAACAGTACGATCATCATCAGCGCGCCGGGGAAAAAGAAATCAAGGTAGTTCTGGCCGCGGCCCGTGGTGGGATTGCGGAAGGAGTTGCCAAAACCGGCGCCGATCACCAGCCAGAAGATGAGGGGAGAGGCGATGACGCCCACCACGCGGCTGAGGTTGCGGTAGAAGCGTACCACCTCGCGCCGCCACAGTGAGAGCGCGGGCATGATGCTGAAGGTGGAGCCGCTGCTGAGTGCCGGTTGTACTGTTGTTTCGGTTGCCAAGTTCAGCCCCAATCCTGTTTAACGCTTTTTCTTTTTCGCGGTTTCGGCCACGCGCTCTTCCAACCCCTGCGCATCTTCATTCCAGAAGCGGTGGCCGGTGCGCCGGATGAAGACATCTTCCAGCGTCGGCTTGCTGACCCGGACCGCGTCGATCTCGCCGGGGAATGCCTCAACTACGTCGGTGATAAAGCGGTGACCGGCCTCGCGCTCAATGCGGACGCGGCCATCGTCGAGCACCACGGCGTCCACGCCGAAGCGCGCGCGGATGGCGGCAGCGAGCCGGGGCGGATCGTGGGCGTCGAGCAGGATCACGTCGCCGCCGATCTCGCTCTTCAACTGCGCCGGCGTGCCCAGGCCGACCAGGTTGCCGTGGCTCAGGATGGCGAGGCGGTCGCACTTTTCCGCCTCTTCCATCAGGTGCGTAGTCACCATGACGGTAATCCCCTCCTGGTCGCGCAGCAGTTGGAGGTATTGCCAGAGATCGCGGCGCGCCCCTGGGTCCAGGCCGGTGCTCGGCTCATCCAGCAGCAGAACCTGGGGATGGTGGAGCAACCCCTTGGCCAGTTCGAGACGGCGCTGCATGCCGCCGGAAAAACTCTCGGCGCGGTCGTGGGCGCGGTCCGTCAGCGCGACCCGCTCCAGCATTTCAGCCACCCGCTTTTTCAGTATCGCCCCGGTAATGCCATAGAGATGGCCGACGTGGATGAGGTTTTCCTCCGCCGTAAGCTTCACGTCGATGCTGCGCGACTGGAAGACCACGCCAATCTGGCGGCGCACCCCGCCAGGGTCCAAAGCCACGTCGTGGCCCAGGATCAGGGCGCGTCCATCGGTCGGCAGCATCAAGGTTGTCAGAATGCGGAAGATGGTGGTCTTGCCGCTGCCGTTGGGGCCGAGCAGCCCGAAGATCTCTGCGCGATTGACCTCGAATGACACTCCGTTCAGCGCCGTGCGGTCGCCATAGACATGGCGCAGGTTTTCGATCCGGATCACGGCGCCGGGGGCGCGCCCGGTGGAAGCGTCGTGCTCAAGTTCTTGCGTCCTGGTGGTCAAATCAGTCCTCGGTGTTTTACCAGCCGGGCGCCCGTCATGCGGCGCTGTTCAGCATCATCAGTGCAAAGAGCAGGGGCAGGTAGGTAACGGTAGCCTTTAGCAGCGAACGCGCCAGTATCCGCGAGCGCGGTGTGGAAGGCGGCAGGCATTCGCTCCAGATGCGGGCGCAGAAGTAGAACAGGGCCAGTCCCAGGGCCGAGGCGCCGATAAAATAAGACAGCCCGGCCATGCCCAGCAGGGTGGGTGCAAGCGTGGTCGGCAGCAGGGCCGCGCCGTACATCAGGATCTGGCGGGCCGTGGAGCGTCCGTCGCTCTCCACCACCGGCAACATGCGGATGCCCGCCCGGGCGTAGTCATCGCGGTAAAGCAGGGCGATGGAGTGGAAGTGGGGAAACTGCCAGAAGAAGACAATGGCGAACAGCACCAGCGCCTCGTAATCCAGCTTGCCGCGCGCGGCGGTCCAGCCCAGCACTCCGGGCATGGCCCCGGGGAAGGCTCCAATGAAGGTGCACAGCGGGCTGATCTTTTTCAGCGGCGTGTACATCAGCAGGTAGCAGACGGCAGTGAGCAAACTGAGCAGGGCAGTGAGCGGATTCAGCCTGACCCACAGCAGAGTCGCGCCGCTCGCGGTGAGTACCGCCCAGACGGCGATGGCGTGGCCCACGCCCATGGTCTGCGTTACCAGCGGGCGCAGCGCGGTGCGCCGCATCAGGGCGTCGCTTTTCCGCTCGATGATCTCATTCATGCACGCGGTTCCGGCTGCAACCATGCCGATTCCGGCCAGCGCCCACAGCAGTTTGATGGTGAGCACCGGCAGCGCGGACTTGCGCGCCCCGAAGAAAAAGCCGCACCAGGCGGTAACCACCACCAGGGTGGTGACGCGAATCTTGGTGAGCTGCGCATAGTCGCGCAGAATCTCCATGGGGCCGCGCGTGGCGACCGCCAGCGGTTGGGCAGCGGCCGTCGTCATGCGCGCACCGCCCCAGCAGGTGGCCGCACTGCTTCCAGTCCGGTCTGCGACTTGGTTTCCAGCTCGGTTTCCGGTTCGGTCTGCGCTTCAACGTGGCGGCTAATCTGGATGGCGAGGATCACCGCCGTAACCAGCAGCAGCGCGCCGCAGGCAACGTGGGCCACGGTCGCAATCACCATGCTGGCCAGCGGGGTAGCCGTCCCCCGGCTCCACAGTACGCGGGTAATGTAGCTGGCGATGCCGAGAGCGATCTGCACTCCCAGCAGGATCAGCAGCACCCTGGCCGGCGTGGCCAGTTGCGGCGCCAGGCGATGGCGCTTCAGCACGGTAATCGCCAGCCAGTTCACCATCACGAAGACCACGCAGGCGCCGAGGATGTGCGGCAGCAGCCGGATTCCCGAGTGGCGGAAGGCAGCACCCATGATGAGCTGTCCCCAAACGGCTGCCACGGTCATCGCGGCCAGCGTGGTAAGCCGGGGACGCGCGCCCGCGTGGATGAGGATGGCAGGCGCCTGCACCCAGCTCCGGCTGGTAAGGAAGGCCATGCTGACCATGATGCAGAAAAATATCTGTGCCAGGGTCGCATGTGCCGTGGAGACCGCGGGCGGCAGATAAAACAGCACGGTCAGTCCGCCCAGTATGCCTTGGGCAATCACCGTGCCCAGTGCGCACCAGCCCAGAATGCGCATCCAGCGCCTCTGCTCCACCTTTTGCGTCCACCAGGCGACCGCAATCGTCAGCAGGCCGATGAACTCAGCCAGCATGCGGTGTCCGTGCTCAAACTTTACCCCGCCCACCAGCGGCGGAATGCGGTAAAGGGAACCGAACGAAGTGGGCCAGTCCGGTACGGAGAGCCCGGCGTCGTTGCTGGTCACCAGCGCCCCGGCGACGATCAGCAGAAAGACGCACCCGGCCGCCAGCATGGTGAAGCGGTGGTGCGCGCGATGATACGCAATGCTCTGAGCGTTTGGAAATTCCGTCATGAGGTTCAGGGAACTCGATGGGCCGCGGGCCGGCATACGATTTCTAATCGCGCCGCATTCTCCCGGGCCGGCGAATGTTTCATTCTAGCAACCTTATAGGGAGAAGATGATCCTGGCGGCGCTGGCGATGCAGCGGGATGGGTGCGGCGGCGACATTTTCCCGGAAAAGCATTCCGATTTTCGCAATCCCCAGCGGAAAAACCAGGTGGCGCGGCGGACGCGCCTCAGCCCGCCGCCAGCTTGTCAAATGGCGGAGACCAACAGGCGTCGAACCATGCGGAAGCCTGTCACGCTCCGGGATGAGTCTACACCGGCGCGGTTTCCCTGGCTGCCTGGTCGCGCCAGGCAGGATTCTCCATGGCCTCGATCACGGCGTCGGCGAACTCGCCCGTGCTGGCCACCCCGCCCATGTCGCGGGTGATGTGCTGGCTCTCGCCATAGACTGCGTGCACGGCATACTTCACCTTGTTGGCCGCGTCTGCCTCGCCCAGGTGGCGCAGCATCAGGATGCCGGAGCGCAGCACTGCCGTGGGGTTGGCGATGCCCCGTCCGGCAATGTCCGGGGCCGATCCGTGCACGGCCTCAAAGATGGCGCACTCGTGTCCGAAATTAGCTCCCGGAACCAGACCCAGCCCGCCGACAAAAGCGGCGCAAAGATCGCTGACAATATCTCCGTAGAGATTTTCCAGCAGTAGCATGTCGTACTGGTAGGGATTGGTGACCAGTTGCATGCAGGTGTTGTCCACAATGTGCTCGCCGTAGGTAATCTCCGGATATTCCGTGCTGATGTTGCGCGAGCAGCGGATGAACAATCCGTCGGACAGCTTCATGATGTTGGCCTTGTGAATGGCGTGAATCTTCTTGCGTCCGAACTTGCGAGCGTACTCGAAGGCCCAGCGCGAGATGCGCGTGGAGGCCTTTTCGGTAATGATCTTGATGCTTTCCACCACGCCCGGAACCACCTCGTGCTCAATGCCGGAGTACAGTCCCTCGGTGTTTTCGCGGATGATGATGAGATCGACGCCGGGGTAACGGGTGGCCACGCCGGGAAGATTGCGAATGGGCCGGAAGTTGCAGAACAGCTCAAACTGCTTGCGCAGTTGCACGTTGATGCTGCTGAATCCGCCGCCAATGGGCGTGGTGACCGGGCCTTTCAAGGCGACCCGGGTGCGCTCGATCGATTCGGTCAGCTCTTTCGGAATGTACTCGTGATACCGGGCATACGCGTCGGCCCCGGCCGCGAAGCTTTCCCACTCGAACCCGACTCCGGTCGCCTCCAGAACGCGAACCGCCGCGGCCGTAACTTCAGGACCGATTCCGTCGCCCGGAATCAACGTAACTCTATGTGTCATTCGTCCCTGCCTCGATGGCCGCCCATCCTCCGGCGGCTACTGTTTCGCCGGGCGTTTGCCGCGCTCGCTGGACGCCAGCGCCGTTTTGGCCTCGCGCACGTCCTTGGAGCGCAGCAGATCCTGCAGCTCTGACAGGAATTCGTGCACGTCCTTGAAGTCCAGATAAACGCTGGCAAAGCGCACGTACGCGACCTTGTCCAGGTTACGCAGCCGGTTCATGATCAGCTCGCCGACTTCGCCCGTCTTGCGTTCGCGCTCCGGACTGTCAATCACAAAGCTCTCGGCCTCGTTCACGATCTGTTCCAGCTGGCTGATGGGAACCGGGCGTTTTTCGCAGGCGCGGAGCAATCCGCTAAGCACCTTCTGGCGCTCGAACTTTTCCCGGCGTCCGTCCTTCTTCACCACCATGTATGGGATTTCGTCAATGCGCTCGTAGGTGGTGTAGCGCTTTTCGCAGCGCAGGCACTCGCGCCGGCGGCGAATCGATTCGCCTTCCTTGCTCTCGCGCGAGTCCACCACCTTGTCCTGATCAAATCCGCAAAAGGGGCATTTCATGGCGTGTTGCCGCCATCTTCCAGGGCGGCGCAGCCTTTCTCGGCAAACCCGGCTGGTTGCCGGTTGAGCTGAATGATTGTATCAGCGGGATTGTATCAGCAGCTGCGCTCCGGGTGTGCAGGAACTGCCGGGGCCTCGGCTTCCTGCTCTTCCAGCGAGCTCTCTTCGGACAGCCGCAGGAAGGAAATCTTCTCGAAGCGCGCCAGCAGAACTCCGGCCGGAATCACCGACATGAAGGTCACCAGCCAGAGCATGATTCCGCAGCTTACGGCCAGCTCGCGCGTAATGTTATACGGCTCACTGGCAAACAGGTTGGATTGCAGCACCCCGATGACCGCCAGTTGCGAGCCGCCAACCCCTCCGGGCAACTGCACCACCGAACCCAGCATGCTGGAGCCCATCACCAGCAGCACATCCTCCAGCTTCATGGTGTTCATGCGCGCCACCCGCGGCTCGCCCTGCGCCACCACCCGAATCTGCGGATAGGCGTGCAGAACTTCAATGTAGGCCCCGGCAATCATCAGCCACATGGCCAGCGAAACCAGCACCAGCTGCACGAACGACTTGGCGTCGTGAATGGTGTTGAAGCCCTGCTTGAACGAGAGCAGTCGCGCCCGCACCACCTCTGCCGCCCGGCCCGTGGTCTTTCTGAGGACAAACGCCAGCACGGCGGCCACCGCCAGTCCAGCAATCACCAGGGGAAGCTTGTGTCCGGCATTGCGCGCCGCAACTCGAAGCCCGCTGCCGACGCCCTGCCACAGGACCTGTGCTAGTATCCCGCCCTTCAGGGCCAGAAATCCCGCCATCAGCACCAGCACGGCGCCCAGGTCAAAGAAGCGTTCCACCGTCCAGACCGCCAGTTGCGAGGTGAAGCTGAGCTTTTCCTTGCGTGCGATCAGGTAGGGCCGGGCAAACTCGCCGGCGCGCCCAAACAATCCCAGGGCGGCAAAGCCAATGATCTGCGGCGCAATCAGCCGCCGGAAACTGGTGGGCGCCGTGGGCCGCAGAAAGATGGCCCAGCGCACCGCGCGCAGCACGTAGGCCAAATAGATCAGCGCCACCCCCGCGCCGATGTGCCACAGGCTCACCCCACCCGTGTACTGCCGGAACTTTGCCCAGTCGAAGCTGCGCCACGAACGAAACTGGAAATACACCAGCGCGGCAAGGATGGCCGTCACCACAAGCAGGGAAATAATCTGTTTCTTCTTCATAGTGGGAGCGAGCCGGAGCTGGAGATCGCCTGCGCCTTTCAAGCATAACGTTATGCGGCAGGCAAACTCAGTGCCTCTGCAAGCTGATTGCCGATTGGGAGCCTGTTTCCGCGGATGCCATCTTTAATTCTACTAAATTGCCGCCCGCTGCGGGCAGCGCGCGGCCAGGATGGCGACAACCTTCGTGCACGGCGCGACACCCCGCACAGGTCCGAACACTCTACTTCGCAGCCCGCTGCACCGTATCGGCGCTGCTGTTGGCAGGTTTTGTAGCCGCGCCTGGGGTTGTGGTGTGGGTTGCGCTCGAAGTCCCGCCCGAACCGCCGCCGGATTTTCCCGCGCCCTGCTTGCTCCGGTTGTAGTCGCGGACCACCCTCGCCACGTAATTCCGTGTCTCGCGGTAAGGCGGAACTCCCTTGTAGTGGTCCACCGCTCCGGGGCCAGCGTTATAGGCTGCCAGCGCCTTGATGGCGTCGCCGTTGTAGCGCTCCAGCAATTCGCGCAGGTAGCGCGTACCTCCGTGCACATTTTGTTCGGGGCTAAAGCTGTCACTCACTCCCAGGTCCAGCGCCGTCGCCGGCATCAGCTGCATCAGCCCGCGCGCGCCTGCCACGGAGACCGCCTGCGAATTGCCCGCGCTCTCCTGCCGGATCACGCTGCGGATGAAGTCCGAATCCACCCCGTGCTCAAGCGACGCTTCGCCGACGATCTGGCTGGTGCTCTTGGCGGGCATGGCAGCTTCGGGCGGCGTGGCGGGGTCGGGTTCGCTCGAGTAGCTCTGGATTTCCGCGGCGGGTATGTCTACAAAAGTTTTCTTCTCGTCGTCCATATAGAGCCGCACCGATCCCTCGCGCAACTCGCGGGTGCGGTGGCGGATGGTGAATCCGTTGCGCAGCTCGGCGATCTCGACCGCAAACGCGGTGCTGATCAGCAGCAGCAGGGTCGCAATCGTGCGCGCAGCTCTCATGTCGCTATTCTAGCCCTTCCAGCGCCGCGTCCACGGCCGCGGCGACGCCATCTTCGTTATTGTCAAGGGTCGTCGGCCAGCCCCGGCCACGCAATTCCGCGGTGGCGTTTCCCATGATGCAGGGATGTCCGGCGAATTCCAACATCTCAATGTCGTTGTAGTTATCTCCGATTGCCATTACCTCGGCGGGCGCGTAGCCACGCGAGCTTGCCCAGCGGCCCAGCGCCGCGCCCTTGGTGCATCCCTTGTTGAGGATGTCCAGCATGCACAGGTCGCGCGCGTCGTACTGGGTTTTCAACAGGGTGATGCGGGTCAGCAGGGCATTATTTTTCATGAGCTGCGCCTCGGCGGCCATCATCAGCTCCACGGTTCCACAGTACATTGCCTGGATCGGATCGCGGGTCAGTCCCCGCTCAATGGGAGTGACAACGCGAATGTGCTGCGAGTTTGTTTCCAGCCATCGCTTGATCGACTCGTTCAGCGTCTCCAGGGTTTCCAGCAGGAGCGGCTTTTCGCCCTCTTCGTCAAAGGTAATCACCAGGTGCCGCCGGAAGCCGGTCATGTGCTCCACCAGTTCCAGCGCCGCTCCCAGCGGCAGTGGGTCGCGGTGGAACAGGGTTCCGTCGCTCTGCCTGGTCACCGCGCCGTTGGAGCTGATCATGGCAACCTCAAAGCCCAGCAACCGCGCCACCGGAAGCGCAAAACTGTGGCGGCGTCCGGTCGCCAACGCAATCTCTACGCCCAGCGCGTGGGCCCGCCGCAACGCGGCAAGGTTCGGCTCGCTCACCTGGAATTTGGAATCCAGCAAAGTTCCGTCAATATCGATGGCAATCAGGCGGACTGGAGACATTGCTTCCGATTTTACAACTTCCGCGCCCCCGCACCGGATGCCGGGGTCGCCGGGATGCTAGGATTCTCCTGATGATTTCCCACTTTTTTTCCTGGGGCATATTCGGCGTTCTGCTGATGGCGATGGCCGTGGTTCACTTTGTCCGCCGCCAGCCCAGCATCTATTGGATTTATCTCATCCTCTTTCTTGGGCCGCTGGGCGCGCTGATCTACCTGGCGGTTGAGGCTCTTCCTGAGCTGTTCGACCCCGGCGCCTTCCGCTTCGTCGAGCGCGGCCGTCGCGCCCGCGAGGTCGAGTCCGCCATCCGGCAGAACCCGTCGGCGGGAAACTACGAAGAACTCGGACTGCTGCGCCTCGACAAGGGCGACTGGGCCGATGCCCGCGCCTGTTTCGACCGTGCCCTGGCGCAGCGTACCGATTCGCTCGACCCCTTCTACCGCCGCGGCCTCGCCGAGGTCGAGCTCGGCGATTTCCCCGCCGCCCGCGCCGACCTGGAGCGCGTGGTGACCGCCGATGCCGGTTATGACTTCCAGCGCGCCGCCGGACTGCTGGCCCTGGCCGACTGGAAGACCGGGAACCTCGACCGCGCGCAGCGCCTCTTTACCGAGGTTCTGCGCACTTCAACCCTCACCGAGACCCAGCTCCACCACACCGAGTTCCTCGCCGAAACCGGACACCCCGAGGAGGCCCGCCAGCAAGCCCTGCGCATCAAGGACAAGCACGCCGGAATGCCCGGCTTCCAGCGCCGCCGCGAGCGCAAACTATTCCGCCGCAACGCCGCCTTGTTGCGCAGGCTGTAAATGTGACTATCCCGTCTTACGAATGGCCGACTTCAAGGTGTCATCAATCCGCGTCTGCCAGCCCCGGCCTTCGGCCTTGAAGTGAGAAACCACTTCCGGAGAAAGACGCAGGGAAACAAGCTGTTTCGTTGGACTCTTCTGCGGACCGCGCTTCCTGGCGGATATCGCCTTCTGCACGCCGTCCCGCAATGCGGAGAGCGGAACCGCCCGCTTGAAGTCAGCTTCCGTCCATTCAGGATTTTCGTTTTCGATCGGCTCAGGATTTTGCCGCTTCTTCATATGGTCTAAGTGTAGCTACGATTAGAGGCATGTCAACCACAGAATCCCGGGGTCCGGACGACGCAGTCAATTCCGGAACGCGCACGTTTTCGTCCCAACACGCAAAGGCGGTATCATTCCAGATTACGTATATGACCGAGCGCCTCTACTACCAGAACTCGTTTCTCTTCGACTTCACCGCCGCCGTCGCCGGCATCCGCGAACTTGCCGACGGCCGTCACGCCTTGCTGCTGGACCGCACCGCGTTCTATCCCACCAGCGGCGGCCAGACTTTCGATACCGGCTGGGTCGAGTTCGTCTCGGCTGAATCCGGAGAGCCCGCGCCGCTGGCGAAGCTCGCCGTCTCCGAGGTCCTCGAGGACGAATCCGATGGCGCCATTCTGCACGTTGTCGAGCATCTCGACGAGCCCCTGCCGCTACCGCTCGGCGTGCGCGGCTTCATCGACGTGGACCGCCGCCAGGATCACATGCAGCAGCACTCCGGACAGCACGTACTCTCGGCTGCCTTCCTCAAACTGTTCGATGCGCCCACCGTCAGCTTCCACCTGGGCGATGAAACCTCCACCATCGATCTGGAAATCGACAACCTCGGTCCCGCCCAACTGGTGCAGGCGGAGCGCCACGCCAACCAGCTTGTCTGGGACGATCGCCAGGTCCTGATCCATGAGGCTACGCCCGAGCAGGCGCGCAAAGTCGGAGTCCGCAAGATTCCCGAAGTCGCCCATGACACCCTGCGCCTCATCGAAATCCGCGGCGTCGACCTCTGCGCCTGCGGCGGTACCCACGTCCTCACCACCGGACAGATCGGCAACATCCAGCTACGCAAGGTGGAAAAGGTCAAGCAGGGAGTGCGCGTCGAGTTCGTCTGCGGCGTCCGCGCCCTGCGCGTCGCGCGTAAAGATTTCCAGGTCCTCAGCGAGGCCGCCGCGCTCTACTCCTCCCATCTTTGGGAGGTCCCCGCGCAGACTCAGAAGCTGCTCGACTCCGGCAAAGCCGCGCAGAAGCAGCAGCAGAAGTTGCAGGAGGAGATCGCCTGGCTCAGCGCCGAGCAGGCGCTGGCGCGCACTCCCATCCAGGGCGGACGGAAAATCGTCGCCGAGTATTTCGCCGGCCGCGACCTCGCCTTCGTCAAGCTCTACGCCCAAAAGCTGGTGGCCGCCGAACCCAACATCATCGCCCTGGTGGGCGCGGGGCAGGGAACTCCCGCGCTGGTCTTTGCCCAGTCTCCCGGCGGCCCGTTCGATGCCGGCGCCGAACTCAAAGCCATTGTCGCCTCCGCCGGTGGGCGCGGTGGCGGCACGCGCGATCTGGCCCAGGGCGGCGTGCCCGCGGCGGATCTGATTCCCTCCCTGCTCGCCCGTGCCCTGCAACTGGCTCGCGCCAAATTGGGCGGCCAGAAATGACCGTGCCATGATTCCTCAGCCGCTCATCCTCATCACCCTGCTGATCCAGCTCGGCGTCTCCGCCGCGGTCAGCAGCGTGCTGGCGCGCTCAAGGCGCTTCCGCGTTCTGCTCTTTCACGAGGATCGCGACATCTGGGAAAAGCTGGAGATGGTCCTGTTCATCGGCGGACCCTTCATGCTCGGCGTGCTGGCGCGCGGCACGGTCAAGAACTTTCTCGCCGCCGACGTCTCCTTCGAAGCCGCCATCCTTCTCGGTGTCATTGCCGGACGAACCGCCGGCGTCTGCGGCGGAATCCTGCTCTCTCTGCCTTACCTGTTCATGCACCAGTACATGAACCTGCCGCTCAACGTGGTGGCCGGACTCAGCGCCGGATTCCTGCGCGAACTGGCCACCGACCGCGAGGCCATCTGGTCGTTCAGCCCGCTGTTCGATCTCAACATCTACCGCTGGGTTCGCCGCAGCATCGTCAAGTCGCTCATCGACTGGCAAACCTCGTTTTTCTTCATGATCCTCGCCCTGCAATTCGTGCGTCTTGAGACCCGGGAGTTTTTTCCGCGCCATACCTGGGCTCTGGATTCCACCAACTGGCTGGTGCGTTGCGCCATCTACATCACCAGCGTGATGACCGTCGCCATCGGCCTCAAGGTGCTCAACAACACCCGCATTGAAATGAAGCTGGAGGAGCAGGAACGCCTTCTCTTGCAGGCCCGCATGGAAGCCCTGCAGAGCCAGATCAATCCCCACTTCCTCTTCAATACCTTGAACTCCGTGGCCTCGCTGGTGCGCTTCGATCCCGACACTGCCCGCGAGATGATTCTCAAGCTCGCCAAGATTCTCCGCCGCCTGCTCAAGAAGGGCGACTCCTTCGTGGAATTGCGCGAGGAGTTCGAATTCATTGACGACTACCTGGACATTGAAGTCATCCGCTTTGGCCGCGACAAGCTGAAGGTGGTCAAGGAACTGGACCCGGCCAGCCTGGACGTTGTCGTACCCACCATGCTCATCCAGCCCATCGTGGAGAATTCCATCAAGCACGGTCTCTCGCCCAAAATCGATGGCGGCACAATTTACCTGCGCAGCCGCATCGTCGATGCCATGCTCGTCATCGAGGTGGAAGACGACGGCGTAGGCATCGTCGAGCCCGGCTCCGACGCCAGCGAGTGGAACGCGCCGCAGCGTGGCGCCGGAATCGGCATGGCCAACGTAAGCGAGCGCCTCCAGGTGCTGTTCAGCGATGCCGCGCGCGTCGAGGTGGAAAGCCGCACCGGCGCCGGAACCATCGTCCGCATCCTCCTGCCCATCCCCCATACCGGCGAGATGGACGGCGTCAACTACGACCTCCGCTCCAACACCCCGCAGTAACCGCCCATCCGGGAATCGATGGATAGATGCCCTGTTTTCGCAGCCATCGAGTTGCACGGCCACCGAGATAACGGCTCTCTAGCCGATACCGTTTCGGAACTTAGGCGGGTTTTTTGCCCGCGCTTCTGTTTTTCTGTCCCAACGGGGAGTAATAATCGGCTCGTGGTCGATCTACCCCATGGCGGTGGTGCTCGGATCAACGAACTTGATCTCGTGGACTTCATTCGAACATCTAACCCACCTCGCAACTACATCGTCGGAGGGGCATCGAAGGTTACGTTGGCGAACCACCGTAAGCAACACTCTCTTGATTACTGGCTTCGGCAACGCAGCTGTTACCAAGATACGATGCAGGCTGTCCCGAGCGTCATCGACGCGCTAGTGGCAACGGGTTTGTTTGTCGCCGAAGACGGCTTGCTCTGCCCGGACTCTCGCAGACGTTGCAAAGGGCTCCGCTTGGTCTGATCTCTCGCGCGTGGATTTCAAATTATCGTCCCGGTAAGAGCGCCAGTGTGCGGAAGGCAGCGCCTTGTGAAAGGAACGATAATGACTCTTGCGATTTGCATGTTTTGTGGCGCAGAGAAATTCGGAGCACTTACCTCATGCAATAGATGCGGTCTCGCGCCTACAACGCTCTTAGACCGAGCAAAGAGTCTGATGCTTTCAGGTCACAACTTTCCACCAGACGAATTGCGCAAGTTCAGCCACACAATTACTACAGGAATGAAAGTGCCGTACGACCCCGTCGCACTGGCGATCTGTGCGGAGCCCATTGCGGAGCAAGATTATTACTCGAAGAATATCACTGATACGGGGCGTATACGGTGTATGCGCTGCCGCAAGGAATTCACGTCGGAAGACGAGCATGCGATCTGTGGCCTGTGTCGTTGTGAAATTGAACGTGAGGTCAGGGTGTGCTTCAGTTGCCCCGCGATTTGTGACGATACGGCGCGACTCTGCCAAAAGTGCGGAGCCGCCCTGAGCGCGAAAGACGCCATAAAAGTGAAGGCAATAGCGCAAGATATAGCGTTTGCGGTGCGACGGTTGTACAAGAAACAGTCGGTAATTGAGGAATCCAATTTCTTGGCTATTATCCATCGAAGCTTATCCCCTGGCGACCGTGCGCTCGCGGAAGCCGAGTTGGAGCAAGTGGCTTTTTACTCAGCGGTTCTGGTCCTCCGAAAACTCACGATTTCTAACGCGACGGTACTGGCAGTCACGTTCCACGCTCTTGAGATTTATCGTCAAAGTTTTGTGCTGCAAGGGACAACTCCACTCGTCGCTGAGGCACTGGTAAATCGTTATTTAAAACGGTTCGCTGGATACGACGGTGCCTTCGCTCGTGCAAGATCAGAGCTTCCGAACTCTTCCGAGCAATGGATTCTGTTCGTGGCGGGCGATGCGGTGGAGAACTGTTACGGATCGAAAAGGAGAGATCTGGGAACCGCAATGGACATGGTTCTCTTCATTGGATACTTCGTTAGAACGCTCACAGAGACGACGGTGTCGCTCCTCCGAAAACATGCAGCCTGAGTGAAGTCTGCGGCGGGCGGCCCACCCAAGCTTCAGTTACTTGAATCGGGCTGCTCCAACTTTGCGGTAGATGCCGAACCGACCGCAGCAGCAGGCCGTCTGGTTTTCCCGTTTAATCCGTCGCGTGCGGAACGCCTGCGTGCCGCGCCGCCTCCCGGGCTTCTTCCAACTGCGTTTTCAAGCTGGCGATCAAGCTGCGCTGAGACTCAATCTTGTCGCTCAGGTCGCCCGCCGTTACCTGCATTTCCCAGAAGGGAACGGCGGCGCCAGTCCGCCCGAAATCAGTGGCTCCCTCGACCGGTTTTCCCTGCAGCCTTGCCAATTGCTGTTGCGCGGTTGTGATCTGCGCCCGCAAGGTAGCAATGCGGTCCAGGTAACTTTGGTTGATCTCGGCCGTACGCCGTTGCATTTCGAGTTGCTGCGCTTCCCATTCTTCGGCGGAGTCCGTTCGGGCACTCGCACCGGACGCAGCGTTCTCACTCTCTGCGGCATTCGCAACCGGGTGCGGAACGCCCGCCCGGCGCGCCGCTTCCCGGGCGTCGTTCAATTTCGCTTTCAGGCTGGCGATCAAGCCGCGCTGCGTCTCAATCCGATCGTTGAAGGAGTACATCTGCGCTTCGTAGCGGACAAAATTGGGGGGAGTACGCGCGAATTCGCTGCTGGCCTCTAGCCGGTCTACCTCCAACTGCCCCAGTTCCAGTTGTGCGCGATTGATCTGGCCGCGCAAGCTCGCAATTCGGTCCACGTAAAGCTTGTTGATCTTCCCGGGGGCCGGTTGGGTTCCCAGTCCCTGTGCCTCTGTAGCGGCGGTGGAGGGCGTCGCGCCCGCCACGCCGTTCCTGGTCGCGGCGTCCCGCGCTGGCGCGCCCTCGGAGGCATCAATCTCCTGAGCCGGAGCTGCCTCTGCAATGTCCTCGTTGGTGATCACCCTCGTGCGCGGCCCCGTACTCATCTGCGCTTCCGCACGAGCCTGCCGGGAGGCTTCCGCAAGCGTTTGCGCGTATCCAGGGACGGTAAGCGACAGAACCAGCAAAGCAAGAATAGGTAGATGACGGTTCATGCAAACCTCGCCTCTTCCACTCCGCCTTAGGATTGTACGCTCACCGCATCAATCGGAAGCTCAGGCAGCTACTGCGGGCAATCTGCCGTTGCCCCCAGGTGCATCTCAAAGTGCAAAGACTGCTCGGTACTCCCATCTTGCACCGAGTTCGCTCCACGCAGCGGTTGAATCTCTTTTGAAGAAAAAGGGACAGAAATCACCAACGGACACCAGCCGTATAAGGAGAAAACGAGCCGTGCCTAAATGACGATTCCGGAATTTACAAATTACACATTCTGAGAGCTTTATGGTACCGGGAGGGGGACTTGAACCCCCACAGCTCGTTAGAGCCTGCGGATTTTAAGGACGAATTCGCCCAAATTGCAGGACTCCGCACGGACCTGCACAGTGTCGCATAACATGCTGTAGACAAAAATTAGTCATCATTCTTATGTTGCGCTGAGCCGCAGGGTGTTGCATGGAAGTCGAACGCCAACGGACACCACAACGGACACGAGAACCCCGCCTTCTGTATTGCAATAATGAGATAGCGCGGCATAATCGCAGTATGTTTATCGAGCGCCATATACAGCCGCATGTGGCCCGGCTCCTCGGTCAGTTTCCTGCCGTGGCTATCCTCGGGCCGCGACAGGTGGGCAAGACAACGCTTGCCTTGGCTTTGGCGGAGGAGTTGGGAGAGCAGGCTCTTTACCTTGACCTGGAACTGCCGTCGGACCGCGCCAAACTGTCCGAGCCGGAACTCTACCTGAAGTAGCATGAGACGGCTTTGTGTTTGTGGAGGTGATGGAAGAGGCTTGATGAGCCAAGTATGTTTTTGCCCTAACTGGTAATTGACCGGTTGCCCGTCATCCGGCCAGAGTCTCCCATATGCTACCCTGCTTTTGGAGTCCTCGAAGATCGAGAACCTTGACAGACACAAGACCATCTACTGTTGAACTGCCGCAATTGGCCGGTTACAAGGCTGCCCGATTCCCGCTTTCCTCCATTTTTCCCAGGCGAGACCTTCGACATCTCCGCCCGCGTCTCCTGAATACGAAATCATCCTCAAGGCTGAGCGGATCTAAGGAAGTCATCCGACTGAGGTTCATGGGCGCATGATCATCACTTCGGTTGATTTAATGAGCGCGGCAACGGTTTGTCCTGGCTTGAGCTCCATTTCGCGTACGGAGCGCGCCGTGATGATCGATGTGACGTGCTGGCTCCCCACCGAGATCACAACTTCCGCCATCAATCCGCTTATCCGCAGGGAATCAATCCGCCCCACGAGCTGATTGCGTCCGCTGACGCGATGCTTTTGCTGGCTGCGCTCTTTCTCCGTTTTGCCAAGAGTCCTGAACAGCAGCCGGTCCAGCTCGCTCTGCGGAATGCGATGATGGCCGCCGGCGGTCTGCACGCTGTGTAATCTCTTCTTGTAGATCCACTGCTTGATGGTCGGATAGCTGATGCCCAGCTGCACCGCCGCGTCGCGCAACCGTAGCAGTGTCTCTTCTTTGGCCGGTGCTTTTCCTGTTCTCTTCATTGGGACGAAATGCTAACCCGCCCGCATCGCAAGGTCAATCCATAGCCACCATAAAAATTTTCAATCGTATAAAAGCATATTGGTATTTGATGCACAACAGTATTGCAAGTACGCTTTATGAAACAGTGGCAAAATCAACTCTGCTGGAGGCAGCATGCGGAATTCAAAGAAGTTTCTGGTGATCGCAATTGTTCTTCTCACCGCGTCCATGGCGTTACCGGTGTGGGCCCAAACGGGAGCGGCCCCCGACGCCTGCGCGAGCGGCAAAGAGTTCGCCACCACCGATTGCGCGCTGACCTGGCACGGCATCACGCTCTACGGCGCGTATGACATCGGCGCCGGCTATGTTAGCCACGGCTTACCGGAAAACGGCGCCAACTATGAAGGCGAATCTCTGGTGAACCGAAACGGCTATCAACATCGGTTCCTCGTCGCACCGAACAACCTGTCGCAGACGGGGTTGGGCATCCGGGGCAAGGAAGAGTTTCTCCCTGGCTGGTCCGTCGTTTTCAACGCTTCAACTGGCATCAATCCCCATTCCGGCGAGTTCGCCAACGCGTCAGCTACCGACATCATGAACAACGGCCTTCCCAGGAGCAGCTATTCGATAGCCATCGACGGCGCGCGCGCGGGCCAGATCTTCAATGACGAAGCCTATGCCGGTATATCGTCCAAGACTTTCGGCACGCTGACCTTCGGACGTCAGCGCGCTCTCGGGACCGATGCGATGCTCGTTTACGACCCCGCAAGCGGCGCCTATGCCTTTTCGTACATTGGGTATAACGGCACGATGGCCGGTGGCGGCGACACCGAGGACACCCGTTGGAACGACGCCGTGAAGTATCGCCTCACCTATGGCCCGGTCCATTTCGGCGCGATGTATAAGTTCGCCGATGGTTCTGGCGGCTGTTACTCCGCCTCCGCAACCTTTACTGCCGCTACCTGTACGGCCGAATCGGCGCATAACAACGCCTATGGATTCGACCTTGGCGGAGGCTTCGGCAAGTTCTCCGCCGACGTCGTCTACCAACGTTACAACCAGGCGATCAGTGTATTGAACCCCCTGCTGGGGCCGCAGAGTCTGGCGGCGCCATATCAGTCGACCACCAACAGCATCAATACAAATCCCATCACCGGGAACAATCTGATCGACACAACCAACACCTTGTATGGCATCGTGACCGACAACCGCGCCATTATGTTGGCTGCCAAGTATACGTGGGACCGGTTCAAGTTGTTTGCCGGCTACGAATACATCCGGCAGGCAAACCCAAAGAATCCGTTGGGCATTGGCGCCTCGGACCAGGCCGGTTATATCCTGAGCGGCGTCGAAGACAACAACCTTGATTCTCCCAAGCACGTGCAGATCTGGTGGACGGGTGGAAAATACGCCATCGACAAGAAAACCGACGTCACTCTGTCTTGGTATCATCAGCTGCAGAACGACTTCCGTATTCCTTCGACCTGCTCGACCGACCCCAGTATCGGTAATATGCGCGCTTCCTGCGCGGGCACCCTCAACGAGGAGTCGCTCTACGTGGATCGTCACTTCACCAAGCGTTTCGACGGCTTTGCCGGAATTGCGTATTCCTACGTGAAGGGCGGTCTGGCCATCGCCATTCCTCATGGCCCCGGCGTCCCCTATAAATCCGACAACAACTGTGCTCCGACAGTCGGTGGTCGTTTCGCCTTCTGATGGTTCCCGGGGCGGGCTCAATCGAGAGCCCGTTCCGCGGCCGGCTCGAGTGTGACCGGTACCAAGGGTTGATTCCTCGCCTGTTCCTCAGGCTGGCATAATCGTCCGTGGATAGCGTTAGGGAGACTCTTCTTTGTGCCGGTTGCGTTGCGCGTGGCCGGGGCGATAAGTATGCGGTCGCTTATCTTGCCAGGATCGCTGCCGCCCTTGCCGAGAGCGTGAATGCGTAGAAGGCAATGCACCCCAGCAATGCCAGGCTGAGCCCGATCCAGACGCAGAGGGCAGCCCAGAGATGCTCTCGAATTGTTTTTCCTGGAAGCTTCCAAACGATGCCGCCGCTCCAGGCCCCGTTGGCGGCGTGGAATGCCGTGGCCAACAGCGCAAGCAGCGTGAAGGCGCTCAGGAGCAGGCTCATGGGCGCGGAAGTTGCCAGTCCCAGCCCGAGGACGGTGGATTCGAAGGCATGGCCTTGCGGCTGAAACAGGCCGCCTCCCCAACGGTGCATCGTCGCAACGTGGAAGAGAACAAACGCGAGGATGACCAGGGCGCTCACGCGCTGCAAGAAGAAGCGGAGCTTGCCGCCGCGATTGCATTTCTTGACGTTGTACTTCATGCCCTCGTGCCACAGCAGATAGAGCCCGATTCCGGCCTGGGCCGCAAAGGGGGCAAAGACGAAGAGTAGTTCCACTCCCGGAAGCCGCCTTCGCAAGTGCTCGGCCCAATCCACCGTTCGCTGATAGAAGGACGGATCGACTCCCATGGCGGCGATGCATAGGTGCAGCAGCAGAAAGAGGGTAAAGGTAAGACCGAGAAGCGCGTGGATGCGCCGCGGCCACAGCAGCCGCTGGCACTTGCAGCCCGGCTGCACCGCCGCCCGCGCCTGCAGCAGAGGATGATTGTAGGCCGTCGACGACGGAGCTCCGGCGGGCGGCAGTGCGTTCGGCTGACTTGTGCTCGATTCCATCATGAGAACACCCCAACAAAGTGACTTATTGCTTCGACTCAAAAAACGCATAACCGCGAGCTCCGGCAGACGTGCCATACTGAACACGGGCGGTTACTCAGGAGCAGCAATGATGAAGACCAGTGCACGAAACACGTTTGCCGGAAGCATCTCCCACATCAACAAAGGTGCGGTAAACGCCGAAGTTGAGCTGACCACGAAAAGCGGCGGCAAGATCGTTTCGATCGTCACCAACATCAGCGTGGAATCGCTTGGGCTGGCTGTGGGTAAGCCGGCGTTCGCGTTGGTGAAGGCCAGCTGGACGATCCTTGGAACCGACCTGCACGCACACAAGTTAAGCGCGCGCAATGTTCTCTGCGGGACCCTCAGCGGCCTTCATCATGGTGCTGTCAACTCCGAGGTCACCATCACCCTGCCGGGCGGCGATGTGCTGACCAGCATCATCACCGAGGGCAGCCTCGAGTCGCTCGGCCTCAAAGTGGGAGACCACGTCTGCGCCGCCTTCAAGGCCTCCAGCGTCATTCTCGCCGTGGAGTAAAGCGTTCGCTAGCCACGCGGAAAGGTAAGCACCTGCCGCGAGGCTCCCGATGCCGGAGCCTCGGCAAAGAGCTTGTGCCGCTCCATCGCGTCAATCATCATGTCGATCAGCGACATGATGATCTCCGGACGACGCCGCGCCTCCTCCACCAGGTGGAAGGAGCAGATCGGAACGCCCTCCCAGTCGGGCAGCCCGGACTCATCGATGTCTGAAAAGTTCTGGTAGCGTCCCTCGTTGTGGCACTTTTCCTTGTGACAGTGGCTGGCGTAGCGGTGATTTTCGTCAGGAAGATTAATGGCAACAAGATTGAACATTCTCTTCGCTCCTTCAATTTGCGTTCCGTAGTTCGTTTTATCCCGCGGTGCCGGTCTTTCCGCATTGCAGGTTGAGGCCCAGCTCACGGCTGACTGCCTCATGAATACTGAGCAACTCCTGCTGTGAAACTGCGCCCTTGTTCTGCACTGCCTGGCGGCGGATCTGCGGCATCATGCGCTCCACCCCCATGCGCGTGGCCTCCACGCCCAGCCGCAGCAGATGCTGCAGCACACTCTCTGTGCCGGAGTGGCGGCCGATGACCGGAGCGCTCACCTCGCGGCCCAGTTCGGCGGAGGAGAACGGCTCAAAGCTGCGTCGGTCCCTGAGCAGCGCGTGGCAGTGAATACCGGACTCGTGCTGGAAGGCAGCTTCGCCGGTGATGGGCTGCGAGGGTGGAATTGCTCGCTGCGCGGCCCTTGCCACCAGCTCGCAGAGCGCCGGCAGCGCGCTGCTCTCAATGCCGCACTCCACGCCAAGCGAGTGACGGGCGGCCATCACCACCTGTTCCAGAGCGGCATTGCCGGCGCGCTCGCCAAGGCCAGTGAAGGTGCCGCTGATGGCCGTGGCTCCCGCGTGCAGGGCGGCGATGCTGTTGGCGGTGGCCATGCCGAGATCGTTGTGTCCGTGGAACTCGATGTGCGCCGGAGCTGCGGCCTCACAGAGCGCCGCGATCGCCTCAGCGGTCTGCAACGGATTCCAGATGCCGACCGTGTCGGAAATGCGGATGCGGTGCACGCCCAGCGCCGAGGCCGCTGCGACAAATTCGCGCAGAACCAGCGGCGAGCTGCGCGAGGCATCCTGCGCCCCCACGGAGACGAAGGTGAAATGCCGGCGCGCGTACGGCACCACCGTGTGCAGCTCTCGCGTCACCCAGCTTGTGTTCTTGCCGATGCAGTCCAGTTGGATCGCCGAGAGCGGAAAGGCGATGTGAATGGCATCGAGTCCGCACGAAGCGGTCGCGTCCACGTCCGTCATGCGGGCGCGGCTCCATCCGGTAAGCCGTGCGCGCAGGCCAAGCTCGCGCAGGGCTTGGATGTCCTGACGCTCGGCCTCACCCATGGCGGCCACGCCGCACTCCAGCTCTAGGACGCCGGCGGCGTCCAGCGCGCGGGCCAGCGCGAGCTTTTCCGCGCGCGTAAAAGCGACGCCTGGCGCCTGTTCACCGTCACGCAGAGTACAGTCGATGATCCGCACGGGTGCGCTCATGCCATCCTCGATTAGTTAAGCAGCAGCTCCGCTGCTTCCTTGCCCTCGGCCAGCGCATCGAGGATGGTGTCAATCTTCTCCTCGTTCACCTCGCCGTACCAGGAGCCCGCGGGATAGACCACCATCAGCGGTCCGTTTTCGCAGCGGTTCATGCAACCCGTGCTGGAGACCATGATGTCATCCATGCCGCGGTCGCCCAGCTCATTTTCTATGTAGGGCAACAGCGAGGCGGAGTCCTTCTTGAAGCACATGCCTTTGCTCTCGCCGCCGGTGCGGAAGCTGGCGCAGACTAGAATGTGGTGCGTCGGTTTCTGCATTGCACTTCTCCTTTGTTGGTATGAACTTGGTCTACGTGAAACAATTATGCGCAGCCGGTGCCGGTACCCGCGCAGCCGGAACTTCCGCAGGACTTGAACTGCTTCTGCATCGCTACCGGAACCTCGCCGCTGAGGTGCAGGCTCTCCATCGCCGTTGAGATCAATCCGGCGGCCTCAATCACGCGCATGCCGCTGTTCTCCAGCACCCAGCGCGGAGCGCGCCCGACGCCGCTGACGAGGATGGTGTGGCAATCCTCCAGCGACTTGGCGAGTTCGCGCCAGCGTGAGTTTCCGCCGCCCTCCTCGGGCGCATCGCGCATGGCGACCAGCTTGGGAGCAATCTCGTCGAACTCGAAGATCCACACCCTGTCGGCCTCGCCGAGGTGCTGGTTGATCAGGATGCCTTCCATGCTGGCCACCGCGACGTAAGGCCGCGTGCTGCGGTCGTCGAGCAGGCCGGCGGCGGAGTCGCGCAGCAGCGTGACCAACTCGGCGGACTGGTCCTGCCCGAGCAGGCCGACGGCGTCTGCGCGACAGCGCGTGCAGTGCTCCATCTGCGGAATGATCTCCGCGACCTTGCCGCGAATCTGTTTCACCTCGGAGAGCGGCATCTCCGTGAAGTCGGCGAACGGAGTGTTGGCCACCGGGTAGAGCGGGATGCAGTTCATCACGTCGGCGCCGAGCGAGCGCATCTCCTCGGCCACCACGCCGGCGTGCTCGTCATTGATACCCGGGACGATGATGGTGTTGATCTTGAGCGTGACGCCGGCGGCTTTGACGGCCTTGATCGCTTCAAGCTGCCGCTCCAGCAGCACCCGCGCAGCCTGCTCGCCGCGGTAGATGGTCTTGTGGTCGCGCACCCAGCTGTAAATCCTGCTGCCGATGGCCGGATCCATCGTATTCACCGTGACGGTGACATGGCTGACCTGGAAGCGCGCGAGGTCTTCTGCGTAGGGAGCAAGGTTCAATCCGTTGCTGGCCACGCAGAGCAGCATCTCGGGATACTTCTCGCGAACCAGGCGCAAGGTCTCCAGCGTCTCATCGGGGCTCGCAAATGGATCGCCCGGGCCGGCGATGCCGACCACGCGAAGCTGCGGCACGCGCTCCATCACCTTGTCGAGATACGCCAGCGCCTGGCGGGGCTGCAGCACCGCGCTGGTCACGCCGGGGCGGCTCTCATTCATGCAGTCGAACTTGCGATCGCAGTAGTTGCACTGGATGTTGCACTTGGGCGCCACGGGCAAATGTATGCGCCCGGTGGTGTGGCGTTTGTCCGAGTTGAAACAAGGGTGCTGCGTCAGGTCCAGTGCCATCTTTCACCTCTACAAATAGCTGTATCCAATTAGGTTCGAGTCCTGCTTCACCTCGAGCAGGGTGTTCACCACGAGATCGAACAATTGCTGCGCACCGCGATAACCGAGGTGCAGAATGCGCTGCCCTCCAATGCGGTCGTGGATGGGAAAGCCGACGCGAATCAGCGGCACGCCGAGCTCGCGCGCCAGTTTTGCGGCCTTGCTGCTGCCGATGACAAAGTCAGGCTTCAGCTCCTTCAGCGCGAGTTCTTCGGCAATGGTCATGAAGTCCACGCCCTCGCGGACGATGGCCGGCTCACGCAGGTGCGTGGTGACCTCGGCGATGCTGCGGGCGAATGCGCCGCTCTTGCCGCCGGAAGCGCACAGCACGGGCAGCACTCCGGTCTCGGCTAGGAACGACGCGAGTCCAACGGCCATGTCTTCATCGCCAATCACCAGCGCACGCTTGCCGAAGAGGTACTTGTGCCCGTCCACGTAGGCATCCACCAGGCGGCCGCGCTCGCGTGTGTATTTCTCCGGAGTCTTGCGGCCGCTGATTTTCTCCATCGCGGCGAAGAAGATGTCGCTCTCGTTAATCCCGATGGGCATGCCGATGCGCTTTGCGGGAACCTCGAAGCGCTCCTGCAGAAACGACGCGGCGGTGCGCTTGTGGCGGATGGTTCGGCCAAACTCGATGCTGGCCTTTGCCGAGGGCGTGGCGCGCAACGCAGCGAGCGGCGTGCCGCCCTCGGGAATCTTCTTGTAGATCTCCATCGACGGGCCGTCGAGCGTCTCCGAGTAATCCGGAAAGAGCGTGGCCGGCAGGCCGAAGTCCGCGCAGACTTCCTTGACCCAGCGCAGGTCCTCTGAGGAGACCATGCCGGGGAAGACATTGACGAACGTATTGAGATAGGCGCTCGGCGTTTCGCCGGCCTGCGCAAGCTGCTCCACTACGGCGCGAACCGAATCGTTGAAGCCATCGATGTGCGTGCCGCTGTAGCTGGGGGTGGAGACATGCACCAGCAGCGGATCGCTCTCCTCGCCGGGCAGCGCGCGATACTCGTGCAACATGCCGTGCATGTCTTCGCCGATGGTCTCGGTGAGGCAGGTGGTGGCAATACCGATCAGCGATGGATGATACTGCGAGGTCACATTGTCCAAGCCCTGGCGCAGGTTGGCCTCGCCGCCGAAGATCGTCGTCGCCTCGCTGAAGCCCGAGGTCGCGATGTCCATCGGCTCACGGAAGTGGCTGATCAGATAGCGGCGCATGTAGGTGGCGCATCCCTGCGAGCCGTGCAGAAACGGCAATGCGCCTTCAATGCCGCGCATCACGAGCGCAGCGCCGAGCGGAGCGCAGGCCTTGCATGGGTTGCGGGTGGAGACCCAGTTCGGACGCGGAGCCTTGGGGCTGCGAGACTTGGGAGCGCGTGGCTGCGAACTCATCTCACCACCTCCAGGGAATTGCCGCGCTTGCGTGGGGTCAGCCGCCAGACCGGGCTCAGCACACTGCTGTAAACCTCTTTCGCAAAATTCAACATGCCTTCAAAGCCGGCGAGCGCTTCCTTGCGTTCGTGGTTGTGGTCGCAAAAACCAATGCCGAGCTTGTAGGCGATCGGCCGCTCCTTTACGCCGCCGATGAAAACGTCCACATCCTTCTCTTCCAGAAAACTGGAAAGCTCGAGCGGGTTGGAGTCGTCTGCAATGATCGTTCCTTCGTCGCAGAGCTCGCGCAGCTGCTCGTAATCGTCTTTGTTGCCGGTCTGCGAGCCGACCATCACCGTCGTCATGCCGAGATGGCGCAGCGCCGCGACCAGCGAGAATGCCTTGAAGGCTCCGCCCACATAGATGGCGGCGCGCTTGCCTTCGAGCGCGCGCTTGTAGTCGGCAAGCTGCGGCATGATGCGCTCCAGTTCTTCGCGGACCATCGCTTGGGTGCGCTTCATCATCTCTTTGTCTTTGAAGTGGCGGGCCACGTCGTAGAGCGACTTGGACATGTCTTCCACGCCAAAGTAGCTGACGCGAATGAAGGGCGTGCCGTACTTTTCTTTCAGCGTCTTGGCCAGGTGCGTCATGGAGCCCGAGCACTGCACCACGTTGAGCGCGGCGCCGTGCGCGCAGCGAATCTCATCGACGCGGCCGTCGCCGGTGATGCAGCTGACTACCTCCACGCCCATGCGTTTGTAGTAGTCGCGGATCATCCAGGTTTCTCCGGCGAGGTTGAAGTCGCCGAGAATGTTGATGCTGTGCGGCGTGATGCCTTCGGTTGGGCCGGTGCCGGCCAGCTTGAGCAGCGCATCGCAAGCGGCGCGATAGCCGTCCTTCTTCGTTCCCTTGAATCCTTCGGAGTGCACCGGTAGCACCGGGATTCCTTTCTCCATGCTGACGCGCTTGCAGACCGCCTCCACATCGTCTCCAATTACGCCGACGATACAGGTGGCATAGACGAACGCGGCCTTCGGCTGGTGGGCATCGATCAGCTCGCAGAGGCCGGCGTAGAGTTTCTTCTCGCCGCCCTGCACCACGTCCATCTCCTGCAGGTCGGTGGAGAAGCTGAGCCGGTGCAGCTCCGGCCCGGAGGAGAGCGCGCCGCGGATGTCCCACGTGTAGCTGGCGCAGCCAATCGGGCCGTGCACAATATGCAAGGCGTCGGCGATGGGATAGAGAACCACGCGCGAGCCGCAGAAGACGCAGGCGCGCTGGCTCACCGAGCCGGCCACGCTCTGCTTCTCGCAGTCGAGCTGGAAGGGCTGCTCCGCGCCCTTCCGGTACACCTGCCTCTCGCGCTCTCTAAGGATGTCTCCCATCGCCCCCGCCCTACGGTGTCCGGTTTACTACATGGTCAGTTCAAAGCGCTCTTCCGGTGCATCGCGATCCTGGCGGTCCAGGAACGCGTTGAGTATCTTCTCCAGCAGCCGCATGCCGCCCGCGTAACCAACCGAGGGGAAGTAGCTGTGTCCCACGCGATCGAGGATCGGGAAGCCGTGGCGGATGAAGGGAATGTCCTCATCGCGCGCAATGTACTTGCCGTAGGTGTTGCCGATCAGCAAGTCGACCGATTCCTGCTTGATCCACTGGTGCAGCAGGTACATGTCAGCCTGCATGCCGGCCTTGATCTTGGCTTCCGGCACGTTGCCGCCCAGCGCGGTGCGGACGCGCCCTTCGAACTTGTTGTCCGGCGTGCCGGTAACGATGTACACGGGCTTCATGTCCAGCAGGTTGAGGAACTCAACGAGCGAGACCAGCTGGTCGGGGTCTCCAAAGATGGCGACGCGCTTGCCGTGCAGATACTGGTGCATGTCGCTGATCACGTCGAGCAACCGGCCGCGCTCATCGGTGATCGACTGCGGCACCTCGACGCCGGCCACAGTGCGCAGAGTGTCGATGAAGCGGTCGGTCGCCTGCAGGCCGATGGGAAGCTCCAGCAGCGTGCCCGGCACAGTGCATTTCGTCTGCAAGGCCTCCAGCGCGGCCGCCGAGGCCGTGTATCCCAGGCCAATTCCAGCCTGGCTGCCGCCGCTGGCCTTGATCTGCTCCACCGTGGCTCCGCCCTTGGGATAGAACTCATGCTTGCCCGTGTGCGGTGTGTCGAGCACATCGGAGGTATCCGGGTACATCACGATCTCAACCCCAAGCCTGGCCGCGAGACTCTTCAACTCGCGCATGTCACTGGGTTCAACCCAGCCGGGAATCAGCGTGACCGCCTTGCTCTTCTCGGCAGCCGGGTCCGCAAAGGAGGTGACCAGCGACTTGGTCATGCTGCTGAAGCCGGTAACGTGCGAGCCCTGATAGCTGGGTGTGCTGGCGTGGATGACGTGCTTGCCCGCCGGCACCTTGCCCTCGGCCACGGCCTTGGCCACGATCTGCACCAGGTCGTCGCCGATCGTCTCCGACAGGCAGGTAGTGTGTACGGCGATCACGTCCGGGTTATAGACAGTGAAGATGGTCTGGATCGCCTGCAGCAGGTTCGCCTGTCCGCCGAAGACCGATGCGCCTTCGGTGAACGAGCTGGTCGCCGCCATCACCGGTTCCTTGTAATGCTTGGTGAGCGCGGAGCGGTGGTAGCTGCAGCATCCCTGCGAGCCGTGGCTGTGCGGAAGGCAGTTGTGCAACCCCAGGGCGGCGTACATGGCGCCCACGGGCTGGCAGGTCTTGGCTGGGTTGATGGTGAGCGAGGTGCGCTCCAGAACCTCATCCGTAGTGTGGCGTAACAACATAATAAAGCAATCCCTTTCTGCCGCACGGGCAGGGTGTGCTGCGGCGTTAGCTGATGTTTCCTAGTCGGCGGCCACTTCTTCCGGCTGCGCTGCCGACGGCTGCCAGGGCGGATCTGCGTAGCGCCAAATCTTCATATTCACCAGGCGATCGATGTCCTTGAAGAAGTTGATAGCGCCGGCAAAACCCGCATAAGGCCCGCCATAGTCGTAGCTGTGCAGCTGCTTGCAGGGAATGCCCATCTTCTGCACGCCGAACTTCTCCTTGATGCCGGCGCAGAAGATGTCAGGCCGGTAGGCTTCCAGGATCCGCTCGGTCTCGTGATGGCTGATGTCGTCGATGATCATGGTGTCGGAATCCATCTCCGGCATCATGCCGACATAGTCCTGGAACTCAAGCTCGGTCATCGCCTCCAGGCGCGCCATCTGCTCGGGAGTCCGGCGCGGACGGTAGCGCTCGGGATCGGGCACCACGTCGACTTCCTCAATGTTCTTGCTGTCAGCATCGATCTTCAGTCCCGGCAGAACCTTGCGGCCTTCGTAGTCATCGCGGTGGCCAAATTCATAGCCCGCAACCACGGTCTTCATGCCGATTTCGCTAAACAGCTGCTGATAGTGGTGGGCTCGCGACCCGCCAACGAAGAGCATGGCGGTCTTGCCCTGGCAGCGCGACCTCACCAATTCACGCACAACCTCCACCTTGGCCATCTCCTCGGCGATCACCTCTTCGATGCGCGCCTTCAATGCTTCATCTTCAAAGTACTCACCGATTCTGCGCAGCGATTTTGCCGACGCCGTCGCACCGATGAAGTTCACCTTCATCCACGGAATGCCGAAGCGCTTTTCCATCATTTCGGCCACATAGTTAATGGAGCGGTGGCACATGACGAGGTTGAGGTCGGCGGTGTGCGAGTTCGCCATGCCGTCATAGGTCGAGTTGCCACTGAAGGTCGAAATCTGTTTGACGCCGCAACGCGACAGGATGTCTTCCAACACAAATCCATCGCCGCCGATGTTGTACTCGCCGAGCAGGTTTACCTTGAACTTCTCGGTGTGCTCGGTCTCGTTGTTGCCGATGATGTGCTTGAAAAGCCCATTGTTGGCGATGTGGTGGCCGGCCGACTGGCTGACGCCGCGGTAACCCTCACAGCTGAAGCCGAAGATGTTGATGCCGAGCTCGGCCTTCATCTCGCGCGCCACGGCGTGCACGTCGTCGCCGATGAGGCCGACCGGGCAGGTGGAGAAGATGGCGATGGCCTTGGGATGAAAGAGATGAAAGGCCTCGCGCACGGCCTCCTTCAGCTTCTTCTCGCCGCCAAAGACGATGTTCTCCTCCTGCATGTCGGTGGACAGGCAATAGTTGATGAAGTTCTGCGCCTCCGGAGACCCCGGCCGCGTCTGATTGCGGCGCGTGAGCCAAGCGTAGAAGCTGCACCCGATGGGGCCATGCACCAGGCTGAGAATGTCGCGGCTGGGGCCGATAACCACGCCCTTGCAGCCGGCATATGTGCAGCCGCGCTGGGTGATGATACCCGGGCTGCTGCGCACGTTCGCCTTGATCTCCGGAACCGAACCATCTTCGCGATGCTCATTGATGACGATCTGTTCGGAGCGCTTCTGGCGAAGCTTCTTCGGATAGATTTGAAGCATTTTTTCTTTTAATTCGCGGGGATCTGCGGACATATCTCACTCCAATGCCTGGCTGGCCCTCATCGGGCGCTTAGGTTCCTGTGCTCTTCCGGCTAGGCGACCACTTCCGTGCCGGGGGCAACGCCATCGACAAGGCCGAAGTCGATCAGCAGCTTTTCCAGGTCGTCCATCCCCAGCGGCGTCGGGATCACGAACCGCCTGTTCTGGTCGATCGCCCGCGCCAGCGCCCGGTACTCGTCCGCCTGGGCGCAGTCCGGACGCCACTCGATCACCGTCTTGCGGTTGATCTCGGCGCGCTGCACGTCGTTGTCGCGGGGAACAAAGTGAATCATCTGCGTGCCCAACTGACGGGCAAATTCGGAGATCATCTCCAACTCGTTGTCCACCTTGCGGCTGTTGCAGATGATGCCGCCCAGGCGCACTCCGCCGGCCTGCGCAAACTTCACAATTCCCTTGGAGATGTTGTTGGCCGCATACATCGCCATCATTTCGCCGGAGCACACAATGTAGATCTCCTGCGCCTTGCCTTCGCGCATCGGCATCGCAAATCCGCCGCAGACCACGTCGCCCAGTACGTCGTAGAAAACGTAGTCGAGCTCATTCTCGTAGGCGCCGAGCTGTTCGAGCAGGTTGATGGAGGTGATGATGCCGCGGCCGGCGCAACCAACGCCCGGCTCGGGGCCGCCCGACTCGGTGCACATCACTTGGCCGTATCCGGGGCGGAGGATTTCGTTTAAGTCCACTTCATCGCCGCCCTCGTCGCGCAGCGTGTCCAACACCGTCTTTTGCGCCAGGCCGCCGAGCAGCAGGCGGGTGGAGTCCGCCTTGGGGTCGCAACCGACGACCATGATCTTCTTGCCCGCCTCGGCCAATGCCGCCACCGTGTTCTGCGTCGTCGTGGACTTTCCAATACCGCCTTTGCCGTAGATTGCGATGCTGCGTCGTCCCATGTCCTTGCTCCTTTATAAAGAGTTGGCTGTTGCCGCGGAGTGTATAGACTCCGGGCGGCATCCAGGTGAAGGATGTGTATTCGTTTGTGCGGCACAGAGCCGCAGCGAAAAGGTCTGTCAGGGAAATTGCTCCGACCCGCGAAATGGGGCTCGGACATGGGCTCGATCAGGGAGCTATGGTGCTCAGCACGCGAGCTGCATCGCCGCGTCGATCTTGGAAGAAGCAGCAACCCTGCCAGACGCCGAGGTCCGTGGGTGATGCTCCTCTGTGTAGAACTTGATAGTAGGGCAGTTCCAGCAGGCCGTCCAATCGATTCTTTTTATTGCCTGCATAAGACTGCGAGGCGCGCATTTCTTGCCACCGAAGCCGCGTCTTTATGGGAGTGATAAGAAGTTTCGATTGGCGCTGTAATCTGCCACCCGTTACTCTCGCCACACAGGTTGAAATCCCGCGTGGGGACGGGGGAGAGTTGTGATCGACTATGCACAGGGAGAGCGATGCCGCAGATTGGCAGGTCGCAATTCTGCACCGGACAAGCCGCATTGTCAGCTCGGGGCTGGCCATTGGCGATATGCTGCAGGAACTGATCGCCATAACGGTGGAGGTCAGCGCCTGTGATGCCTGCCTCGTCTATTTGCCCGACCACGAGACGGGAGACATCGTGCTGCGCGCCTCGCAGCTTCCCCATGACACCGAGATCGGCTCCGTTCGCCTGAATCTGGGCGAAGGCATCGCTGGCTGGGTAGCGCAGCACAAATCTGCCGTCGCGCTCACCAACCACGCCTTTGCGGATCCGCGTTTCAAGCACTTCACCACCCTCATCGAAGACACCTATGAGGCACTGCTCTCGGTGCCGCTGGTCCGTGGCGGCGAGGTCATCGGCGTGCTCAACATCCACCATCGCGAGCCGCACGAGCACACCCCGCAGGAGATCAGCGTGCTCTGCTTTCTCGGCGAGCAGATGGGCGGAGCGCTCGCGTACTCCATGCTTTCTGACCACAATGCCAGGCTCAAGAAAGAGGCCCTGCTTGTCCGCCAGCAGCTGGAAGAGCGCAAGCTAGTGGAGCGCGCCAAAGGCATCCTGCAACAGCGCTTCAACCTGAGCGAAGATGAGGCCTACCAGCGCCTCCGCGAGGAGAGCCGCCGGTTGCGCCGCTCGATTCGCGAGGTGGCCGAAGCTGTGCTGCTGGTAGAGGGCCTGGGCCAGGAGCGTCCGCACGTCAAGAAAGAGCCCGACAAGAAGTAGTGCGAAGGAACTCGCAAGCGGGTGGAACCGCTTGGGGCCGAAAAGGACCATGAACGCTACGCACGCCGACCAATGGCATGGCCCTCCTGCGTCCAGCATGCCGGGAGGAGCAGTTGGTCACTGCTTGGGCCTGCGGATTTCATGGGCGATTTTGCCTCATTTGCAGCACTTTGCACAGACTCGCACGAACTTGCGCAACTGATAGTAATTACGAAAGATAGATAATAGTTCCTTGTCGCACTGAGTCGCACATTCCTGCATAGACGTCGAACGCCAACGGACACCACAACGGACACCAGATTCGCAGACCGTACACAAATCGTACAATGAAATCACGGGTCGTGTACGATTCATGTACGATACCACTAAAACGAGCCGTTTATGAGCGAAGATTTCAGAGAGTGGTTGCGCAGCAAAGTCGCCGTGCACCGCAAAACGGGTTGCTGGGAATTCACTGGAGCCAAGGACCACGCGGGCTTCGGCCGGGTGTTCATTGGAGGCAGGGAAGTGAAAGCCCCGCGCGTCTTCTATCAAGAGTACGTGGCTGAGATTCCTGCTGGCGGGAAGCTGATTCACCACCTTGGCCCAGGCAAATGCATTGGCCCGGCATGTTGCAACCCCGCCCATGTGCGGGTGGTTAGATCTTGGAGAGTGGAGCCTCTCAAGAGGACCTGCCCCAAAGGACACACCCTCGATTCTGACAATGCCGTTGTCGAGTCGCGTGGCACCAAACTGCGAGTGCGTTGTCGCATCTGCAAGAACAATGGAGCAAGCGACGATGAGTGAGCGGTCCTCGCCTAGCAGAGGCGGAGCGCAGGCTTTCTGAAGGACGTCTTTCAGATGGAAGCGAACCTCTAATGAAAGGTGCCATAAGGGTATTCGAACCGCCCTCGTTATTGAGCACGCTTTTTCATACACCGCCTATATTCATGCCACCCGCAAAATGCTCAAGATTCGTCGAGCAGTTCATGCTGCGCGATCCACAGATGCCTCAGCGCGTGGCCGATACCGGAGGAATCAGGCTACTAAACATCTATTCATTGTAGCATAACAAGGATAGTGATACTATGATTGTTATGTCACGAGATTCAGCGGAACGCACAATTATTCCAATACTCATCTCGAAGGCCGACTGTGCTTCGATCCTGGGCGTCTCGGTCCGGGCAATCGATTACCTGATCACAAACAAGAAGCTTGAGTCGCGAAGACTTGGCCGTAGAGTTCTCGTTGTTCGCAGTTCCGTTCTTCGATTCGCAGCCAAGGACAATCCAGAGCCCCTCTGCCAATAGACCAGGTTCGGCGTAAGTCGTAAGATTCAGGTGAGCGCGCTGGGACTCGAACCCAGGGTCCACGCCTTAACAGTATTGTTAACCGTTGTATAATAAGCAACTTGCACGTACGGCTTGCTCCATGTTCGGCGCAATACAATCAAGCACATACGATTTAAGCTTCCCTCTGCGTGCCCTGTGGGTGTCCAGAGGCGGCTTCCGATGTGATCGATTCAGATCGTCAGATATCCCACGGGATGCACTATGATTACGAACTCTTCCATGCCATTGACCCAACGTTTGGCTTTTCAATAACTTACAAGACCCCGGTGGCTTCCTAAGTTCTTGTAAGCACGTAAAACCCCGAGAACCAGCGTATCGCAAAACGTATCGCGTTT